>QWCE01000012.1_pt1 | contig 363877 bp, 318 predicted proteins | sample 1972531 | NCBI WGS metagenome assembly QWCE01 (sample SAMN09866716, study PRJNA288562) | Human gut metagenome isolate term4_stool, whole genome shotgun sequencing... | reverse complement strand
GCTTGGGAAACGTGAACTCGACTGTTCGCCCGCAAAACAAGATTGCTTGTTTGAAATAATTGTACCAGATGAAACGTATGATTTGGCGCAGCGAGCGAAACGGGCATGTTCCCGAATCGGGTGGAGAAACCCCTGTTTTTCCCGTCTCCATCCCGCGCCCATCCCGTCTTTTGGGCGTTTGCGAAACCCGTGCTCTCTTCTGAAATAGCCGCTCTGACCTCCCGATGCGGGGAACCGCAGAAGGAGGTGCATGCACCATGCCATGCAGAACCATCGCCGTTGCCAACCAGAAAGGCGGCACCGGCAAGACGGCCACCACCCTTAGCCTGGGAATGGCGCTCGCCAGGAGCGGGAGACGCGTCCTGCTTGTTGACACCGACCCGCAGGGCGACCTCACCAAGTCGCTCGGTTGGCACGACCCCGATGCGCTTGAGACGACCCTTGCCAACCATCTGAACGCGATGATCGAGGGTGTCATCCTCGACCCCCGCGAGGGCGTCCTCTCGCACGACGAGGGCATCGACCTCATGCCCGCGAACATCGAGCTTGCCGGGATGGAGATGCCCATTCTGATGGCGATGTCCCGCGAACAGCTTGTGAATATGTGGATGTCCCCGCTCAAGGCGGACTACGACTTCATCATTTTCGACTGCGCTCCCACGCTGGGTATCATCCCGATAAATGCCTTCGTCGCATCCGACAGCGTGCTCGTCCCCGTGTCGGCCGAATACCTTCCCGCCTCTGCCATGACGGGGCTCTTGAAGACTGTGGGGCGCGTGCGTCGTCAGATCAATCCGTCCCTCGAAGTGGAGGGCATCCTCGTCACGCTCTCCGACAGCCGCAACAACCTCGCGCACGAGGTCGAGGAGACCATACGCGAGCGGTACGGGAGCACCTATAGGGTGTTCGATACGGTCATTCCCCGTGCGGTCTCGGCGGCGGAGGCCCCTGCAGCCGGTATGAGCGTCTTCTCCTACGACGGCGAGGGCAAGGTGGCCCGTGCCTTCGAGAGGCTTGCCGAGGAGGTGCTTGACCGTGGCTAGGAAGAGAGCACCCATCGACCTTCCCGCCGTGGACGCGCTGTTCACGTCCCAGAGCGAGCGCGAAGGCGCGGCCCTTGAGGGCGTCGCGGAAGTAAAACTCGCGCTCATAGACCCCTTCCCTCACCATCCCTTCCACGTGAAGGACGACGAGGAGATGGAGCGGCTTGCGGAGAGCATCGGGGAGAACGGCGTGCTCGTGCCCCTCACCGTGAGGGCGTCGAGAGCAGATCGCTACGAGCTCGTGAGCGGCCACAGGCGAAAGCGCGCGGCGGAACTGGCGGGGCTCGAGAGCGTCCCCTGCATCGTGCGCGCTATGACCGACGAGGAAGCCACCATCGCCATGGTGGACTCGAACCTACAAAGGGAGACCATCCTGCCGAGCGAGCGGGCGTTCGCTTATTCGATGCGGCTTGAGGCGATGAAGCGCCAGGGGCGGCGCACCGACCTGACTTGTGCGCAAGTTGCGCACAAGTCAGACGGCAGGAAATCACGGGACATTCTGGCGGAGGAGCTGGGCGTCAGCAAGGACAAGGTGCAGCGCTTCATACGCTTGACGTTCCTCTCCCCGGAGTTTCTGGCCCTCGTTGACGAGGGACGTATGAAGATGCTTCCCGCCGTCGAGGTCAGCTATCTCACAGCCGAGGAGCAGGAGCATCTGCTCGACGCCATCCATGCGCAGGCATGCACGCCCTCGCATGCCCAGGCGTTGAAGATGAAGCGCTACTCCAAGGAGGGCGCGCTCACTTCCGCCCTCGTGCGCTCCATCATGGAGGAGGAGAAGCCCAACCAAATCGAGCAGTTCAAGATTCCCAAAAGAAGCATCGCCCGCTTCTTCAAGCCGAGCGCGACCAAAGACGAGATAGAGAGCCGCATCGTGCGCGCCCTTGAGTTGCTTGAGCAGGCCGAGCGACGCCGCAGCGAACTGGGCGGTGCCTGATGGGCAACGTGATTCACAGGGGCAAGGGCTCCTTCACCTTCGTGGAGAACACCATATTCTTCGACCACGGCCTCTCGGCGAAGGCCAAGGGGATCTACTGCCAGATTCGCTCCCTTGAGAACAATCCCGAGTGGGTGTTCACCATCAAGGGCTTCGCGTCGCTCGTGCGGGACGGTGCTGATGCCGTGTCGGCCGGGATAAAGGAGCTCGAATCTTCGGGCTACATCATCCGCGCTCGTAAGCGCAGCGAGAACGGCCGCTTCCTCAAGGCGGAGGAGGCCACCTGGATCACGCTCGATGACCCGGCCATGCACGCGCAGATAGCGGCGGAGCTCAAGACGGACGGCTACGCGATCCTCTCGGAGTTCACGCGCGAGCCGCCCGCCAACGTGGAGTTCGAGCCGTCCGCTGCTCCGCTGGCTGCAACGGAGGACATACCCGAAAAAGGCCAGGTCGGCACCAGAACGGGAAAACCCGTATCTGGAAAAGCCACATCTGGAGAATCGGCACCTATAAATTACTCATCCGATAAAACCCTTGAACCTGATAAAGAACCCCTCTCTTGCCCCCCCGACGAAAGCGCCCAAGAAGCGAAGCGACAAAAGGAAGGTTTCAGGGAATATCGAAAGGGAGAGTTCCCGGAGGCCTTCGAGCGGCTGTGCGCCATGTCCCTCAAGCCCGTCGCCTCCTTGAGGTTCAAGCGGGACTGCCTCACCGCATGGAAGCGGCGCGTGGCGCAGGGCTTCTCGCCCGAACAGATCATCGACGCCTACGCCGCCTACGCCAAGAGCTTCTGGATGCGCAACGGCGACGACACCACGCTCGCCAAGAACCTCGCCCGCTGGCTCGAAGGAGAGGGCGGCCTCACGGCGTACTCCGACGAACCCATACCGCCAGACCTTCTCGACGCTGACGGCGAACCGCTCGACATGCCGGGCCTTGCCCAGGCGGACCCGGAGTTCGCGAAGATGTGGCGCAAGGTCGAGACGCGCCGCAGCGTCATCCGCTCCCAGATGGCCGTGGATGGAAAGCGGCCGCCAGAGGAACGGGTGCTCGCCGCCTGCGCAGAGGACAAGCACTACCAGCGCTATCTCGCCGCTTGCGAGGAGCGCCATGGACGCTACCTCAAGATATTCGCCCTATTCAAGGCACCCGAGACGCAGCTGCCGCTTGAGGATGCGCACCAGCAGATCATCGCTGACGGCTTCAACCCGTATGGAAGGAGGGTAATAGCATGAGAACGGCGGCGAAGCTCATCCGATGGCTGTTCCGCGCGGTGTTCAGATTCATGTGACATACACTCACCGCAAGGCGCGTTTGCTTAACCTATGCACGTTCTCCGAGCGGGTGTTGCGCAGTTTATAATAGGTATGTCACCCTAAATTGAATATGTACGTCAATTACCGGACCGAGGGGCATCTGCCGTTTGGGTAATTGACGTACAGTTCCCACAGGGTGACAACTGAGGTGGATGCCTCTCATCTGACATTCCTAGGGGCTACCATCATCCAATCCTTCGCTATGGAAAGGTGGCCCCTATGGCAGCGAATGAAGAGTACGCTCCCTCCAAAGAGCTCGTCAATGTTGTGGTTCGCTCGTCGGAAAGGCTGGAAGGCGCTGCATCCCTCTTGAAGACGTTGGAAGACAAGGCCGAGGGCGAGCAGATAACCCCCGCCGAGCTTGCTGCCATCCGCTGCATAGTGGAAACCTGCGCAAGCGATCTCGATGTGGTCTTGGAACAGGCCTAGACATAAATAGAGCCAGTCCCAGTAGGACCGGCTCTTGCAAAGCCTCGAAGGCTTTGACATGTAGGAGCATGCTCGCAGAAAGCTCCTATTCCGTCAATCCTTCTTTCTCGCTCGGTTCTCCTAACAGCTTGCATTCGTTAGCTTCTATTGTTCGCCTCACCTGCTCTTCCAGCTGCTCTTTGTTAGGGAGATTCAGCGTGTAGGTCGATGCGAATATGCTGTTGTTGAGACCGCCAAGGGCGTACTCCGCGCGCACATGGTTCTTGTCAGTGCAGAGTATGATGCCGATGGGCGGGTTGTCGTACTCGTCGTTGACCTCGGCGGCGTAATAGTTCAAATACTCGTTGATCTGCCCCACGGCGGATGCCATCAGCTTCGTGGTTTTGAGCTCGATGAGCACATAGGCGCGTAAAGGCTTGTTGTAGAAGACCATGTCAACGAAGTCCTTCTCGCTACCCACGGGTACCCGTTGGTTCGTTCCCACGAACATGAACCCGCGGCCCAGTTCGAGCATGAACTTCTCGATCTGCTTCACGAGGGAACTCTGCAGGTCCCGTTCGAGTGGAGCCATACCATCCGGCAATCCAAGGAACTCCAGAACATAAGGTGTCTTTACCGCGTCCGATGGTTGGCGATACGCTACGCCCTCGTTGGCAAGCTCAAGGACGTCCTGCTTGCTCGCATCATCTTTCGCGGCCAGCACTCGCTCGAAGAGCATGCTATCCATCTGGCGCCTTAGCTCCCGCACGCTCCATCCAGCATTGGCCGCCTCTCGCTCATAGAAGCTACGCTTCTCGTCATCGTCCAGGTCAAGCATCTCGCAGTAGTGAGAGAAGGTCAATTTGCCAGACAGCGTCTGGCAAATCGGATGCTTGAGATACAGAAGTCTCATGTACTGCAAGTTCGACCGCGAGAAGCCGCGCCCCAGCTTCTCCGTCAGCTTCTTGGAAAGCCGCAAAAGCGTCTTGTCGCCGTACTTCGCGCGATCGCTTCCCTTTTGTTCGTACTCGACGATGAGGCGTCCATTGTTCCAATACGCCAGAAGTTGGTCTATGCATACATGGCGCGCAGCCGCGTTGCGTGCTCGTTCCATCGTGCTTTCGATGGCGCCCACCAAGCCGTCGAATGTCTGCGCCTCAGCTGTGGCGTTCGTGGCGACGATTTGCCAGTCGGCGTCTGGCAGATTCCTTTCCGTCAGGCCACCCGTTTCGGTTTGTGCCATAGCACCTCCGTTCATGCTGCCTTCATTCTATCGCCCAGCACACCGTCTCGATACCATGCGTTCCCATTTGCATGACATCGCCGCATCGAGCGGTTCGGGTCTGCCGTTTCGCTCCGACCTCCTAAGCGCGTCCTCGCCCCGGCGGCCTTATGCGCCCGCATGCTCGGCCGGGAACCGGGCGGCGTGCAAGGGTCGCGAAAACTTTTCGGCCGGGCGAAGGACACTCCAAGACCTCCCGAAAACTCAAGCCCTTGAGGGTTTCGCATTTCCCCCTTGCGCACCGTCCGAACCCCGTCCGGTGATACGGGCACAAGGCTCGCTCAAAAGGGGCGGGCCGCAACCCCAAAAGGAGGTCAAGAGAAATGGAAACGACCAAGATCCCGCTCTCATCGTGCATCGAGAGCAAGCACCAGAACCGCAAGGACCTAGGCGATGTGACCGGGCTTGCCCGCAGCATCGAGGTGAACGGACAGATCACGCCACTCATCGTAGTGGCCGACGGCGAAGCCTACCAACTCGTCGCAGGACACCGCAGAACCGCCGCCATGAAGTCGCTCGGACTCGAAGAGGCTGACGCCTACGTGATGGACGGCTGGGACGACGCTCGAATCGCGCAGATCCCCAACGCGGAGAACAACCACCGCAAGGAGCTGACCGAGGCCGAGCGCGGACGCGGCATCCAGACCATGCTCTCGCTGGGCGTGCCCGTCTCCGATGCAGCCGTCAGCGCGGACGTTCCCGAGGAGAAGGCCGAGTCCTACGTGCGCGGCACGAAGCTGGTTCCTGCCGATGCCGTGAACCTCGACTTCGACGTCGTGGCGCTCATGGGCGAGTACGACGACGTGCTCACCGAGGACGACGTGGTTGCCATCTTCTCCAAGAAGAGCCACTGGGACCGCGTTGCCGTCTGCCAAGCGGCTCGTGCGCGAGCTGCCGCAGAGACCGCTAAGTCCGAGCTTGAGGAGCGCGGCGTCAAGATCGTCGAAGACTCCGACATCCGTGAGGGCGACTACCATCACTGCGACGGCGAGTGCGGCCATGCCGGGCTCGTTGCCACCGTCTCTCCGAACCGATGGAGCGAAAGCGCGAGCATCCACTTCTACTGCGACGACGAGACCCACGTGCATCAGCCGACTCCCGAGGAGATCGCGGCGAACGAGGCCTACGAGAAGCGCACAGAGGCTTACGAGGCGATGAAGGTCCGCATCATCGACTTCGCGAAGGACGCCCTTCCGAAGTTCCCCGCCAAGGGCCAGACAAAGCTGCGCCAGTGGGCATACGAGGCCTTCGAGGCAGCCTACGAGTGCAAGCTCGACGACGCCTGGGAGGGCTTCAAGGAGCCGCGCGGCAAGGCGCTCGACCAGTTCATCCTCATGCGCACCGTCCCGAACTGCGTGCCCGACCTGCCTTGGGGCGCCCTGCGGGAGGGCTACGAGTTGACGTCCTATTGGCTGGACGAACTGCTCGGCTTCATCTCCTTCATCGACGACGTGCTCATGCCTGCAGGATATGAGCTCTCCGAAGACGAGCGCGACCTCATGGAGCACCTGCACGGACTGTTCGCAGGCGATGACGAGGACGAGGTGTTCGGCGAGGACGAAGCCACCGAAGCCATCGAGGACGCAACCGAGGTCGATGACGACGAGTGCCCCTTCGACACCGACACCATCGACGACGAGTACCTGGACGGCCATCTGGTCATCGCCAAGGCGGCCTAACGCCTTATCTCCGCCCGGCCCCATCCACGGGTCGGGCGGTCTCTTCTCTTCCATCACATATCAGAAAGGAACAAACCATGAGGACCACCCTTGAAGCCATGATCGTCCCTGTGGGCGAAAAGCCCTATCCCAAGACCCTCGAAGCGGACGAAAACGGCTCGTTCCTCCGCGCCCTGCAGGAGTGCGTGGGCGGCCACATCGAGCCTATGGGCTACCTGTTCGATGATGCCCCGACCGTCTACTGCAACGAGGAGGGCAAGCTCGCTGGAAGCGGATGCCGTCCGAACCGTGCCGTCTATGCCACCGAGGCGATGGCATCGGCTGGCTACGCGAGCCCCAACGACCCGAGCCGCGCCGTGAAGCCCGACGAGCTGTACGACATCGTTTTCGGCGACATGGTGTGCGTCGGCTTCGACCCCGAGACCGGCGAGGACCGCGACATCACGCCCGAGGAGCGCGAGCGCGTCATCGAACGATTCGGCAGCCGCGAGTCCATCGAGTCGGGCTATCTGGAAGCCCTCCGCATCCAACTGGCAGCCCGTCACCGCTAGGCGCAGGCTATGAGCGCCACGCATCCCATACGGCCACCTCCGCGAGCGTCTTCCCTCCGTACGCCCCGTCCTGGGAGCCAAGCTGCCCGTGGGCGCACGCGGCGGCAAGGGCTGCGAAAAACCTTCCGCTGAATACCCACGAAAGTGACCGAAAGCTCAGGCCTGCGGTTTTCGCTTCCTCCCTTGTCGCCGCGTGCTCCTACGGGCGGCCGTCTCTCCCCAGGAAGGCGCATCCGAAGTAAGGACGCGCCACGAACATAAGGAGGTCTCATCATGGGAAACTGCGCAGTCATCACCACGCCCGAGCGCAAGGTCGGTCTGTACCTGCACTGGAACGGTGGCCGAGACACCGTGGAGCCGCTGCTTCGGTACTGCGAGCTGCAAGGCTATCGTGCTCCGAGCCATGACACTTATGGCTGGGCGAGGCTGTGCCAGGTCGCGGGCAACTTCTTCGGGGGAAGCACGTGCGTTGGCATTGGCTCCTACACCACCGACGGGCGAATGGACCCTGGCGACAACGGCATCTACGTCATCGACGGCTGGAAGATCGTCGAGCGCTTGAGGGCGAAATACGACGAGAACTGGGATTGCATCGGCTGTCGTCCCATCGAGCCGCACGAAGAGCAGCAGGAATACGACTTCAACGAGATGCTGCGCGAGTTCGACGCCGCGATGCCCGAAGATCTGCGTCTAGGTGATTTCCTCGATTCCGTCGAGGTGCCCGTCAGCGAGGTCGAACTGGGCGACGAGGTATGGATGCGCGTCGTCGGCGAGAAGTGGCAGGCGTTCCCCGTCGTCGGTTTCGGACAGCCGCATTTCAACCGTATCGCCGTCACCATCGACACCCCGGATGGCAAGCGTGACATTACCTATCCCGACTTGCCCTACGTTGCCAACTACGACCATGAGGGCGACTTCTCGTGGAACTCCAACAACTACGTTCACGGCGACATGGCTCGCATCAAGCCGCGTAGGTAGCGCAAGCGGATACGCCCTCAACTAAGCCCGTCGGCCATGAGGTCGGCGGGCTTTCTCTTTGCCTGCTCTGACTTACGGCGACCTCCTGCACTCGTGTCGATCCCAACCGCCTCTAGCTCCGCACTCTCGCCGAGAACCGAGCTCGGCGGCAAGGGCCGCGAAAACTTTTCGGTAGGGCGAAGCACCGTCCAAGATCTTCCCGAAAACTCAAGCCCTCCGGGTTTCGCATTTCCCCCTTGCGCACGCGCCCGAACCCCGGCGGCGCTCGGACCACGAGGCGGGTCAAAGGGACCGGCCGAAACGACATAGGAGGTCATCATGAGCAATTTGAGCATCAAGGCAACCGAGGCGGCCAGCCGCTATCTCGACCGTCGCGGCTACACCGTTTTGGAAACGGGCTGGACGTGTCCGGCGGGCACCGCCGATATCGTCGCGAAGGACGGCGACATCCTCGTATTCGCGGACGTGAGCTCTCGTGATAGCGCGGAACGCGGGTTCCCGTCGGAATCGCGCAGCAAGAAGATTCGCGCCCGACGCGAGAACATTGCCATAGCGTGGCTCGCCGAGCACGCAGACGCTGTGAACGAGACCGTCAGGTTCGACAACCTCGCGCTACTGGTCGTGGATAGCGAGCGCGCTTTCATCCGTCACCACATCAATGCCTTCGGGGCAGATACGGCATCGCTCATCCCAGAGGTGCCGAGCATCCCGGCTGGCGCAGACCTACAAGCCCTCCCGGAGGCCGCCTAAGACCTCCTGGCCCCTCCGCGGGGATACGCCCTCCGACCCATCGGGTCGGAGGGCTTTTTTTGCTGCTTAGGATTGCTCCTCGGAGGGCAGCTTGCAGACATCGACCCAAACGCCCTCGGGCACGATCTGCGCCAACTCGTCGGGTGCCAAGGCGATGGCGCTGCTGGAACTTCCGCACGCCTGATAGACCGTATCGAACCGGCGCAGCGATTCGTCGAAGTACACGTCGCAGCCATCCTTCACGCCGAAGGGGCAGACGCCTCCCACCGCATGGCCGATGCGCTCCTCTGCCTCATCTGCCGACAGCATCTTCGCCTTGCACTCGAAGCGCTCCTTGAACTTCGAGTTGGCTATGCGCGCGTCCCCCGCGCACACCACGAGCGCCACGCGGTCGCCCACGGAGAACGAAAGAGTTTTCGCGATGCGCTCGGGCGCGCACCCGACAGCCGCCGCAGCGAGCTCGACCGTCGCGCTCAACACATCGAACTCTAGGACATCGCCATCGCGTCCGTACTCGGCAAGATACGCCTTCGCTCTCTCAAGTGACATTGAACCTCTTTTCGTCCGTTGCTTTCCTTAATGATAGGTCAGCCATGCAGTAACCTATGGACTGATCTCTCCCAAGGTTCTCGCAACAAAGCAAGAGGCCTATTCCGTGTACACAGCACACGGAATAGCTCTTGGCCGCCGAGCACCATCGTTCGCAAACGATGACCTTTGGCATCGTTTCGGGCGGTATCGCCATGAGGACGAACCTTCCCGAAACGATACGGCGGCAGCGCGGCCTCGGATGCCCTCGGCTACGCTTTGTGCGGGGGATCCCCCGCGCCCCTAGTGCGCAGGCTTCGCCTCCTTATTCAAACTCGGAAGGGGGCAAAGCCCGCGCGATGGAGCGCCATCCCAAACAGATTCACGTGCGCATGTCGGAAGACGAGATCGAGCGAGCCAAGCGTCTCGCGGCAGACACCGGCATGACGCTCTCCGACCTCATCCGCGTCCTCCTGCAGATGCCCGCGACCTCCGCTGGCGAGGGCGGCCGCCTTATCGTCATCGACAGGACGACCGCCGCGAAGCTCACCCGCGAGATGCGAAGGTGGGGCCATCACTACAACCAGGCCGTGCATGCGCTCAACGCCATCGCCTACTACCTCCGCGCGAACGACATGGATGTCCCTGACGTTTTGGAGGAGCTTGACCGTGCATCAGGGAAGCTCGCGGCCATGCAGCCCGGTGTCGAGGCTCTGCGCCGGAGCGTCGAGGACGTGGCGGGAAGCGTCATCGTGGCGCTCGGGAGGTGATGCCGTGCCGATGCTCAAGACTATCGCGGGGCACACCTCGGCGCGAGGCATCTGCCGATACCTCACGCGCAAGAACCGAGCGCTCGCCAGCGACTACATCAACATCGACGTCCACGAGGGCATCCGCGATTTCGACTGGGCGGAGACGATGGATGCCACGCGCCGCTCCTTCGGAAACGACCTCCCTTGGCGAGGGAAGCGGGTGCGCACCTACAAGCACTACGTCGTGTCGCCCGACCCCAAAGACGGCATCGCGCTCGAAGCCCTCCGCGATCTCGCGACCTCGTGGGCGCAGGAGCACTTCTCCGAATACGAGGTAGCCATCGTCTACCACGATGACAACGAGCACGGCATCCCCCATGCGCACGTAGTCGTGAACAACACGAACATCGAGACGGGGCGACGGCTCCAAGATCCCGACCCAAAGGCTCTGGCCGCATCGCTCCAAAAGCTCGCCGAGGCGCAAGGGCTCACCGCCTTGAGGCCTCCACAGGCAACGGGCGTGGCGGCGCGCGCCCAGAGGCGCAGCCCGAAGAGAGCGCCCAAGACCTTTCGGAGCGAGTACGTGCGCCGCGCAGAGCAGGAGCTCACCGAGCGCGGCGAGTACTCCTGGACGGCGGACATCCGTGCCCGCGTCCGCATAGCCCGCACGGTGTCGAGGAGCGAGGCGGAGTTCCGCAGCATCCTCGGCACCATGGGCGTGACCGTGGCCGACAACTCACCCAAAGCGGAGCGGCGGGACTGGATATACGCGCTCGCGAGCCATCCTTCGAGAAGGATCTCCGGGGAGCGCATGGGGCTCGCCTACGGGCGCGAGCGACTTGAGCCGCTGCTGCGTTCGGGTGGCGTGAGGAGGCTCGAAGACGCCGGGGAGCGCGCCATAGCGGCCATAGCGAAGCAGGCTGTCGCGGTCGGGGACCTCACGGAGCTGCGGAGTCTTTCCGGGGCGGTCGCCCTCATCGAGGCCTCTCATGCCAGATGCCTTGGCGATCTGGATGCGCTCCTGACAAAGGGCGGGGCGACGCCGCAGATCATCGGCTACGTCAAGGCAAAGGGGCTTCTGCCGGAGGAACGGCCTGCGCCCGCCTCCAGAAAACCCGTGGCTAAATCGGGCGTCCGTCCCGTCGGAAGCAGGCGCCAAGACGATGCAGGGAGACCCACCCGCCAAGACGTTCAGGACAAGCGAAGAGAAGGGTCTGAAAGGTGATAGTCAAGGCTTACTACTCAGGCGGTCGCATCGACGTGTTCGATACCGACCGCATGACCGATGGTGTGCCGCAGCCGGGAAACCTGCTCACCAACTACACCCTTGACCTCTCCGATGTGAACGGCGAGAGCCTGTGGCTCTGCTCCTACTACTATGAGGCAGCCCAAGCATACAAGGATGAGAAGGGACCGAAGGGCCTTCCTGTGGCCCGCAGGCGCGACGGTTGGAGCTTCCTTCTCGCCGACGCCGAGGATATGCAAAGGCTCAATCGCGTCACGCTGGATGGAGAGACCGTTCTGGCGCAAGTGGCTGGCGAGCTTATAGACGCATCGGCACTGTCATGGGCGTCCGAGGTGATAGAAGTGATTGCTCCACAGATTAAACAATCTCAAAGCTTTCTGGACTCCATTGGTTTAGAAAGTATTGAGGGTATTGGCGTGCCTCATTCTACATGGCAACAGATTTCAAATGTGTATGGACAACAGAGTGAGGGTGCTCTAAGGTTTTAAGCCTCATGCGGAAGAGACACCAGCTGCGTTCTCGACCGTGCTCACTAAATCTAGGAAGCCGGTAGGTGCAGCGGAGGCTTTGTCTCAAATTCTCTGCACCTATCTGACAATACTAAAAGAACAAGCTGCTCACGTGGTATATGACGCACCCCAGCAGGAGCGACATGCCTATATAGAACACGGCAAGAATCGCGGTCCATTTGGCAGAGTGGACCTCGCCGAAGGTGGCAGATACACTTGCAGCACAGGGCATGTTGAATGTGAACGCGAAGATGAAAGCAAGGGCCTGGGGAGCTGTGATCGAAAGCGAAAGGGCTTCACCAAGGTTTCCCGCCACAACAGCCGTGCCCGTTGCTGCGGCGATCAACGCCGCATTAGGCGTTCCGGTGCCGACGAAAAGCGCTGACAAAACTCCCAAGGCCGACTCTTTCAGTACCAATCCGCAAAGCCACGCCGTGAATGTTTGCCACGTAAGCCCAAAGAACAAGGTGACAGGTTCTATAGCCGTACCGATGACGTAGAGCAGCGATCCTTCCACAGCTCCGGTCGTAGTGAAAGTTAATGCCCAGATCGCGAAGGCGAACAATGCAACCACACGTATGGCGCGTTTGAACATCTGCCAGCTCTTCAGGCATGCGTGTCGTAATACGTTTCCGAAATGCAATTTGTGGTAGGGAGGCAACTCCATGACCAGACCGGCGCGCTCGTCCTTCTCGACCAGGCGTGGCCCGAATACCCTTCCCACGATCCACATCAAGAGAATACACACAACGAATATTGCTGCTATGACAATAGGTGCTCCAAAACCGAAGAACGCCACTGCAACGACCGGCACTACGCCCCAGGTCGAACCGCAAGGAATGGCCCATGCCATGGCGACAGTGAGCATTCTCTGCCCCCATGTGTCGATCACTCGCGAGCCAGATACCCCGCCCATGGTGCACCCGAAGCACATGAGAAATGGCATGAGGGATTTCCCCTGAAGGCCGAAGCGAGCCATGGCTGAATCGAACACGTAGGATATGCGCGCCATATAACCTACGTCCTCGTAGATGCCGAATACGAGATTGATTCCGAACACGTAGCCAACCATCATTATGCCGAAGCAAAGCGAATTGAATACCACTCCGGATAGGAAGCTGCCGAAAATCTCAGGTGCTCCCGCGGCCGTGAGCGAGACCGCCACTTCCCTTCCCAGTGTAGATACTGCTCCGCCAATACCCATGATGGGAAAGGCCGGGATGAAAGCGAGCATGAACCCTATGAAGATCATCAGAAGGGCCAGAGGTTTGGACCAGCGCGACCCTATGGCGATACGATCGAAGCGAGAGGGACGTACCGCCTCCTCGGGTTGTGTGACGACACCATCCACCAGCGAATCTACCCAGCGGAATCGGGCGGCGGCCCGGTCTTGGAGCGATGCGTCTTCGGCTCCAGGTATGCCTGCCGAGAGAGAGTGCGAAGGTTGCAAGACCATGTTCGCTTCGTCGCTTGTGTCCGAAAGAGCAGATTCTGCCGTGACGACATTCGTTTCTGTACCTTTTAGTGATTGGTCAATTGCTTCGTATAAGGCCGGATAGCTCTTGTGCTCAGTTGCCACCAGGGGAAGCACAGGGATTCCAAGACGCTCTTCTAGCAGCGATGTATCGATGGTCTTATCTTGGGATTCGGCCACGTCCATTAAGTTCAATGCCAAGATCGCAGGCGTCTTCGATCCGGCGAAGCACGCAAGCATGTATAGGCTGCGCTCAAGCTGCGACGCATCTGCGAACACCACCACGGTATCCGCCTCTCCACTGGCAATGAAGTCGCGGGTCACCTCTTCTTCCGGTGAAGCGGCATCCAATCCGTAGGCACCGGGCAAGTCGACCACCTCGAATGTGTGACCGTCACGAGAGAAGGCGCCGCTTTTGCGCTCCACTGTCTTGCCGGGCCAATTGCCAACATGTTGCCTCGCGCCCGTCAGCCCATTGAAAAGGGTGGATTTGCCTGAATTGGGCTGTCCGAGCAAAGCGATAGTGAAGTCGGCTTTCGCATGACGTTTAGAAACGTTTCTTTGCATGGTCGTTTTGCTCTTGATTGGAGCTGATGTATTGCAGCCAGCGCATCCCTCGCAGCTCATCGCGATACCTCCACGTCGATAAAGTCGCAGTCGCTTCGGTCGATGGCAATGGCACTATCGCGAACATGTATGAGGACGGGCAATTTCTTTCGATTCTGCATCACGGTGAAACGGCTTCCTTCAGCTATTCCCATCGCACAAATCCGGGATAAGAATCTATCAGCGCCGTGGACACCTCGTACATATCCGCGATCGCCCGCCTTCATCTCGGTCAATCTCATGGTCTCGTTCCTTTCTGAGTCTGATAAGCGAGGATTTGATCAGAATGATACGAACGAGATTTGGATTCATCTACTCCATTTATCTATGGCAGCTCCATTTCTCAACAAAGTTTGATTATGCTAACATTGCTGCTAGATAAAGGTTTACCCTTAGGGGGATTACTGAAGTCAAGACTGTTCGGCTCATTGCTAGGGTTCTCACCCTACGTCAATCGCCTTCATTGAGAATCGAGAAACGGAGCAGCATGCGTTCAACTAGCGAGTTGTTCAATATACCGACGATAGTGGAAACTCCAGAAGGAATGAGCATCAAGGACCACGAATCCGACTGGTCGATAATGACACTCTCTGAGCCCATAGGCCAAGGCGAGATGATACTGAAATGCATCTCGCCTTGGTTCGTTGCAGCGAGAATCGACTTCAGTTGCGACTATTGCCCGAACATGAAGCAGGATACCCTGCAACAGGGCCATGGTCGTTGGCTGTCGATCAACTATTGTGAGGAGGGTCGTTGCGAGGTCGATATGGGTTCTGCCGGATGCGCCGTTGTGAAAGCGGCTGATCTCTGCATAAGCTCCGCCGATCGTTGGCCTGACGGCTTTCGATATCCATCCGGCCGCTATCGAGGAATCGAACTGTGGATCAACACTGACCTATTGAACGACCCCTCGTTCCAGCTTCTAGCCGAAGCAGGCATCTCCCTTAACGCCCTTGCTGTTACAGCGAATCCTGCATCAGTAATCACAACCGATGCTTCCCTGAGTACACCAATGAAGAATATCGGAGACGCGCTCGGGTCGAACAGAATTGATGACCCCCTTACCGTCGCCCGATGCAAGGGTGACCTTATCAGCCTCTTGTTAGCTGTTGCTGATTATGATTTAGCGAATACGAAGCCCCCGTCTCTGCTCTCACCGCGTCAACTAAGGGTCATTCGCTCTATCGGTGAATCGATCCGGCAAGATCCAGCTGCCACCTATGATGCAAGGGTTCTGGCCAAGGATGCGGGAATTAGCGCTTCGACGCTCAACGCATGGTTCGCAAGCCTCTATGGAAAAACGGTCTCGGCCTACGTGCGCTACGCGAGAATGGAGTTAGCTGCGATGTTGCTTGCTAAGGGAAAATCGGTTGCCGAGACATCGTTAGAAGTTGGATATGCGAACCCGAGCAAATTCGCAGCAGTGTTCAAAAAGGAACGCGGAATGACTCCCTCGGAGTTTCGTCAGGTGAAATCAAACTGAACTGCGAATCAGTTAGGGACTTCTCGTATCACTTCTCAACCTGCACCTAACTACTTACTATTCCTCAAAGAAGCCAGAAGCCGCAACAGCCTTAATAATTCGACGCAAAAAGTCTCCAAGCTATTGTAAATTCACGCTCTCTCTCCATTGGGTCGGAGTAATTCCAAACTGGCGGCGGAAAGCATCAGTGAAGCTGCTCTGATGCGCATAGCCCACAAGACGGCTTATTTCGGCCGCCTTCAAGTCGGTTGATTCGAGCAGCTTGCGAGCTTCGTCCATCCGGACATCGCGCAGGTATTCTGCAACGCATAACCCCATTTGCTCTCGGAACACTTCGCACAAGCGTGTTCTGCCGACGAAGAGCTCGTTAGCGATCGATTGCAGCGTGATGTTCTCTGCGTAGCGCGCATCGATCATCATCTGTGCTTCGCGCGCAAGCCTCTTCTCTTCGGTCGAGGGTTCCCGAGGATCATCGTTACTCGCTTTAACAGCATCATCCAGAAGCCGCGCAACGATCTCCTTCATTCTGCCCTCGCAGAAACAAGCACCTCCCACGCTCGTCGCCCAAGAGTGCCCCATGCTCTCCAATGCGTCTCCGATTTCACGGGAGTGAGTATTGGTGTCGCAGCTGCAAAGGTAGGAGACGAGCGTTTCGCGCTCGCTGTCAGTAAGGCCGGGAAGCTCATCGAAGAAGCTAGGTGTCATGCATAGCGTGTACGAGCGGTGGTACTCGTTCGGCATAAGATCGAACGACACAGCGCCGCCTTTCTGCCTGAAGGAGAGGATATTGCGCTCCCGGAGATAGCGGGACTGCACAGGACACAGCCTTGCCGAGCAATCGGTCATGGATGTAACGCATACGTAGTCATCGGGAAACTCTACAAGCCGCGTCTGCTCGTTGATGCTGAATTCGTGAAATGTGTACAAGCAGTTCTCGCCTATGCTGTGCGCCCATAACAGTCCTCGACCGAACTCGTCATCGCGCATGCTGAGCGAACCGTGGCGAGACGGCTGCTCTTTCATTCCAAGTTGCTCCATCTGCGGCACGAAGAACGTATGCAGATTGGAGGATACGTCGCTTATCATCCTGAACTCCGTTTTCTGAAAAGGTCAACCTGTTCGCCGACGCTCGACGTCGCGTTGAGGATTGCGTTCGCATCGTTTAGCGTTGCGTTCGCTTTTTGGAAAACCTAGACCTGCGAGAGACTTTTTCAAGAATAATAGCCTAGCTATGTTAGACAAGGGTAACTTAGCAGCATGAACGGTCGTTTTAGGGAAAGGAATTACGCAAAACATGAAATCGACGAAGATAGTATCGCTCCTTCTCGCAGGAGCGCTTGCTGCGGGCGCATTGGCCGGATGCAGCCAACCATCTAGCAACGGTGCCGAAGAGCAGAAGAGCAGCGCGTCCCAAGAACAGGTCGCCCAGAAAAGCACTGCAGAGCAGGAGGCAGAGCAGCTCCTGTCCGATCTTTCGGGAAGCTATCAAGAGCTGTTCCCGGTTCTCTTCGATAAGCAGTATGACCAGCTCTGGCTCGATGATACGGCGTCGATCGTCGGCGAGGCCGATGCCGCTGCGAGTGCCGAAATGCTCAAGGGCTCTGTGAGCGGCAGCATTTGGGGCGAAGAGGCTATAGAGGCTTACGGGGAAGAGGGCGGTCCTTTCTACTGCGGATGGTTGGAGGGTCTTGCGGAGCTAACGATAGACGGCGACGCGATGGAGATCAGCGGCAAGGATGACACTGGCAAAGAGCTCTTCTCTAGCACTTACCACTACAGCGGAATGGCCGGTGACCTTTATGTGTTCGAGAGCGATGACGATGAGGAGGACACCTTCAAATACTTCGCCTTCCTGCCGGACACCCCCGAAAGCACCTTCCATATCGAGTTACGCTATGGTGCCGATGACGCCGACTTCGGCGAATGGATGGCCGGCGATTACGCTTACTGGATGGCCGCCGGCTTCCCAGTTGATCCCACTCAGCAGATGATCGAAGACTGCATCAAGCTCTTCTGCGACGAGAACTTAGCAGGAGAAGCCGAATAGCATCTTCTAATCAAAGCTCCCTCCAAAGGCGGCCTAGCGATGGGTCGCCTTTCTTTTGCTCAATCCACTCATGGAAGATAGATACAAATGGAGCCCGAAAATACGAATGGGCTAATGGCAATCGCTCGACATGGCATAAAAATGTTAGCCACCCGCAACTTGAGAGAAAGGACGCTTATTTTGAATACTAAAGGAGTAAAGCAGGGACTGAAGCCGAAAGACCTGATAAACGTCGGTATCTTCAGTGCGATCTACATCATCATCGTCATGGCGGCAGCTATGCTTGGCTATATACCTATCTTCATCCCTCTACTTGTTGTCATTTGCCCAATAGTTGGCGGCATTCCCTATATGCTCTATATGACCAAAGTTCATTGTTTCGGCATGGTGACGATAATGGGCATTATTATGGGAGTTCTGATGGGCTTGGGCGGAATGGGATTGTATGCGCTTATAACCGGCCCTCTTTTTGGCTTGCTTGCCGATTTGGTTTTGAAGAGCGGCGGCTACCATAGCCCGAAGAAAGCGGTACTCTCACATGGCATATTCTCAATGTGGCTAATCGGTAATTACATTCCGATAGTGATTAATCGCGCTTCTTACTTCGATGGTCTCGTGCAAGGGTATGGACAAGCATACGCCGAAACGCTCATGGGCTACATTCCAGACTGGAGCCTTGTTGTATTGCTAGCGGGAGCGTTCGTGTTCGGTATCGTTGGTGCGTTGCTTGGCAAGGCTGTCTTCCATAAGCATTTTGAGCGTGCAGGAATTGTTTGATGACGAGTACCGTTCTTGCTTTAAAGCAACAGCAGCGCGGGGTTCTCTTTGACCCCCGCGCAAAGTTCCTAGCACTGATTATCGTGGCTTCGTTGTTGTTAAGCATCGGAAACGAAGGTCTGATGGGTCTGGTTCGAATCGTCTTGGCGTTGGTGCCCTTCGTTCTCTTAGTTCTTTCTCGTAACATCAAATCGGGCGTGACCTATATTTTTATCTACCTCGTCGCTTATGGCCTGTCGGTAATATCATCAATGTTCTTGTCGGGACCGCTCTTATTTCTAGCACTAGGAGCGACTGGGATAATGAGGCAGTTTCTTCCAGGCGTGATGATGGGTTATTGGTTCGTTAGTACTACGACCGTGAGCGAGTTCATGGCGGCTTGCGATCGAATTCGGCTAACGCAGTCGATTGAAATTCCCCTCGTCGTTATGATGCGGTATTTTCCAACCATCGCACAGGACTATTCTCAGATTTCTGATGCGGCCAAGATGAAAGCATTGGGTTTGTCACAGGGGCCGATTACTGCTGTAGAAAACCGCCTCGTCCCCCTTCTCGCAAGCGCCGTTCGAGGTGGCGAGGATCTTTCGGCAGCTGCTTTGACGCGAGGATTAGGCGCCCCCATCCACCGCACGAATATCTGTGAAATCGGGTTCCATGCTTGCGATATGATGCTGCTCTCAGTATGCGCTCTAGGCGCAATCCTCGTATTTTTAATCGGTGTAGCTTAGGACCTCGAATGATAGATTTTCGCAACATTACATATTCATACGGCACCGATATGTCGCCATCACTCGCAAATGTGACCCTGCACGTAAACCCTGGCGAGGTGGTTCTTCTTACTGGAAGCTCGGGGTCGGGAAAGAGCACCTTGCTTCGTTTAGTGAACGGGCTGATTCCGCATTATCACGAAGGCGAGATGTCAGGCACTGTAACCGTTGCTGGTATAGAGCCCCGAGATAGAGAGTTATACGAACTCGCAAAGATGGTTGGTTCTGTATTTCAGAATCCACAGACTCAGTTCTTCTGCCTAAACACGACCGAAGAGCTCGCTTTTTCCTGTGAGAACTTCGGATTGCCGGTGTCTGAGATTGCGCATCGCTTGGACACGACAGTTCAACAACTCTGTCTTGAAGAGTTGTTGAATAAAAACCCTTTCTTGCTATCCGGAGGACAAAAGCAACGTATCGCTTGCGGATCTGCTCAAATGATGAACCAAGAAATCTTTGTCCTCGATGAGCCGTCTTCAAATCTAGATGGACGTTCGGTACGTCTTCTTGCCGAAGTGATCGCATATTGGAAAAAGGAAGGAAGGACCGTTTTAGTCGCGGAGCATCGACTTGGTTACTTGAAAGATATCGTAGACAGAGTCGTTGTGCTGAATAAAGGTTCCCTCATAGAAGATTTCGCCGCCTCTGACTTTTACGCCATGGGTTCAAGTGCCTTTATCAAAAGAGGGCTGCGTGATCCTCATACGGAATGCTGCGTCGCGGTCACCGACCAGATAGATATTGCTGACGCGGGATTTGTTTCCGTCGCAAATCTCCAGTATTCCTACTCGAAAAAGATTAATGGGCTGAGCATTCCTTTGGCAAAATTTCCAATAGGGAGCATAACGGCTCTAGTAGGCGAGAACGGAGCCGGGAAGTCAACCCTTCTGCGCTGCCTCTGTGGGCTCAATAGAAAGTGCCATGGCACACTGGAGATCAACGGCGAACTGTTCGGGCTCAACAAACCAACCGGTCGTGCTTACATGGTTATGCAGAACACAGGAAATCAACTGTTTGCCGAAAGCGTTCGGGCTGAAGTAGAGTCGTCTTGCAGCTCGGCAGAAGAGGTTACCGCCATTCTGGATGCACTTGACCTCACGGACCTTGCAGCTCGGCATCCGCTGTCGCTCTCGGGCGGTCAGCAACAACGTGTTGCCGTTGCTTCCGCTATTGCATCAAATCGGGACTTGCTCTTGCTAGACGAACCGACAAGTGGTCTGGATTATCAATCTATGCGTGAAGTGGCTTCGTCTTTGAAGAAGTCGTCCATCATGGGTTGCACGGTGATTGTTGTAACGCATGATAGAGAGTTCATTGCGAGTTGCTGCACACACTACGCCGTCTTGAGCAATGGTCGTCTTTCTGAAACAAGAATTCTTGATGAAGATAGCGCCAGCGAGCTCAATGCTGCTCTTGATGCTATGCAGAGCAGCGTCACTGATACGGCGTGTATGGTTTAGAAGCAAGAGGAAGTCAATGGAGGGAATAACTAGCTATGCCGCGTTGGGTGATAACGTTGAGCGTATAAACCATAGCGGCACCATGAACACCTATCGCGTGATGTGCGAAGACGGTCAGGGAATTATGACCATGTACGAACTGTATCCCGGTATGACTCTGAGCTTCAACGATTTTGTTGGAATGACGTCAACGAAATCAATGTTCAGGCTTAAAGACAACGCCGAGATGCTGTGCTTGAACTATTGTCGTGAGGGTCGTATTGAATGGGATGTGGCAAAAGATGAGAGCCTTTTTCTTGGAGCCGGGGATATAGGTATCGACGATCATACAATGCACTCGAGCGATTTCAGTTTTCCTTTGAAGTACTATCGGGGCGTCACCGCGTCATTTGAAATCGACGCCGCTCAAAAATGCATCAATAAAGGTGTGCTTAGCGGCTTTGCGGTCAACTTGAAAAACATTCAATCCGCTTTCTGTAACAGCTCTCACCACAAAGTGGTGAAACAGGGCGTGTCGGCGCTTGATCATGTATTCTCCGAAATATATACAGCTCCCGACTCTCAGCGGGAAACGTATTTGCGCATCAAGTTGTTAGAGCTTTTGTTTTTATTGGATTCGCTCTCATCTTCGAGTGATGCTGGAGAGGATCTATACCTTCGCAGATCACAAATCGAGAAAGTGCACGCTATCCAAGAAGCGATCACGTGCGACCTTAGCTCAGCCAAGACGCTCAAACAGCTGTCTGACGAATTTGATTTTCCATATGTGAGCATGCAGGCTTGCTTCAAGCAGGTTTATGGAATGAGCATACATTCGTATCTCGTCCACTATCGAATCTCTCAAGCATCGCGCATGCTGCGAGAATCGGATGTACCAATTGGTGAAATTGCCTTATCTGTCGGCTATGTAAATGCATCCAAGTTCTCTTCGGCCTTCAAGGAAGCGACGGGCTTCACGCCGAGCGAGTTCCGCGCGAGCGCTTCTTCTGAGATTTAAAAGAACATAAAGGTCAATCCAATACGGGCGGGTTACCCCCGATCTCACAAATCACGATACCTTACATTACGCCGTTCCTCTTTTTCGGCTTTTGTTCGCAGAGGTTCAGAATCAGTCCGTGCTTTGCTTCTGGTGCCTGAATCTCCGATAGGTTCTAGCTGAACGTTTCGTGAAGCATTGAAAGGAGTCTGTATATATGCAACATGATGAATCGTTGTCCGAATCTCCGGCAAAGCCATCCGGTCCCCCCTCTGACGGCGCGAGCGAATCGTCGCGCAAGCTGGGATTGGGTTATCTTCTCGGTTTTGCAGGTCGAAAGCGCTGGTTGCTCTCTGTCGGTTGCGCCCTATCAGCAGTGGCCATGCTGCTCACGTTCGGTCCCTATATCTGCATCTGGCTCGTCGCGCGCGACCTCATCGCGGTCGCCCCTGACTGGACGGCAGCAGAGAACCTGGCGCTTTACGGGTGGCTCGCGTTCTTCCTGGCCGTTGCGAGCCTCGTGCTGTACTTCTTAGCGCTGCTCTGTACCCACGCATGCGCCTTCCATACGGCGAGCAACTTGCGGAAAGCCTGCCTGAGCCATCTCATGAAGGTGCAGCTCGGCTACTTCGATACCCATGCGTCGGGCGCGCTCCGGCGCGTCATCGACGGGTGCGCTGGCTCCACAGAGGGGCTCATAGCGCACAAGACGCCCGATACGGCCGGATCCATCGCTATGGTGCTGGGTCTTGTCGTCACGCTGTTCGTCTTCGACTGGCGCATGGGGCTCGCGTGCCTGATCGCGGCCGCCCTCGCTATCGCGTGCATGTTCTCCATGATGGGGGGCAAGAACGCGCACTTCATGCAGCGCTACATGCAGGCGCAAGTGAACATGGCCAAGACCGGAACCGAATACGTGCGCGGCATCCCCGTCGTGAAGGTCTTTCAGCAGACCGTCTTCTCGTTCAAGGCCTTCCACGACGCCATAACCGAATACTCCGAAATGGCTGAGAACTATACAGTGAAGGTATGCGCCAAGCCGCAGGTGACGTCTCTTACGGTCATCACGGGTATCGCCATCTTCCTCGTGCCAGTGGTCATCCTCCTCGCCCCTGGTGCTGAGGCGGAGGGCTTCGCCGCGTTCGCGGGCTTTATAGCCGATTTCGCGTTCTATGCGATCTTCTCCGCCATCATCGCCACCGCCATAACGCGCCTCATGTTCGTGATGGAGGAGTTCGAGATCTCAGCCGATGCGGCGAACAGGACTCATGGCATCTTGAGCTCGCCCGTCCTCGCAGAGCCCGCGCATCCCGAGACTCCGCGAGCGCACGACATCGCCTTCGACAATGTCTGTTTCCGCTACGAGGGCGCAGACCGCGATGCCTTGACCGACGTGAGCTTCGAGGTTCCCCAAGGGGCCACGGTCGCCTTGGTCGGACCCAGCGGCGGAGGCAAGACCACGGCGGCGAGCCTGGTTCCGCGCTTCTGGGATGTCAGCGCCGGTTCGGTGCGAATCGGCGGTATCGACGTGCGTGCGATCGACACGGCCAAGCTCATGCAGAGCATCGCCTTCGTGTTCCAGGACAACCGACTGTTCAAAAAGTCCATCTACGAGAACGTCGCTGCAGCTCGCCCGGATGCCACGCGCGAAGACGTGATGTCCGCGCTGGCCGCCGCCCAGTGCGACGACATTCTCGCCAAGCTTCCCGACGGCGTTGACACGGTGGTGGGGACGGCCGGTGTCCACCTTTCGGGCGGTGAGAAGCAGCGCATCGCGCTCGCCCGCGCTATCTGCAAGCAAGCGCCCATCGTCGTGCTCGACGAGGCAACGGCCTTCGCCGATCCGGAGAACGAGGCGCTCATCCAAAAGGGTTTCGCCGAGCTGGCTAAGGACCGCACCGTGCTCATGATCGCTCACAGGCTCTCCACGGTCGTGGGAGCCGACAAGATCGTGGTCATCGAGGATGGCCGTGTCGTGGAGCAGGGAACCCATGACGAGCTCTTAGTCCGTGACGGACTTTATGCCCGTATGTGGGAGGAATACCAGCGTGCGGCCCTTTGGCGGATCAAGTCGGACTCCTCAGTCGAGGACGAGGCCGTGGTCGTGTGCGAATCATCTGCGTCGGAAGGGGGCGTGCGATAATGGGAATGAGAGAGAAGTACGCGCTCACTGCGGAGGGCGCGAAGAATATCCGTCTCGGCGCCTTCTGGACCGTGGTCGTGAACCTTGTCGCCATGTTCGGCATAGGGTTCTTCTTCTACCTGATGGAACAGCTCATCGCATCATTGACGGAAGGAGCGGCGCTGCCCGACATGATTCCGTATGCGGTGGGACTCGTCATCTTCGCAGTCGTGCTCTGGGTAGCGCACTGGTTCCAGTACGACTACACTTACGGCAAGACCTATCGCGAGAGCGGCAAACAGCGCATCAGCTTGGGCGAGCGCATGCGAGAACTTCCGCTGTCGTTCTTCGGCAAACGCGATCTGGCAGACCTGACGGAAACCATCATGACCGATGCAACCACGATGGAACACGTCTACTCTCACGTGCTGCCGTATCTTTACGGCACCTATATCTCGACCGCGATCATCGCGGTGTGCCTTCTGGCGTTCAACTGGCAGCTAGCGATAGCGGCCCTTTGGTCGGTTCCGGTCGCCTTCGCCATCCTGTTCTGGTCGCGTCGCTTCTCTGCGCCGCTCATGCGCAAGACGCGCGCTTGCGCGCTCGCCATGACGGAGAACACCCAAGAGATGCTGGAGTGCGTTCGCGAGATTCGCGCCACCAATCAAGTCGCATCTTATCTCAAGCAAGCCGACGGTTACATAGATCGACTTGAGAAGACGATGTTCAAATCAGAAGTCGGAGCCGGAATCCCCGTTCAGTCCACCCAGGCAATCATGCGTTTCGGTATCGCCACAACCATCCTTGCAGGTTCGCTCATGCTCGCCGACGGCTCCATCGGATTCATGATCATGTTCGGCTTCTTGCTCGTGGTCTCGCGCATCTACGCCCCCTTCGATCAGTCGATGCTCATGCTCGCCGAGCTATTCATGGCCACCGAGGTTGCGGCTCCTCGCATGAAAGCGCTCTACGATGAGGTTGCTGCCACAGGAAGCGAGGACTTCTTGCCTCAGGGCCACGATGTGACGTTCGAGGACGTTACTTTCTCTTACGGTGAAGGCGACGAACCCGTAGTCAGCAACGTATCCTTTGTCGCAAAGGAAGGCGATGTGACCGCACTGGTCGGTCCCTCCGGATCAGGCAAATCGACCCTCACCAAGCTGGCGGCGCGCTTCTGGGATGCCGATGACGGCCGTGTTCTCGTGGGAGGCGTTGATGCGTCCACTATCGATCCAGAAACGCTCCTAAAGGATTATTCCGTGGTCTTCCAAGACGTGCTGCTCTTCGATGACACGGTGATGGGCAACATCCGTCTCGGTCGCCGCGACGCGACGGACGAAGAAGTGCTGGCAGCCGCCAAGGCTGCCATGTGCGACGATTTCGTGCGCAAGCTGCCGCAGGGCTATGACACCATGATCGGAGAAAATGGCAGCAAGCTCTCAGGCGGTGAGCGCCAACGCATATCGATCGCCCGCGCGCTTTTGAAGAACTCGCCCATCGTCTTGTTGGATGAGGCGACCGCATCTCTCGATGTAGAGAACGAATCCCAGGTACAAGAAGCGCTTTCCAATCTGCTCGCAGGAAAGACCGTCATCGTTATCGCGCACCGTATGCGCACGGTGATGAACGCCGACAAGATCGTGGTGCTCGACGAAGGGCGTGTCGTAGAGCAGGGATCCCCGGCTGAGCTATTGGAGCAGAACGGTCTGTTCTCTCGCATGGTGAAGCTTCAATCTGAGAGCTCCGGATGGTCTTTGGTTGGCACAAAAGCATCAGGAGAGGACTAACTTGAAAGTTCAAAAGTGCGATGATCAATCTTATGTAGAGTTTTGTCAGGCCATTTTGCTTGCTAGATAGTCAATGTTCGATCAGCGAAACAATGTCGGCTCTTCGTCTCATGCGAGGTTTGAGCGTGGCAGAGCTTGCTCGAAGGACGAATATTGAGAAGGAACGGCTCTGGTATATTCTCGATGGTCAACGCGAAATGCGCGTGGAAGAGTTCCTTAAGCTTTGCGTTGCTTTAGGAGTTGACCCACGAAAGTTCGTCACTCGCGAGATTGTCGACGAAGTGGCCTCGGCCACTAAGCGCAGCATCGAGAATCACGGTCGCTGGAATGTTCGTTAAACTGACGAGCGCCCTGCATCTGCAGGGCGCTCGCTTTAGGTGGGGCTTCTATTCGCTATCGAAGGCTCATTCGTCCTTGCTGTCCTCCTCTTCCGAACCCTCCTCCTTCTCTTCGCTTTCGGTCTCATCGTCGGCGCGATTGCGGCGCTTCTCGCGCAGCGCGGCCAGCGTTGCTGCCAATGCGGCCACTACTGCAAGGCACACGAGCGGGAGGATCTTGTTCGTGTCGCCTGTCTGCGCGAGGCCGGTCTTGGGGTTTCCGGGGCCGGGCTTCTCCACGAGATCGACGCTCTGGCCCTCGTCCTCGATGTCCTCGTGCGTGGCCACCACGCTCCCGTCGAGCGCAAGGCTCTCGAAGGCCACCGTGCGGTGCCCGGCGAGCTCGCTCCCATTGAAGGAGAACATGACCTCCACCGAGCCGTTCGGCTCTGCGGGAGTGAACGCCACCATGCTCGTCAGCGGCAGCCCGTCCATCTCGATGGGAGCGGCGGTCGTCTTGTCGATGAGCGTGCCGGTCAGCACGTACTCGCGTCCAGGCTCAAGGTTCTCGTAGCTAACCTCGTCGATGATGGTCACGTCGTCGTCCGCCACGGCCTCGTGGTCGCCGTCATCCGCATCGGTTGCGGTGGTGCCTATCTCGGGCACGGGCTCGACCATGCGAACCGTCTGGTTCACGTTGTCGAGGTCGTCATGCTCGAATACCGCCTCGCCGTTACGGTACAGCGTCTCGAAGATCACAATGTCGGTCTCCTCAAGTCCTGTGCCGTCGAACTCGAACGCTACGGTTTCGACGCCGTTCTCCTTTTCGGGCGAGAACTGCGCCTCGCCCTCGATCGGGCATCCGTCAACGGTCACGGGGGTAGCGGTAGCCTTATCCATCAGGATGCCCTTGATGGCATAGTTATCACCGGGCACGAGTCCAGCGTAGAACACCTGGTCCTCGATGCGAACGGTGGAGTCGGCCGAAACCTCGTGGTCGCCATCGGCCGCATCGGTCGCGATGGTGCCGATCTCGGGGTTGGGCTCTACCTTCACGGTTTGCCCCTCGTCGTAGATGTCCGCGTGCGCCGCCACCTCGATGCCCGCATGCTCAAGGCTCTCGAAGGCGACGATCTCCTTGCCCGCGAGCGCAGATGCGTCGAAGGTGAACTCCACCTTCACGTACCCGAAGGGCGCTATGGGGGCGAACTCCTTCTCGGACGTGACCTCGGAGCCGTTCACGATGAGCGGCTGCCCCGTCGCCTTGTCCATGAGGGTTCCCTTGACCGTGTAGGTCATGCCCGGCACGAGGTTGGCGTATGTCACCTCGTCGATGACGGTGACGGTGCCCTCGGGCGCAAGCGCATGGTCTCCGTCGGCCGCATCTGTCGCCTCGGTGGCGAGCTTCGGGATGGGCTGATCGTCCACGGTGCCCAGGTCGATGTCGAAGCCGGTGGCCGTGGTGTCGCGGTTCACGTTGAAGGTGTCCTCCCAAAGGGCGTAGCCCTCGTTCGCCTCGCAGCGGAGCTCCTGGATACGGTACTCGCCGAAGGGAAGGGCGCCCAGCTTGTCGTCGGGCTCCGCCATGGATCCGTCCTCACCCTGGCCGAACCAGATGCCCGAGTTTTCCATCACATCCGCAGTGTCGATATAGTCCTCTTCGAGCAGCTTGTCGTTCGCGTTCACCGCATCCTGGCGGCTTCTCCATTCGGAGGAGGTGTTCAACATGCCGTTGCGGTCGGTCACTGCCACATGCGCCTCTCCCGTGGTCACGTTGGTGATGAGGAAGGGAACGTGCGCGAGCTTGCTGCCGAGGATCGAGCCCTTCTTCTGCAGGTGGGCATCATGGCGCACGACCTGATCGCGCCAGAGCAGGGCCTCGCCCTCGCGGTCGCACGTGACGGTCTTGCCGTCCTCGCGCACCTCGAAGATGCGGGGAGCGCCGTCGGTGAGCAGGTAGCTGTCGTTGGTCGCCGTCTCGGCGATGGTGTAGGTTCCGTAGGGCAGCGTGTCGGATGCGGTCTGTGCCGTGTAGGCTCCCTTCTCGGGGTTCCAGGCCGTCTCAATCACGGCCACGACGGTGCCCTTGGGCCTGTAGGTGTCCTCCACCATGACGCCGTGCTCGGATGCGTTCACGACCGTGAACTGGATGCCCTCAAGGGAGCTGCCGAGATACCCCTCCGCATCGAGAGCGGAGTGGTCGGCTCCTCCCAGGGCCTCGCTCTTGCCGAGCTCAAGGTCGTCCTTCTCCACCTGGACGCCCCCGCGCACCACCTCGTTCAGCATGCCGTCGGCCTCGACGAGCTGGTCGAACTGGCCGTCCTCGCGAATCTCGATGACATGGCTCAAAATGCCCTCGCGCGTGTAGCCGACGGGGGCCTTCGTCTCGATCACCTCGTAGGTGCCGAAGGGAAGAGCCCGCGCACCGGTGGTCGCCGTCCAGGCGTCGAGCGATTCGTTGTAGCTGGTTGCGATCGTCATGACGGCAGAGCCCACGGCGAACTCCTCGGATGCCTGGAACCTCCCGTCGTGGTTCGCGTCGTACCAGATGGGATTGGCGGAGCGGTTGTACACCGTGAACTCCGCGCCCTCGAAGGTCGCATCGCCCTGGGCGTAGTTCCAGAACTCGCCGTCCTCGTGCTCGTAGCGCTCCGCGTCGCCCTTGCCGACGATGAAGCCCCCGCGCTGCGGGTCCTCGCCGAACTCGCGTGTCGGCTGGACCTCGATGACGGCTGAGCCGCCTTGGGCGTCCGCAGCCGTCACGCGCAGATGGTGGGTCCTGCGGTCGAGCAGGTAGCCGTCGGACGGGTCGAGCTCGCGCACCTCGATGTCGCCGAGGGGGATGCCCTCGAACACCACGGTAGCGCCGTTCGTCTCGCCCTTGACCGTCTCGGTGCCGCTGCCCCGCTTGTAGCTCGCCTGGTAGAGCGCCCCGTCGAGGGTTGCGTCGCCTTGCGGGCTTTCGTGCCCCGTCTCGGCGTCGAACTTCTTGAGGACGAGGCGCACGGTGATGGGAGGCTCTGCGGAAGCGAAGGTGTAGTCGTTGCCAGGACCCACCTCGTAGACGTTGCCATCGAGCACGTAGCCAGAGGAGGCGCGCACTTCCTTGGCGTAGAAGGTGTCTCGGGTGGCCCCGAGGCTGCCCGACTCTCCCGCACCGCTCGCATCGGTGGTGATGGTGGTGATGCGGTTGCGGTCGGCCCGCGCGTCCGCGTGGCTGCCATAGATGCCGTAGACGGCCCCTGCGAGCGTGTAATCGGGATCAGACTGCGCCCAGGACTGGGACGCCGACTTCGATACCTTCACGGTGGTGTGGTAGGTGAACGAGAGGATCACCTGGGTGGAGGAGCCGGTGTAGAGCATGAAGGGCTCGAAGGTCGAGGGCACCTCGCCCGCACGGCGGAGTATCTTGCGGCCCGTGGCGTCGTCGTTGATGAGCTGGCCGCTGTCCCCGAAGCCGATGATGTTCCACTGTACCCAGTCCCGGAAGCCCTCGGAGCATCCGAACATGGCGTAGTTGCCGTTGCTTGAATAAGTGTCTGCCATGAGGATATGGGAAAGAGCCATGTAGCGGTCGGGCGTCATGGAGCCGCCATCGTACCACTGGCTCGGCCACAGCGACGCATCGAAGCCGGGCGAGCCGTAGGAGAACCAGATGTCGGCCGCCAGCTCCTCGGTGCGCCCGCTAATGGCGTCGAGCGCGGACTTCTCGTAGGTTCCCGCATCGGGCGTGAGCTTGGAGGGATTGCCGCACCAGGCGGGCTGGCCGTCCACCTCGAACCAGGTCGTATTGTAGGTGTCGTATTCGATTCTGGAGCCGACGGTGAGCGTCGCGCCCTGCGCCGCGTGCGCCTTAGCGGGCGCGAGCGCGAGCGAGGGCACGAGGAGCCCTACCGCCAGCGCCGCCGCCAGAAGGACGTGCAGCGCCTTTCTGGGGATGCTGTTTCGGGTTGCTTCCATCACATCACCCCTCTAGCGGCTCTCACGGTCCAAAGGGCGCTCGGCGTCCTTCTCCATGGAATCGGAGGCCTCCTTGGCGGCGTCGGCACGCTCGGAGAGGTTGCGATCGTCCTTCGCGTGCTCCTCCGCGTAGCGCTTGCGCGCCTCGGAGAGCGCCGTCTTGATCTGGTCGGGCGTGACCTTGATGACCTCCTTCTCGCGCTTGCCGTCGTCGCCGACGATGGGGTTGCCCTCGATGTCGCGCACGTCGCGGCGCAGCTGCACCTCGCGGTCGGCCAGAAGCGGGATGTCGCGCCAGTGCTCGCCGCGGAACTTCGAGGGGTTCACGTAGAGGGGGCTGAACTCGCAGCCGCCCACGTCCTTGCCGTCGATGATGGTGTCCTTGGGCAGGCGCACGACGTTGAAGGTCTTCTCCTCGCCGGTCTTCTTGTCGGTGTACTTGATGCCCTCGTGGATGAAGGACTCGTGGAGCGAGATGTAGACGTTCTTCTTGGGGGTAGCAGTCTCTTCTGCCATAGCTTGTCTCCTTTGCATCGTTGGCGCAGCGGCCGTTGGTAAACGGGGAAATGCCGTATGCGCCTCTGTGTTGACTGGTCTTCTGTTTGCTCTTGGGCGCTATGGCCCGCGCGCTCTGGTTCCCATGCCGGTCAGCCTCCCATGATGTCGCGCGCCCACGAACCGCTCTTCACGAGCGAGAGGATGAGCAGCACGCACATGGCGAGGTATTGCAGCGCATACGAGAGGCCGCCGACGATGGAATCGACCACCGGCACGCCCGCGCTCGCGGCGTTGAGGCCCCCAAGCACTATCGGGAAGGACACGAGCAGCACAAGGATGATGAGTCCGGCCAGGCACACCGCGAGGAAGTTCTTCAAGTAGCCGACGCCCATCTGGCGCGTCTCGTCGAGGGAGGTGAGCGCGAGGGGGATGGGGCTGAAAGCCGCCATGATGTAGATCTGGATGGCGCGCGCCCAGCTCACGACGAGCGCGACCACGTAGGCAACGATGACGACGAGCCAGGATACGAGCGCCACCACGAGCATCGCGATGAGGGCCGCCGCATCGTCGTCGGTCGTGGTGATGGACACCGCCGACAGATCGAGCGGCATGCCGGTTCCGAACAGACCCACAACGCGGTCGATGGCGAGCTTCACCACCTCGTAGATGGCCGCCATCAGATCGAAGCTGTTCTGTATGAGGAAGAGGAACACCGCGAAGAAGACGAGCATGAGCACGACTTCCTTCACGCCGGGCATCGAGGCGTTGCCGTCCATCTTCTGCGACACCTTCACGAGCTGCACGGTGAACACGAACGAGAGCATCCCGCAGCCGATGGGCAGGATCGCATGCTGCCACACGCCGCGCACGAGGTCGTACATGGTGACGGTGCCCGCGTGCCCGAGCATCTGGGTGAAGCCGGAGGAGAGCACCCCTCCCGCGCCGATGGTCTTGAGCATGTCGGCCTGGCTGGAGAATATCCAGTTGCAGGTGTCGCGGAGTATCCCGCAGAGCCATGCATTGATGTCGCCCGCGATGTCGGCGAAGGCGAGGTTCGGGCAAGCGAGCATGAGCGCGCACAGCAGGGCCGTCGCCGAGAACGCCGTGGCGAACCCTCGGCTCGCCATGGCTTGTTTGAGGAACGCTGTCATGTGACGCCGCCTATCCGGCCACGGCGAACGAGCCGTTCTCGTACACCGCCGTGACGATGGTGGAGGCCGCATCGTTCAGATGGAAGGTCGCGCTCACGCGCCCGCCGCGCACGTCCAGGTACACCTCGCCGTCGAAGGAGGCGGCGGTGGCGGAGGGGGCGTGCGTTGCGCACCACGAGCCGACGGCCGAGGCGAGCTCGCCCGCCTTGCCGTCGATGAGGCCCGTGTAGGGATCGGCGAGCCCGGACACGCTCACGGCTGTGCCAGCGGGCTTGCCCTGGACGTAGCGCGATTCCATCGCGAAGGCGTCGCTCGCAACGGTGAGAACGCCGTCCCTCTCCTCCACGATGATCGAGGCGGGGGTGGTGTAGGGGTCGCCCTCGCGCATGAAGTCGATGTCGAGGTGCCTCTGGCCGTTGCCCTCACCGGCCTCCCTGACATCGAACACGGTGAGCTTGACCGATGATCCGTCGCTCTCCACGAAGGAGCGGTCGCGGAACTCGATGGTCTTCTCGGGCGCGCCCTCGGCCTGCCATACGTTGCCCTGGAGCATCTTCGCCATCTCCTCGGACTTGTCCGTGGCTGATGCCGTTCCTGCGGTATCGGCGCCGCCGGCATCCTGCACGATGCTCTCGGCAGGCGCCTGCGTTTCGTTCTGCGCGCTCTCCTCGACCGTGTGCGCGATCGAGCAGCGGACCGCCGTGCTGCCGATGATGACGGCCACCATGCCGATGGCCGCTGCGAGCATTACCTTGTTCTTCTTCTGCATGTTCTCTCCTTGTCTATCGGAATCGGATGGCGCACGTGAAGTAGGCGATGCCGCTCGCGCGCCTGCAAACGTCCCCGGTATGGGGCTCGTGGATGTACTCGTCGCCGCCTGCGTAGATGGCGACGTGGCCCGGACGCCAGAGGATGTCCCCGGGCTTCGCCTCGGAGAGCGGCACGCGCCGCCCTGCGGAGGCCTGGTCCTCGGAGTTCCTGGGGATGGAGATGCCCGCCTGCGCGTAGCAGTACTGGGTCAGTCCCGAGCAGTCGAGACCGACACCGGGCGTCGTGCCTCCCCACACATAAGGGACGCCGAGCTGGCTCATGGCCGCCGCAACGATGGCGTCACCGTTGGCCGCACCCGAGCGGAAGTCCTCAAGGCTCATGCCGTCGAAACGGCGCAGCCCGTAGGCGTCCATGGCCGATTTGAGGGATGCCACGTAATCCGAGGAGGTGGCGTAGCCCGCATCCTTCAAGCCCTCCGCCATCTTGTCGGAGCTCTTCTCGGCGATAGCCTGCTGGATGAGGGCGTTTCCCGCGTACCGTGAATTGGCGAGGAGCACGCGGCTCCTGAACACGATGCACTCCCTATGCCCCTTGAACACGGTGAAGTCGGCCATGATGCCGACCACTTGGCCCCCGTACTCCTCGTTGGTGGCCCACGAGCTCTTGCCCGCGATCTCCGGGCAGCCGAGGAAGGACGAGGCCCACTTGATGCCGAAGAGGTTCTTGTCGCGCTCCGCAAGGAGCGAGAGGTGGTCGCCCGCGCCGCTCTCGCAGATGATCTGGGCGAGCGTGCATCCGGCGGGGTGCCCGTACTTCTCCTGGCACTCAAGGGCCGCCTCAACCATCTCCACCGTGATGTAGGGAGGCAGGCCGTCGAGCGACGCCTTGGCCGCCTCGCTCTTCCAGAAGCCGAAGATGGCGCTCATGAGCTGCGAGACGATCAGGACCGCGAGCACGAAGCACAGGACGCCCGAGAGCGCCCCTGCCACGGGACCTGCTGCGGAGGCAGCCGCTCCTGCGAGGGTCTTGGCCGCGCCTTTCCTGGCAGCCTCCCCAGCGGCCTTTGCGACCGTTGCGGACTCGGAGGCGCGAGCCGCCCTGGCTCGCAGCCATGTCCGACGGGACTGCGCGCGCCGCATCTCCGCCGTCCTTTTCGCGGATGCCTCGGCTTCCGTGCCCTTGCCGATGCGCCTTATCGCCTTGGCCTCCGTCGCTACCTCTTTCGCAGGCGTGGCCTTCTCGGGATTGGCGACGGATGCCTTCTCGCGCCTGGCGGCGTGGATAGCGGCCCTCGACGCCCGGTAGGCGTCTCCCGTCCCCTCAAGCTCGTCGGAATCGTCCGCCTCGTCGGCAGCTGCATCGGCAGCGAGCGCGGCGAGGTGCCTGCGCGCTTGGAGGGCCGACTTCGCCTCTTGTGAAGCGGGTTCGTCGGCAGCCTTGGCACCTGCTTTCCCTTCGCCTTTGGAACGGCTCTGCTTCACGGAGGGCTTCGAGCCTTTGGGCTTGCGCCCCTCGGCCCTGCGGTCGCCCGACCTTCGGACGAGCCCGGATGAGATGGCATCTGTGCGCGTCGCGCGTGCGACCTCGGCCGCGTCGACCGCGCCTTCCGTGGCGGACACGGCGGCTTCCGTGGCCGTGGCGGACGCCTGCGCACCCTTGGCTAGTTGCGTCACTGGTCAGCGCCCTTTCGGCGGCGGGCCCTCTTGGCGAAGTCGCTCTCGCGCTTCTTGGCGGCTATCTCCTCGGGCTTGGTGTTGAACAGCTCGTAGAGCTTGCCCTTCGGGAAGTCATCCTTCAAGGGGACGCGAGCGCCGCCCGCGATGAGCAGCCCTTCTCCCGCGCGCACGGACTCGTCGATGTAGGAGGCCTCCTGGGCGCTCATATCGAGGAGCTCTGCCCAGGCGCGACGGTCGAGCGGCGACTGCTTGTGCAGGAGCACGAAGTCGGAGTTCAGCACCATGTTCCGGGCTTCCTCGTGATCGAGCATGTAGACGCTGTTCTGCGTGATGCCCGTGGCGATGAGGTTGAACTTGCGGCCCTCCGCCCAGTACTTCGAGAAGTAGCTGATGATGGCGGGGTGCCCGAAAAGCGACTGCACCTCGTCGATGTAGAGCCAGGTCGTGATGCCGCGCTCGTAGTTGTAGTACATGCGGTTTCGGACGCTCTCAAGGACGGCGATGATGCCGAAGGCGCGCATGTTCTCGGAGAGGTCCTTGAAGTCGATGTTGGTGATGCGCCTCTCGAAGCCCACGTTGGAGGGGTGGTTGAAGAACGACAGCGCGCCTTCGACGTAGCGCTCGTAGCGAAGCGCGATGTCCCGGGCCTCCGGCTCGGGCTGCTCCTTCAAGATGCGGTGGAAGTCGCCCAGCAGCGGATCGCGCCCCGTCTCGGCCGCCTCGCGGTAGGCCGCCTCCACGCACCGGCTGATGATGGACTTGTCGGCCTCGGGAAGGCCCTCGGCCCCTTCCGCCATGGTCGCGGAGGACAGCGCCAGGAAGGCGTCGATCTTGAAGGCCATCTGCGCCGAGGGCGACTGGTGCGCCACGTCGGCCAGGTCGAACGGGTTGAGGTGGGTGTCCGAATCGGGCGCGAACCTGATGGACTCGCCCCCGTTGGCGACGACCACCGGCGAGTACTCGCCAGCGGGGTCGAGGATGATGATCTCGTCATCGGGGTAAGCGAGAATGGTGTTCTCTATCTCGCGCTTGACGGAGAACGACTTGCCGGAACCGGGCTTGCCCGCGACGAAGCCCATGGGGCTCGCCAGGCGCTTGCGGTTGCAGAGCACGAGGTTGGAGGACTGCTTGTTCTGACCGTAGTAGCCGCCGCCCGTCTGCGCGAGCTCCTGGGTCGCGAAGGGCATCTGTATGGCGACCTGCGCGGTCGTCATCATGCGGGACACCTCCACGTGGTCGTGCCCGAGCGGCAGCACCGAGTTCAGGCCCTCGCGCTGCCGGAAGTCGAGCGCGTCGGCCTCGATGGAGTTTCGGCGCGCGGTCGATACGATCTGCATCACCTGGTCGTCCAGCTGCTCGCGCGTGGGCGCGTAGGTGTAGACGAGGCCAGTGTAGACGTAGAGGCGCTGGTTGCGATTCTGCAGGTGGTCGAGGAGGTCTTCGGCCTCCTCCTTCGAGTACTTGAGTTCGGAGGGGAGGATCTGGAAGTCGTAGCCCTTCTTCACCGCGCTCATCTGCTCGTCGATTATCTCCTTGTCCATCCACGCGATGCGCTTCTTCACGAAGGCGACGGCCTTTGACTTGTCCATGGCCTGCACATGGATGGAGATGGCGAGCGGGATGGGAAGGTCGATGATGTCGGCCAGGCAGCGGTCGGACAGCTCGCTTCCGAAGCGGTTGATCGAGAGCACCTGCCCCCATGTGTCCTCGGTCTTGAAGCAGGTGCCCGAGCCCTCCGGCTTGAAGTCGAGGGACGCCGGGCAGATGAGGTCCTTGCTCGTGAGGCCGCCAGCCGCGCCCACCGCCTCCCAGGAGAACAGGTTGGGCTTGCCAGGACGGAGGAGGCCGTGGATGGCGTCGAGCCGTTCCTCGCCGGAAAGCGGTCTGCTCGCGCTGCGCATCTTGGCGAGCGTCTGCTCCGCGTCGGTCCTCATGCGGGCGAGCTTGGGGATGGCCTCCTCGATGCTCGCGGCACCGACGGAGAACGTGAGGTAGCGCTCGCGCACGAGGTTCGACACGCCCTCGCGCATCTTGTCGTTGAGGATGCGGTTGTACTCCTCCGCATAGGCCGCCGTCGCGGGGTCGCTCGCGTCGAAGAAGCGCTTGCGGCCGATGAGGTCGGCGGGGATGGGGCGGTTCACGACGGCGAGCTGCACGCAGCTTTCCGCGCCGAAGTAGTCGAACAGCTGGCACCACCCGCTGAATATGGCCTGCTGCGTCTCCTCGCGCGCAGACTGGTAGCTGATGTCGTCGAAGGCGAGGGTCTGGCTGAAAAGCCCTTCCTCTACCTGCGCGATGCCGTTCTCGTACATGAGGTCGAAGCCCACGGCCCCGTAGACGTCCCGGGCCGCGCGGCGGCGCTTGCGCTTCTCCGCCATCTGGTCGGTGAGCTCGCGCTCCTGCTCCGCCATGCGGCGCCCCAAGGACTTTGATCGTTTGGGACCGGAGCCGGGCCTCACGAGGGCCTTCTGCTCGTTCTGGTTGCTAGAGTTCCTTGACACGGCGCTCCGCCCCCTTCCGCTTGGAGGCGCGGCGCGCGCGACGGTCGATCTTCGCGCAGTCGATGGGACCGGCGATGGATGCCGGGCGCGAGCCCGTGGCGTAGACGAGCTTCCCATCGCCGAGGACGTGCTCTGCGAAGAGCGGCACGAACTTCTCGGGAACGAGGCCCTTCGGCCGCCAGAAGCCGAGCAGCCAGAACGGCATGGAGGCCGCCATGACGGGAAGCGTCACGGCGTCCACGGGAACGCCGAGGCCGACGTTCGCCACTGCGGCGACGGCCACGGCCGTGACGAGCCCTCCTGCGGTGCAGGCGAGCGTGCGGGCGGAGAGCTTGCCCACCACCTTCTCGGTGTACTCGCCGATGTCCTTGTGCACGGATACGCTCAACATGGCCGCCCCTTATGCCGGGAGCCAGCTCGTGTCGAGCATTCCGAAGTACACGGCGGCCGCGATGATGATGCCGCCGCCCGCGATGGTCGAGATGGCGCTCGCGATCTGCGCGCCGCCCTGCTGCTCGCGGATGGCGAGGCCCAGCGACACCGCGCCCCAGACGACGAGGAAGCCGCCCAGGAACGTCACGCATCCCGAGACGAGGTTGATGATGTTTGCCAACATGGGGTCTGTTTCTCCTTTGCATCTTGCCGCGCGGCCGGGCGTGAGGCCCGCAGGTGGCCGCGCTATCGTTTAGAATCTTTGCCGGGGACGGGTCGCATCCCGTCTCCTTTGCATCGCGGCGGCCAACGCGCTTCGGGTTGGGAAGCCCGGAGGGCGAACCTCGGCACCGTAGGGTGCGGCCGCCGCACCATCACCTCTTCTGCATCCTCCTTTCTGCGTACTCTGCGAAGTCGAAGGAACGGTCGAACGTCGCGCCCTCGTGCCCCGGGTAGACCGAGTGCCACCTGGGGTGGGCGGTGATGTCGTACTTCTTGTCCTTGAGGGGGTCCGTGCCCGCTATGAGCACGATGGCCTCGTCGCGCGGCAGCTTCGCCACCTCGGCGGGCTGCATGAGGTCGCGCTCGATGGTGTTCCAGTTGCGCGTCGATGAGGCGGACTGCCCACGGCTCTCGTTCCAGGTGATCGTGGCGACGGTCTCCTTGCCGATCGACTCGGCTATCTCCTTCACCGTGTCGGTGGACTTGCCGCCCAGAAACAGCGTCGTGTCGCAGCAGTCGATGATCGTGGCCGCGTCGTCCTTGTAGGCGCTCTTGAGCTGAGAGAGGGATTGGAGCCCGAAGGCCATCGAGATGTTGCGGCTTCGCACCACGGCCACCATCTTCTCCACGTCGGGGAGGCGGCCGATGTTGGCGAACTCGTCCATGAGCATCACCACGGGCGTGGGCAGCGCCCCGCCGTAGCGCTTGATGGCGCGCTTGCAGAGGATGTTCATGGTCTGCCACATCATGATGGCGAAGAGGAACGAGTAGAGCGATGAGGTGTCCGACATGACGGCGAAGATGGCGCGGCGCTCGCCCTCGTCGCCGAGGCGGTCCAGCTCCATCTCGTCGTAGCTCACAAGCTCGCGCACCTGCGGTATGGCGAAGGGCTCCATGCGCGTGTTGCAGGACACGAGGATTGATTTCAGGGTCTTGCCCGCAGCGTCCTTGAACATCTTGTAGTGCAGAAGGCAGAAGTCGGCGTCCACGGGGGTCGGCTCGGACACGCGCACCCATCTGTGCGCCCCCGCATCGGGTCGGTACGACACGCGGCGCGTGGGGTCGAAGGGCTCCTCTTGCCCGTCGCGCGCCTTCACGTAGCGCATGCCCGTCTCCACTTCCTCGAAGAGGAGGTCGAGCGGGCTTCTGTAGTCCTCGTCGGACTCCTTGGCCTTCGCGAGAGAGAGCAGAGTCACGAGCCCCGACAGAGACCGGTCCTCGGGCGGGCAGTGATAGACGAGGTATCCGATGAGCGCCACGTAGAGCAGCCGCTCGGCGTTCTCCCAGAAAGGATCGCCCGCGTGCTCCTTGTCGCCCGTCGTGTTGTCGATGAGGCAGGTGACGAACTCAAGGATGTCCGCCTCGTCCTGGATGTACGCGATGGGGTTGTAGTGGAGGGACTTCGAGAAGTCCACGGTGTTGAAGGAGAGCACCCTATAGCCCTCCGCATCGAGCATGTGGCCCAGGCGCGGAAGCGACTCTCCCTTGGGGTCGGTGATGAGGTAGTTCGCCGACATCTGCATGACGTTGGGTTCGAAGAACCCGCGCGTCTTGCCGGAGCCGGAGCCGCCCACGACGAGCACGTTTCGGTTGCGCTCGTACCTGCGGTCGTGATCGGGTCGGCTCATGGCCATCCCGAAGTGCTCCGTGAGGATGATGTTGTCGAAGGCAGCCTCGGTGTTCATGAATCTACGGCCGCCTCGCACGGTGCCCCAGCGGGCGGATCCGTGCTCTTCGCCTTGGCGCTGGGCGGTCCCATGGGTGAGGGACCACGCCCAAGCGCACCAGACAGAACAGGCGGCCACAAGCCCCGTCGCGAGCGCGGCAGCCTCGAGCGAGAGGGGGCCGTGGCCTATGAGATAGGAGGGAAGATGGGAAAACGCTGCGGTGAGGTTGGAGACGGGGTTTCCGGGAAGCGACAGCAGGCAGGCGGTGTATGCGTTCGCAGCGAGAAAGGATATGACCGAGAGGGCCGCCGCCCAGATGATGCCTACCGCTGTCACTTCGCCCGCATCTCCTGGAAGCGGGGTTCTTTCGAGAGAGCCTTGGTGGTGGACCTCTCGGCCTCAAGGGCCGCCGATGCTTCTCGCGCGTCCTCGGCTCGCTCGTCGAGCGTGCGGTCGTCGCGGTCGCGGGAAGGCTCCTTTTCGTGCTGCTCTCTGATCTTCTCGGCAGCCTTGGCGCAGGCATCGTCGGTCTCGCGCGAGAGCTCGTCGAACGACTGCCATACTTCCTTCGCGTCCGCGATGCGGAACAGGAGGTATTCCTTGCCGGTCTCCGGGTCGGGGAACCAGGCCGAGCTGACACTGTGCGCAGCGAGCCTGTCCTCGATGATCCCCTTGATTCCGTCGTAGCCTCCTATTCCCTGGAACTCCTGCATGTCGAGCTTCGCCCACTCGGGCTGCTCGTGCTCGTCAGAGCCGACACCGGCGATCTCCTGTGCAGAGCGGGTGGCGTTCTGGAACGCCTTCTGCATCTGGGCCGCGCGGGTGTACATCGCACGTTCCCCCATGCGCTCCGCGAAGCGCATGAAGTCGTCTATCATCTTGCTTCCGGCTTCGTCGCCGTAATCGCTCGCCATGTATAAGGCTCCTTCCCAAAGGCGGGAAGAGGCCTCCCCGCGCAGCTATCGAATCAAGTGGTTGCTTCCGATTGGCTGTGGGAGTGGCGATGGAGCGATGGAGAGGTTGGAGGCGGCACGAAGAGAGGCCGCGCAAGCGAGCGCGGCCTTGCATGCGTTGTCGGTGCTCTGTGTACCTAGCGAACGCAGCACTCTTCTCCTTTCCTCCTTTGGGGAACCAGGCCGCACAAGCCCGTCCCGTAGTCCTCGATGACCTTCTGGCGGCGATAGGCGAGCTCTTCCTTCATGTCGTTGGTGAGGAAGAAGCCCATATCCAGGCCCATGACGGCGCAGAGCCTAACGAACTCGTCCGCCCTCATCTGGCGCTGGCCGTCGAGGATGTACCACAGGCGCTTGCGGTCGATGGATGCGCGACGCGCGAGCTCGGCGACACTGATGCCGCGCGAGTCCCGCGCCTCCTCCATCCTTATGACGACCAGCTTCGCGTGATCCATCCTCTTAATCGCCTGCCATCGGTTCGACTTTTCTGCGTGCCCGAATCGAGCACTACACCAGACTAGGCAAAGTCGAAGCGCTTGCATTCATATCTGACCGAATAAGGAAGATGTATTCCCAAATTGGGAACAGCTTCCATACGGCGAGCTTCGCCAGAACGCATGCATTATGCGGCTGGGGCTAAAAGTTCCCATTCTGATACCACTTCCACCTTCGCCACATTCAAGCGGCTAGGTTATTCATCGCGTTGTAGGTGCGTTCTCGCTACTGGCGAAACGGGCACCTCGACGAACGAACCTTGACAACCGCATCGAACACTCATTTCGAGTTGCGTCACAACTGCGCGCTCTGTGCAAGCATGCGCTTGGGACTTTCGCATCGTTGTGGCGTTTATCCAAACACCCCATCATCGCGGTCAGCGACGCTGTCCGCCTCACTTTCGAAAGGAGGCGACTATGAAGGAAACCTATGGCGAGATGGAGATAGACAAGGCGCGGCTCAAGGCGGCCGACCCGGACGGGCTCTACCTGTTCATGCTTGAGCAGTACCCTTACATGATGACCCCTGACAACGTGGCAGCTTTCACCGGCACGACGGGTCAGGAGATTCGCAAGCTGTTGAACAAGGGCGAGATGCAGGGATGCCGCATCGGCATCCGCTGGCTCATCCCGAAGCTCGGGCTCTTGAACTATCTCTACAAGGATCGCCGCGAGAAGGAAGGCGATGCCTATGCAGATACTCACATGCGACAAACCATACAACCTTGATGAGGTTCGCAAGAAGAAAGGAAAGCCCCGTGTAGCAAGAAGGGACTCCCGAACGACGCTCTATGAACTCACGATTCGAGTACCGAAAGACTATCAGGTTTACCTCGAAGGGAAAACGAAGTTCACCAAGCGAGTATTCGTTCTGAATCGGCGAGAGCTTCAAGGCGAAGTGAGAGCGTTTGAGGACGAGAAGAACGCAGACCTTGATTTCGCGAAAGATGCTTATGAGAAGTCTCTGGAAGCTGCTGGCAAAGAAGCACCCGCGCTTCCTGTCAATGAGGACGGCTATTGCACGGCACCGCTTATTGACTATGCGGAACGGTATGTTGAGGTTCGTAGCCATGGCTCCGTTTCGTCCGAGACAACAAAAAACGAGCTCAACTATCTACGTTATATTCGAGCAACCATCGGCGGCATAATCCTCTTCAAGGTCACTTCCGATGACATAGAAGGATGCCTGATCGAGGTGCCACGTCTTTCACGCAAGTGGGCCGAGGAGCGGCGGAAGAGCCAGGAAGCGAATCGCAAAACGGCGAAGTGGGCGCAGGAGAAGAAAACGCTCATCCAGCCCTTCAAAGAGATACGTGTGGCAGGGTCAGACACCCAAGCTAAGATCCTCAAGTTCCTACGTGAGCTCTACAACTACGCTTTCGAGAAAGACCATGTTCCCAAGAACCCTGCGCATGCGCGATTCTTGAGCCGAGTTTTCAAGTCGAGCAAGCCCCTCATCGACCCACTTATGGAAGACGAGGCTGCTCGCTTTCTTGAAGCGGTTATGAAGCTGCCGCTAAGCTGGTTCAAGTTAAGCCTATTGGTGTTATTGGGTATTGGCGCCCGTCCCGAAGAGATGCAAGCCATCATTTCGGGCAGCTTCCTCTTTGGGGAAGAAGAGTCTGCCATTCGTATTACAGGTGCCGTTCCGCGCGGTGGAATCGTCATTGTTGATTATCCGAAGACAGATGCAGGAAGACGCACTGTACCGATAGATGATCTGCTTGCAGATACCGGTAAGGCATGGATCGCGATGAAGAGCCAGATGATGGAAGACCTTGGCTTCACTCCGACCCTCAAGATGCCGCTCATGTCGGACACGGTTCACCCTCATGCGTATAACACGTGGAAGAAACTGTGGGATAAGTTCATGGACGAGAATGGTTTTAGCGGCATCAGACCGTATGCGCTTAGACACACCTACGCGACGCTCAACCTCGCCAACGGGGAGAATATCAAGACTGTTTCCGTCCTCATGGGCCATGCAAGCCCTTCCTATACTCTCGACCTGTATGCCGGTTATGTACCGAATACGGGCCTTGGTATCGGAACGAGGTATATGAACCTCTTGAAGGCCGCGATCTAGTCTTGTGATTTTGCCGATTTGGGTTTTTGGGCTTAGCCAAGTGGCGTATAATTTGACGGCACAAGCGGGCGTCGCCAAGTGGTAAGGCACTGGCTTCCCAAGCCAGGATTTCGCGGGTTCGAGTCCCGTCGCCCGCCCGTGCGCTTGGTAAAATGAAAGACGTCTATTAAATGTTGCGAGGTCAGAAAGGCTTTTTGAGAAAAATTGCACACGGTAGTGCAACAGCTTGGGAAGCCCGCATAATAGCCATTATACGACGCCCGCATTTGCATCAATTATACTGCTTCGCTACCCTTTCTCGAAGGGTTTCAGAGGATTCCTCTGAGTCGTGCCTTAAACGGCAACCGCAAGAAGCCTCTGCGCATCGTTCGATCTTCTCTGTTCGCTTAGGAATCAGAAGGGACTATAGAGCCTTAGAACAACATGCCAGAGGCAACTTCGCTGGCGTCCTTTTCGCTCTTGAGCGCTTCGAGCAGTGCACACCCAAACGGCAGTGCGGTGGCAGGACCCGTTGCAGTGATAAGGTTCTTGTCGATGCATACATCAACGTTTGGCTGATAGACCCCAGCAGGGAAATTAGTTTCGCACCCTGGGTAGCAAACAGCTTTATGGCCTTGTAGCAGATCGAGGTTTGCAAGAATGGTCGGACCAGCGCAGATAGAACTGACAAGTTTGTTCGCTTTCATGCGGTCGCGCAAGCTCTCTGCAAGCTTGTCGCATTTGCCGAGGTTCTCAACACCAACCGAACCACCAGGCACAACAACCATCGTGAACAGATCAAGATCGACATCCTCAACAAGCACATCGGCTACCATCTTGATATCTTGTGCGCTCGTTACTTCTTTGCGCCCCATTACTGAAACCAAAGTAACTTCTACGCCACCACGGCGCAGAACGTCAACAGGGGCAACCACTTCTACCGGCTCAAAGCCGTCTCCAAGCATAACGGCAACTGTTTCTGCCATGACAATCTCCTTTTCCCAGATGGCAAACTACTCGGTCGTTCGTCATCTTTTCCTTTGTAAGAACACTTTCACCCTAGTCTCCTCAAAACAAGCAATCAAGCAGAAGCACAGAGCTGAAAGCCTTACGTAAGTGTCTTGTTACCGCGAGAAAGAGAAATCTATATTTGACAATAGTTGGATATCAAAGTAATATCGAGAAAATTTAATTTGATGTCAAAGTATTTTATCGGAAGGAACTTCATGGCATCTGAAGAAGAGACGCAGCAAGAGGACACTGTTCAACTGCGCGAACATGGCAACATGATGAATCGTCCACTCGTGGTCGGTGTCTTGTTCGAATCTGATGAATGGTCTGATCATAAACTTGGCGCTGAAATCTCCAGTGCGCTAAAAACAACGCTGCCTAACATCACGCATGACGTTCGACTGATCAACATGCAACAAGCAAACAGCGTCGATGCAGCGCTTGAATGCGATGTGTTGGTAAGCCGCGTATTCGCGAGCGCGCTCAATCGTGGACACGAACAGGCACTACGCAACATGGATGCACTCATTCAAGCTATCGAGGGCACTTCGATCTTGCTCATCAACGAACCTCGCGCCCACGCCTATGAGATCGACAAGTTCGCTTCTACTGCCGCGCTTCACGAAGCAGGCATTTCGACATCGCGCATCTATGCTAAAGGAACACCGCAAGAACTCGCTGCCGAAGACGAAACCACGTTCTCTTATCCTTGCGTGATCAAGCCCGTTTGCAGTGGCCGCACGGTCGATACCGCGATCGTGCAAAACGAGCAAGAAGCGCGTAATTTCCTCTCTCAAGCGCCTGAGCGCGAATTCATCGTTCAGCACTATATCGCGCCTGAACGTGGGTTTATCACGCGTGTTGAGATCATCGGAGGCAAGGTCGCCCTGGTGGTGAAGCGTGGGGTAGCCGATAACGGTCTCTCAGCCTACCGATTTGGCTCAACCTATCAGCTCTACCCTGATGTCTCACCAGAAATCGTGCAGGATTGCGAAACGGCTGCTGCAGCGCTCGGTTTCACGTTCGGCAGCTTTGACGTGATCGAGTCCGAAGCAGGCAATTTCTTCATCGATGCTAACAGTGTCTCAAACGTGTCTGAAGACAACACGGAAATGTTCGGACGCGACCTTATGCGCGAACACGCAGAAGAGATCGCTCGTATCGTTGCCAACAGGGTAGTGCCTTCCAAAGAAGACCCCACCAAACCCGTTGAATTCTTCCTGACCAGCCGTAGGCGGACAGGAGGTCAGACACCGAAAAAGAGCAGTCTTTCAGAAAGGAGCCAAGATGCTTTCGATCGCAGAAGTATATGAATTGTTCGACAAAGTAGGGTGCTGCAGCTTTGCTACGCTCGATGGAAAAGGCGGGGTAGATTCACGCATCGCTCACTTCTTCGCGCATGACGAAAACGGACTCTATCTGCGCACCATGACAGGCAAGCCTTTCTATCGCCAGATGATAGAGGGCGGTAAGCTTTCCGTGTGTGGTGAAGTTACCGCTGCGCCTTGCGAATGGGATGAGGACAACATGCCTCACTTTCAACCAGGATATATGGTGCGCGTGAGTGGCGATGTGCGCGAACTTTCAGCCGAAGAAACGGATCGGCTCATTAAAACGAATCCGCAATTTGCCGTTGCAGACTACGACATCAAGAAGTATCCCGAAACCGTGGTGCTGGTTTTGCATCGCGCATGGGGTGAACTTTACGACTATGACTTCAACATGGTGAATCGCGACCACAAGATACTTCGTGAACGCTTTTGCTGGGGCGGCGCCACGTTCATTGCACCAGGTTTTCGCATCACCGATGATTGTACGGAATGCGGTCTATGCGAAGAGACATGTACGCATAAAGCCATCGTACCAGGAAGCCCGTATCGCATTCTGGGCGAACGCTGTGACGAGTGCGGCAATTGCCATCACGTATGCAAATTCGACGCGATCGTGGAGAAGTAGGAAAAGGATTATGGTGAACTCAACAACGATCAAGAGCCCTGCCGAACAAAAAGCACCAGAAGCAAGCTCGACAACGAATACCGCAGAGGGCTCATTCGTGAACATGCTTTCTCAAACGCTCACAGCGGCGAATGCCTACCTCGTCTCACTTCTTTCTCAAGCGGGACTTAAGGATCTGGTCCCATCGCATGGTGACATCTTGGTGGCGCTCTTCGCACAAGAGACAATCACGATGCAAGAGCTCTCTGAAAAGATCCACCGAGACCCTTCAACGATAACCGCGCTCGTGAAGAAGCTCGTGCTGGGCGGATACGTGCAAACCCAAAAGAGCGTTACCGATAAACGTCGTACGGAGGTGAGTCTTACACCCAAAGGGAAGAGTCTTCGTTCAACGTTCGAAACGATCTCAACCACTTTGGTAAACACTCAGATGGAAGGGATCGATGCAGATGCCTTTGCGATAACGTGCGCCACGCTCAACCAGATCAGAGCTAATTTCATCGCAGCAAATCAAAAAGAAGAAACAAGCTCACAGTAGCTTTTGCTCAAGAGATCAATTCAGGTTCGATTCAGAAAAACAGCGATACAGAACAACCAAGCGAAAGGAATCACATGAACACTTCAATCATAAAGACTAGAAAAATCTGGCTTGCATTGCTTGCAGTAGTAGCCACCTTCGCGCTTACACTTTGCATGCTTTCGGGTTGCTCTTCCGAAAAGGCCAGTGATAAAACAGGCGATGCCGTGGGCGAAAACGGTAAACCCGTCTTGACCGTGGCAATGGAGCTTGCCTATCCACCCTTCGAAACGAAGGATGAAGCGGGCAAAGCCGAGGGCCTCTCGGTCGATTTCATGCAGGACTTCGCTGACAAATATGGCTATGATCTCAAGATTGAGAATACTGCGTGGGATGGTCTGATTCCTTCGTTGCAGACCGATAAGGCAGACTGCGTTATCAGCTCCATGACCATCACCGATGAGCGCAAAGAAGCAGTCGATTTCTCCGATCCCTACGCTATGGCGCAACTCGCCGTTTTGGCAAATGCGAATTCTGGTATTGAAAAAGCAAGCGACCTGAACCAGGCAGGCAAGAAGGTAGCGGTGAAGACGGGCTCAACGGGCGATGTGTGGGCAACGAAGAATCTTCCCAATGCTGATATCGTACGCTTGGCAGATGAAAGCGCGTGTGTAACCGAAGTGGTCCAGGGCAAAGCTGATGGCTTCCTCTACGATCAGCTCACGATCTATCGCAATAACCTTGCGAACCCCGATACCACCAAAGCGGTCTTCATTCCTTTCCAGGATCCTGAGGCATGGGGAATCGCAGTGAAGAAGGGCGACACTGAACTGCTCGATCAGCTGAACGAATTCATTGCTCAGTCGAAAGAAGATGGCGAATTCGATCGCTTGACTGAGAAGTATCTTGCTGAAGAGAAGAAGGCTTTCGACGAATATGACTTCAAGTGGTTCTTCGATTTCGAGTAATTCGAACAATCCGAACAATTACGAGTAAGGGCAACATAGACACTTCCAGATAGCGGTTTGTTCGGTAGCGCGTACAGTAGCGAGGCGTGCGAGAAACTGCCATATGCGGCAACATTGAAAACCGTGTTCTACGCTGTGCACGTAAATCCCCGATGAACCGCTACACTTTAAGTAGCTTGATGCAGCTCCTACGCCTCTAGGAGCTGCATGACCATTTCGACCCAAAGGCTTGCGCAAATGAGCACCAGCTATCCTAAAAGCAATATTTTCATGGCAGCGAAGGACAGCCCCGTTGCTCCGTGGAAGCGCGCGCTCAATTACTTCGTGGTAGTTGTTGCGGTGGTTGCGGTGGTGGGCGTTTCGCTTTCCATGGCAGGCATCGCACTCAATTTTGATTTCGTGGTGCAATATCGCGCGCGCATCTGGGATGGTTTCTGCCTTACGGTATTCATCTCGCTATTCAGTCTTGTTGGGAGTTTGATCATCGGGATTCCGGTAGCTTTGGGGCAGAACGCGCGCTTCTTACCAGTGCGCTATCTCTGCGATTTCTACGTGAAGATCATTCGCGGCACGCCGCTCATTGCGCAGATCTATCTGTTCTACTACATCATCGGCACAGCATGGGGTGTCGAGAACCGCGTAGTTGCAGGTATTCTCATTCTTTCCGTGTTCGCTGGCGCCTATATTGCAGAGATCATCCGCGGTGGATACGAATCGCTACCGCGTGGTCCGATCGAGGCCGCTCGAGCATTAGGGCTTTCGCGCGTACAATGCGCAATCTCGGTCGAATTGCCCCAGATGGTCTCGCGCATTCTTCCGGCACTTACCGGGCAATTTGCGAGCATCATAAAAGATTCATCGCTGCTTTCGGTGATTGCAGTTATCGAGCTTACTCAGACCATGCGCGAGATCAGCGCCACGAACTACAATTTCTTCGGTTGCTTCTTGCTGCTTGGGGTGCTCTATCTTTGCCTCACGCTTCCCATCATGTTCATCAGTCGCTACTTCGAGAAGAAGATGGACTACGACGCATAACGTTTAGTTCATGTATTCTGCTTGATCGAGGAAATTGCGTAACGCTTGCATGCGCGCATCGAGCGTGGCAGCGTTCTCGGCGAGCTCGATCAGTTCCGTATTCATGGCAGTTATATCTTCTTCGCTCAAGTTCTTCTTATAACGCAGTTGATGCTCGAGCGATGCCCAGAAGTTCATCGATATGGTACGCAGCTGAATCTCAACTTTCATCAGGCGCTTTTCCGATTCAAGGAAAATGGGGATCTCGATGATGAGATGAAGACTGCGATATCCGCTCGGTTTCGGATTCTTCACATAGTCGCGCCGTTCGATGAGCGTTACATCATCTTGTGCAAGGATCGCGTCTGCCAAGGTGTAGAGGTCCTTAAGGAAGGTGCACACCACGCGAACACCCGCCACATCCTTGATGTTCTCTTCGATCGAATCGACGCTGATCGGCAGCCCTTTACGCGCAAGCTTCTTCGAGAGGCTGTCAGTGCTCTTAAGACGCGTTTTGATCGACTCGATGGGGTTGCGATCGTGCTGCAGGCCATATTCGGCATCGAGCACGCGGAATTTCGTTTCAACTTCCATCATCGCGCATTCGTAGTAGGTCATGAGCCTACGATAAGGCGCGATGTTATCGCCCACCAATGCAGAGAATTGATCGGACGCAGCTAAGTGGGAAATCACGCGCGTAACAGCATCCCCGTGTTGTGCGCGCAATGCATTGATCATCATCAGTGCGTCGGTGCGCAGCTGATCATTTTCTTTTTCAGTGTATTCGTTATGTTCTTGAGCGTTCTTCATTATGACCTCTTATATCTTTCACTATACAATTTTAAGAGAATCTTCCCCCGATTTGTCTCAAAGCCAGATATTCACCGAACATACAGTGATTGTTAGGATTAAGGTAAGCAAGGACTCAGCAACGACCGCAAGGTGATGATGCGAAATGGTACAACGGCAAGAGCTGCTAGAACGATTGCTCGCTGCTCATGAAGGTTACTTCGACGTGGAAGACACCTTTGAGCTTGCTGGCCAAACGTTTCAGGGGCGTGCCCAATTCCATTCAGAGAGCATGCAGTATGTGCTCTCGAAAAAGGCGAAGATCTGGGGCGCGAACATCCATGAGCATGTCTTGTTCCGCTCACTTGAGCATCTTGATATGACAACGCTCGAAGAGCTGATCGCTTTCATGAAGACCGAGGCTCTTTCACTCATCGAGCTCAACAGTGAGCACATGACCACGTTCCTTTCCTTGGTCATCGTTGCTGAAAGTGCTGACACGAACGCGAAAGAGCTGGTAAGAAAAACGAAGTACCGCAAGAACTTCAGCTTTGGTTTGAAGGGATGGACCGACCTTCGATTGGCTCTTATCGACCTTTCAGATTCCTCTATTACCACCAATCCTCAAGGCAAAGAATTAATTAACACGCTTGAAGCAAATTTGTTCTAAAATCAGTGTGCTAAAAATCGATCTGTATGGGCCGACGGGTCAAAAGGGCTTGTCGTTCCACGCATGTCGATTTCTGCTTTTGAAGAACGATCGAACCAAAGACTTGATCACAAGGAGAAGAAAAAGACATGAGTGCGGTAGTTATCCTCTTAATTGCGATTGCAGCATTGCTGTGCGGTTATCTGTTCTATGGAAGGTGGCTTGCAAAGCAGTGGGGCGTTGACCCGAAGCGAGAGACACCGGCCCATGAATTGCAGGACGGCAAGGACTACGTTCCTGCAGCTCCGTATGTAGTGCTCGGCCATCACTTCTCGTCGATCGCAGGTGCAGGCCCCATCAACGGTCCTATCCAGGCGGCGATCTTCGGCTGGGTGCCGGTCATGCTCTGGGTGCTCATCGGCGGCATCTTCTTCGGCGCAGTTCACGATTTCGGCGCACTCTTCGCTTCGATCCGCCATAAGGGCCGCACGCTCGCGATGGTCATTCAGCGCAATATCGACGACACCGCGAAGAAGCTCTTCTGCGTGTTTGCCTATCTTACGCTGTTGCTCGTGGTCGCGGCATTCGCTTCGATCGTGGCAAGCACCTTTGCTATTACTCCTGTTCCTGTTGATGATCCAACGCGTGCAGCGGTGGTAGCAGGTACGAACGTTGCGAATTCGCGCACGGCTATGATCTCGATCTTGTTCGTGGTGGTTGCGATCATCTATGGCATCGTCACGCGTGGCCGTAAGATCCCGGCTGCAGCAAACATCATCTCTGCGATCGCGATCATCATTGCAGTTGTTGCTATTGGCTACAATTTTCCGGTCATCCAGCTCGACAACTTCTCTTGGATGATGATCGTGGGTGTCTATATCTTCGCGGCTTCGATCGCGCCGGTGTGGGTGCTGCTTCAGCCACGCGATTATCTTTCAAGTTACCTGCTCTATGGCATGATCGCCCTGGCGGTCGTTGGCATCATCGGCTCAGGCATCATGGGCGCTTCGAACGATCTTCAGATTCCGGCGTTCACGGGTGCGTTCGCTGCAGCAGGCGATTCCAAGGTTGCGGCAAGCGGCTTCCTCTTCCCGGCGCTGTTCATTACCATTGCCTGCGGTGCTATTTCGGGCTTCCATAGTCTGGTTGCTTCAGGCACCACTTCAAAGCAGCTCGACAAGGAAGGACAAGCGCTGCCGATCGCTTATGGCGGTATGCTACTGGAAAGCCTCGTTGCGATCATTTCGCTTTGCGCGGTTGCGTTTGTGTTCACTGGCTATATGGATGGCACCTATGCTTCTCCCACGCAGGTCTTTGCGGCAGGCCTTTCGCAGATGCTCGGAGTGATCCCTGGTCTTGAAGGTGCAACCGACATTGCTTATGCGCTGCTCGTTCTGGCGGTTTCGGTGTTCTGCTTGACCTCGCTCGACACGGCAACCCGCCTCGGACGCTATATGTTCCAGGAGCTTTTCACCCCGCACGGCAAAGACATCTCTGAGCTTACGGGTTGGCGCAAATCCATCACGAACTCCTGGGTCGCAACGATCATCACGGTGGTGCTCGGTGTTGGTCTTGGTCTTACTGGCTACCAGCTCGTGTGGCCGCTCTTCGGTGCGGCGAACCAGCTGCTCGCAGCGCTCGGCTTGCTTGCGGTGTGCGCATGGCTGGGCAATGCAGGCAAGAATAACAAGATGTTCTACATCCCCATGGTGTTCATGCTCATCGTCACGCTCACCTCGTTGGTCATGACGTTGTGGGGCAAGGTTTCCGCTATCGCAGCAGGGGCGTTCACGCTGGCTAACGTGTTGCAGTTCGCAATCGCGGCGCTGCTGATCGTGTTCGCTGTCATTTTGGCGGTGAAGGGCATCAAGACCATCTTCTCGAAGGACAAGAAACCTGCTGAATTCGTGTAAGCCTGCGAAAGCGCACTAACAGCAAAGCGATCATGGAGCGTCTGCGGGGTAACTATGCTCTCTGTTACCCAGCAGGTGCTCCTTCTTGGTTCTGTGGCATAATCGCAGAAAGAGATTCTTCCGAATGATTAAGGGCAGCTATGAGTGAACAACGAACATACAAAGCGTTCATCTTCGATCTCGACGGCACGTTGCTCCATACACTTCCCGATTTGGTGAACGTGACGAACAAAGCCCTTGCCGACCAGGGTTTTCCGCCTCATACCCCTGAAGAGATCCTCACGTATGTGGGCGATGGAGCTGCGCGCCTCATCGCGCAAGCGGTGCCAGCAGAGGCAACCCCTGAACAAGCAGAGCGCGTTTTCCAAAACTTCAAGAATTTCTATCACGATTTCGGCATCATCTACACCACCGAATTCGAAGGGATCACTGTGGCGCTTGAACAGGCGAAAGAGGCTGGCGTGGGTCTAGCGATCCTGTCGAACAAGTTCGAGCAGGGTGTGCTTGATGTGCGCGATCGCTTCTTCCCTGACTTGATTGAAGTCGCGCATGGCGAATCAGACGCGGTTCCGCGCAAGCCTGACCCTACAGGGCTGTTGCTTTGCGCCAGTGAGCTCGGTGTTGCTCCCGAAGAATGCCTTTTCTTCGGAGATTCAGCAAGCGACATGCAAGCAGCTCATAACGCAGACATGGAAGCAGTTGCGGTGACCTGGGGATATCAGCCACAAGAACGCTTGATGGCCGCCGCACCCGATCACGTGATCGAGAAGCCCGTAGATATACTGCGCTTCATCGAGCAGTAAGGTCGCGCGCATGACCTCGTCTTCTCCGGACAATCGCACGCCAGTACAGCCCGCTAATCAGTCGGTGTACGAACGTCAGCGCGAGGTAGAATGCTCCGCTTTTGCGCCTTATTTCCAAGGGAACGTGAATGCGCTTTTTTGCGTCGTCTCGCAAGAGACCCCTTCTGAACAGGCTCGCAAAGCGATCGAAGCAACAGCTGCGCGTACTGGAATCGCTGCTTCCGACATCTTTTGGATCGCGCTTGGCGGCGTTTCGCAACCTGCAGAAGAACTTGCCGCGCCTTCGCTCCTTCGCTTGATCGAAGCGATCGACCCGCTGTGCCTCGTGGTAACCGAACAAGCCTCTGCGCGCATTCTTTCGCTTGCCTATAATCAGCCGATCAAACTGGACTGCTGCGATGGTGTTCTCGGAAGGCCCTGCTGCGCATTCGTCGATTTCGAACGCATGCTTCAGACCGACGAACGTAAGCAACGCGCTTGGGCACTGCTTAAAGAAATGCTCACACGGATAAATGCACATTAGATGGTAAAACCTGCACGCCAGATTACCTCACCACCGCAAGCATCTATAATAAAGAGAAGAACGAAAGGTATCTCATGGCGAACAAAAGCTTAGCAACCGCGCCCGCAGATCAGACGATCCTCGTAACCGGTGGCGCGGGTTTCATCGGAAGTCACACCTGTGTTGAACTGCTCGAGCAGGGCTATAACGTGGTCGTGGTCGACGATCTTTCCAACTCGAGCGAAGAGGCTATCCGTCGCATTGGCGAGATCACGGGTAAGCCTGAAAAGCTCACGTTCTATCAGGTGGATATCCTCGATCGCGAAGCGCTCGACAAGGTATTCGCTGCGCACGACATCGATGCGATCATCCACTTCGCAGGCTTCAAGGCGGTGGGCGAATCTACCCAGAAGCCGCTCGAATACTATTGGAACAACGTTACCGGTTCGCTCGTATTGTTCGATGTAGCGCGCAACCATGATGTGAAGAACATCATCTTCTCGAGCAGCGCGACCGTCTATGGCGACCCCGAGATGATCCCTATCACCGAAGATTGTCCCAAGCACGAGGCCACCAATCCTTATGGCGAGACCAAATCCATGCTCGAGCGCATCCTTACCGATCTGCACCGTGCGGATCCTGAGTGGAATGTGGTGTTGCTGCGTTACTTCAACCCGATCGGTGCGCATGAAAGCGGCAGGATCGGCGAAGACCCGAAGGGCATCCCGAACAACCTGCTTCCCTATGTGGCGCAAGTTGCCACGGGCAAGCTCGAATGCATCCAGGTCTTCGGCGACGATTATCCTACTCCCGACGGCACGGGCGTGCGCGACTACATTCATGTGGCCGATCTTGCGCGCGGGCACGTGAAAGCGCTCGATTTCATGGGTGGCAAAGTCGGCACCGGTAAAGCGATCGGGCTGGGCAGCATCGAAGGCCCTGTGGCCGAAGACGGCACGCGCAGCGGTGTTGCGATCTTCAACCTGGGAACGGGCACGGGCTCGAGCGTGCTTGAGGTTATCAAGTCCTTCGAGCAGGCGTGTGGCAAGGAGCTGCCGTATCGGATCGTCGAACGCAGGCCGGGTGATATCGCGGAGAACTATGCAGCATGCGATAAAGCAGCGACCGAACTGGGCTGGGTTGCAGAATACGACCTTGCGCGCATGTGCGCTGATGCCTGGAATTGGCAGAGCCAGAATCCAAACGGCTATAACGCATAAACCTCCATCCGAATCATCATTCATGTGCGGCTTCCGTGATGACGAAGCCTTTATGAACTGTCAAGAGCTCCCCCAAAAGGGGAGTTCTTGTGTTGAATAACACAAATTACGGAATAATTCACACCGCTAGTAAAAATGAGACTTCTCTTCTCTCATTTGCAGCCCGATAATACAGACAGGAAACGTGTTTAATGGAGCACCGCGTTTCGGTGCGGGAGCCCTCGACGAGAGTTCGCGCTGCCTGCACGAAAACGCACTGTTCGGTCTTCGCAAAAGGCAAAGATCGTTTAAGAGATAGGAAAGTGCCATGTGTACCAATGGTGTGAATGTCGATCAATTCAAGATGATGCTCGAGCAGATGGACGACCAAGTTGCGCTGAACCGTCGCTGGACGCACAAGCTGTTCCATAAAGCAGATGACAACGGCTATGAGAACACCGCTGCGGTGCTCAAGGAGATCCAGGGGCTCATGGACGAAGCTCGCGCACTCCTTACCGATGCGCAGGATGCTCTCGATAAAGATGCCAGCTCTGCACCAGGCGTTACCGTCAATCTCGTTTAGTTCAAAGCAAAGGCGATCGGTATGAGCAGTGATCTTGTGCGCTTCTCGGTAGCAATGCCGGAAGACCTTCTTATCAACTTCGACCATCTTGTTGCGCGTCGCGGTCTTGCGAAGAACCGCAGCGAAGTCATTCGCGATCTCGTGCGCGATGCGCTGGTGGAAGGGGAGTGCGCAACGCCTGGACGTATCGTCATGGGCACGCTCACCATCGTCTACAGCCACCATGCGAGCGATCTGCAGGAAAAGCTGCACTTTATTCAGCATCGTTATCTCGATCGCATCATCACGTCGGTCCATGTGCACATCGACGAAGACAACTGCCTTGAAGTGATTATCCTTAAAGGGGAAACCGGCGAGGTTCAGGATGTGGCGAACCTTATCCTGGGCACCAAGGGAGTTAAGACCGGACGGTTGGTTATGACCACCACCGGCGAATTCATCTAAATCTAAGGAACTGAATATGGACGAAACAGTACTGTTAGGGCACGGAAGCGGCGGTTCGATGATGAAGCGCATCATCGACGAGGTGTTCTTCGAGGCGTATGCTGGTGAAGAGCTTCGCGTTGGCGATGATGCCGCGCGCCTTGAAGCGCCTGAAGGTGAGCGCGTCGCGTTTTCGACCGACAGCTTCGTGGTCACCCCGCAGTTCTTTCCGGGCGGCGATATCGGGCGCTTGGCCGTGTGCGGTACGGTGAACGATGTTGCAACCAGCGGTGCCGTTCCGCAGTTCTTGAGCTGCGGGTTCATCCTTGAAGAGGGCTATCCGATGGATAAGCTCAAGCGTATTTGCGCGAGCATGGCCGAAATGGCCAAAGAAGCGGGCGTGCGCATCGTGACGGGCGACACGAAGGTGGTCAACCGTGGGCATGGCGATGGCGTGTTCATCAACACTTCAGGAATCGGTTTCATTCCTAAGGGCGTCGATCTTTCTGGTGCGTACTGCAAACCGGGCGACAAGATCCTGGTAACTGGCACGCTGGGCGACCACGGCATCACGATCATGAGCTGCCGCGAAGAGCTTGGCTTCTCCGCTGACCTGCAAACGGATGCGGCTCCGCTCAATCACCTCATTCAAGAGGTGATCGCAGCTGCGCCGAATACGCGTTGCTTCCGTGATCCTACGCGCGGCGGTCTGGCTTCTACCTTGAACGAACTTGCTGAACAGTCGCAGGTTGATTTCGTGATCGAAGAAGATGCGATCCCCGTGAAAGATGCTGTACGTGGAGCATGCGAGATGCTCGGCTACGACATCTTCCAGGTTGCCAACGAAGGTAAGATGGTGTGCGTAGTGGCTGCCGATGAAGCTGAAGCGGCACTTGAGGCCATGAAGGCGAACAAGTATGGAGTTGATGCTGCGATCATCGGCGAGGTAGTTGAAAAGCCGGAAGGGCGCGACTCGCGCGTTTCTTTGCGAACGGGATTCGGTTCGTTGCGCATCATGGATATGCTTGTGGGCGAGCAGCTTCCGCGCATCTGTTAGGCCATGTAACAACTCGTTTACCATCTTGGACGATGCCTCCAAGTCGCGCACGAAAGATATAATAGTAAGAGACACGAACAAGAAAGGATGAATCATGGTACGCATTGATGCATTTGGTATGCCCAGCGAAGAGCTCATCGCACGAATCGAAGCTGAAGCGGGCGTTGGAAATAGAGAGATCGTAGTCACTACCGACAGCAAGGACACCCTTGAAGACCTCGTAGCGTATTCGAACAAGTCAGATAGCTCGATCGACATCAACGTGGTCGAGAACGATAAAGGTTGGGAAGTGCGCTTGGAGATCGGTGGCGCGGATCAAGTCACGCTGCCCCATTCAAACGAGTCTTCTGTTCCTGAAGATGCGGTATCTTAGGGCTTCATCAACCGTTTACAGAAGAAATAGCTAAGCAGTTTGAATATGTGCCTATACGTGGTATTTTCCTACAGAGGGTTTTTCAAGCCCGTACAAGCTTAGTAGCTGAGACTGAGGAAAGAGGTACGAAATGGCACATCCAGTTATTCTAGAAGAAGAATGTATTGGCTGCGGCATTTGTGTTGACGATTGCCCCCAAGAAGTACTTGAAGTTGTCGATGGTGTTGTTACCGTTGTTAACGAAGAGTCCTGCATCGCTTGTGGCGACTGTGTTGAAAGCTGCCCGATGGGCACTATCCCTGAGGTTGTTGAAGACTAAAGTAACCTTTTGGTACGCAACCTTTCAAGCGCGCAACAAAATGCGCAGGCGAAACGATTCGGTTCTAGTATGTCAAGCAGTTCGTTTGACATAAGAGATCGGGTGAGCGAAGCATAAAGCAACGTGCACGCCGAAGATCGAGCCAAGATCGTGGGAAGCCAAGATTTCAAGTGATTTAGAGGTCGCTTGTGTATGAATTATGGAGACGAACGCTGGTTTGTCTCCATTTTTTATTCCCAGAACTGCCTTGACCTGCGGTGATGTAAAGCAGACAGAAATATCAAAGTTTGCAATGCATAAAACTTTACAATAGGGCACTTAGATTATATTATGTCAAGCGTTGGAGCTTTCTTAACAAGGCTCCGTTTAACTATGAGGTAATACAAGGTTCGTTTTACGAGTCTCTATTGAAAGGATAAGAACATGCCAAAGATTATTGGAATCGACTTGGGTACGACCAACTCCGCTATGGCGGTCATGGAAGGATCAGAGCCAGAAATTTTGGTTAACGCTGAAGGCGATCGCACTACCCCTTCGGTAGTAGGTTTTGGCAAAGACGGTGAACGTACGGTCGGCAAAGCTGCAAAGAACAAAGCGGTCACCAACCCCGAGAACACCGTTGCTTCCGTGAAGCGCTTCATCGGCCGTTCCTATGGCGAAACGGGCGAGGAGCAGAAGACCGTCGCCTATAACGTGAAGAACGGTAACGGCGGTCGTGCTGTCGTTGCGATCGACGAACGCGATTACATGCCGGAAGAGATCTCGGCTATGGTGCTCCAGAAGATCAAGTCCGATGCTGAAAAGCGTGTGGGCGAACCCATTACGCAGGCGGTCATCACCGTTCCTGCCTACTTCAACGACGCACAGCGTCAGGCAACGAAGGACGCAGGCAAGATCGCTGGTCTCGAGGTGCTTCGCATCATCAACGAGCCCACGGCAGCAGCACTTGCGTATGGTCTCGATAAGACCAACAAAGACGAAAAGGTTCTCGTGTTCGACCTCGGCGGCGGTACGTTCGACGTGTCGGTGCTTGAGCTCGGCGATGGCGTATTCGAAGTTTGCTCGACCGCAGGCGACAACCACCTTGGTGGCGACGACTGGGATCAGCGCATCATCGATTGGCTCGCCGACAAGTTCCAGGCAGACAATGGCATCGATCTGCGCAAGGACAAGATGGCTATGCAGCGTCTGAAGGAAGCTGCTGAAAAAGCGAAGATGGAGCTTTCTTCCACCACGCAAACCACCATCAACCTGCCCTTTATCTCCGCAGGCGAAGCTGGTCCGCTCCACTTGGATTACACGCTCACCCGTGCAGAGTTCGAGCGCATCACCAAAGATCTGCTCGATCGCTGCAAGTTGCCCGTAGAGCAGGCGCTCAAAGATGCTGACCTGAAGACGGGCGACGTGGACGAGGTCATCCTTGTTGGTGGTTCGACTCGTATGCCTGCAGTGCAGGAACTGGTCGAGAAGATCACGGGCAAGAAGCCGAACATGTCGGTAAACCCCGATGAAGTAGTTGCAATGGGTGCAGCTGTTCAGGGCGGCGTTCTGGCAGGCGATGTCGAAGGCATCCTGCTGCTCGACGTTACTCCGCTTTCACTCGGTGTTGAGACCATGGGTGGTGTCATGACCAAGATGATCGAGCGCAACACCACCATCCCAACCCGCAAGACCGAGATCTATTCGACGGCGGCTGATAACCAGACCAGCGTTGAGATCCATGTCCTGCAGGGCGAGCGCGAAATGGCAGCTGGCAACAAGACACTCGGCAAGTTCCAGCTCACTGGTATCCCGGCCGCACGTCGTGGTATGCCGCAGATCGAGGTTACGTTCGATATTGATGCGAACGGCATCGTGAACGTTTCCGCTAAGGACCTGGGCACGGGCAAGCAGCAGCAGATCACCATTTCGGGATCTACCGCACTTACCGATGACGAAGTCGATCGTATGGTGAAGGATGCAGAGATCCATGCAGAGGAAGACGCTGCGCGTAAGCAGGAAGTCGAGATCCGCAACAACTGCGATTCGCTCATCAATGCGACCGAGACCACGCTTGCTGAAATCTCCGACAAGGTCGGCGACGACATGAAGAAGCAGGCTGAAGATGCGATCGCGGCAGCTCGCAGCGCGCTCGAAGGCACCGATCTCGAGGCCATTAAGAAGGAAACCGAAAACCTCCAGCAGGTTGGCTATAAGTTGGCGGAAGTCGTCTACAGCACCGAAGGTGCACAGGCGGGTGCAGCTGCTGAAACGGCAGAGAGCACTCCAGCAGACGACACGATCGAAGCTGACTTCGAGGTAGTCGACGACGAAGAGAACAAGGACAACTAATCATGGTGAACGGAAATTCAGAGGAAGAGGTAAAAGATGCCGCTGCCACTGATGCCGAGCCGGAAGCTGAAGTTGTCGACGCTGAAATCGTCGAAGAGGCTGATTCCCCCGAACCTTCGGGGGATGAAGCTTCCGAAGAAGCATCTGCCGAAGCTGCTGTTGCGAAAGCAAAAGAAGAAGCAGCTGAATGGCAGGGCAAATACCTCAGACTTCATGCGGAATGGGACACCTATCGCCGTCGCATGAAAGAACAGCGCGAGGAAGAATCCAGGCGCGCAACGGAAAAACTCGTCGAAGACATCATTCCGGTGCTCGATGATTTCGAGCGAAGCATCAACTACGCCAACGAAAACGGCGAAGAAGGGCTGCTCGGAGGGGTAACGGCAGTGTATGCCAAGCTCAACGAAGTGCTCGTTAAAGAAGGGGTCGAGATCATCGATCCAGTGGGGCAACCCTACGAAGCACTCGAAGCGCAAGCGGTGGCAACGGTCGATAACCCCAATGTTCCCGATGAAACCGTGGAACAGGTTTACCAGAAGGGCTATCGCATGGGTAACAAGGTCATCAGGCCAGCCATGGTAACGGTAGCGGTTGGTGGACCGAAACGTGAAACCGACGAAGAAGAAGACAACGAGTAATCGGAGTTAAACAGGCGGGTCACAAACGGTCCGCCTGTTTTGTATCAAAAAAGAAAGAGAGGTGGAACGAATGGCATCCACACCTGATTACTATAAGACGCTAGGCGTTCCACGAAGCGCAACTGCTAGTGAGATCAAAAAAGCATTTCGTAAGCTTGCTCGTGAACATCACCCCGATGCCGGTGGCGACGAGGCGAAGTTCAAAGAGATCAACGAAGCCTACGAGGTGCTTTCGGATGATAAAAAACGCGAGATGTACGACCAGTACGGTACTGCGAACGAAAACCAGATTCCTTTCCAAGGAGGCAATCCTTTTGGGGGAGGAAATCCCTTCGGTGGCGGCACGTACACCTACACCACCAGCGGCGGAGGCAATCCCTTCGGCGGCGCTGGCGGTGGAGGCATCGATTGGGCTGACATCTTGGAAAGCCTGCGTAATGGTGAAGGAGCCTTCGGAACGAATTGGGATTTCGGAGGTGGCGCTCGTCAAGCGCAGCCTGAAAAGGGAGCGGACAAGAAGGTAACGCTCACGGTTTCTTTCGATGAGGCGTTCAACGGCGCCGAAAAGAAAGTACGCGTGGTGAACCCCGAAACGCAGGAGAAGGAAACCCTTACCATCAAGGTGCCTGCGGGTGCTATGGAAGGTGGCCGTGTGCGCATGAAGGGCAAAGGCCATCCAGGTGCGAACGGTGGTGCAGCGGGCGATCTGCTCGTTACGATCAAGATCGCGCCCGATGCGAACTTCAGCCGCAAAGGGGCAGACGTTATCACCAAACTGCCGGTGAGCATCGACGAAGCCGCACTGGGTGCGCAGATCGTAGTGCCCACACCTTCAGGCAAGAAAGCGCGCGTGCGCGTTCCGGCAGGAACGCAGGACGGCGCAGTGCTCACGCTGAAAGGTCAAGGTGCACCACGTCTCGGCAAGAACGCTTCGGGAACGGGAGACTTGAAAGTCGAGATCGAGGTCAAGATCCCCACCACCCTTAACGATGAACAGAAAGCTGCACTCGAGGCATTCAAGGCAGCTACGCCTGAAAGTGTAAGGGGGTAGCCGATGAATGATCGCAATCGCCCCCTCTACATGATCGGCGTCGCTGCTGAACTAGCGGGCGTTCATCCGCAAACCTTGCGCATCTATGAGCAAAAAGGTTTGGTGAACCCCCAACGTACGCGTGGTAATACGCGTATGTATTCCCAGGCCGACATCGAGCGCCTGCAGTTGATCAACGAGCTCACGAGCGAGGGTATCAACTTAGCAGGGGTCATTCGCATTCTCGACCTGCAGGGGCGCCTGAATGAGCGCGACGACGAAATCGACGATCTGCACAAGCGCGTTCGCCGTCTTGCCGATCGTGTGCATGAGTTAGAAACATTCGAGCACGTGAGCAGTCTCGTAGCGCAATCAACGTCGCTCGAGTTGCGTCGTATTCGTTAGGGCGTTCATCACCCTAAAACAAAAAACAAACGAAAGGAAAAGCTTCATGGATTTACAGAAGATGTTAGAAAAACTGGCGCTTTCTGCCCAAGAAGCTCTGCAATCTGCCATGAGCATTGCTGGCGAGGCAAAAGCAGGAATGGTCGAACCCATTCACATGCTTGCCGCGCTGCTCTCATCTGGCGAGCATAATATCGATGCCATAGTCAAGCGCCTTGGTGCCGATCCGAAGCTTCTGCGCGATGAAGTCCAAGCAGAGATCGATCGTATGCCAAAGGTGGAAGGTGGCGGCATCATGGGCATGACCGCGCCTTCTATGGCGCTCGTCTCCCTGCTCGACAAGGCGGTGAAGATCGCAGAGAAATTGGGCGATTCGTACGCCACAAGTGAACACCTGCTCATTGCGCTCTCAGAAGAGAACGACGCAGCAGGCAAGATCTTGAACAACGCAGGAATCAATAAGAACGATATTCAACAAGCGTATGAGGAATTGCGAGGTGATACGCGCGTGACTGATCAACAATCAAAAACAGAATTCGAGGTGTTGGACCAATATGGCAACAACCTCACCAAAGCGGCGCGCGAAGGCAAACTGGATCCCGTGATCGGTCGTAACGAAGAGATTCGTCGAACCATCCAGGTGTTGTCGCGTCGTACGAAGAACAACCCTGTGCTCATTGGTGAGCCGGGCACCGGTAAAACAGCTATCGTCGAAGGACTGGCCCAACGCATCGTTGCGGGTGATGTTCCTTCTTCGTTGCAGGATCGCGAGCTCATCGCGCTCGACCTGCCTTCCATGCTGGCAGGCGCGAAGTATCGCGGTGAATTCGAAGACCGCCTGAAGGCAGTGCTGCGTGAAGTGAAGGAATCGGACGGGCAGATCATTCTGTTCATCGACGAGCTCCACACCATCGTGGGTGCTGGTTCGTCGGGCGATTCATCGATGGATGCGGGCAATATGCTCAAGCCGGCGCTCGCACGTGGTGAGCTGCATGCCATCGGTGCGACCACGCTCGACGAGTACCGCAAATACATCGAGAAAGATGCGGCACTTGAGCGCAGGTTCCAGCCAGTCATGGTGGGCGAGCCTTCTGTCGAAGATACCATTGCTATCTTGCGTGGCCTGAAGGAGAAGTACGAGATCCATCATGGCGTGCGCGTGACCGACTCGGCTATCGTGGCGGCAGCAGAGCTTTCGAACCGCTACATTTCCGATCGCTTCCTTCCCGATAAAGCGATCGACCTTATGGACGAAGCGGCATCACGTCTGCGCATTGAGATCGATTCGATGCCTGAAGAGGTCGATCTTGCCGAGCGCAAGCTCACGCAGATGCAGATCGAAGAGCAAGCGCTCATGAAAGAATCGGACGAGCCGAGCAAGGAGCGTCTCGAACAGCTGCGTAAGGACATCGCAGCAGCTCAGGAATCGCTCGACAAACGCAAGGCTGAATGGAAGAACGAGAAGGACTCCATCGTTTCGGTCCAGAACTTGAAGGCCGATATCGAAGCGGCGCAGCTCGAAGAAGAGCGCGCAACGCGTGAAGGCGATCTGGCACGAGCTTCCGAGCTTCGTTTCGGACGCATTCCTGAACTGCAGGAGCAGCTGAAAGCAGCGACCGCAGCGCTCGAGGCACGCCAGGCAGATGGCACCATCCTGAAAGAGGAGGTCACTGAAGACGAGATCGCCGAGGTGGTTTCTTCGTGGACGGGCATCCCTATCACGAAGATGATGCAAGGCGAAATGGAAAAGCTCATCGATCTTGAGGATCGTTTGCATGAGCGAGTGGTTGGACAGGACGAGGCCGTTTCGGCGGTAGCGGGTGCGATCCGCCGCAGCCGTGCAGGGCTCGCGGATCCCGAGCAACCTATCGGCAGCTTCTTGTTCCTCGGACCGACCGGCGTTGGTAAGACTGAACTTGCAAAAGCGCTGGCAGAATGCCTGTTCGATGATGAGAAGGCCATGATCCGCATCGATATGTCGGAGTACATGGAGAAATTCTCCGTGCAGCGCTTGATCGGCGCACCTCCGGGGTATGTGGGTTATGACGAAGGCGGTCAGCTTACCGAGGCCGTGCGTCGCAAGCCTTACAGCGTCATTCTGCTCGACGAGGTCGAGAAGGCTCACCCCGATGTGTTCAACGTGCTCTTGCAGGTGCTCGACGATGGCCGCTTGACCGATGGCCAGGGCCGTGTGGTCAGTTTCAAGAATGCGATCATCATCATGACCTCCAATATCGGCAGCCAGCTCATTCGTGAGCGCGATAAGGAAGAGACCATGGGAGACATGGTCGAGGACATGCAGAAGATGACACCGGAAGCTGCAGCCAAGCGTATGGCGGAATTCGCCAATCGCATGCAAGATGCATTGCGCAATACCTTCCGTCCCGAGTTCTTGAACCGTATCGACGACATCATCACGTTCAACGAGCTGAACATCGCGAGCATCGAGCCGATCGTTGAGCTTCAGCTCGCAGAAGTGTCGGCACGCTTGAAGGATCGCAAGATCGAGCTCGAGATCACGCCGGCAGCGAAGGAACGTTTGGCTATCGATGGCTACGATCCAGTCTATGGTGCACGTCCGTTGAAGCGCCTCATCCAGCGTCAGGTGGTCGACCGTGTTGCAACGGGCATCATCGAAGGCAGGATCTACGATGGCTCGACCGTTACGATCGATATCGATGCCGAAGGAAACTACGATGCTCAGGCGGACAACCACGGCAAGGACGTTGATCTTCCCGATGGGGCAGCCGAGCTTCTCGAAGAAGCGAATTCGTTCTTGAACGAAGTTGAAGGCGAAGAATAGTCTTGCCGCTTCGGACCGATCGATCTTAATCGATGAAGACCAGGTTGTTATATATGACAGCCTGGTCTTTTTATTTGGTGATAAACCATAGCGAACTCATAGCTTTATGCGGTATCATTATGCATACGCGGAAAGGGAAGCATAATGCGACAGCCACATATTGCACCACCAGGGGCCGATACCTTCCTTATTTCCATCGATTCGTACGAGGATGGGAAGATGACGGGCACCCTCGATAGCGTTATCATGTCAGCCCCGGTAAGATTTTCAAGCTTGCCAAGCCTCATCATGCTCATAGACAACATCCTCGACCAACAAACTGAATCGTTGCAGTCAATCCTTTCTCCCATAGATCCTGCTTTTGAGCCTTCTTTTGAACTTGAGGTTCTCTTCCGCCAGCACCACACTTGGCAAGGCCGCATCAAATGGGACGCAGGTCAGAAACAAGCTACCTTCAAGAGCGTTCTTGAACTTCTGTTCATCATCGAGATGGCCTTCGGAGACTAAAGCTATCAAGCGGAGACGTTCTCTGGTTTTCCTATCCAAAAAAGTAAGCAGCTGTAGAGCGCTGGCTTTGCTCGCTCTGTTTCGTACAGACTACTCACACAAGACCGAATAAACTAAACACGAAGGATGCCAAAGCGGATGAACGGCTCGTTGACACTGCTTCGGTGTCTTTTTTATTGTGCTGCCAGACTTGTATAATCAAGGAAAACTCAGCGGGAAGGCGGATCACCATGGGAGCAACAGATGTTCATATTGACGAAGATCTTTGTACAGGATGCGGGGCCTGCGTGCATGATTGCATCCAGCATAATATCGTTCTCGAAAATGGTAAGGCGCACCCGCTTAGGGAATGTATGAAGTGTGGCCACTGCGTGGCTATTTGCCCTGAAGGAGCACCGAGTTTACCGTGCTATGCAGATTCACCGATCGATTTCGATCCTGCCACCTTCGACCTTCCTACGGAAAACCTTTTGAACAGCATCAAATTCCGTCGCAGCATCCGTGCGTTCAAAGACGAATCGATCTCGATGGAGCATCTGCATCTGCTCATGGAAGCTGGTGGGCATACGCCTACAGCGAAGAATACACAGATGTGCCGCTTTGACTTTCTTCAGGACAGCTTGCCTGAATTCAAGGAGCTTATCTGGTCGTATCTCTCAGAGGTATATGAGACCGATCGCATCATGCCCATTCCTGCTGAAACGCTGGGTCGTTTCATCGAGAACAGGCGTACCGATCCAAAGAACGACTATCTGTTCCGTGATGCTTCCGCGGTTCTCTTCATCGAATCGCCCGACCCGCTTGATGCGGGGCTCGCAGCAGGAGCGATCGAAATGGTGGCGCATACGCTCGGTATCGGCGTGCTCTATAATGGGTATTTGCGCCGCGTAGTGGATTCGTGTCCTGCCGCCCGCGCTTATTTCGATATGAGTGACGAACGCGGTCTGAACGTTTGTATGCTTCTTGGTTACCAGCAAAAACGCTACTATCGCACAGCACCCCGTCGCTTCCCCAGCGTCGTCCTCCGCTAAAAGTCACATGCCCTTTCCGTTGGTCGAGCAGAGGGCAGACTTTGCTGATAGCAAAAGCGTGGAAGCGCTACACTCATAGTGAAGCGAAAAGAAAGGTTTTCATCATGGCTGATAGAATGATCGATCCTACCAACAATGATCCGCAGGGCGAAATCACCGATGAGCTGAAAGCGGTCGTGCAAGCTGTTTTGAACGAGGCTGTTTCCAAGATGGAAGCAGGCGAAGAGATCATCCCCTTCACGGGTTTGGCAGTCAAAGAAAATCTGTTCATCGAAACGCATCCGGGCGACGACGCGGAAACCTGTTTCACGCTTGCGCGTCGTGAGGTAGAAGGCGCACGCGGCGCAACGGCCTATGCATTCTGCTACGACGGATATCTCGACACCGATGATGGCATGAAAGATTGCATTATCGCTGAGGGTGGTTTGCCGGGTGCTCCGGAGGCATACGCATTCGGTTATCTCTATGATGAAGACGGCATCAAGAAGGACATCGTCTACATCGGTCCCGCGCCCAACTTCATGGAAGGCTTGAAGCTCGAGCTCGATATGGAGGGTACGCTCGATCCGCGCGATGCTCTCAAAGATGCGTGGGATGAAGAAGACTCTAAAGCAGCCGAGCTTGCTGAAGAAGACTTCACCACTTCAGACGCAACCGCTGAACAATAAGCACAAAAAGAGTTCCGTGCATAAAAAAAGCCGCTTCAACGAGCGGCTTTTTTGATTTATGAGGACGTATCTTACTTCTTGTAAAGTTCGACTTTGTTCTTCATATCCTGCTTGAGGTCTTTGCCTGCTTCGTGCTTGAGCACTACATTGACTTGCTTGCCGGTCTTTTCTTCGATAATGGCAACGAAGGCATCGAGATGCTTCGACTTGAGCTTGTCGTCGTCTTCGGTCTTCACGCACAGATCGATAGAAGAGCCTTCGATCTCTTTTGCATCAGCAGCAGAACCGTAGAGCCAAACCTTTTCGATCGATGCGATATCTTTTGCAGCCTTGGAAACAGCTTTTTCAAGCTTCTTAAGAGAAAGAACTTCGCCACCTTCGGTCGCGTCAGACGTGGTGAAATCGCTTTTATCTTCGGAAGGATCAACCGTATCGACCTCTTCGGCGGGGTCTTCTTCGGAAACTGCATCAGAGGTAGTGAACTCACTTGCTTCATCGAGCTCATCAACAGGTTTGATCTCAGTGAAACTTTCCTCTTCGCCGATCGCATACAGCGAATAGGCAGCCGTAGAAGATTCTTCGCTCGAGGTGGCATCGGAGGTGGAATAATCCTCTTCAGCAAGCGCTTCGGCTTCCTCCGCGAGATCGGGCTCAGGTTCGCTCTTGAGAGAAACAGTAACCCCTTCATCTTCATCTTCTTCGACTTCTTGGGTCTCTTCCGGCTCTTCAACTTCGTCGGAAGTGGTGAATTCGCTCGCGACAGCTTCTTCTTGAGCAGGTTCTTCAGGAATCTCTACTGCAGGAACGGTGTAGGGATGAGGGGCAGTCGCAGCACCAGGCTGAGTTTGCAGGAGCGCTTTGATGACCGTGAGATCATCCTGGATGCTCTGGAGCAGCACTTCGTCTTTGCTTGGCTCGTTCGCCTGAGCATCGGAAATTTCGAGACCGGTCTGCAGATAGTAGACGAAAGCCTCAGTACGTGAAATGTGTTCCTTTTCGGCGTGAGCATCAATGCTTTCCAGAATGGAGGTGGGAAGCCTGAGTGAAACATGAGTTTTGGCAGAGCTTGTAGTGTTGGTTGCCATGATCTCCCTTAACCATCTCGAAGAAGTTCCTAATGTAAATATTGTTTCATTATAAAGCCCATATGTGCATTCCCACGCGAAAACTAGGGGCATTGCAGCGGAAATTCTGCTGTGAGGACAGGAGCGCGGAAGATAGGCATCTCTGATGTGCGCTTCGCTGCAAAAAGCAACGGGTAATGAATCGGTGCAAGCGTAAAAAGCATCAGAAAAATGTGAGTTCGGAGTTCAAAAAAGTTTCAGAAAAACGTGAGCTTTGCTGAGTAAGATGGACAGGTACCGAAAACTTGCTCAAAACGACAGGCAATGGTTGTTAGTTTGTGCGGAATCGGAGGGTAAGCGGACGGTCTGTTTGCGAGCGGAAACGCTATTTGCTACGATTGTTCAGCTAATCCTGTTTCGGGCTTGCCTTCATGACCCGAAACCGTAAGTCCAGAGGAGGTGACCATATGAAGGCTTATGAATTGTTGTTTTTTGTAGCTCCGTCAATCGACGAAGAAACCCGTTTAGCTGTTATGAAGCGTATCGATACTGCTATTACTGCAGATAACGGTACGGTCGACAACGTCGACAACTGGGGTAAGCGTAAACTCGCTTACGAGGTAAACGGCTTGACCGACGGTGATTACACCCTCATCGATTTCCACGCAAATCCTGAAAGCATCGCAGAGTTGGATCGCGTTTTGCGCATTACCGACGCTGTCGAACGTTTCATGATCGTTAAGCGTACCGATCGCGATTAATGCGAGCGGCATAGGTGGTTTTGGTTGTACGCCAAAACCAACTGAAGAACAGAAGGGCGGATCGAACCTAGCCCTTCACGAGAAGGAAATCAGAGGCAAATGGGATATTTGCCCGTAGAAAGAGGTATCACATGAGCATCAATAGAGTGATCATCACCGGTAATCTTACGCGCGATCCAGAATTGCGCTCAACCGCAAGCGGCATGCCGGTCCTCGGTTTTGGCGTTGCAGTCAACGACCGCCGTCGCAATCAGCAAACAGGTGAATGGGAAGACTATCCCAACTTTATTGATTGCACCATGTTCGGAGCCCGCGCAGAAAGCGTTTCCCGCTTCCTTTCTAAGGGAAGCAAGGTTGCCATCGAAGGCAAACTTCGCTGGAGCCAGTGGGAGCGTGATGGCCAGAAGCGCTCGAAGATCGAGGTCATCGTCGATGAGATCGAATTCCTTTCGCGCAACGATAGCTCACGTGGTGGCGCACCGATGCAACAGAGCGCGCCTCAACCACAGGCTATGCCCGTGCAGCAGGCACCTGCTCCGGTAGCAACGCCGGTGGTGGACGCTTCTGTCTACGATGAAGATATCCCGTTCTAATCACGAACGAAAGAGGTTAAGAATGCCTGAATACAATAAGCAGCCTCGTCGTAAGTTCTGCCAGTTCTGCAAGGATAAGGCAGAATACATCGACTACAAAGACACTCAGATGCTGCGCAAATATGTAACCGACCGTGGGAAGATCAAGCCCCGCCGTGTGACCGGTGCTTGCACCCAGCATCAGCGCGATATCGCGAACGCTGTTAAGCGCGCCCGTGAGATGGCTCTCATGCCATACGCCGTGCCTGCGATCAGCGGCCGCAACAATCGTCGCGATCGATAAGAGGAGGTTTTCATGAAAGTCATCCTTTTATCTGAACTCAAGGGCAAGGGCGGCGAAGGCGATATCGTCGAAGTTGCCGACGGGTATGCCAATAACTACCTGTTTCCGCAGAAGATTGCTGTTGCTGCTACGAAGGGTAACCTCAAGCAGCTCGAGCAGCGCAAGCACAACATTGCTAAGCGTGAAGCAGCGCGTATCGAAGAAGCCCAAGCACTCAAAGCCGCTCTCGACGATCTCTCCGTTAAGGTTGAGGCACGCGTAGGCGAAGAAGGCGTGCTCTTCGGTTCTATCACTGCAGCTATGATCGCTGATGCGCTCAAAGAGGCAGAGGACATCGAGATCGATCGTAAGCGTATCGACCTCAAGAACCCGATCAAGACCGCTGGTAAGCATGAGGTTGTTGTTTCGATCTATCGCGACATCAAGTCGAACCTCACGGTTGTGGTCGGTAATGAAGAGACCTTCACGGCATCCGAAAGCGCTGCTGAAGCACAGGAAACTGCTGAAGAGGATTTCTCCACTTCAGACGCAGTTGCTGAAGAGCCCACCGCAGACGCTGTTGTAGTGGCTGAGGTTGAAGCAGAATAATGCTGTTTTTCACGCCGCTTAGCTATTAGTCGGTAGGTGTGATAAATTAGACTTCCCGATACCGCATCTACGGTGTCGGGAAGTTTTTGTTGTTAGTACATCTTTTTCAGGCGCGATGCTTTAAGAACAGGATAAGGGAGCGAATGCCAGCACCTACGACAAACGAGCAAGTCACACTTCAGGCTTCAGGTTCGAAGGGTAAAGCACTGCCGCAGAACATTGAGGCAGAGAAGACCGTTCTATCTGCGTGTTTGCTTTCTACGGGAGTATTCGAAGAAGTTTCTCTTAAATTGCGTCCCGAAGATTTCTATCGTCCTGCTCATCGCATCATCTTCGAGACGATGCGCGACATGAATGCACGCTCGGTCCCGATCGATGTCATTTCTGTGGCGGACAGCCTCAAGGCAGCCTCTCAGCTCGAAGCGGTGGGCGGGCAGCCGTATCTGCTCGACCTTTCAAACAACACGTTTGCGCTCACCAGTTGGCAGCATCATGCCGATATCGTGAGTCGAGACGCGATGCGTCGTCAGTTGCTCTTGGCATCTGCCAACATCTCTTCGCTTGCTTATGATTCTCCTGCTGATCCTAAAGAACTCATCTCGCAGGCTGAAGCCACTCTTTTTGGAGTGACCGAAAAAGCAGTCAACTCTTCGTTCAAAGACATCAAGACGCTCATTATCGAGGCGAACGATCAGATCGCTGAGATGGCAAATCGTGGCGAGGTCTTGCAAGGGGTGCCCACCGGTTTCAAGGATGTCGATCAGCTGTTCAACGGGCTTCGTGGTGGGCAGTTGATCATTTTGGCTGCGCGTCCTGGCGTGGGCAAATCGTCGTTTGCGATGAATCTTGCGGTCAACGCTGCAAAACAGAAGTCGACCGTTGCGTTCTTCAGCTTAGAGATGTCGTCGGTCGAGATCACGAAGCGCCTTCTTTCGGCTGAATCAGGTATTAACCTGTCAGTTTTGAACAGTGGACGGATCGACAACAATGCATGGGCGCCGCTCTTCGATGCGTCTGAACGCTTGAGCAACATCGACCTCTATGTGGATGATTCGCCAGGGCTTTCGCTGGTCGAGCTGCGCACAAAGGCACGCCGCATGATGCGAAACGTTGAGAAGGGTCTCATCGTGGTTGACTACTTGCAGCTCATGACACCCGTCATCCCTCATCCGAACAACCGCACCATGGAAGTTGCTGAGATATCGCGTGGCCTTAAGATGCTCGCTAAAGAACTTGATGTGCCCATCATGGCGCTCGCACAGCTTTCGCGCGCGGTCGAATCTCGTACTGACAAGCGCCCCATGCTTTCTGACCTGCGCGAATCAGGTTCGATCGAACAGGATGCCGACATCGTCATGTTTATCGATCGATCTACCAGCGAAGCTGAGGCAGAGTCTGACAAGCGTCCTGATTGGGGTGTGGCAGAATTGATCGTCGCAAAGTATCGCAGTGGTCCTACGCGTGACTTAAAGCTCACTTGGCTTGCCGAGCGCACTAAGTTCACCGACTACTTCGACGATTCAAGTTACTAACGCTTGCGCACAAACGCATCACTATCCGCTACACTCGAACCATGGCGCGATCAGTAACCTTCATACACGCAGCAGACCTTCATCTCGGAGCCCCGTTCAGGGGGTTGCGTGCAGTCTCGCCGGTGTGGGCTGATCGTTTGGTCAAATCCATTCCCGATGCGTATCGTAAGCTCATCGATGAAACGATCCGTGAGCAGGTTGATTTCTTGATCATTGCAGGCGATGCGTTCGATGCCTCGCACCCCTCCTATGCCGATTTCTGCCTCTTCCGTGACGGACTCGAACGCCTTCACGATGCGAACATCCCGGTCTATTTCTGCACAGGTAACCACGATCCTTATGCGCGCTGGGCGGGCGAGTATGGTGATCTTCCCGAAAACGTTCATCTCTTCGATCCTCATGAGGCGAACTACTTTATCTACGAAAAAGAGGGCGAATCGCTCGCTGTGTTAGGTGGACGAAGCTACTACACGCAGGCATGGCCGCAAGACGAGAACATCGCGGAAGGCATCTCGCACGCAAAGGCGAAAGAGATCGCTGTCGATGCAACATTCCAGGTGGGCGTGATTCATTCTGGTCTCGATATCGATCCGACACGCAGTCCGGTGAAGCCAAAAGACCTGCTCGCGCGCAAAATGGATTACTGGGCGCTCGGGCATATTCATCATCCGCAGCTTATCCCCGAGGATGATCCAGCCATTGCCTTTTCGGGCTGCATCCAAGGGCGCGATATTCACGAAACTGGCCCGCATGGTGTGCTCAAGGTGACGCTGCGAGAGAATCTTCCCACCGAAGTTGCGTTCCTTCCCACGGCGCAGATTGTGTGGGAACGCATCGAAGTGGACGTTTCTGCCTGCGCGACGATCGCTGATATTCAAGAAGCGATCACCACACAGCAGTTCGAGCGCAACGCGCGTTCACAATGTCAGAACATGCTCTGTCGCATCACGCTCACGGGTGCAACGCCGCTTCATAGTGCGCTCACTTCGCATGTGCTCGCCGACCTCCGCTCGGTCATCAACGATCGTTACCCGTTCTTCTTCATCGATGATGTCGTGAACGAAACGCGCGCGAAGATCGACAAGGACGCGATCGAGAAAGAGGGGCTGTTCCCGGCGGTCTATCTTTCGACCATGCGCGCGCAGAAGAAAGACAAAGTCGACGGTCTGTCCTATCTTGAGCAGCAATTCTCAGCGCTTGACCTGCCTGTTCCCAAGCTTCAGCGGCGCTTCGATGAAGCTTGCAAGGAAGCGGAATCGCTCGTGTTCGATCTGTTGAGCGAGAACAACAATGACTAAGAGCGATGCACAGAACAAGAAGAAGGGCGAGAAGAACCAGCCTCTTGCGCCAACGTATCTGTCGAGCATCTATCTCGAATACGTGAAGCTGACGAATTTCGGCAAGTTCGCCAACATGATCGTCGGTCCGTTCAAGCCTGGCCTCAATGTGGTGTATGGCGCGAACGAAGCGGGCAAGACCACCATCAGTGAACTTATCAAGAATGTCATGTTCGGCTGGCGTGCTTCACGCCGTGGTTCGAACAGTTACAAGCCAGAGAATTCAGAGCGCATCGGCAGCTTGTTCTTCAAAGACGACCGCACGGGCGATGTTGAAGAGATCAAGCGTACGAAGAACAGCGAAGGCGTGGTCGATCGACTCCATGTGCTCGATGACATCGACAAAGAAACGTACGAGACCATGTTCGCGCTCAATAGCGATGAGCTGCTCAAGCTCGATCGTCATAACGAGGTTACCGCGCGCTTGCTCACGGCTGGCTCTGGTACGGCATCATCCCCTGCCATCGTGCTTGCTAAGATCCAGGAGAAGATACGAGCGCTCATGTCGCGCTCCGCGCAAACTCCTGACTCGATTGCACTTTTGCGTGAAGAACAGGAACGCGAGAAGACGCTCGTTCAGGAGCTGCTCAACGAAACCGACAGCTTCTATGAAGAAGAGCACCGCCTCAAATCGTTGCTCGCACGCAAAGAAGCGCTCACCGAAGCGCAAGCTGGCCTCAATACCGAGATCGAAGAACTCAAGAGCAACTACGCACGCCTTGAAGGGATCGACGCATCGATCGAGCAGAACACTGCGTTGCTTGAAGAGACCCGCGCTTCGGAGCAGCAGATGCGCCTTCCCGATTCGGTCGAAGTTGATGAGAATGTGCGTGCGCTCAGCAAGCTATCATCTGCCGAAGAATATGAGGTCAAAACCCTTCTCGACGATCTCGACGAAGAGCGCCTCAAGTACGAGCATGCGCTTGATAGCGCAAAACGTGAAGTTGCGAAGTCAACAACAGCGTTTGAGACACTCATCAACGACCACGATTTCCAGACCGAGCAAGATCGCGCAAAGAAACAACGACGCATTCGCCTGATCATCGCGTTCGTTATCCTCGTATGCATGGGCATCGTGGGCATTTGGCTTTTCCGACAGGGGCGTGCGGTGGGTTCGCTCACGTATTCAGCGTTCGGCGTGATCACGTGTCTTTGCGGGCTTCTTGTTGCAGCAGGAGGTATCGTTGCCAACATGCATCCTTCAAAAACGGAAGAGGCGTTTGAAGAGCGAAGACGCGATTACGAATGGGTCAAGTATCAAGACGAACAGCACCTTGAGCTTTGCGAGCGCGATCTGGCCGACCATAAGAATCGCGCAAAATGGTTCCTTGACCAGCGCGGATTCAGCGCCGCCGAAGGTTCGATACGCCAGGCGCGCCACTTGCTCGATCTTGCCCACGATATGCGCACGAACGAAGAGACGACCAAGCAAAACCTCCAGGCGCTATCCTTGCAGCGCGCGTCGCTCGAATCGCTCCTTGGCACGCTCGCAGAACAGCGTCGCGAACTCTGCCTTTCAATGGGGCTCGATCCCGAGGCACAACTGGCGGATCTCGAAGCGATCATCGAGCGCAAGAATACTGAACGTGCCAAAACGAGCGAGCTCATCCAAGAGACGAATCTCCAGTTCGGTCAGATCTCGAGTGAGCTTTCGCACGCGCGCCATGCCACCACTTTCGATGAGGCGAAGCAGCGCAAGGCGATCGTGGATGCACGCTTGAAGGAGCGCTATCACGAACTTGCCGTGCTGTTGCTCGCGCAGCGCAGCCTGGAAATCTCGATCGCTGAATGGGAACGCAAAAGCCAACCTGAAGTCTACAAGCAGGCTTCGCGCCTCTTCGCGCAGATGACGAAGGGCGCGTGGCAGAAAGTGCGCATGAATGCCGAAGGAGAGATCGAAGCGCTCGACAGCGTGAAGACCGCTTGTCCTCCTCAGTTGCTTTCGCTCGGCACGCGTCAGCAGCTCTATCTCGCGTTGCGCGTTGCCCTTCTCATCACGGCCGAAAACGTGGGCCGTTCGCTGCCTATCCTCTGCGATGACATTCTCGTGAATTTCGACGACGAACGCCGCCGTGAAGCCATTAAGGTGATCGTCGAGCTTTCGCGCTATCGCCAGGTTATTCTTTTCACCTGTCACCCGAGTGTCGCTGCCCTGGTGCGCGAGTGCGATTGCTCCTGTAATTTCTTCGAACTGTGATATATTTTTCAGGTAGATTGAACTGTCGAAAGGAATACCTATGCCGAGCACTGTTCTTCTAGGCGCCCAGTGGGGCGATGAAGGCAAAGGCAAGATCACCGACTTGATCGCAAAGGACTACGACTACGTTGTGCGCTATCAAGGAGGGAACAACGCAGGGCATACGGTTATCACGGGCGATACGAAGCTTGCCCTTCACCTCATCCCTTCTGGAGTTATGTACGATAACGTTACGCCGGTCATCGGCAATGGCTGCGTGATCGACCCCAACGTGCTCATTGAAGAGATGAGCACCATCAACGAAGCAGGCTTTCCGACCGATCGCATGCTCGTTTCGTGCGATGCTCACGTTATCATGCCCTATCACATCGATCTGGATGGCGCGAGTGAAGCGAAGCGCGGCACCAAACTCATTGGCACGACGAAGCGCGGCATCGGTCCTGCTTATGAAGACAAAGTCGCCCGCCGCGGCATCCGCATCCAGGACATGATGGATGAAGCGGTCTTCCGCGAGAAGGTTGCCTCCGTGCTCGAGCTGAAGAATCAGATTCTCTCGAAGATCTATGATCTTCCTACCTACACGGTCGACCAGATCTGCGAAGCTTACCTGCCTCTGGCAGAGCGTATTCGCCCGCACATGGCAGAAACTACGCACTTGCTCAACACTGCGCTTGCCGATGGCAAGTCGGTTCTCTTCGAAGGTGCGCAGGGCACCATGCTCGACATCGACCATGGCACCTATCCCTTTGTCACCTCGTCTTCCTGCTGTGCAGGCGGTGCACCGATCGGCACGGGCGTTGGCCCGAAGGCGATCGACCGCGTGCTCGGCATCGCGAAGGCCTACATCACGCGTGTTGGATCCGGCCCATTCCCGACCGAGCTGACCGATGAAGTGGGAGAGCGCCTCTGCGAAGTAGGCGGAGAATATGGCGTTACCACGGGTCGTAAGCGCCGTTGTGGTTGGTACGATGCGGTCGTTGGTCGTTATGCTGCGCAGGTCAATTCGCTCACGGATGTTGCGCTCACCAAGCTCGACGTGCTTTCCTGCGTGCCGCGCATCAAAGTGTGCGTTGCCTACGAGATCGAAGGCAAGCGCTACGATTACTTCCCCATGGATCAAGAGCTCATCTGTTCCCCCAGCTTGAAGCCTATCTACGAAGAGCTTCCTGGTTGGGAGGGCGTCGATATTTCCGATTGCAAACGCTTCGAAGACTTGCCACAGAATGCGCAGGTCTATGTTCAGTATCTCGAAGACATCACCGGTGTTCCCGCTTCGATCATCGCGGTCGGCCCCGATCGCGATCAGACGATCTTCAACGGCTGGGAAGCCCGCTAGTTATTGCACAAAGTAGCCAACCGCGACCATCCAGCGCGTGAAAGGTATCTCATGAATATTCTAGTTTTAGGCAGTGGCGGCAGAGAGCATGCGATCACCTGGGCGCTGGCGAAAAGCCCTCGTTGCAGCGAGATCTATATCGCGCCAGGCAATGGCGGCACCGCTGAACTGGGCACCAATATCAAATCGCTCAACATCGAAGACGGTAACGCGGTGCTCGATTTCGTGCGTCAAAACGATGTTGAACTGGTGGTCATCGGCCCTGAAGCGCCGCTCGTAAAAGGCGTTGCCGATGTTCTGCGTGAAGCAGGCATTGCGGTATTCGGCCCCGATGCGCAAGGCGCGCAGCTCGAAGGTTCGAAGACCTACAGCAAAGAATTCATGGAAGCGAACGGTATCCCGACTGCACGCTACAAGAGCTTCACCAATAAAGAGGAAGCACTGGCCTATTGCGATGAACTAGGTGCGCCGCTCGTGGTGAAGGCCGATGGCCTTGCAGCGGGCAAGGGCGTTATCGTCGCAGAAACACTCGACGCAGCACGCGCGGGCGTTGAGGCGTGTTTCTCGGGCGAATTCGGCTCCGCGGGCAACACCGTAGTAGTCGAAGAGATGCTCACCGGTCCGGAATGTTCGCTGCTCGCTTTCGTTACGAATGGCAAGGCATTTTGTATGGCACCAGCACAAGATCATAAACGCGCCTACGACGGTGATCTGGGACCCAACACGGGCGGCATGGGCGTGTATTCTCCGGTGCCTATTGTCACCGATGAAGAGATGGCCGAGATGGTGCGCATCATGGAAGTGGCTGCTGCAGCAACGGCGAAAGAGCCCTTTGAGCATGACTATCGTGGCGTGCTCTATGGTGGCTTCATGCTTACGCCCGAAGGCCCGAAGGTGCTCGAGTTCAACGCGCGCTTCGGCGATCCGGAAACGCAGGTTGTTCTGCCGCGCCTCAAGAGCGATCTGGTGGACATCATGATGGCGGTGGCTGAAGGTCGCGATGGCGATATCGACTTGGAATGGGATGATAATTGGGCGCTGAGCGTGGTGTTGGCTTCTGAGGGTTACCCCGGTTCGTATGAGAAGGGCAAGGTCATCCTTGGCGTTGAAGATGCTGAGGACTTGAACAAGGTGCTCGTTTTCCACGCGGGCACGGCGCTGAACGTTGATGGCGAGCTCATCACTTCAGGTGGCCGCGTGCTGAACGTGGTCGGTCTGGGCTCTTCGTTCGAATCGGCGCGCCATCGCGCTTATGAAGCGATCAAGCGCATCAACTTCGAAGGTATGCAGTTCAGGAGCGATATTGGCAAGAAAGCCCTCGAAGGTCGCAGCGCTTGGGATTAAGACTTCCGTTTCGGCAGGAAGAAGTCACGCTGCCTTTCATCTTTGAAGAGCGGTTTTGCCTGCTGCTTTAGCTGGTAGCAACGATAGAGGTTAGGCTTGCGGCTGTATCCAATGGATCAGCCGCTTTTCATTATGCTTTGAGGTAGTGATCCTTCACGAACTCTTGGAGTGAATGTACGCTCAGATCAGGCTTGCAAGCTACAAGTTCTTCTTCGGTGAACATACCCCACAAAGCGGCAACACTCTGGCAGCCTGCTGCGTTCGCTGCCTGGATATCGAACGGACTATCGCCGATATAGATGCATTGAACAGGCGCGATGCCGAGCAGTTCACACCCGTGAAGGATCGGGCCAGGGGCAGGTTTATGCTCGGGCCAATCATCTGAGCCAACCAGAAATTCGAAGAAGGAATCAAGTCCACAGATTTCAAGACCACGCTGAGCGAGCCAGTGGCGCTTCGAGGTGACCATGCCCATGCGACAGCCAGCCTGGGCGAGCATTCCAAGCGCTTCTTTCGTGTCAGGGAAGGCGTGGATGTTCTCATCATGAATCGCGTCGTTGTAAGCGCGATAGATATTCACGAGCTCTTCGGCACGGGTCTTATTGCCTGCTGTGAAATGGAGCATTTGATCGAGCAGCGGCGTACCAACACCAGCCATGAGCTTTTCGTCGTTTTGGTTCTGTCCGTCAACCTCGTTGATGGTATATTGCATCGATTCTAGGATCATATCGTGAGTATCGAGCAGCGTACCGTCAAGGTCGAAAAGGATAGGGGAAGCAGCGTTCATAGTAAAGCTTTCTATAAGAAGGGTTCTGTGGCGCGTTTTATTTCCGCGTCTTGATCGCTGGAAAACAGCTCATATCCTTGCCTATTCTACCGCACCTGATTCACCGAAGAGAAAACCACGAAGGGCATCAGTGGAGGTTTGACCTTCAAATGCGTTTCATCAGGCTGATTGCATTTTTAGTTTCATAAAAGAAGAACGAGCAATTCCTAATATATAGGAAAAACAATATAAAAAAACAAAAATCAATATGGTATAACCTATATATCGAAGGAAAGCTTGTTCGAAGGATCACACGCCTTTTTCAAGCATGGCCGAACATAGAGGAGAACCTACGATGACGCTGCTCTATACCAAAGAACAAAAAGCACTCATCAAGCTCGTTCATGATGTCGCCGAGCAAGAGCTGAAGCCTTATGTGGCCGAAGCTGATCGAGCAGGAGAATGCCCTGCTGAATTGTATGAATTTGGGTTCGATCTCGGCCTTCATCTGGTAGAGGTGCCCAAAGAATACGGCGGCACAGGGCTTGACTACGAAACGACAGCGATGATCTTCGAGGAACTAGCAAAAGTGGATGCCGGTTATGCGATCACGTTCGTTACCACGTTCGTTGCATTGCGCAATGTTATTCTAGCTGGCACGCCTGAGCAGGCTCAATACTTCGCTGATGTGGTCAAACAGCGCCAGTTCGCTGCCTTTGCGCTTACTGAGCCTAATGCTGGTTCAGATGTTGCAAGCTTGCGTTCAACAGCGGTCGAAACCGAAGAAGGGTATCTGCTCAACGCTTCAAAAACCTTCATCACCAATGGTGGCCTTGCGCAGATCTATATCGTCTTTTGCAAGACCAACCCCGAAGCAGGCGCCCATGGCATCACTGCATTCATCGTTGATCGCAACATGCCTGGGGTGAAGGTTGGTGCTGAAGAGGACAAGATGGGCTTGCGTCTTTCAAACACCACTGAATTGATCCTGGACAACGTTATCGTTCCCAAAAACCGCGTGCTGGGTAAAGTGGGCGAAGGCATGAAGCTTGCGCTCAATGCTCTCAATCTATCGCGTGCGTTCGTTTGCACCATGGGTGTGGGCATTATGCAGCGCGCACTCGATGAGGCGCTCGCCTACGCTAAAGAACGAAAGCAGTTCGACAAACCGCTGGCCAGCTTCCAATTGGTGCAGGGGCTGTTGGCCGATATGGCCATAAAGACCGAAGCATCGCGCTGTCTCGTGAACAACACGATGCGCCTGATGGATGCAGGAAGCTTAGTGCAAACAGAAGGCGCGATCTGTAAGACGTTCGTTTCAGATTTCATGCAGGAGGTCGTTTCGAACGCTATCCAGATTCTGGGTGGCTATGGGTATAGCCGAGAGTATCCGGTCGAAAAGCTCATGCGCGATGCGAAAGTATTCCAGATATTCGAAGGCGCGAATCAGATCCAGCGCATCACCATCGCAAAACAACTTGTGTCGTCATAGTCGTACAAATCACCGAACAAAGAAGGAACCATGAGAATCGCAGTTTGTTTGAAACAGGTGCCCGATACGACGGAGATCAAGATCGATCCAGTGAAGAACACGCTCATCCGCAAAGGCGTACCGAGCATCATGAACCCTTACGATCGCCACGCGCTCGAGATGGCGCTTCAGCTTAAAGACGAGATCGGCGCAGAAGTGGTTGTGCTTACGATGGGTCCCAGCCAGGCGAGCGCGATCCTTGAAGAAGCGCATGCGATGGGTGCTGACAAAGGATATCTGATCACTGATAGGAAGTTCGGCGGTTCGGACACCTTCGCTACGAGCTATATTCTCTGTGCTGCTATCAGTCATCTTGGCCCCTTTGACCTGGTATTGGGTGGCAAGCAGGCAATCGATGGTGATACGGGACAAACAATCTCATCGCTCGCCCAGCACCTCAACTGTGCCTGCATCAACCAAGTACTCGATCTGCATCTTGAGACCGCGCAAGCGAACGAAAGCGAGCATAGGTCCGCACACACGCCGAATGAACGTTGGCGCGCAACCATCAAGCGTCAGACCGATGAAGGCATCGAGGTGCTCGAAGCGACTTTGCCACTAGTGTGCACCGTTATGAAAGAGAGCAACAAACCGCGCTATGCCAGCATCCAAAGTACGCTCGATGCACTTGCACTCGAAACGAAAGAAATCAATTTCGAAGATCTTAAAGGGCGTCTGGATGAGTTGAAGATCGGTCTCAAAGGTTCGCCTACACGTGTGCAGAAGTCTTTCGTTCCTGAGCGCTGTTCGGAAGGTGTCTTCTTGGAGGGCAACGCGCAGGAAAAGGCGCATGAGCTGATCGAAGAGCTTATCGAAGCGAAGCTGCTCGTATAACGATTCGTGGAAACATTCAAGATGCAAAAGGAATCAGAGATGGAAAAGAACGATCATCGCGACATTTGGGTCTTCCTGGAAGAGCTCGAAGGGAAACCGAAGCAAGTAGGTGCAGAGCTTTTGGGGCAGGCACGCCGACTCGCGGATGAGATCGGTCAGGAAGTGGCGGCAGTCATCATCGCACACGATGCAGATGAAGCGCTCGAGATGGCACGTAGGTATGGTGCCGATAGGGCATACGTGATCGAAGGGGAGTGCTACCGTCATTTCACCGCGGACCCGTATGCCGAAGCATTCTCTTATCTGTGCGAGAAGTACCAGCCCGAGATCATCCTCGTAGGCGCAACAGCGAACGGACGCGAGCTCGCATCGCATGTGGCGGTGAAGCTTGAGGCGGGATTGACCGCAGATTGCACAGCTCTCTACATCGATCCTGAAACAGCCGTCATGCAATGGGAGCGTCCCGCATTCGGCGGTAATCTCTATGCGCGTATCAGTGCGAATACGCATCCACAAATGGGAACGGTGCGTCCGGGGGCAATGCCGCTGCCCGAGCCAACTCCCCATCAGAATATGGAAATGATCAGGGAAGACTTTATCCCTCAACAGGTGCGTGTTCGGGTGAAGGGCTTCATCAAGGACGCGACAGATAACGGCATATCCTTGCAAGATGCAGAAGTTATCGTTTCGGGTGGACGCGGCATGAAAGGCCCTGAGAACTTCGCGATGCTCGAAGAGTTGGCGGCGTTGCTCGGCGGAACCGTGGGTTGTTCGCGCTCAGTTGTTGAAGAGGGATGGCTTCCTGCGAGCAAACAGGTTGGTCAGACGGGCTCATCGGTTTCACCACGGATTTACTTTGCTTGTGGAATATCAGGTGCGGTACAGCATGTGGCAGGAATGGACCATTCCGATGTGATCGTTGCGATCAACCAGGACCCTCATGCGCCCATTTTCGACGTGGCCGATTACTGCATCGTGGGCGACGTGTTCGAAGTAGTGCCCGCTTTAATAGAAGAGCTCTCTAAGAAATAGTTGCGCTTCATTGCGTTCACCGTATAAGTCTTGCAGGTTGCTTGACCGAAAAAATGTCTGTAGTACAATAACAACTCGCCTCGTAAACATTCGACGGCACATACTGGTCGGATAGCTCAGTTGGTAGAGCAACGGACTGAAAATCCGTGTGTCGAGGGTTCGAATCCCCCTCCGACCACCATGAATCTTAAAGCCTCCACGCTTGGAGGCTTTTTTCATGTTCTTTGGGATTTTCAAGTGAAGAAGGGTAAGCCTCCTGAGGGATCCCGCCAGCCAGCAATGGTCGGCGGGATTTCTTCTATGGCGGGGTTCTGCGCGTATTCGAAGGCAGAATCGATCTTCGAAAGCGCCCTCAAACTTGCCTTGAAGGGGTAGTGGTAAAGTTGTAGCATCAGCTGAAATGCTATTCGAACTGTGTCAGTTTTGATCCGGCATTCAAATTCGAGAATAACTTTCTGTGTGCTTCTGTAGAGAGCGCAAGAAAAATAAGGAGTCTAATAATGAGCGAATCATGCAGCGATAACTGTCAGACCTGCGGAAAGACGTGTGCTGAGCGTCGCGAGCCACAGAGCATGCAAGCCGCGCCGAATCCTAGATCGAACATCAAGAACGTGATCGGCGTGGTGAGTGGCAAGGGCGGTGTTGGTAAATCGCTCGTTACTTCGCTGATCGCATCGGCGCTTGTGAAGCAGGGAAAGAACGTGGGCATCCTTGATGCCGACATCACAGGCCCTTCCATTCCTCGTATGTTCGGTATCGAAGGCAAGGCGATGGGATCTCCCGATGGCTTACTTCCTGCGGTGGCAGCCGATGGCACGAAGGTCATGTCGACCAATCTGTTGCTTGAAAACGATACCGATCCGGTCATTTGGCGTGGCCCTATGATCGCTGGGGTGGTCAAGCAGTTTTGGAGTGATGTGGTGTGGGGTGATATCGATTATCTGCTCGTTGACATGCCTCCAGGAACGGGCGATGTTCCGCTCACAGTCTTTCAATCGTTGCCGGTCGATGGCATCATCGTGGTCACTTCGCCGCAAGAGCTGGTGGGCATGATCGTGGCAAAAGCGGTGAATATGGCAGAGGCGATGAAGGTTCCTGTGCTTGGCCTGGTCGAGAACATGGCCTATTTCGTATGCCCGAACTGCAACGAGAAACACTATCTCTTCGGCGAAAGCCAGGTGGATGTGCTCGCGCAAGAATATGAGATCGGCGCGACCGCTCAGATTCCCACGAATCCTACCATTGCCGCGCTGTGCGATGCGGGCAAGGTCGATCAGGTGGATTCTTCGTGGCTTGACGATATCGTGGCCGCCATTGTGTAGCGCCCGTGCTGCTACTTCGGTAAAATGAGGCAAACCAACCGAAACGGTTGATCCATCGATAGTTCGGGTAGGAACCTATGATTAATTTTGAAGCAGCTACGCCCGGTGCTCCGGCGCAAACGCTCATCGATGACCAGGTTGCGAGTCGTATTCACGCCAAGGACAGCAACCTTTTCAACTTCTCCGAAAATGCCCAGCTTTTCGCCCGTGATTTCATGGGCTGGACCACGCTGGCAAGCGAGCCGCCTCTGGCGCTTTCCGAGATTCAGAACTTCGCCGATTCCTTGATCGCGCGCGGCTTGAAGACGGTCGTGCTCGTGGGGCAGGGCGGATCTACGCAAGCGCCCATGACGCTCACGAAGTACAACAAAGCGGATTCTTCGCTCATTTCGTTCAAGACCATCGACTCGGTTTCGCCGGTGCGTGTGCGTGCCATCATGTCGGAATGCGATCCGAAGACCACGCTCGTCATCCACTCTTCGAAATCGGGCAGCACGATCGAGCCGCACACCATCATGCAAGCGGTCATGGCGATCATGCGCGAGAAGCTCTCGCAAGAAGAGCTCTACAACCATCTGGTCGCTATCACCGACCCTGGTTCCGACTTGGAAAAGCGCGCGAAAGAAGAAGGTTGGCTGCGGGTGTTCACGGGCGAGCCCAGTGTAGGCGGGCGCTATTCGGCGCTTTCCGTGTTCGGTCTCTTGCCGGCTGCGCTTGCAGGCATCAACCTCAATGCGCTCATGCGTAGCGCAGCACGTGCCGAGATGCTGTGCAGTAGCGACAGCGTGGACAACCCCGCACTCGTGCTGGCATCCTTCCTTTACGAAAACTATGTGCAAGGACGCAACAAGTTCGCGTTCCTCTCGCCGAAGCGCGGTCGTGTTCTGGGCCTTTGGATCGAGCAGTTGGTGGCAGAAAGCTTGGGCAAAGAGGGCGAAGGCATTCTCCCCAACATCGAAACCGATTCGCTCACGCTCTCCGAAGACACGAAGGACCGTACGGCGATCATCTATGAGACCAAGACCGACCTCTTCGATGAGCGTCTGAATTACTATCAGTCGCTCGAGTTCTTGAACCCCGATATCCCGCGCATCACCTTCAAGGTCGAGAACGTGATCGATCTTGCCGGGCATTTCGTTATGTGGGAATACGCCATTGCCATGGTGGGCTACCTCATGGAGATCTGCCCGTTCGATCAGCCCGACGTACAGGCGGCGAAGACCGAAGTACTGCGCATCTTAGAAGAAGGGGGCGAAGCGCCTCATTTCACTCAGAACGGCCTAGCGGGCGTGCCGGTTGGCGAGATCGAAGTGCACGTTTCCGAGGCATTGGAAGACTCGCTCGTCGATGAAACGGTTTCGGGCGCGATCACTGCGCTTTGCCGCAGCATCGAGCCGGGCGATTACTTCTCCTTGAACGCCTTCTTGCCCTTCACGGGCGAAGGCCGTCGCGAGGCGCTTGAAGAGATTCGCCACAGCATCGCGGAGCGCTGCCGCATCCCGTCTTGCTTGGAGATCGGACCACGCTACTTGCACTCCACGGGCCAGCTGCACAAAGGCGGTCGCAACAACGGGGTGTTCCTCGTGCTTTCGGCAGATGAACCGCGCGATATCGAAGTGGAGAACGCGAAAGCCCAAAGCCTTGGCGAGCTCGAAAAAGCGCAGGCTATGGGTGATTTTTCCATCCTTTCATCCCGTGGTAGGCGGTGTGTCTACATCCATCTTCCCGACAATTCATCCGTTACGCTGCGCCTCCTTTCGAAGGTGCTGCGCAACGTGGTCGCACGCGTTACGGAGTAGTGAGCATGGCGGAGAACGAAGCGCGCGAAGCGCTCGATATTACGGTCAAAGGAGTAGTTCAAGGGGTCGGTTTTCGGCCCTTTGTCTTCAGGTGCGCACAGAAGTTCCACCTGACGGGTTGGGTGTTGAACGCGCTCGACGGGGTAACGATCCACGTCGAAGGTACGCAGAACGACCTCGATTGCTTTGCGATCGCACTCGTGCAAGAAGCGCCCGAAGCGGCCAATGTGAAAGAGCTTGAGCTCAACGAAGCGCCCGTCGAAGGTTTCGACGAATTCGAGATCCGCTTTTCGGATGATGCCGAAGCGAATGAGACCACACTCGTTTCGCCCGATCTTGCCACCTGCGATGCTTGCGTGGCCGAACTCTTTGACCCTGAGAATCGCCGTTATCACTATCCCTTCATCAACTGCACGAATTGTGGTCCACGTTTCACCATCATCGATGAGCTGCCCTACGACCGCGAACATACTTCTATGAAAGAGTTCACTATGGACGAACCTTGCCAAACAGAATACGACGATCCGATGGATCGCCGCTTCCATGCGCAACCCAACGCTTGTTTCAATTGCGGGCCACGTTTGGGCTGGATCGATGTGGAAGGCATGCTTCCCAATGAGGTCCAACAGCTTTCGATCGATAGCCTGGATTGGGCGTTTACCTCAGAAGATTCCGATGAATTCGTTGATGACTGCGTGAAGCTGCTCAAAGCAGGCAAGATCGTGGCCGTTAAAGGACTGGGTGGTTACCATCTGGTATGCGATGCGCTGAACGCTGAAGCGCTGGCGGCTCTGCGCGAACGAAAGCACCGCTATGGCAAGGCGTTTGCGGTCATGGCGCACTCGATCGAGCAAGCGCGTGACTATGCGCTCATCAGCGAAGCGGAAGAGACGCAGCTTGAATCGAGCGCGCGCCCGATCGTACTGTTGCGCAAACGCAGCGATGTTGAGTTGCCGCTCGATCTTGCGGGCGACCTGCCCGAACTGGGTATCATGCTGCCCGCAACGCCGCTGCAGCATCTGATCGCACGCGCTTTCGATGGCCTGCTCGTCATGACCTCAGGCAACGTGCATGACGACCCGATCGTGATCGAAGAACACGAAGCATTCGAGCAGCTTGCGGGCATTGCAGACGCCTTCTTGGTGAACAATCGCGCCATCATCGAGCGCTTCGACGATTCGGTGGTGCGCGTGCTCGAGCCGGTTGGGGTAGACCCAGTGGTCCAAGTCATTCGCCGCGCCCGTGGTCTTGCGCCGGCGCCGATCAAGCTGCCTGCTCAAGTGCACGAACTTGGTGAAGAATCTCCCGAGCTGTTGGCAGTTGGCTCCGAACTTAAGAACACTTTCACGATCACGCGCGGTGAAGAGGCGTTCGTTTCGCAACATCTGGGCGATATGGAGCATGTTGCCTCGTTCGACAACTGGCTCGAAACGAAAGATCTCTACGAGAAGCTCTTCCATCTGCAGCCCACCAAGCTTGCGTGCGATCTGCATCCTGAATACGTGCTCAGCAAATGGGCACGCGCGCAAGCAAGCGAACGCGATCTCCCGCTTTGCGAGGTGCAACATCATCATGCACATGTGGTTGCGGCCATGGCGGAGAACGAGCTCGAAGGTCCGGTCTGCGGTATCGCGTTCGACGGCACGGGCTACGGTGTTGATGGCGCGATCTGGGGCGGCGAAGTGCTGCTCTCGAATCTCACCACGTTCGAGCGCTTCATCAACGTTGCGTACTTCCCGTTGCCGGGTGGTACGCAGGCGATCCATCACACCGATCGCTGTGCCTATGGCGTGTTGTGGGCGTTCGATCTGCTTGAGCACCCCTTTGCGCAGGCTTTCTTCGCCGATCAGGAACAAGAGACCGAGCTCATGACTAAGATGATCGAGGGCGGCATCAACACCCCCTTCACTTCTTCGATGGGACGCCTCTTCGATGCAGCCTCAGCGCTTCTGGGTATCTGCAACGAGCCGCGCTACGAAGGCGAAGGTGCGATCCTGCTCGAGGCCGAGATCGCGAAGGGTTTCGGCACAGACGCAGCCGCTGAACTGAAAACGCTCCTTGCTGAAGCTGAGAAAACGACCTCATCGCTTGCGCAGGAAGCGGCGGATCCAACGGCCGAGCTTGATGCGGTTGAGCGTTACCAGTTCGGCCTCATAAAGAACACTGCCACCGAGCAGAGCACCGCGCAAGACACGTCCGTGTTGCTGCTCGATCCTGCCCCTGTGTTCGAAGCACTGCTCGATGATCTGCAGGCAGGAGTCGATAAGGCTCTCATCGCGCGCCGCTTCCACGAAGCGGTGGTGCGTGCCATCCTCACGGCAGCAGAGACCGTGCGCGCGCTCTACGACATCAATATCGTCACGCTTTCGGGTGGAGTTTTCATGAACCGCTACCTGACCGAACGTGCCCTTTCAGACCTGCAGGCTGCAGGTTTCACCATCGCCCTCAATCGCGAGCTGCCGCCTAACGATGCTTCGGTCTCCTACGGCCAGGCTGTGATAGGATTGCACTCAAATGAGGGAGGTCAGTAATCATGTGTTTAGCGATTCCAGCCCAAGTCAAAGAGATCGATGAAGGCAATCTTGCCACGGTCGATATCCTCGGCGTAACGCGCGAGATTTCCCTCGACCTCACGCCCCAAGCGGAAGTAGGCAGCTATGTGCTCGTGCACGCGGGTTTCGCCATCGAAGTGGTCGATGAACAGTTCGCCCAAGAAACGCTCGATCTGGTGAAGAGCTTCCCCGAACTCGCCGATCTTGAAGGGGTCTAGTTCATGGACCTCTCTGTCTTCAAAGATCCCGCGCTTGCCAAAGGGCTCATCCACTCGATCGATTCATGGGCGCCTGAACAGGCAACGCTCATGGAAGTATGTGGAACGCATACGGTTGCCATCGCGCGCAATGGCCTGCGTGATCTGATGCCGAACGACACGAAGCTCGTTTCCGGTCCAGGGTGCCCGGTTTGCGTAACCTCCAACGAAGACATCGATACCGTTATCGCGCTCGCGCGCATCCCGAACGTGATGATCGCCACGTTCGGCGATATGACGCGCGTTCCGGGTTCTACCTCAAGCCTCCTCAAGGAACAGGCCGAAGGTCGCTCGATCAACATCGTCTATTCGCCGCTCGATGCGCTCAAGCTTGCTCAAGAGCACCCCGATAAAGAGATCGTGTTCGTAGGCGTTGGCTTCGAGACCACCACACCCCTTGTTGCTATGGCTATCAAGCGCGCCCAAGCGCTCGGCCTGAAGAACTTCTCAGTGTTCGTCGCGCACAAGAATATGCCCAATGCTCTTGAAGTGATCGTTTCCGATCCGGAACTGAAGATCGATGCGCTCATCCTGCCCGGTCATGTTTCCACGATCATCGGCACGAAGCCCTATGAATTCCTCGCAGAAAAATATGGCATCCCTGGCGTGATCACCGGTTTCGAGCCCGTTGATGTGCTGCAAGGTATCGCCATGATCATGCGCCAGCTTCACGAAGGGCGCGCCGAAATCGAGATCGCGTATTCACGCGGAGTCATGCGTGAAGGCAACCCGGTCGCGCTCGCTGCGATCGACGAAGTGTTCGACACGGTCGATGCTACCTGGCGCGGGCTGGGCGTGATCCCTGGTTCAGGCTATGCGATCCGCGAAGAGTTCGAAGACTTCGATGCGGTCAAACGCTTCCATCCCGAAGTGGAGCCCACGCAGAATCCAAAGGGCTGCCGCTGTGGAGATGTGCTTCGTGGCATCATGGCGCCAGACGAATGCCCGCTCTTCCGCAAAGTCTGCACGCCAGAGAATCCGGTCGGTCCGTGCATGGTCTCTTCGGAAGGCTCGTGCGCTGCCTATTATCGTTACTATTAAGAGCAGCTTCTTGAAGGGCAGTTGCGCAGCGCGCGCTTGCTCGGTCTATCCCTATCCGTTTCACTCGTTTGTAGCTCCACAGTTCTGTGCCAAGCCCGTATTTCTTGAACGCTTGTGCTTTCGCCCCAGTGCTTCTTAAAAGATGCTTACACTTTCCTGGTGCAGGCCATCCCTGCCGTTATAATCGGAAGAGCAAATCGCACGCGAAGGCAAACGGAGACATTCATGGAAGAAACCCAAAAGCAAAAGCTCGACCCGCGCATCAAGAATGTATGGCGCGTAAGCGACACGATCGCTCTCACGCTCATTTTCTTGTGTGTTTTCGCAGTTGGTGGGATCGCACTTCTTGTCGATGAGAGCACGTCTTGGTGGGCGGGTCCGTATTGTCTCATATCGTTCATCTGCTTCGTTGCTTTGCTCATCCTGTTTTGGGTGGTCATCACGCCGCTGCGCTACATTCGCTGGAGCTATGCCCTTTCGAAGGAATTCCTCGATATCATGCGTGGCATCATCGTGCGCAAGCACACCGTAGTGCCGTTCATTCGCGTACAGAACACCGACACGCGCCAAGGTCCGCTTCTGCGCATGATGGGGCTTGCGTCGGTCACGATCTCGACCGCAGCTGGATCGATGGAGATCCCCGGGCTTCCCGCTGCTGAGGCTGAAACGCTGCGCGATCAAGCTGCCGAATTCGCTCGCCTTGCCAAAGAGGATGTGTAGCGCGTGGAATCTCCCAATACTCCTCCATCGAACGAAACACCCAAGCCGCCCGCACCTACGGGCGCGCCGGTGGCCATGCCTGCTCCCAAGCCCGCATCTGCGCCCGCGTCTGCTGCAGCACCAGTGAAGCATAAGCTCAATCACAGCTACGTTTGGCTCGGTGCTCTGCGCATCGTACCCTTTGTGTTCGTGGTGGCTATTGCCTCAGCAGGCGATGCACTCTTCGAATTGATCGACATCTATACAACGGGTGGTTCCATCCTTATCGTATTGCTGGCATTGATCGCTATCGTTCTTGTGGCCACCGGCATCGCGATGCTGGTGCGATTCATCAGCTACAACTACATCTGGTACGAGTATTCCAACGAAGAATTCAGCTTCTATTCGGGCATCATCTCGAAGAAACGCGCTCACGTTCCCTATCAGCGCATCCAATCGATCAATCAGAAAGCAACGCTGTTCCAGCGCATTGCGGGAGTTTGCACCGTGAGCATCGAAACAGCAGGTGGAGCATCGAACACTGCGATCACGCTTCCTTATATTGAGAAGTCGGCAGCTGAAGCGTTGCGCAAGGAACTCTTCGCGCGCAAGCAGTTCGCGCAGATGAAAGCTGCTGGCGTCGAGATTCCTGCGGGCATGACTACTGAACACGCAGCTGAAACGCTCGGCACGGTCGCTTCGCAGAGCGCTACGTCCTCAACGCTCCCTGCTCCCACAGGCGCGCCAGCCACCACTATTCCTGCACCAACGGTTGCGCCAACCATTCCAAGTGCGGACGAGTACAATGCGCTCGACACGCCTGCTCATCTGGTGAACGATTTTCGTGGGGTGTTCGGAGGCGATGCCATCGACACGGGTACCACCACCTATGAATATGGGCTTTCCAATAAGCAACTGGTGCTTACCGGCATGACCGGAAAGACTTCGGTAGTTGTGGTCTTCCTCTCGATATTCGCCACCCTGAGCTCTGTCCTGTCGGGCATCGGCTATATGTTCCACACCTCTGAAGACGAGATGATCAGCACGGTCACGGGTTTGATCGACCTCATCCCAACCTCATGGATGGTCGGCGTTATCGTGAGCATCGTGGGTTCCTTCATTGCCATCATGCTCGTTGTCTGGCTCATCACCGTGGGCGGAGCTTGCCTTTCTTATGGCGGATTCCGCGCGCGTAGGCGCGGCGCGCGCATCGAGACCGAATATGGCATCATCAACCACAACTTCAATGGCATCGATATCGATCGCATTCAATCGGTCGAGGTCAGCCAATCATTCTTCCAGCGCTTGCTCAAATCCTGCACGCTTTCGCTCGCGCGTGTTGCGAGTGCTGCCCAAGACTCTTCGGAATCATCTACGAAGAGTCAGGCGCGTCTGGTCATTCATCCGTTCGTCAAGCTCGATAAGGTCGACGAGATCCTTGCAGGGCTTTTGCCGGAGTGGCAAGATCTGCCCGCACCAGACAAGAAGCTTCCTGCGCGTGCGCGCCGTCGCGCTATCACGCGCCGCGCTATCCTGCAGGGCGGAGGGTTTTGGCTGGCTATCATCACTTTCATCACCATGTTCCTACTGGCGCTACCTCTGAACTTCGATTTCCTGTCGTATTCAGAGCTCAGCGATTATCTCATCTTCTACACCATGGCCGATGTCTTCGCGCGCGTGCTCTATGGCGTGGCGCTCCTGATCTTCATCGTGGATATCGTGGGCGCGATCCTTTGGCATAAAGGCTCGGGCTTTGGTTACGACAGCACCTACGTGACGATCGAGAACAGCGGCATCAGCACCAACCGTACCATCACGCCGCGTACGAAGGTGCAGATGGCTTCTTTGCAAACGAATCCGCTTCAGCGCAACAAGCAACTCACAACCATCATCGCTTTCACTGCGGCAGGCGTGGGTGCCTCCACGCTCAAACTCATTGATGCCGAACAAGATGATGCATCTGCCTGGTTCTCCTGGTGCCATCCTGGCGGCAACAAAACGCAGACAGCTGCTGAATCTTCTGTATCCTCGATGCAGTAGAATAGTGAAATGAGCCTGCAGTTGGAAGGGCGGCTCGGCACCATACGTGCTCAAAGCCTATTCAACCAAGATGCTAGATCCTAGAAGGAGCAGCAATGTCAAGCGCTATCGCACCATCGATGAAGACCAAGCCTCAGAAAGACTACACCCTAGGTGAAGAGATCTTCAATGCGGTCACGCATGGGGTAGGAGTCTTGCTTGCCATCGCAGCTATTCCGCTGTGCGTGGTGCAGGCGGTTACTCATGGTGGGGGATTGTTGCTCGCGGCGGCGCTCATCTATTCGATCACGATGGTAGTCGAATATCTCATGTCTACGCTCTATCATGCGATCGCAGTGCCGGCTGCCAAGCGAGTGTTCAAAGTGCTCGACCATTGCGGCATCTACTTATATATAGCTGGCTGTTATGCACCGTATTGCTTGGTTACGCTCATCAACAATAATGGCATCCCGCTCTGCATCTTCGTATGGGTCGTTGCGCTTGCCGGTATCGTTGCCGAAGCGTTCTGGGTGAATCGTCCGCGCTGGATCTCGGCCCTGCTCTATCTCATGCAAGGATGGGCAGTGGTTGTGTGCATCCCGGCGCTCTGGACGCTGCTCGACCCCATTGGATTCTGGCTGCTCGTGGTAGGCGGCATCTGCTATACGATCGGTGCTGTGTTCTATACCTGCACGAAAAAGAAGAAGTACATGCACTCGGTCTTTCACCTGTGGGTGCTCGCTGGCTCTATCTTCCAGTTCTTTTCGATCTACTTGTTCGTGCTTGCCTAAGGAAGTGCGCATGAACTACGGAGAACTTGCTATAGGCTTCACCGCGCACGATTCGCTCATAAGGCGCTGATCTGCCGTTGTCAAAGGAACGCTCGATAAAGAATTGGTACCGCGATCCGCAAAATGCGGTGATCGGCGGGGTATGCGCCGGAATCGCAGAAAGCGCGAGTATCGATACGCTTCTTGTGCGGGTAACGGCCATTGCATTGTGCTTCGTGACGTTTGGTCTTGCGATCGTTCTCTATTTGGTGCTCTTTGCCATCTTGCCCATCAAGCCTTCAAGTGGATCGTTCATCGATCTCGAACCGAGCCGTGTCCAATCGGAGCGCTACCGCAGAGTGGTGAACTTGAGCAAGGATCATGTGCTGTCGGGCAAGCCAGAGGTAAGGGTGTACGAGCAGAAGGCACCTACGCCTGCTGTCTTGCACAGTGAAGAGCTAAGCACTCCTTCATACCGCCTTCCCTTGGTATTCTTCGGTCTTGCGTTTCTCATCACGACGGTTGTGATCGTGGTGGCAACGCTTGCAGAAGAAGGTAGATCGTTCGTGAGCTTTCTTCCGCTTTATTTCATCCCAGCAGGCGTGTTCTTCCTGGTGTCTCCGAGCGCTCGTCGTACGATTCCTATACGTATCTGCATATTCTTGCTTTTCTGTGAGGCTTGCTGCGTAGCCCTGCCGTTCACCGTAGGACTGTACGATTTCCGGATTTTTTTCGTTCAGGCACCCACCTTCTTTGTATGGGTTGCTGCGCTAGCGCTATTGTCCGCCGCCATCATATTCGAGAACACGACTTGTTATGTTGGAGCAATTTTGCTTATCTTAGTGGCAAGTATCATTACTTTCTATGAGTTCGGTGTTTTGACGCTGCCTTCCTATGTCACGTTCGAGAATTTCAAATCGTTTATTGCGCTGGGCTTACTGTGATAAGCTCTGAAGAACACTTTTGGATAAGTCCTATAGGAACTACCGTTCACCTCTATTCCCGATTTGTTCTCACTCTCGACTCACGCTATAATCGTTTCACGCTCTTAAGCATTACATGCAGTAATCGCGCTCCAATCCTAATCAACTGCATATCGTAAACAGGTTTCTTGCTCGTGTTCGCACGTGCAGGCTCAGGACTTGTTGTGTTTATTGGAGGCTTTTTGGCAGCAGCCAAAGTACATAGAAGAAGCGGGAATTTCCTTTCTCGGTTCGTGCTCTTCGGTTTGATAATGCTCGCAGTTGCCGGCATTATTTCTTTCTTTGCAGCAACGCAGGCGCAAGGCTATGGCGAAGTTGATTCCTCGACTATTGGAATTGGTGCATCCCAATCATCAAACGCCACTGCTATCGATTCGCAAACACGACTAGGTGTTTCCTCGAATAACGAGAACCAAGATAACGCCGTGAGTGAAGCTCTTGATCCGTCCGATGGCGCTCAGCGCTCCATCACGGTGAAAGACCCCGATCCGGTCATAGCAGCAGTCGCTGTTGACTATGCGAATCCGCAGGCAGTGGAAAAGGGAAATGCAGTTTGTACCCTCAACCCCTTGCCCACCGCCCCGCGGATCACGCCCGACTTCTCCGATGGTACCTGGTCAAGCGGTATTGCTTCGGCTTATAACGTTTCTACGAACGATAACGGTGCAGGCAAGTTCGGCGTTTCCACCACGGCTTCTGGTCGTCCGCTCGATGAAGGTAGTGTTACGGTCGCTGTGCCAGCCAGCCAGTCTTACCTGCTCGGTCGCGTGGTCGAGATCTGCTATCAAGACAAAGTCGTCATCGCAACGGTTACCGATACGGGCGGATTTGGCAAGTACGGTCGTTGCCTCGACTTAGCTCCTGGCGTTTATCATGCGTTCGGCGCAGATTCACCGAGCGACTGGGGAACACGCTCGATCCACTACCGCTTCCTCTAAGGAGCGTGCAGTATTTCGATCGTGTAGGGTCTTACTGATCGGGTACACGATCGTGTCCCAAGCGAAATTATCACAAGCGTCCACCTCGGGCGCTTTTTTGTTGAAGCACGGTGCAGCGGATGTTGTATGATTCTGATACTGAATAAATCGTGCAGGAAAGGAGCCAACAGGCCATGAGCAACATCATCGTGGTAGGTTGTGGTCGTGTGGGTTCTCGTCTTGCCCTCATGCTTTCCAATTATGAGAATAATGTTTGTGTGATCGACCGCGATCCGCGCGCCTTTGCTTCGCTCGGGCGCGATTTCAATGGCGCTACGTTCGCTGGTGTCGGCTACGACGAAGACGTGCTCATGAAAGCAGGCATCGATGAGTGTGATTTTCTTGCCGCGGTCACTCAAAGCGACAACGTGAACTTGATGGTGGTCGAAATCGCTCGTCGCCTCTACGATGTGCCGCATGCGGTCGCACGCCTTTACAATACGGGTCACGAACGTGCCTATTTGCAACTCGGTATAGACTACGTCTGTGGAACAGCGCTCGTTGCCGAAGAGATATTCTCGAAGATCTCTTCGGGATTGGGCGATCATATCACCACGCTGGGCGATTGCGAGGTTGTGCAGTTTGCGCTCGATCTCTCTCAAACGCGCTCCGACTATATCAAGGTAAGCGATCTTGAATCGCGTCATAAGATACGCGTCTGCGCCTTTGAGCGCGCTGATGGAGAGATCAGTTCGATCCCCACGCCAAGCAGCGTTCTCTACCATGGAGATACCGTGCTCGTTGCGCTGCGTCATGGCATGATCCCTGAAATAGCGAAGTATATGCAGAACTAGGAGCCTTCAATGTATTGCGTGATCGTTGGTGGAGGAATGGTTGGTGAATACCTTGCGCGCACGTTGCTCGCTGAAGGCGATCAGGTTGCGCTCATCGAGGGCGACCCTCAAGTTGCCACGCACCTTTCCGAAACGCTCGAAGGTCCCGTGCTCGTTATTCAAGGCGATGGGTGTGAGGTTGCACGCCAAGAGGATGCGGGCGTTCCTCATGCCGACATCTTCGTTGCTACCACCGGCCACGACGAAGACAATCTGGCTTCCTGCGAGATCGCCAATCGTGTGTTCGGTATCTCACGCGCACTTGCACGCGTGAACGATCCCAAGAATCTGCGCATCTTCCGTCGTCTAGGTATCGAGAGCATTTCATCCACAGCGCTTATCGCACGCATGATTCAAGAAGAAGCTGCTCTCGGATCGATGTCGGTTGCGTTCACGCTCACGAACGATCAGGTGGGGCTTATCGAGATCAAAGTGCCCACCATGCGCAACCATGATAACGAGGAGGGCGTGGCGGCCTTCGATCTCGACTTCCAAGATGGCATCCGTTTAGTAGCCACTTCTCACAACGATGATATTCAGGTCGTGCGTCCCTCAACGCGCATCTATCCTGGCGATCAAGTGATCGTTGCAGCCGATACCGACCTGCTCGATGAAGCGCGCCGGGTTATTCGGTCGCTCTAACTATAGGCATCAGGTAGAATTAACCCTATCCGTCAAAGCTGCTCGCTCGCGACAGTGCGCACGAAAGGACATCCGATGATTGGTCGTTACACCCGCCCCGACATGGGAAAGATCTGGGAGCTTGAAAACAAGTTCGCCATTTGGAAAGAGATCGAGGTGCTTGCGTGCGAAGCGCAGGCTGAGCTGGGAAAATCCGGCATCACCAAAGAAGAAGCACAGTGGATTCGCGATCATGCCGATTTCACGGTCGAGCGCATCGACGAGATCGAGAAGGTCACCAATCACGATGTGATCGCTTTCACCACCTGCATGGCTGAATACATCGACGCCGATGTTCCCGAAGGGCAAGAACCGCCTTCGCGCTGGGTGCACTACGGCATGACCTCTTCCGATCTGGGTGATACCGCCTTGTCGTATCAGATCACGCAGGCATGCGACATCATCATCGAAGACATCAAACAGCTCGGCGAAACGTGCAAGCGCCGCGCTTTCGAATTCCAGAACACGCTCTGCGTTGGTCGTACGCACGGCATCCACGCTGAGCCCATGACGTTTGGCATGAAGTTTGGCAGCTGGGCCTGGGCGCTCAAGCGCGCGCTTGTGCGCATGGAGCAGGCTCGCGAAGTGGCAGCTACGGGCGCTATTTCAGGTGCGGTAGGTACCTATTCGAGCATCGACCCTTATGTTGAGGAGTACGTCTGCGAAAAGCTCGGCCTCACGCCTGATCCGCTTTCAACGCAGGTGCTCGCGCGCGATCGTCACGCTCAGGTTATGTCGGCGCTCGCGGTTACCGCTTCTACGCTCGAATCGATCGCGATGCAGGTTCGCCTGCTTCAGCAGTCTGACGTGATCGAAGCAGAAGAGCCTTTCACGAAGGGCCAGAAAGGCTCTTCGGCCATGCCGCACAAGCGCAACCCTATCACTGCCGAGCGCGTTTGCGGATTGGCGCGTGTGGTGAAGGCGAACGCTCAAGTTGCCTATGACGATGTGGCGCTTTGGTATGAACGTGACATCTCACATTCGGGTGCGGAGCGCGTCGCACTGGCAGACAGCTTTATTGCACTCGACTATATGTTCTCCAAGATGCAATGGATGCTCGATGGATTGCAAACCTATCCTGCGAAGATGGAGCACAACCTTTGGCGCACGAAGGGTCTTATCTTCTCGTCGAAGGTGCTGCTCGCCCTCGTGGATACGGGTATTTCGCGCGAGGACGCTTATGTGATCGTGCAGCGTAATGCCATGAAAGTTTGGGAAGACATTCAGAATGCCGTTGATGGGCCTAGTTACCGTGAGCGTCTTGAGGCTGATCCCGATGCGCATCTCTCCAAAGAGGTGCTCGACGAGATCTTCGATCCATGGGATTTCTTGACGCGCAAAGATATCGTCTTCGAACGCCTCGAAGAGCTGACGTTCTAGGCGCTTGGTGCACCATAAAAGGGCACTTTCCAAAACGCCCCGTTTCGCTGTTCAAAGAGCTGGCAAATGCCAGCTCTTTTCATGTGCTCACTCCTGTGACGGTTTTATTGAATTGATTTTTGCAACACAGAGGGTTTTGAAAAGTACCCTTCTTTATGGCGCACCAAGCTCCAGAGATCACCGCTAGCTTTTCACGGCTTAAAACTACGATATCTTAGCGCATCTTTTGAATAATATAACGGGGCGTTTTAAGTACCCCTCCCGTCTACGCTGCGTTCGATATGCAAGAGAATGCTCGCTGGCACGTCTGCGCTGCGCTATATACGAGTAGTTGCTCAGAGTCATTTGCGTTTAAGCGCTGAAGGCGTCGCCAGGCTCTTTTGCCTTAGGCGTAAAGATGCGCATGAGTGCGTGATCGTGCTCTCCTTCAACGGTTGTGGTGATCTGGCTGAGCCCCACGATCGTTTTGCACGTACCTGCTGAAACAAGGTACTCCCCATAGGTGTCAGTGTTGTTGGGGATGTCGATCATGAAGAATGTCCGGCTGGCGAAATGAGCACCACAGATTGCACGCGCCGACTTCACCACAAACCAATCCCCGTTCCAAGCAGGCGTGGCAGAGGGCGTGCGACCGAAGCGGAACCACGGCAAATCGCTATAGTGGTAAGGCGTGACGGGCGCCATAGGCGTGTAGGTGCCCAAGTTCGAGATACCATCGCCATAGTTGTAAATATTATCGAGTGCGAACGCGAAGCCGCTCTTGCCATATCCCAGATTGCATGGGGTCATACGCTGGGGCAGGACCAACTCATCGGCCACAGAGAAATCGGATGCGTTTACTTTCGTGAGTTGGTAGTAAAGAGTCGAGGTATTCATGCGCGGAGCACATACCACCCCTTCGGGCACGCTCACGATCCTGCAACCGAAGGCATGAAGCGATTCGAGCACGGTCTCATAGTTGCTCTGTCCGAAATGGAGTGCGCGCAATTCAGCTTTTTCCTTGGCAAATTCGCCATTAGGATCGGGTATGACCTGCCAAAATGCAGAATTGTCGCATGCAGCGATGGAAGGGGTGACCCAATTGGCATCACCCTCATCGACGAGCAGGATATTCGAGAGCGTAGCGTTTTCGAGCTGCGCGGTGTAAATGCGCCAGGTGTTCTCGAAGATGTTGCACTCGGTCCATATGATCCCTTCGGTACTGCAACGCACATCGTAGATATCGAATCCCTCGTCGAAGCCCTGCGGTTTCTTCATGATCTCTGCTAGGCTTGCCGATCCAAAATAGTAGAGACGGATGGTGTTGAGTGGATGTGAGCTTTCGGTCGGGCACAAGCAGGCTGCGACGGTGTTATTGTCTGCCCAAACAAGACTGCCGAAAGGCAGGTTCTGGGATGCCGAAAGCCTCCAGTAGTCGTCATAGGGCACTTCGGAGAAATCAGCCAACTCGGTAACGGCATCTTGAGGGACCGAAAGGCTCTCGACCGACGTATTGGTTGAGAAGGCGCTCGAAGCTGCACTGCTGATTCCTCCCACTGCTGCAATGCCGCCAATAACTCCGGCTCCGATGAGCAGGTTACGGCGAGTGAGCAGCACCTCGGGAGAGAAACGCCCTTCAGGGGTTGCATGTGCGCTGCCGCGTGCCTGTGCTGGACGAGAAAACGCCCCTTTCTTGCGCGTAGTGGGACGCACACGGGTGAAAGAAGAGGTGCTTCCTGGCGCATGAGCGCTTTTTGCCGCCCGACCATTTCGCTTGGTGGGGCGCGCTTTGGTGGTAGGAGTTTTGTTGCTGCGTTTTTGCGGCACGATGCGCTCTTTCATACCTGGATTTGTGTCAATGCGCCCCTGTTCGCTCAACAAGCTAAACAGGAAAAGACGCAGGGCTATTGTGACATTTGAGTGTCAATACATCGAGAGAAGATGCTAATTGCTACAATAAACCCAAATACAGAGTAACGCACACGCAGCGCTTATTCTCTTTGCGTTGCGGGTTTTTGAGCGTTTCCTTCAGATAAGGAGCACAATATGAGCAACGATACACGTCGCATTCTTCTCGTCGAAGATGAAAAGGCCATCCGTGATGCGGTCGCGGCTTATCTTCAGCGTGAGAACTATCAGGTGGTCGCTGTGGCTGATGGCCAAGAGGCACTTGAAGAATTCTCGCGTCACCATTTCGATCTGGTCATCTTAGACCTCATGCTTCCGCGCGTTCCGGGCGAGCGCGTTTGCCGCGTTATTCGCGATAATTCCGATACGCCCATCATCATGCTCACGGCAAAAGGTGAAGTGGAGGATCGCATCATCGGTCTCGAACTTGGTGCCGATGACTATCTGGTAAAGCCCTTCAGTCCGCGTGAGCTTGTTGCGCGCGTGCGCGCACTCTTGCGCCGCGTGCATTCTGAGGCTGAGCCGCAGCGTGAAGTGCTTGAGTTCGGCGAGCTTACGATCGATATCTCTGGTCATAAGATCTTGGTGAACGATGAGGTCATCGATCTCACAGCGAGCGAATTCAAGTTGCTCACCACGCTTTGTCGTTATCCAGGACGCGTCTATTCGCGTATGGAGCTTGTGGAAAAGGTGCTCGGCTACGACTTCGAAGGATACGAGCGCACCATCGATTCTCATGTGAAGAACTTGCGTGCTAAGATCGGCGACAATCCGCGTAACCCCAAGTGGCTGCATACGGTTCATGGTGTGGGTTATCGTTTCGAAGATCCCACGAAAGCGAACCAATAAACCACTGCGCATTTGGCGCAATGGGTAACGTAGAGCACCATGGTCGAAGAGAACGTCGAATACGACGAATCCGGCGAGACAAAGCAGAAGAAGGGCGTTTCCTTTACGGCGCGCATTACGCTTTCGTTCGCAGCCATTGCCCTTATGACTGCACTCGTTGCGGTAGGCATGCTCTCGTTCGTATGGGAACAATATTTCCAAAGCTATACACGCGAAAATATGGAGAACCTGGCCGAATCGGTGGCAGGGTCGATCGCCCAAAGCTTTGAAACCACACCTAATGACTGGTATAGTGGCGCACTCGCCGCAGCTAATTCTGCTGCTGCACTCTACGATACGGTCAGTATTCAAATCGTTTCCGCCGATGGGTCGGTGGTGTACAACAGTGGTGCGCATGCTAATTTCATTAGCCCTTCGCTACCTGAAAACGAGCGTAATACTGCTTCTGCACCGATCGTAGTCGACGGCGAACAAGTAGGTACGGTGTTCGTGCGAGTGTTTGGTTCCCAAACACTTCTCACGCAAGCCGATCAAGATTTCCGCAACAAATCCTATCAGGCGATGATCTTTGCTTCGCTTTTCTCGGTATTAGTGGCTATTCTTGCTGGATTCATCCTGGCACGCTTGCTTTCGCGTCCGATCAATTCCATCACGAATGCAGCACGCGCTCTTAAGGAAGGCAACTATTCAGCACGCACACACATGGTGGGCGATGATGAAATTGCACGTTTGGGCAAGACCTTCGATCAGATGGCCGATTCGGTTGAGGCGAACCGCGACATGGAGCGTCGTCTGGTCACTGATGTCGCGCATGAACTTCGCACACCGCTCATGGCTATCCAATCCACGGTTGAAGCTATGATCGACGGTGTATTCGTTGCTGATGAAGAGCGTCTTGAGACGCTCAATTCCGAAGTGAGGCGCTTGAGCCGTTTGGTCGACGCGCTTCTGAAGCTCTCGCGTTTGGAGAACCGTGCAAATCCGGTTGAATTCTCAAAGGTCGATCTGGTCGAGATGGTCGACACAGTGGTTGCAACCCACCAGACTTATGTTGAAGAATCTGGTCTCGAATTTACGTATCATCACGATCCATATGTATATGTTTATGGTAATGCTGATATGTTGCGCCAAGCTACGGCGAATCTTATTTCGAATGCTGTACGTTATACCCCTGAAGGGGGCTCGATTCGCGTGTCAGTCACGCAGGGCGAACTCATGGGCACGATCGTCGTGCAAGATACCGGTATCGGCTTCACCGACGAAGAGGCGAAGAACGTCTTCTCACGTTTCTGGCGTGCTGATGCAGGTCGTACGCGGGAATCGGGAGGCTTGGGCATCGGCCTTTCAGTCGTAAAAGAGATTGCCGATCGCCATGGCGGATGGGTGCGCGCAGAAGGTAAGCCCAACGAAGGTGCACGTTTCACCATCTATATTCCGCTTTACAATCGCACCATGCAGATGCGCAAAGGCAAATCCAAGCGCCTCGGAAATTAGCCAAGCTAAAAGCGCAGGCGGCATGGCGCACGGTCAGGCCTTGTGTGGCATTCGCGAAAAAACCCTCTACAAAAATGCGGAAAATCGTACCTGTACTCCCGAAGGCGGGCGAAATGTTCCATAATAGAGACTTACTGAAAATTGCGTTTTGCCGTACAGGTTCTTCTTGGTGCGGCACTCAGAAAGGATCGACATGCAAGGAATCGATATCAAGCCCGATGCTCAGGGTAAAGTGCGCGATCTCTACGATCTGGGCGACAAACTCCTGCTCGTTGCGACCGATCGCATTTCTGCATTCGACTATATCCTCAAAGACGATATCCCCTATAAAGGTCAGGTGCTCACGCAGCTTTCCTGCTTCTGGTTCGAGCTGCTTGCCGATGTGGTGGAAAACCATCTCATCTCGGCAGATGTGGCCGACCTGCCCGAAAAGTTCAAGCCCTATGCCGATTATCTAGCAGGCCGTTTCATGCTCGTACGCAAGGCTGAGATGTTCCCGGTCGAGTGCATCGTGCGTGGGTATCTCACCGGTTCAGGTCTGAAGGACTACGAGAAGACAGGTGCAGTTTGCGGCATCGAGCTTCCTGCAGGGCTCGTGAATTCTTCGCGCTTGCCTGAGCCCATCTTCACGCCTTCTACGAAAGCAGAGATCGGCGATCACGACGAGAACATCAGCTTCGACAAGACGGCTGAGCTCATCGGTCTTGAAGACGCCAACGCTATCAAGGATCTCACGCTTGCAATCTACGACCGTGCTGCCGAGCATGCACGCGAGCGCGGCATCATCATCGCCGATACGAAACTCGAATTCGGCAAGGTGGATGGCACGATCATCTTGGGCGACGAAGTGCTCACGCCTGATTCGTCGCGTTTCTGGGCGGTCGATACCTACATCGAGGGCACCGAGCAGCCGAGCTTCGACAAGCAGTTCGTGCGCAATTGGCTCAATGCCAACTGGGACCGCAGTGGCGAACCGCCGCATCTGCCCGAAGATGTGATCAAGGCCACCAGCGAAAAGTACATTCAGGCTTACGAGAAGATCACGGGAAAGACCTTCGTAGCCCAGTAACCTATCATTTGCCGCCGAACCAGGCGCCCATTCCCATCAGGAACCCGATCGCTCATCCGATCGAGCAACACCAAAAGGAGAACATCTTTCCATGTCACAGCGCAATCCTCTGAACGACCGCTACCAACAGCGCGAAGGCGGCAAAACGCGCAAGTCAGCCGCTTCCGCCAAACCAGCAACAAAAGCCGCATCTTCGGTCTATATCGCCGACCCGAACGCAAAGCCGAAGAAGAGTTTCTTCGATCGCTTCAAGGGCAAGCAAGAGCCAGAGAAGAAGTCGAGCAAATCCAGTGCGCAAGCCGCTGAGGCAACCGAGCAACCCAAGAAGAAGGGTGGCAAGTGGACCCTCAACGACATGGAAGGGTCCGAGGCCATGGAATCCATGGAAGGCCTTTCAGAGGAGACCAAGAAAGCAGCCCGTGCGAAGTACCTCAATCCTGGTACGAGCGAATACAAGAGATGGCGCATGCTCTGGTGGATCGTCATCATCTGCGGTATCTGCTCGCTCATTCCGCCGGTCATGTTGCCTGAGTACTTCATCGACAACGGGGACCTCTCCCTCATCTTCTTCGGTTTGGGCTATGCCTTCCTGATCGCCGCCGTTGCGATCGATGCGATCAAGATCCGTCCGCTGCGTAAGGCCGCACGCGGTGGCAGCATCAAGGGCGACCGCTCGAAAGAAGCAACGGCCGCACGCAAGCAAGCGAAGAAGGAAGCGATCGCGAAAGAGGAAGCGAAAGCTGCTAAAAAAGCTGCTCGAAAGCGTTAATCTAACTTATGCGATTCGTTTCATGGAATGTGAACGGCCTGCGGGCCGTCATGAAAAAAGGCTTTCCTGCGGTGTTCGACGAGCTGAACGCCGATGTGTTTGCGCTCCAGGAGACCAAGCTGCAGGAAGGGCAGATCGATCTTGACCTGCCAGGATATACGCAGTCCTGGAGCTATGCCGAACGCAAAGGCTATTCAGGCACGGCGGTCTTTTCTAAAGAAGTTCCTCTCCAGGTCATTCATGAGGTAGGCGTGCCCGAGCTCGATACGGAAGGCCGCGTGGTCATCTGCGAATTCGAGCACCTGTGGTTCGTGAATGTCTATACCCCGAACTCTCAAAACGAACTAGCGCGTATCGATCATCGCATGCACTGGGACGATGTCTTTCGCGAGGTATGCCAAGGTCTTGAGCAGGGTATCCTGCCGGATGGCTCGAAGGGCAATGCGAAACCAGTGGTGATGTGCGGCGATTTCAACGTGGCTCATGAGCCGATCGATCTGAAGAATCCGCGCACCAATGTGGGCAACCCTGGCTTTTCGGACGAAGAGCGCGCGAAATTCACGGCGCTTTTGGAAGCAGGCTTTGTCGACACCTTCCGCAGTTTGCACCCTACCACCGAAGGGGCCTATACCTGGTGGAGCTATCGTTTCAATGCACGTGCCAACAATGCAGGGTGGCGCATCGATTACTTTCTGGTGAGCCAGGCGCTCGAGCAGCGCGTGGTCATGTCATGCATTTGGCCCGAGATCATGGGAAGCGATCATTGTCCGATCTCGCTTGAGTTGGACACCGAAGGCTGGGAGAAGCAAGGAATCTCACGCATGGTATAGAGCGGCGCAAAGTACGAAAGATAAGCCAGGCATCGTTGTGCAAATGGCTTGTGGGAATATGAAATAGCAGACAACGGAGTGCGTTGTCTGTATGAGGATAAGAGGAATCACATAATGGCAATGGACATGGACAAGATCGAAGAAGGCGTCAAGCTCATTCTTGAGGGCATTGGCGAAGACCCGCAGCGTGAAGGTCTGCAGAAAACCCCCGAGAGGGTAGCGCGCATGTATGCGGAGTGCTTCGCAGGACTTGAGGAAGACCCTGCGGTTCATTTCGAGACCACCTTCGATGAGCACTCTCAGGAGCTTATCCTCTTGCGCGATATTCCGTTCTTCTCCATGTGCGAACATCATCTGGCACCGTTTTACGGCACAGCGAACATCGCCTATATCCCTGCCGCCGATGGCCGCATTTGCGGGCTTTCTAAGCTTGCGCGCTTGGTGGAGGTCTTTGCGCGCCGTCCTCAGGTGCAGGAGCGCCTTACCTCGCAGATCGCTGATACGCTCATGCGCGAACTCGCGCCGCAAGGAGTCGTGGTCGTTATCAAGGCCGAGCATATGTGTATGAACATGCGTGGCGTGAAGAAGCCAGGTTCGAAAACGGTCACGCGTGCGGTGCGTGGGCTCTTCGAGCAGGATGCAACGGCGCGTGCCGATGCGCTTGCGCTCATGGGCGAGTAGGGGTGCGTAACTTCTGCAAATAAGAAGACGCATGCACGTGGAGGCGTGTTCATGCGCTACTATAGCGTTAACACAAAAGACGGCAGCACAAAGGTTACCCGTCTTGATCGAAAGGATGCGCAATGCGCTGTGTAGTCTCTGTTTTGGGTAAGGATCGCTCCGGTATCGTAGCGGGCGTTTCGAGGGTGCTCGCTGAAAAAGGTGCGAATATCGACGATATCAGCCAGACGATTCTCGACGAGATCTTCTCGATGACCATGCTCGTCACGCTCGATCCGGCTGTGGCTGATTTCAATGCTGTGCAGACCGCGCTCGATGGTCTCGCTGAAGAACTGGGCGTTCAGATCATCATACAGCGTGAAGATCTCTTCCAGTTCATGTACAAGATCTAAGTCATTCTAGGTATTCAACGTGCTGGTCGCCATGCGACTGGTAGAACTTCGTAGGAGGAACCATGCAAGAGGTCATCGTCAATGTTCTCTTTATCGCTGTTCTCGTCGTACTCGCAGGTACGCTGTTCTTCGATGTGAGAAAGAAGCGCAATCGCATGAAGACAGCCGAGCGTGAGGGCGTCGAACTTGCTGCTGACCTGAATAGCAAGCTGCCGGAGGGCTACGTGGTCCTGAAGGATCTCTATATTCTCACGAAGTTGGGTCGTTCGCGCATCGACTACGTCATCGTTTCTCCCCAGGGAATCTTCGCGCTCGAGTATCGCGAGCTCTATGTCTATATCAACGCTGATGAGGAAGGCAGCCGCTGGACGTTTGCACCCGGCATCAAGGGCAAGCCATTCACGAGTCCGCTCTATCAGTCGAAGGTTCATCTTCATTGCATCAAGGAGCTTATCGGCGACAAACCCGGCCTTAAGTCCTATCCCATGGTCGCGTTCCCTACGGTTGCCGAGATCAAACTCAAAAACCCAAGCGACGAATGCTTCGTTGGCTTGGTCCCTGAGGTCATCCCCTTCATCGAAAAATGGCAGGGCGAGCCATGCCTGAGTGCTGAAGAGGTAGCGGCGATCGTTGAACTGTTGAAGCTCAACAGCGAAAAAGTTCATGAAATGGAAAAGCCTGAGCCTGCGAAAGAGATTCCCGAAGAATACAAAGCCTTCATCCCCGCCGACTTCCGCGATCCTGAAGAAGACGACGAGGATGAAGATTACGAAGATGAGGACGAGGTAACCGAAGAAGATCGCTTGCCCGAAGCGCAAGAGACTCAGGATGAAGCAGGGAGTGCGGCAGCTTCCGATAACGTCCAAGCCCAAGCTTCTTCTGCGGATGCCGATTCCGACACACAACAGAAGTAGTGTGCAAGAAAGCCATGGCTACGTCTGAACTCAACCCTAATGAAATGGGCATCTCGCATGCTCCTGAAGCTGCGCGATCGTTCGGTGAATTCGTCGACACGATCGCAGCATTGCGCCGTCCAGATGGATGTCCGTGGGATCGCGAGCAAACGCATGCCTCCATCGCTTCGAATATGCTCGAAGAAGCCTATGAAGCGGTTGATACGATCGAAGCGAACGATACCGAGCACCTCTGCGAAGAGCTGGGCGATGTGCTGTTGCAGGTAGTCTTGCAAAGTCAGATCGCAGCCGATGAAGGCGAGTTCACTATCGATGATGTGTGCCGCGCGGTCAACGCGAAGATCATCCGTCGTCATCCGCATGTGTTCGGCGAAGCGCAGGCGGGCGATGCGAATAGCGTGCTCGATATCTGGGATAAGATCAAGCTCTCCGAACGCGCGCAGGCTGCGCAGGATGCCGCTACATCGGGTGAGGCGAAGGGGCAAAAGCCCGAAAGCATCCTTGCGAGCGTGCCAGTTTCATTTCCTGCGCTCATGCAAGCACAGAAGATCTCGCGCAAGGCAGTTGCTGTCGGTTTTGAATGGGATTCCGTGGCGCATGTGTGGGAAAAGGTTCACGAGGAAGTACGTGAGTTGCAAGAAGCCTATGCACGCGCGCCAAAGTCGGAGAATGGCAAGATGCTCAAGAACACGCCTGAGTTTCATGAGGCCGAACTTGAAATGGGAGACGTGCTCTTCTCGCTCGTGAATGTGGCGCGCAAGATGGGTATCGATGCCGAAGGCGCTTTGCGGGCAACATGCACGAAGTTTCGCAATCGCTGGGAAGCCATGGAAGATGAAGCGTTCGATCAAGGCGTCCAGCTCGAAGAGCTTCCTATGGAAAAGATGCAGGCACTTTGGGATAAGGCGAAGGCAGCTGAATAGGTCGCTGCGCAGTAAGCCCAAGGGTTCGCTGAAGGCCAACGGCAAGGGCAGCACCCTAAACAGAAGTTTTTACCTCTCCCGTTTTTGGTGGTTGACACTGCGTTGCTCTATTGAGAAAATAACCAATGCTGCAAAGCTTACTGCTTGCAACGATATGCGCCCTTACCTCAGCTGGATAGAGGGACTGACTACGAATCAGTACGTCGGGGGTTCGAATCCCTCAGGGCGCACCATTTTTGAACTTGTAAAAACCCTGCTCATGCGGGGTTTTCTTTTTTTTAAGTACCAGCTCGTTTTAGGTGAGAATGGCGATGAATCTACTAAAGAGGGGTATCAGAGCCAGCTAAGAGCGAAAAACAATTCGACAGAGAATAACAATAGAGCATAGAAATGTGCTCTGTGCACGCTGTCCTTAGCGATGCTTACTACCCGAACTTATATCACAACAAAAGCAGATTGCTTCAATCAGGGCAGTTGCGATTTCATTAGCATGTTCAGCATCAAGACCAGAAACATTCATCACATAGGTTGGTTGCAGTAATGAGTTCTCTTGGCTATGCGTAGTAAAAGATAAACGCGGACAAAGGCGCTCTTCTACTATTGGAGAAAAGCAATATTCGTCAAGTTTTATCAACTTGATGCCTCGTTCAAGGCTGGCGTTCTCAAACGGTGTTGCCGAGCGGGCCCCTGCGGGCAGATCGACTTCCATCAAGAAATGTAATCCACTGCCGACCCCTTTGAAACGCACGTGGTTTCCTGCTTCGCTTGCCATGATCTTTGCGACCAAGGAGTCTTGTAGCCGTCGATACGCAGTCCGTTGGCGGTTCACATGACGCTCGTAGTCGCCAGAAGCGATGAAGCGCGCGAGCTCAAGCTGTTCGAGCGCACCGACCATGCAAGCACGTGCCATAAAGCGTTCGTTGAAGGCAGTGAGCAGCTGCGGCGGCAACACCATATACGCAATGCGAAATACACTCCCCAAGCTGCGGGTGAAAGTGTTCATGTAGATCACCGATCCCTGAGTGTCCTGCATGAAGAGCGGAGGGATCGGTCGTCCACGCATGCGAAATTCGCTATCGTAATCATCTTCGATGATATAGCGCTTCAAAGGGCGGTCTTTAACATCTGGCCTCTCTGCGTTGCGAAAAGTGTCTTGCTTGCTTGCTTCGCGAGCCCAATCGAGCAATTCATGACGCCTCACCGCACTCATCACGCTCCCGGTGGGAAATTGATGAGCAGGAGAACAATGGGCAATGCTCGCCTTACTTGCTCTAAGCGTCGCAACATCAAGCCCGCTTTCATCGACAGGGATGCCAACAACGTGCGCACCGCTCAGTTCGTAATGTGTGCGCAATGCAGGGTAGCCAGGGTTCTCTACCGCAAAGGTACGCTCACGTCCAAGAAGTTGCACTAACACCCCGTAAAGGTCCTGCGCCCCAGCTCCGATGACGATCTGCTCGGGCGAAGCCTCCAACCCGCGAAAGTGAGCCAAATGCTGAGCGATCGCAGCGCGCAATTCTTCTGACCCACGGTTGTCGTGCGCAGTTCGAAGAAGCAGACCTTTCGAAGCCTCGCTGAGCGTGCGTCTGACCGTTTTTGCCCAAATATGAAAAGGAAATTGATTGCCTGATCGGTCGTTTCCTGAAAAATCAGCGAGCAAAGGTGTTGCTTGGATCGAAGGAACGGAAGAAACGCTCAATCGGACCGGATCGATCTGCCTGGCGGCCGCTTCGGCATTCAGCTGATGCTCGATTTGTTCGCTACCTGCGCTCATGTCGTGCGCTTGAACAGAAGGAAGCTCGTTCACGAAATACCCGCGGCGCTCTTTCGCTTCAATATAGCCCTCGGCAGCAAGTTGACGGTAAGCGCTTTCGACCGTGATGACGCTGATTCCGAGGTGCTGGGCAAGCGTTCGCTTTGAAGGGAGCTTGCTGCCCGCATCAAGACGGGCCAGTTCGATATCTGAGCGAATCGCCTGGTAGAGCTGTTCGTAGAGACTACGGGAATTCTTCGCATCAAGTTCGTACGTCAACATAGCGTGCTCATTCTCTTTTGCTCACAGGCATTCTCAAAGAAACTGGTCTTAATAAAAACATCGATTTTGGTCATTTCGATATGACCATCATCACTTTACCATGGCAGAGACAACGAAGACACCTCACAGCTTAAAGAAGCTATGAAGAGAAGAAAAGGAGTTCGGCCATGAGCGTTGATCAAAAGGACGGCACCTGCTCTTGCGAGAGCACGCAGGAACGTGCCAAGTTGAATAAGCAGCTTGCGCAGATGCTGAAAGGTGGCGTGATCATGGACGTCACGACACCAGAGCAGGCACGGATCGCTGAAGAAGCAGGCGCTTGCGCAGTTATGGCGCTCGAGCGCATCCCAGCCGATATCAGACTTGCCGGTGGCGTTTCGCGCATGAGCGATCCGAAGATGATCAAGGGTATCCAGGAAGCGGTGAGCATTCCGGTCATGGCGAAATGCCGCATCGGACATTTCGCGGAAGCGCAGATCCTCCAAGCGATCGACATCGACTACATCGACGAATCAGAAGTGCTCTCGCCAGCAGATGATACCTATCATATCGATAAAACGCAGTTCAGCGCTCCCTTCGTATGCGGCGCACGCGATCTGGGAGAGGCGCTTCGTCGCATTGCCGAAGGTGCCGCAATGATTCGCACGAAGGGCGAACCCGGCACGGGCGATGTGGTCCAGGCGGTGCGCCACATGCGCAAGATGAACGCGGAGATCCGTCGTGTTGCCGCGATGCGAGGCGACGAACTGTTCGAAGCGGCGAAACAGCTTGAGGTTCCCCTGGGCTTGCTGCGCCAGGTGCACGACACTGGTCGCCTGCCCGTGGTCAACTTCGCAGCGGGGGGCATCGCAACGCCAGCTGACGCATCGCTGATGATGCAGCTGGGCGCTGAAGGCGTGTTCGTTGGTTCGGGTATCTTCAAGTCGGGTAACCCTGCGAAGCGTGCAGCAGCTATCGTACGCAGCGTTGCGAATTACCAGGATGCAGAGCTCATCGCCGCGCTTTCTGAGGATCTTGGCGAAGCGATGGTGGGTGTGAACGAAGACGAGATCGCCCTCATCATGGAAGAGCGCGGCAAATGAGTGCAGGACCAAAGGGCGTCCCGCGGCAGAATGCGAGGATAGGTGTGCTTGCCGTTCAGGGTGATTTCGCCGAACATGCCGCCAGGTTGCGTGCACTCGGCTGCGAGACCATCGAGCTTCGTTGTGCAGCCGATCTTGATACCGCGCTCGATGCGATCGTGCTGCCTGGCGGCGAATCAACGGTGCAAGCGGCGCTGCTCGAAGAGTTCGCTATGGCAGGCCCGATCAAGCGTATGATCGAAACGGGTACGCCGGTGCTCGCTACGTGCGCGGGCCTGATCCTCCTTGCACGCGAGGTTGAGCATGCCAATGGCAGGAGTGATTCTCGCGCTCCCTTTGAACGCGCGGGTTGGGCCTCGGGCGCGATCGGAACGCTGCCCGTCCAGGTGAGACGCAACGCCTATGGCCGGCAGCTGGCAAGCTTCCATGCAGAAGCAGCGCTTCGTTCTAACAAGGAAGGCGAAGATGAGGCGCCCAACATCCCGCTCACGTTCATTCGTGCACCCCAGATCGTGGCAACTGGCGAAGGGGTGGAGACCTTGGTGAGTGTGGATGAAGCGCCGGTAGCGGTGCGCTTTGGCAACCAGATCGGCATAACGTTTCATCCTGAGCTCGATGAAGACAACACGCTCTACCAGCTCTTTCTTGGTTTGATCGATGCGCATGTTTAAGTTCTTTCGAGAGCACCAGCGAGAAGATGGTGCTCTCGGATAGTCTGCATGGGTGCGTGCGGGGATTGCAAAAGGCAGAGCATCCAGATGGCAAGAGTTCATCGCGCATAACAAATTTCTGCTGCGCAACCTATCCCATGATAATATTTTGCCTGGTATTGAACCCAGGGAGGCCTCATGCAGTACAGCTACAACATCATCGTTGATTCTCCGTGCGAGATCACGGCCGATTTTGCCAAAGCGAACCAGCTCAAAGTCCTCCATTTCACCTATACCGAAGGCAACGGAGACGAAGGCTTATGCGGGGTCGACGACCTGTTCGTCTCGCGTACCGCTCACGAATTCTATGAGGCGATGCGCAACGGCGCAGCTCCGCAAACGAGCCAGCCTTCCCAGCATGAGTTCGAGAGCGCGTTTCGCGAAGCCATCGAGTCGGGCATTCCAGCAGTCTATCTTGCCTTCGATTCAGGTATTTCGGGCTGCTACGAAGGTGCTTGCATGGCGCTCGATCGTTTGAAGGACGAATACGGTGCGGAGAACGTTGCGGTGCATATCGTCGACACGAAGCTTCCTGCCACGCCGCTCAACATGCTCGTGTGGGAGGCAGTTCGCCAGCGCGAAAAGGGAATGCCGCTCGAGCAGATGATAGCGTGGGCAACCGAAGCTCATAACTATATGCATATTCATTTCATGGTGGACGATCTGAAAGCGCTCGCGCGAGGAGGCCGCATTCCCTCAGGCGTTGCTGTGGTGGGAACGAAGCTCGACATCAAGCCGATGCTCACGGTCTCTCTCGATGGCAAGCTTGAGCTGAATGGCATTGCGCATGGTCGCAAGAAGGGCATCCGCCGCATGGCCGAAAACTATCTTTCCCTGCATGATCCTCAGGTGGCAGTGTGCTCTATCGGTAACGCCGATTGCTACGAAGATGTTGAGAAGCTCGAAAAGGCTATCAACAAGCATTCAGAGACACCAGCGTTCTTCCTGGAGTCTTCGTGCGGACCTACCATCGGCTGTCATGTGGGACCAGGCTTCTTATCGTGTTGCTTCTGGGGTGCTGATCGTCGCAAGGAAGCATCGCCAGCGAAGTATTTGAGCGACAGCATGCAGCTAGGCGTCTAAGTAACGTCTAGGCATCTAGTTATCCGTCGATCGAGCCACGCGTCGCAAAAGAGTTTTCCTTCGTCAAAAAGAGCACCCAGCCTTATTCGCTCGGTCTGTTCTTCACGACCAAACCTCCTATGAACAGGAGGATGAGAGCTAATCCGCCAACCAGCGAAGGCCAAGGTGAGAGGCTCAACCCTGCAACAAGATATCCAACCAAGCAAATGCCTGCCACCAAGCTCGCGTAAGGCAGCTGCGTGGTAACGTGCGCCAAATGATTACAGCTTGCGCCGGCAGACGAGAGGATCGTTGTGTCCGAAATGGGCGAGATATGATCACCATAGACCGCGCCAGCAAGCGTTGCGCCGATCGTGAGCAGGTAAAGCGGGCTTTCGGGTGTGAACACGCCGATCACGATCGGGATCACAAGCGCGATCGTTCCCCAAGAAGTACCCATGGCGAACCCGATGAATGCTGAAGCGATGAAGATCACCACAGGGAGGAACTGCAGCGCGAAGCCAGCCGAATCGAGCAAGCCAGCGATGAAGGTGCCAGTGCCGAGCATATAGCGGCAGCAACCCCCTAATGACCAGGCAAGCACCAGGATCATGATGGCTTCGACCATCGAGCGAACGCCTTCCGATGCGCCGGTGATGAAGCTCGAAAGGTTCAGCAGCTTGCGCGGCAGATAGAGCAGCGCTGCAACTACCAGTGCAACCACCGAACCGATGCACAGACCCATGATGGGGTTTTCACCCATGGCAGTCGCAAAATCGATGCCCTGGAAGAAACCGCCCGCATACATCATGCCTAGGATCGAGAAGATGATGAGCACGAGGATCGGCACGATCAGATCGTAGACGCGTCCGTTGCGCGCGATGTGGAGCTGGTCGTAGGCATCCAGTGCTTCACCCGCCATATCCTGTAGGCGTACGTTGTCTTCGAGCGTCTCATCGATGTCTTCGCGCACTGCGCTCGAACTGGGCGCGAGCGATTCTTCGGCGGCATGCTTGATGCCTTTGCGCGGCTGCTTGAAACGCGTCTCGAAGGCTTGTTGTGCGCGCTTCATCGGACCGAAATCGCGCCCGCTAGCGCACAGCGCGAACACGAACACGATGGTGAGCAACGCGTAGAAGTTGTAGGGAATCGAGGCAACGAAGGTGTTGAAGCCATCTTCACCCAAATAGCCACCAACGGCAACGGCCCACGACGAAACCGGCACGATGATGCAGATGGGGGCCGCGGTCGAATCGATGATCCATGCCAGCTTCTCGCGGCAGATCTTGAAGCGATCGGTCACGGGGCGCATCACGCTACCTACCGTTAGGCAGTTGAAGTAGTCGTCGACGAAGATGATCACACCCAGAAGCGCGGTGGCAATAGAGGCAACGCGCGGATTCTTGATGCGCTTCACGGCCCACTTCGCATACGCGATCGATCCGCCCGCCTTCGTGATGAGCATCGTGAGCGCGCCTAAGAGCGCCAAGAACAAGATAAGACCAGCATTTGCCGAGATCTGCTCGATGAAGATGTTCGGCAGCAGGCACAGCCCGTCGATCGTTTGTTCAAGACCTACACCAGCCAAACTGAATTGGTAGATGAGCAGCCCAGAAACGATGCCGATAAGGAGCGAAGAATAGACTTCCTTCGTAATGAGTGCAAGCGCGAGTGCGAGAAGCGGCGGAACGAGCGACCACGCACCTGTGTCGAGTAAAACGAACCCTTCCATATTGGTGATTCCGATCTGCTAGTCGAAGGTCACGCCGGGCGCATACAAGAAGCGCGGCTCGATGATGTTCTTACGAATGTAGTGCAGCGTTTCAGCTTCGCCATGTTCGGCAAGGTGCTCGAGCAAGACGAGCAAGAATGCGGCCGAATCGGGATGGATCTCGATGTTGCCCGAGGAAAGCTCGCGCTTGTAGTATTCGAGCGGTGAAGCATCGGTGTAGTGTTCTTTCTCGTACACCTTTGAAGCAGCGACGCGGTCGCAGAGCATCTCGACCATATAGCGCGTGGGGATGGGGCAGCCATACAGCGTGCCATCTCCGCCTTCGATCACGTCGAGCCAGTATTCGTAGTGATGCTTGTTGCGCCCTTTGTGGTGAATCCATCCGCGCGAAAAACCTTTATCGTGGCGTTCGGCAGCATTGGGAGAGCGGTTGCCCTGATAGTAGTTGATGCCCACCAAGAATTCATCGGGCGAGAATTTCGATAGGTCATGAACGAGCCCTTGCCAAGGAATGCCGCAGCGTGCGCAGGCCTCGAAAACGAGCCATTTGTGCCGCGACACCGTGCCAAGATGATGCCAAGCGTTCGTGAGGTATTGTCCGAGCGTTTGCGGACGCGGATTGGTCTTGGCGTTCGGGTCTGCCCACGCGGGGCGCCAGCTGCCAGGGGCTGCGTCGCATTTCGGGCCCGTTGGTGCAACTGTAGGCACGGGGGTGCTTGTGTTGTTCGCAGGCGTGCTCGCACCTGTGCTTGCTGCAGGATGCGCGGTGCGATCTTCGGCGTTCTGCGCCGCTGAAGGTTCTTGGGGTATGTTCGCTTCAGACATGAGCCATCCCTGTCGTCTGGTTAGATTGCGTTCTATATACAGAAGATTCGCTTTTCGCGCTACAATACAACTTTACGGTTGAAAGGAAGCGTGTATGAGCGAAGACAAAAGCAGTGCTCTCTATGATGATATTGTAACGGTTAATTCCGTCGATCCGGCCCTCTATGACATGTATCCTGTCAAACGCGGCTTGCGCAACAACGACGGTTCGGGCGTGATCGCGGGCATTACGAACATCTCGAACGTTCATGGCTACATGATGAACGAAGGCGACAAGGTTCCCGTCGAAGGCAAGCTCACGTTCCGCGGCTACGATATCTACGATCTGCTCAGCGATACTTCACCCAGCAAGCGCTATGGTTTTGAAGAGGTCGCGTACCTGCTCATGCTCGGCAAACTTCCTACGCAAGACGAACTCGACCAGTTCGTGGCTGCTATCGATGCAGAGCGCGAACTGCCCGATGGCTTCACGGCCGCACGTATCATGCGCCATCCTGCAGCGGACTTGATGATCATGCTGTCGCGTTCGATCATCTCGCTCTATGCAGACGACCCCAACGCCGAAGATCGTTCCATCGAGCATGAGATCAAAACAGCTATTTCGCTCATCTCTCGTCTGCAGCGCATCATGGTGCTCTCCTACCATGCGAAGCAGGCGTATTTCCACGGCGATTCGATGATCATGCATCGTTTCGTTCCAGGTCAGAGCTCTTCGGAGACCATCCTTTCCATGCTGCGCCCTGATCGCGCGTTCACGCCCGAAGAGGCGCGCATGCTTGACATCATGATGTGCTTGCACGCAGAGCATGGCGGCGGCAATAACTCCACGTTCACCTGTCGTGTGCTCTCTTCTGCCGATACCGATCCGTATTCGGCTTACGCTGGCGCGGTCGGATCGCTCAAAGGCTCGAAGCACGGTGGTGCGAACCATCAAGTGCTCGGTATGCAAGCAGAGATCAAAGAGAACGTTAAGAACTGGGAAGACGACGATGAAGTCGCTGCCTATATCGCGAAGATCGTGAACAAGGAAGCGTACGACAAGACGGGTCTTATCTATGGCATGGGCCACGCGGTCTATACGCTTTCCGACCCGCGTGCCATCATCTGCAAGGATTTCGCGACGCGCCTTGCCGAGGGTACCGAATATGAGCCTGAGCTCAATCTGCTGAAGTCGATCGAGCGCCTGGCACCTGAGGTCATCTTGCAGGAAAAGGGCACGAACAAGGACATGTGCGCGAATGTGGACATGTATTCGGGCTTCGTGTATTCCATGATGGGTATCCCGGCCAATCTCATCACGCCGCTCTTCGCTTGCTCGCGCATGGCGGGTTGGGCTGCGCATCGCATGGAAGAGATCCTCACCGGCAAGCGCATCATTCGCCCAGCATACAAGACTGCGGTCAAAGAACAGGATTACGTCCCCATCGAGCAGCGATAAGGTGACAAACTACCCGGTCGTTCGTCATCTTACGGGAAGCGACCGCTGACCGCCGCATTTGAACGATAAATATGGAGAAGTTGCGCCGTTTGAAAGAGCGGCGCTTCTCTTTTTTCTCAAGAGTAATAAGGTAAAGAATTGTTGTTTATTCAACATTCTTTTTGTAGCGAATAACGCTGCAGTTTGGAAAGGACGGAATTGACCGTCCTTTCTTCACGGATGAAATTCGGAGCCAGGAGACGAAAAGCTCCTCGCTCGCTCAAGCATCGTACGCATCTTTTTTTGGAAAGGATCTGTCTGTATGGGTCTTACACGCAAGCAGATTTCAACAGTAGCCGTCTTGCTCATCGGTACCTTCGTGGTCGTGCTCAATCAAACGCTGCTCTCGCCAGCGCTTGCTTCTATCATGCGCGATCTTTCTATCGATGCGCCAACCGTACAGTGGGTCATGTCCATTTACTCGCTCGTTGAAGCAGTGGTCATTCCGCTCTCGGCGTTTCTGATCGGTCGCTTTAGTACGCGTCAGCTCTTCATCACGGGTCTGATCATCTTCACGGCTGGCAGTTTGCTCTGCGCATTTTCACCCGGGTTCATCTTCCTGCTGCTCGGCCGCGTGTGCCAGGCTATCGCGGCGGGTGTCTTCATGCCCATGATCTTCACGGTGCTTCTGCTCATCTTCCCGCGCGAGAAGCGCGGAAGCGCGATGGGCTTGGTCTCGCTCGTGATCGGTTTCGCGCCGGCAGTCGGCCCGACGCTCTCTGGCGTGCTCGTGGACAGCATCGGCTGGAGGATGCTCTTCGTGGTCATCACGGTGGTAGGTGTTCTCTTGGTTCTTTCAGCGGTGAAATTCCTCGAGAACTATGGCGATTTCGAGCGCACGTCTTTCGACAAGCTGTCGGTCCTGCTCTCAACGGTCGGTTTGGTGTGCCTGCTCTACGGGCTCTCCACCTTCTCTTCTACTACGAATCCCGCCATGACTGCAGGCTTCATCGTGGTTGGCCTGGTGGTCATTGCCATCTTCGTGCGCAGACAGCTTAAGCTTGAGAATCCCCTGCTCAAGGTAACGGTCTTGAAGACGCGCAATTACCGCATCGCTATCATCGTTGCCATCATCAACTTTGGTGTGTTGATCGGCCTCGGCACCATCTTGCCGCTCTATCTGCAGACCCTGCGTGGCTTCTCGGCGCTCGAGACAGGCCTCACGCTTCTGCCCGGTGCGCTGATCGGCGCCTTCGTCGGCTATTTCGCAGGCCGCCTGTTCGACCGTTGGGGTGTGCGCAAGTGCGTGGTGCCAGGCGTTACCATCTTCTTCGTGGGTACGCTCGGCTTCCTGCTCTTCGATATGAACACCGATCTGCTGGTCATCTGTGCCATCTACACAGTGGTTGCGCTGGGCATCCAGTTCCTCACCACGCCGATGAACACATGGGGCATCAATTCGCTCGACAACAGCGTCATCCAGCATGCCAATGCAGTAACGAACACCCTGAACCAGGTCTCGGCTGCGTTCATGACGGCGCTCATCGTGTCCATCTCGGCGCTCGGTTCGACCATCGCACCGAATGCTGATCCCACCATGCAGCTTTACGAGGGCGATCATCTGGCGTTCGTGGCAACGGCTGTTCTGGCAGCTATCGCGTTTATTGTCGTCATGTTCTTCGTGCGCGACAAGTGCAAGCGCGATACGCACATTGCACCTATGTCCATGCAGCAGTTCAGCCCGAGCGATAATACCGATGAGATCCCGGTCTCTCGCGCGATGAACCCAGAGCCGTACTTTGTTACGAACACTGCCTCCATTCGCGAGGTTGCTCAGATCATGGTCGACAACAAAGCGAGCGGCGTTCCGATTGTGGATCATAACAAGATGGTGGTCGGGTTCATCTCCGATGGTGACATTATGAAATACATCGGCCGCAACGACGGCATCCTCGATTCGACCTACATGCTCTATCAGGTTCCCGATCCGCAAACGTTCCCGCAGCGCATCAGCAAGCTCATCGACATGAACGTCATGCAGATCGCCACCAAGAACGTGATCGCGGTGAAGAGCGATTCCTCGCTCGAAGATGCCTGTCGTCTGCTCTCCGAAAAGCGCATCAAGAAAGTGCCGGTAGTCGAGGAGGGTGAGCTGGTCGGTTCGCTTTCTCGCGCGGATGTCATTCGCGGTACCATGGCCAATATCGTCACCATCAAAGCGATGGCCGAAAAGGACGATGCGAAGAAGCCGCAGCTTGCGTAATACCGGCTTGTGGTCGACCTCCGCTTTTATTATCGAGATTCTGCGAGATTATTCACTAGTATAGATATGACCTATAGTATTGAATCGATCTTGCACGCTGAAGAGAGGAGGTGCCATGATCATGCCAGAGCTTACGGAGCAAGACAGCTCTGAAGAGTCCTTGCCTGAAACAGGTATGATCGGCGCTTCCGATCTTTTTCCGGTGAGCACTACTGCCAACGAAGAATCGGATCGTCCGCTCGTTATTGCGCTCTATTCTTCGGTCGGTTCAGGGCATCGTAGCGCGGCAGCTTCTACTGCCGAAGCGTTTGCGCGCTTACGCGGTAATCATCCGCTCGTTCCTGAAGATGCCGATATCGAACTGCTCGACATTCTCGACTTCGGGTATATGAAGTTCGATGGTGAGAAGACGACCACGCTCTTCACAGGTCCGACGCGCTATATCTACGACATAACTTGGCATTACGTTCTGACCGGGCGCCTTCTGTGGGGCGGCGGCAGCATCTGGTCCTATTTCATGTATTCCGCCTTTACCCGCTATGTAGCGAAGCGCAAACCGATCGCTATTGTGACCACGCACATCGTTGCGGCGAATGCGGCAGTGGCTGCGCGTATGATCACCAAACTCGACTTTCCGGTGGTTTGCGTGCCGACCGACTATGGCGTGGAGGGGTTGTGGCCGCATCGCTTCAGCGACCTGTTCTGCGTTGCCGATGAGCTCATGAAAGAAGAGCTCTATCCGCGCAAGGTGAAGCCAGAAGATATCAAGGTCACGGGCATTCCCGTTAAGCCGAGCTTCAATCAAGAGTACGATCGCACTGCTGTCCTTGAAAAATATGGGCTACCTGTGGATAAGAAGATCGTACTCGTTATCGCGGGTGCTCGTTTGCGCCAGCCCTATGTGCTCTTTCGTGAGCTCATGGATGAGATCATCGAAGACCTTGCCGCGTTCGATGATATGCATTTCGTTTTCTTGACCGGAAGCGACGAAGAATATGCTGATCAGGTGCGCAAACACTGTACTGATTGCGGCGTCCCGAATGTTTCTGTCTATAACTACGTTGAGAAGATCGCCGAACTGATGAATGCAGCCGACTTGGCTATTGCTAAATCGGGCGGCTTGGCGGTTACCGAATGCCTTTGCTCGCGCTTGCCACTCATCATCGTTGGGCGTTCGTTCGGTCAGGAAGACGCGAACACCACTACCGTCACCCGTGCGGGAGCGGCTTATCAAGTGCTTACCTCGCCCGAATTGTTGGAGAAGTTGCGCGAAATCCAGAAAGACCCTGCGATGCTCGGTCGCATGATAGAAGGCGGGGCAGAGCTGCGCAAGCCCGATTCGGCGCGCAATGTTGCGCTGGCCACACTCGAGAAGGTGGGTAATACCGCTCCTATCAAGAACCGCTTCTTCTGGCTCTACTGGGGCAAGAAACCCCTGCGCACCCGCTAAGAGGCAGGGTGTTTCGTGTTGTGTTAGGGGTCGTGTAATTTGACACCTTGAAAAAGGTGTCAAATTACACGACCCCTAACACAAGCAGGTGCTGACCTGTCTTGTCGGTGGCATCATCATCTTTGTTACGGCGCTTATCGTTTGGAAGCTCATCCCGGCTGATCTCAAGGTGACCGAAGATTCCTCAGAAGATGCTGGTAAGATGGAAACATCGATTCAACCAACGAAGAAGCATGCGGAGGGAGCTTTGATGGAAGCCTACAAAGAAGAGTTCATTGAGTTCATGGTCGAGAGCGATGTGCTCAAGTTCGGCGAATTCACGCTGAAGAGCGGAAGGCAGTCTCCCTTCTTCATGAATGCGGGCGCCTACGTTACAGGCGATCAGCTGCACCGTTTGGGTATCTACTACGCACAAGCTATCGAACAGAATTTCGGACTCGATTTCGATGTGGTGTTCGGGCCGGCGTACAAGGGCATCCCGCTTTCGGTGGTCACCGCTATGGCGCTGAACGAGCTGTATGGCAAAGAGGTGCGTTACTGCTCCAATCGCAAAGAGGTGAAGGACCATGGCGACACGGGCATCCTGCTCGGTAGCGATCTGCATGATGGTGATCGTGTGCTCATGGTGGAGGATGTGACCACTTCAGGCAAATCGATCGAAGAGACCTATCCCATCATCAAGGCGCAGGCCGATGTGGAAGTGGTGGGCCTCATGGTTTCGCTCAATCGCCAGGAAGTAGGCAAAGAAGGCAAGAAATGCGCGCTCGATGAGGTTTCGGAGCGCTATGGGTTTCCCACGGCTGCCATCGTAACTATGGAAGAGGTGACCGAATGCCTGTACAACAAGGAAGTGCAGGGCAAGATCATCATCGACGATGCGCTCAAAGCAGCCATCGATTCCTATTACGCCCAATACGGCGCTAAAGCTTAAAAGGTGACGAACGACCGGCTGTTTGTTACCTTAATCAGGGCGGCCGATGCCACCCATGTTCTCGAAGCGCGCTTGCAGCACTTCGTTAGGATAATAGGTATCGAAGGCAGTTTCGATGGGGGTGGTGGCCTCCACGCCGTGGCAGCGCGCATCGGCACGCAGCATCACAGCCACGGTCATAACGATATCGACCATGAGGAACGCGAAGAGTGCCCAAGTCACGATACGATAGGCAAGACCCTCCGTATTCACCTTTGCGAAGATCTTCTTAACGAAGGGGTAGCCTAGGCGCACCCACACAAGCCCGAGTATTCCCCAAATGACCATGTGGAAGATGTCGGTGCGGCCGTTGAAGTTACCAGGCGCTTCAAGGTAGCTCCAGGCAACGATGCCCCAAAACTCCTCCATTGCCCAACTCGCCAAATACTCCACTGCGCCACCCACCACAGCAGCAATGCAGAAGATGCTGAAGTTCGAGTGGAACTTGGCGCCATCGAGCCTGAGCGCGAAGACGGTAAGAAGGAACGCCCCTGTTCCGTAGATGGGGGAGAACGGCCCCCACAAAAGCCCTGCACGGCTTTCGACATCGCCGTTGAAGGCGATATAGTGCTGTAGGGTCTCGCCCGCAAGCCCAAGCAAGGACATTGCAGCAAAAACCCAGGTGAGCATCAGCAATTTTGACGTGAAGGTTTGCGGCTTTTCGGGCGCTTCAGCGATCGCGTTCGTCTTGGCTGGTGCTTCAGTCGCGGTCATCAGCGCCACTCCGCAATGGCATATTGACGAGGGGCTTTCGCGATGAGCAGCGTATCCGATGCGTAAACGATCGTCGAATCTCCCTGAGAAGCGCCAGATTTCACAACCGCTGTGGTCGATCCTTCATCTGGAGAATCTACTGCCAACTCGACGCCAGTATCGCCTTCGCCCTCAGCAGGCGCTTCGACCACTTCGACATTATCCCAGGTGGCGCTCGAAGCATCGAGAGAGTGGCGTGCCTTCAAAAGCGAAGCGAACAAAGCCGAGAGATTCGCTTCAGCAGTAGGGGAATCGGGTCTGCTCGTGAAAGCAACCACCAGATAAGTGTTATCGCCATCAACTACGATGCCTGCATCGTTAACAGCATCTTCTCTGCCACTTTCTGAAACGCACCAGCCTGCTTTGTTATATACGGTTGCGTTATCCATCCCGGCTTCAACGGCGCCGTTGCGCAAGAAGGAGGTTTCGGTGCGTTCGAACAGCCCTTTAAGCCAGGTGGCGGTGTCGCTGCCCGAGTTTAGGTAATCCCAGATGTGCGTCCAGAGCGTTGCGGAATCGCGAACGGAATAGGAGGGGAAGGTGGCCATGTAGTTAGCGGGGTCGATCCCCATCTCTGAAAGCCAATTGTTGTGGTCCGAGCCGTCGTAGCTGTGCTTGAGCGAACGATAGGAATTATTGTCTGACCATACGATCGCGTCTTCGATACGGTCACTCACAGCAGATTTATTAAGCGTTCCGCCGTCGATATATTCTTCGCAGAGGAACGCGCTTATGGGTGCTTTATAGGTGCTTGCCCCATAGATGCGCGTGTCGATGTTGTAGCAGAACCCGCTACCCGTGTTCAGATTCATGATCAAAAAGCCCACGTCTTCGTTATCGGCTTCGAGCCATGAAAGGTCTTCAGTGATGGAGCGATTCTCATCTTCCGAAAGGCTGGCATACATCTGGTTGCCGCTTTCGACGAGTGAAAACGAGGTAATGGTATCGGGTTGGATCGCGATGTGCCTATAGTCGGTCTCGTCAGGCGTGTAAGTGATCTCGGGCGGCTGCTCTTCTGCAGGCTCTTCGGAATCGGGTGCGAACGTGCAAGCATGCCCGGTGAAGACGAGCGCAACTAACACGATCAAGATCGCAACCACTACTGCTAACAAGATGAACTGCACGCGTGGTGGCAGGTTCAGGCGAATCCAGGTGATCAGGTTGCTCAAAGAGCGCACGAGCAGGGCACCAAGCCAAAGTAAGAATCGCCCAAGAGCTTTCAGGGCGATCCAAAGATAATGGCCGAGGAAGCGCACAGCAGCCACCAGCTTTTCAAAAAATGTCGACATATCGTAGATTTTACTAATACCAAGACAAAACGGAGAAATGAAAAGATCGAAGCTCTAAAATAAACAGACAAGAGGTGCATGCTTCCCGATCATTAGTTACGTTTTGATGTATATTCAATGGTTAAGCAAAACAGCACAGACGATTAAGGGAAAATCATAGAGAGAGCCTATTAAGGAGTAGTAAGCCTCAATGGTGTTTGTTGTCAGTATACTTTTAGTCGCATTCTTCTTACTGATGAATGCGTTCTTCGTTGTTGCTGAATTTTCGCTCGTGCGCGTCAGGAAATCGCAGATCGATATTCTCCTTGAAGAAGGCGCACGCGGTGCGAAACGAGCAAAAGAGATTTCCGAAAATGTAAATGCCTATCTTTCTGCCTGTCAGCTGGGCATCACGCTCGCTTCGCTGGCAATCGGCTGGTTGGGCGAACCTGCTGTTTCAAGCGTGATCCACGAGCCGCTTGCTGCGCTGGGGTTGCCCGATGCAGCGGTTTCCGCGATCGCGGTTGCTATCGGCTTCATCATCATCACAGCGCTGCACGTTATCCTTGGCGAACTGGTGCCGAAATCCATGGCCATCTTGAACACCGAACGCTATGCGCTCTTCTCGGCCACGCCGCTCTACTGGTTCTATCGCATCACGTACCCCATCATGTGGCTCTTCAACTCCACCACTAATGGCATCATGCGCTTGACCGGTCACGATACTGCAAGCGAACATCAGGCGTATACCGAAGAAGAGATCAAGATCCTGCTCGAAGAAAGTGCAGAGAGCGGCGAGCTCGCTACCGATCAGTTCGAGATCCTCGATAATGTCTTCGATCTTGATGATAAGGACGCAAAAGCCATCATGACCCCGCGCACCGACATGATCGCGATCGACATCGACGATGATCTAGAAGAGATCCTCGAGATCATGGGCGCGAATAAATTCACGCGTTATCCGGTCTATAAGGACAACACCGATAACATCATCGGCTTCATACACATTAAGGATGCGTATCGCTTGCCGCCTGATTCGACTAAAGACGACCTGGTCATTCGCGACATCAATCCGGTTCCTGAAAGCCTGGCGCTCGACAAGCTCATGCAGATGATGCAGGACAAGCACACCAAGATCGCTGTAGTGGTCGATGAACATGGCGGCACGTCGGGTATCGTTACGATGAGCGACGTGATCGGTCAGATCATCGGAAGCGTTGAAGACGAATACCTCCACGACGATCAGGACGAGATCCTGAAGGTGGGCGAGAACAGCTATCTGGTCGATGGCTCGCTCCCGGTCGACCAGTTCGTGGAATTCCTCGGCTTCGAGCCAGTGCCTATCTACGACTATGAGACCGTTGGAGGGCTCATGCTCGACTTGATCGACAAGATCCCCGCTGAAGGCGATTCGATCGAGATCCATCACGATAAACGTACGATCACCTTCACGGCTAAGGCAATGGATGCGCTGCGCATCGATAAGATCGGTGTTGAATTCAAACTAGATTCCGAAGAAGAACCAACGGAGTAACCCCTCATGGCGAATACGACCACAACGAAGGTCAACCGCCTGGGATTAACGCACAGACAGACGGTCATGATCGTGCTGCTTTTAGTGGGCACGTTCGTGACAGTGCTCAACCAAACAGTGGTAGCGCCAGCGCTGCCTTCCATCATGGTCGACATGAGCATCAATGCCGCCACAGGTCAGTGGCTCACCACCGGCTTCACGCTCGTGAACGCCATCATGGTTCCCGTGACCGCGTTTCTGATCGATCGCTTTCCTCTCCGCAATCTCTTCCTGTTCTCGATGTCGATCTTCGCGATCGGCTCGCTTCTCGCTGCTTGGGGGCCGAATTTCCCGGTATTGCTCTCTGGTCGTATCGTTCAGGCAGTGGGCGCGGGTGTTCTCATGCCCATGGTCATGAGCGTGCTCATGCTCACGTTCCCGATCGAGCGCCGTGGCTTCGCGATGGGGCTCTTCGGCATCGTGATGGCCTTCGGCCCGGCTATTGGCCCCACGGCTGCTGGTGTGGTCATCGATGCTGCCGATTGGCACATCATGTTCTATGTGGTAACTGCCTTTGCGGCGATCGTAGCGCTCGTTACACCCTTCACCATGGATCGCGTCCCCGCAAAGCATGCGCATGCCAGGCTCGATGTTCCTTCGGTGGTGCTCTCCACGCTCGGCTTCGGCTCGCTGCTCTATAGCTTCTCCATCATCGGCAATGGCGGTTTCGGCATCGAATTCTCCGTCTCGCTCATTGTCGGCCTCGTGGTGATCGTGCTGTTCTTCCGCCGTCAGCTTTCGATGGAACACCCCATGTTGCGCGTGCGGGTGCTTGCCAACAAGATCTTCTTGATGGGCACGATCATCGGCATGGTCGTGCAGGCGGCGCTCCTTTCCGTGGGTATCTTGCTGCCCATCTATTTGCAATCACTGCTTGGCTATTCTGCCACCGAATCCGGTCTCGTACTCTTGCCCGGTGCGCTCATCATGGGCATCATGGGCCCGATCGCAGGACGCTGGTTCGACCGCCACGGACCGCGTGTGCTCGCTGTTGCGGGCACGCTCATGCTCACGATCGGCACGGTCATGCTCGCCTTCCTAGGGCCTGAAGTGAGCCTTGTCTACGTGGCGGTTGTCATGGCTATCCGCCTTTTTGGCATGGCGCTCATCAACATGACCATCACCACCTGGGCGATGAACGCGCTGCCTAACGACCTGATCAACCATGGTACCTCGGTGAACAACACCTTCCGCCAGATCGCGGGCTCGCTGGGAACCGCTATCCTCACCTCGGTGTTCGCGATGGTGTCGGTCTCGCTCATGGCAACCGAATCCACGACGCTTGCCGGCGTGCACGGCGTGGATGCCGCATTCGGGGTTTCTGCGGTGCTCTGCGCTATCGGATTCATCCTTGTGCTCATCTTCGTGAAGAACGGCGATGCGGAAACGAAGGTCGACCTGGATAAGCAGGAGAAGCAGAGCGTGCTCGCATCGATTATGAAGACCGATGTGTTCATGGTGCCCGAAAGCTCTTCGGTGCTCGATGTAATGCGTGTGCTCGTCGAACGCAAGATCAGCGCGGCGCCAGTCGTGGATAGCGAAGGACGCGCGGTCGGGTTCGTTTCCGATGGCGACATCATGCGCTTCCTTTCCAAGCGCAGCCATCTCTACACCGATCCGATCGTCATGATCATGCAGGCCTCGAACGACAACGACACCTTCGACGAGAAGCTTGCCGCGCTCATGCGCATGAACGTGATGGACGTGGCAACGAAAGGCGTGGTGGGAATCAACCTTTCTGCTACGCTTCCCGAAGTTTGCCGCGTGCTCGGCGATAATCATTTGAAGAAGGTGCCCGTGCTCGACAAAGGCAAGATCGTGGGCGTGGTGAATCGCAGCGACATAACGCTCTATTCGATGCGCACGTACTTGAAGGCGCAACACGATCTGTAGAGCACCTGGTCTAAAGGGAATCATAAGGAATCATAGGGAACATCAAGAAGGGGAAATGATGAAAGATCTAGAGATGGTGAGCATCGAAGAAGGACGCGAGATCGTCCTCAAGAACATCCATCCGCTTGAAGCTGAGCAGGTGAGTCTTGTTGATGCGGTAGGGCGCGTGGCTGCCGAAGACCTCACCAGCGATATCGATATCACGCCGTTCGCCCATGCAGCCATGGATGGCTTCGCGCTCAAAGCAGCACAGATCGAAGGCGCAACAGCAGACGCTCCTGTGAAGCTGAAGGTCGTTGCGGAGATCCCCGCTGGTTCCACCTATGAAGGCGATCTGGCACATGATGAATGCGTGCGTATCATGACGGGCGCTCCCGTGCCCGCTTGCGCCGATTCGGTCGTCAAATACGAGCTGGTCGATTACGAAGGAGGCGATGGCCGTGCGGGATCTTGCGTTGCGTTCACGGAACCTACGGCGCTGCGCAGCAACGTCCGTGAAGCAGGCGAAGAGATCGCGCGTGGCGAAGTGGCGATCCATGCAGGCGAAGTGATTCGTGCGGCAGGGGTCGGTTTCATCGCGAGCTGCGGCATCATGGAGGTTCCGGTCTATCGTCGCCCCAAGGTGGCCATCATCTCGATCGGCAGTGAACTGGTCGAGCCTACGGTCGTGCCTGGTCCTGGGCAGATTCGCGACGGCAATGCCTATGCGCTGGCTGCTTGTGCGGAAGAAGCTGGCGGTATCCCTACTATTTTCTCGATCGTCAAAGACGACTTCATCGCGATCCGCGATGCTGTGGAAACCGCGCTCATGAATCATGATTTCGTGGTTACCTCGGGCGGTGCATCGAATGGTGATTACGACTTCATCAAAGACGTGATCGAGCAGATGGGTGCGCTTGAGATGACGCTTGTGAACATGCGCCCTGGCAAAGCTCAGGCCTTCGGCTTCGTGGAGGGCGTTCCGGTCTTCGGTCTTTCGGGCAATCCAGCAGCAGCTTACTGCGGCTTCGAGATGTTCATTCGTCCAGCGCTGCGCAAGATGCAGGGCTTCACCACTTTCGAGCGTCCCCGCGTGAAGGCAACGCTCGCGAAGGATCGCAAGAAGAAGGATGGGCGTGTGCTGCTCTTGCGCGCTACGCTTACGCATGATGAAGAAGGCAAGCTCGTAGTCGTGCCTGCTAAGAACCAGAATTCAGGCCTATTCGGCACGCTTCAACGAGGAAATTGCCTGGCGGTGCTGCCAGCAGGGGTGCCAGAGGGTAAGCGCATTGCAGCGGGCACCGAAGTCGAGTGCATCTTGCTCGACGTTGAGGAAGGGAGCGTTATCTCATGAAGTTCGCAATAATCACTTGTTCAGATACGCGTACGCTTGAGACCGATACGGCGGGCAACGTGCTCGAAGAGCTTATCGCCGAAAAAGGATGGACGTGCGTTTCGCATGTCGTAACGACCGATGAACGCTCGCTCATTGCGCAAGCGATCGTGACAGCGTGCGGTCGTTTCGAAGCTGATGTTGTCATCACGTGTGGCGGCACGGGGCTTTCTCCGCGCGACGTAACACCAGAGGCCACCGAAGATGTGTGCGATCGCCCTGTTCCTGGCATTGCCGAAGGGATGCGTGCTTATAGCATGCGCTTCACCAACCGCGCGATGCTCTCACGTGCGGTGTGCATGCAGCGTGGCAAGACGCTCGTGATCAACTTCCCGGGAAGTGAAAAAGCGGTGCGCGAGAACTGGGAGGCCGTGAACGAGGTGCTCGAGCACGCGCTTGCGATGATGGATGGGCAAGGCCACTAACACCGAATAAAAGCTCTTCAGCCAAACCGAAGTGCTGTGTCGTTCCTAATATATTGACATATATAAATCTATCAACATTATTAAAATACGTTATATTGATGATTATAAATATATAGGGGAAATATGGACGCTGTTGGATCGTTCTTAATGGATCAACTTCTTAAGATGCAGTGGCTCTCGGATCTGATTGCGATATTCATCGATGCGCTTGGTCTGGATGCTTCGTCTCGATGGGGTGGAACCCTTCATTTTTTTATCTATGACACCATAAAAATCGTTATATTGCTTTGTGTGATGATTTTCATCATCAGCTATATTCAGAGCTACTTTCCACCCGAACGAAGCAAGCGCATTCTTGGGCGTTTCAAAGGTTTTAGTGGCAACGTGGTGGGGGCGCTGCTCGGAACGGTAACGCCCTTCTGCGCCTGTTCGTCCATTCCGTTGTTCATTGCTTTTACGCGTGCGGGTTTGCCCCTTGGCGTTACTTTTTCTTTTCTCATATCCTCTCCCATGGTAGACATTGCCTCAATCGTTCTCATCATGAGTATCTTTGGACCGCACGTTGCTTTTATCTATACGATCGTTGGTCTTATCATTGCGGTTGTGGGAGGTTCGATCATTCAGAAATTGAAGATGTCGGATCAGGTCGCTGACTTTGTGCGGGGTGAACCACTTGATGCTGCACAGGTGCAAAGCCTGAAGAAAAAGCAACGTATATCCTATGCTCTTGGGCAAACTGGTGAGACTTTCCGCAAAGTGTTTCCGTTCATTCTTATTGGCGTATCGATAGGCGCGCTTATTCACAATTGGATTCCGCAAGAAATCATCGAGGCAATTCTTGGTGATGGCAACCCGTTTGCAGTCGTGCTTGCCACGCTCGTTGGCGCACCGATCTATGCTGATATCTTTGGGACCATTCCTATTGCAGAAGCGTTGTTTGAGAAGGGTGTCGGCCTTGGCACCATACTCGCTTTTATGATGAGCGTTACCGTACTGTCGATTCCATCGCTCACCATGCTTTCACGCGTGGTCAAGCCGAAGTTGCTTGCTACATTCATTGGTCTTTGTCTCGTCGGAATGATCATAAGCGGCTATGTGTTCAACTGGCTACAGCCCCTGTTCGCGTGAAGGAGACTGCCATGTGCAGATGTAAGAGGAGGTACAGGTGCAGGTCGGTGTGAGCCTGCCAGCCTCGCAAACGGTAACTGACAAATTGATTCGCGAGGTCTCGGTCGGCGGATGTTCGAGCTCCAAGCTCCTTCCTGTCAGCCCCGATGGCCTCCAAGGAGATGGAAATGTTCGATAGCTTATTCACCGCGGAGAACCTGCTTAACGTCCTAGGCACGTTCGTCTACCTGTTTGGAGAGCTGTTCCTGCTCTTCGTCGCCATAAGCTTCTTCGTAGCCCTGCTGCAAGTGTGGGTGTCCAAGGACCGCATCAAGCGCATACTTTCGCGTCCACACAAGGTGACCAACGCGATTCTGGGCGCTGCGCTCGGCGCGGTAACGCCGTTCTGCTCGTGCTCCACCATCCCCGTCTTGGTGGGCCTCTTCAAGAGCGGCGCGCCCTTCTCAGGAGCTATCTCGTTCCTGATGACCTCCCCGATACTTAACCCCGCGATAATCGCGCTCCTGCTCGTGTTCTTCGGTCCCGTGCCAACGGCGGTCTACGCCGTCATTACCTTCGCGTTCGCGGTATGCGCGGGGCTCGTGCTCGACGCGATCGGGTTCTCGCGCTACATCAAGAACGTTGCCGTTAAGGGTGGATGCTGCGGGGGCGACGAGGCAACATGGGAGAACTTGAAGGGAACGTTCTGGCAGAAGCAAGCGCAGGCCTGCAAGTACGCCCTTACGGATGCCGTTGGGCTGTTCAAGGGTGTCTTCGGCTGGCTGCTCCTCGGCGCAGGCATCGGGGCGTTCATCTACGGGTTCGTGCCGACCGAGCTTCTTGAGGGATTCGCGGGCGCGGACAACCTCTGGGCCATCCCGCTCGCCGCAGTGATCGGCATACCCATGTACATCCGTGTGGAGACGATGATCCCGATCGCGGGCATCCTCATGGAGAAGGGCGTGTCCTCGGGCATCGTCATCGCGCTCATACTGGGCGGTGCCGGGTGCTCCATCCCCGAGGTCTCGCTTCTGAACAGTATATTCAAGAAGCCGATGGTGGTGACGTTCGTACTGTGCATCCTGCTCGTTGCCATAGGCACCGGCTTCGCATTCACGCTCATTATGCCGTGATGTCATGCGGGCAAAACAAAGACAGGAGACCCTTAAGAGAAAGGATATAGAAATGGGACTTTTCGGAAAGATATTCGGCAAGGAAGAAAAGAAGGAGAGCTGCTGCTGCGAGATGGAGATCGTGGAGCTGCCCGAGGGCGATATCGCTGCGCCGTGCGACTGCGGGGACGCCTGCGATGCGCCTGGGGCGGAATCTATCACGCTCACGGTGCTGGGCCCGGGATGCAAGCGCTGCCACCAGCTCCACGAGAACGCCCAGGCTGCTGCTTCGAAGGCAGACGGTTCGGTGGGCGTCGAATACGTCACAGACCCAGCCGCGATAGCTGAGGCAGGAGTCATGTCCACGCCTGCGCTTCTCGTGAACGGGAAAATCGTCTCGCAGGGAAAGGTGCTCAAAGTTGATGAGGTCGAAAAGCTGCTTTGTTGCACTACAGAGTAAGTAAGTTTCTTGACCGAGCATCATTCGTAAGAGAATATAGAGAAATATCGAACTATGTGAGGATAGAGGTTTAGCGATGACTTCAAAGGATGCCGCGCAGGTATTCAAGATTCTTGGAGATGAAAATCGATTGCGCATCGTTATGCTCATTGCTAAGCAAGAAGAGATATGCGCTTGTAACTTGCTCGACACTCTTAACATAGCGCAGCCAACATTGTCTCATCACATGAAGCTTCTGAGTAGTTGCGGTTTGGTCAAATCAAGAAAAGACGGTCGATGGATGCACTATTCTTTGAATCATGACTTGTTCAAGCACCTTGAATCTTTTCTTGGAGAGCTAGCCTGATAAGAATGAGTGTAAAGAGCGCCCGGCGGGTATTCAGTTTTTATTGAAGCAACCGATCTATAGCGCTTATCAGATGTATTCCTTCGTTCTTCCAGCTTCACAATTCATTGAGAAATTCAGCAAATAGTTTAAAAGCTATCAATAAGATGGAATCTTTTATCAAGAAGTGAATTCGTTTCAGAGGTCTTATTCTTAAGAGCGGAAGGACCCACCGCTACGAGCGGTGCCAAACACCGCTCTTGCCGCCTTCTTTGTGCACGAGGCGCACTTCGCCGATCTCCATGCCGCGATCGATCGCCTTGCACATGTCATAGATGGTAAGGCAGGCAACCGAAGCGGCCGTGAGCGCTTCCATCTCAACGCCAGTCTTTCCTACCAGCGAAGCCTGCGCTACCACATGGATGCCGCAAGGGTGCGGTCCGCTTGCGTGGCTCGCCTGCTTTTCGGTCGCGGGTGCATCATCTCCCCAGATGGGAAGCAGATCGATGGTCACATTAGTGAGCATGACCGGATGGCAGAGCGGGATGAGTTCGCTCGTCTTCTTCGCTGCCATGATGCCAGCGATGCGCGCAGTTGCGATAACGTCGCCTTTTTTCGCGCGGTGAGAAAGCACCGTGGCGAGCGTTCCAGCCTGCATGGTGATGAAGCCCTCAGCAATGGCAATGCGTTTGGTCTCGGCTTTTTCGGACACATCGACCATATGGGCATTGCCCTGTTCGGTTAAGTGATTCAGCTTCAATTCGTCTGCCATTGGTTCCTCTTCGACGTGCGCTCGTATCGTTCGCGTCTATTCTAGCGCTTAGCCACCCACTTGGACCATTTCGCGTACGGTGCCGGTTCGCGCAGCATGGCTTTCGGGCTTCTGCTTCATGGCTTGCCAGAACAACGCTTCAACATCTTCTACGGTGCCCTGGCGAAGCGCCGCTCTTACATCGAGCTCTTCATCGGAGAAAAGGCACAGGCGCAGTTTGCCATCAGCGGTAAGGCGCAAACGATTGCAGGTGCTGCAAAAATGGTCGGACACCGAGGTGATGAATCCGATCGTTCCGAGCGAATCGGGAAGCTTCCAGTAACGCGCAGGCCCCCAGCCAGCGGGCACAAGTGCGCGCTGGTCTGCGTTGTCGAGCGGATAGGGAGCACCCAGGCCAGCCTCAACGCAGCTTGCGGTGAGCGTCTCGATCAGCTCGGGCAAGGGAATGACCTCGCTCTCATCCCAGTGAGCAACCTCTGAAGAACAGGTCGAACCAAGCGGCATGTATTCGATGAAGCGCACATGGAGCGGGAGCTCTTTCGTGAGGCGCGCGAACGCAGCCAGATCTTGGTTCATGCTGCGGATGACCACGGTATTGATCTTCACCGGATCGAAGCCAGCATCGAGTGCCGCATGGATGCCCGCAAGTGCATCGTCCAAGTTTCCACAGCGGGTGAGCGTGCGATAAGTGGTGGGGTTGAGCGAATCGAGCGAGATGTTCACGCGAGAAAGCCCTGCTGCCTTCAACTCGCTTGCGAAGCGTGGCAGGAGAACACCATTGGTGGTGATCGCCACATCTTCGATGCCCTGGACATTCTTGCAAGCGCCGATCAGGTCCTGCGCTCCTTTACGCACGAGCGGCTCGCCGCCCGTGAAGCGCAAGTGCTTGATGCCGCAACGTGCAGCCACTTCCACCACACGCACGATCTCTTCGAAGGAGAGGATCTCATCATGTTCGCGGGTTTCAACGCCTGCTTCGGGCATGCAGTATACGCAGCGCAAATTACACCGGTCGGTGAGCGAGATGCGCAGGTAATCTATGTTGCGTCCAAAGCGATCTTTCATAGGACTAGCAGGGTGTTTCGGCTTCCCTTTGCGCAAGGTGACTAATGGGTCACCACATAGAGCGCTTCAGGAGGGAAGGTGAGAAACACGCAGTCTCCTCTCTCAGGCAGAGCGTTATCGGCGGTAATGTGCTTGTCGATATTCCATCGTACATGACTTTTGAGGAATGCTTGCTCGGTATTTTCTGGCGGTGCTGGGGTGCGCACTTTGCTATCCTGCGTGCTCTGCAGGTGAAGAGCCGTGGGAAGCTGAGTTCCCTTCTCGTCGACGAACGCAGCCATGACGGCACGCTCGAAACGCGAATCGCTCACACGGTCGCAGCGCATCCTAAACACATTGGGCTGCGCGTTCGATGCCGCGGCACCTTCACGCGCCTGCTTGATGTGGTAGGCGCGCACGCCAAGCCAGGCTACGTCATGAGGGACCACGCGCTTCGTTTCCATCTCCACGCCCCATTCAGGTAGGTATACGCGATGATCGCTCACATAGCGTGCCGGGGTGGTGTTCTTGCAACCCGAAAGCCGGATCGCTGCCAAGCTTCGCGGTTCGTGCACGAGCTCATCCTTGGGCGCTATCTCATCGATCGTGCCATCGCTCACCACCGCAATGCGATCGCAGAAACGGAACGCCTCATCGATATCGTGCGAAACATAGAGGATGGTTCCTTCATAGGTAGCGAACAGATCGAGCAAGCTCTGTTCAAGCTCGCTCTTCAAGTGCGCATCGAGAGCAGAGAACGGTTCGTCGAGCATGAGGATCGCGGGCTGGGCGGCGAGCATGCGCGCGAGCGCCACGCGTTGCTGCTGACCACCGGAAAGCTGCAGGGGGTAGCGCTTCTCCAGCCCGCGAAGCCCGAAGCGCGTGAGTTGACGCTCGATGAGCGCATCACCGTTTCGCTTGAGCACCTCGCGCGGAATGCCCGCTGCGATATTCGCCTTCACGGTAAGGTTCGGGAAGAGCTGGTAATTCTGGAACAGCAGCGCGCTCTTGCGTTCCTGCGCAGAAAGATTCACGGATGCCTTCTTGCCAGGAGCCTTGTCGAAATACGTCTTGCCATTCACGACGATCTTACCTGCATCAGGCGTTTCAACACCGGCGATGCAGCGCAGTGTGAGCGACTTGCCACACCCAGAGGCGCCCAAGAAGCCGAGCGTTTCGTGCGCCGCTTCAAAGGCAACTTCCAGATCGAAGGTGCCGTAGTGCTTCTCGATGTCGACCACCAGACTCACAGTTCCACCTCCTTACGACGATACTTCGTCGTGCGCTTGCTCCAGAGGTTGATCGCGAAGATCACCGCGAAGGAGATGATGATTACTACGATCGTCCAGAAGAACGCCGCCTCGATATTGCCGCCCATCCATTCGAAGTAGATGGCGATGGGAATGGTACGCGTGATACCCGCGTAGTTGCCCGCCAGAAAGAGCGTTGCGCCGAACTCGCCGAGCGCACGCGCGAAGGCGAGCATGGTGCCAGCAGCCACAGAAGACCAGGCAAGCGGCAGCATGAGTCGGAAGAAGATGCGCCCTTCGCTCCAGCCGAGTGTACGGGCGGCATCGAGCATGTCGGCGTCGATCGATTCGAAGGCGCCGCGAGCCGAGCGATACATGAGCGGGAAGGCTACGACCACCGCTGCGATAACGGTCGCCTGCCAGCTGAAGACGAGGGGGAACCCGATCTGGTCGAACCACGCGCCAACGGGGGTGTTGCGGCCCAAGAACATGAGCAGCAAGAAACCGCAGACTGTGGGTGGCAGTACCATCGGAATCGTGAAGATCGCATCCATGATGCTTTGGGTGCGCGGCTTCAAGCGCAGTGTCCACCAAGCGGCGAGCAAACCCAAGATGAAGATGAAGATGATAGCGGTGCCCGTGGTCTTGAGCGTGACCAGAAGGGGCGACCAGTCGAGGGTCTGGAAGAAGCTGCCAAGTTGTTCGAAGGCCGAAGGAGCCGCCGCGATGGCCACCGCATCGCTCGCCTGTAGGTTGGCGTAATCGACATGCGCGAGGCGCAGGTTCGCATCGGTAGCAAGGGGGCTTTCTTCACCCATCACATCTGCGCCCGTGTCGGTTTGGACGGAGGTGTAGAAATAGCCTGGTTTATATTCCTGGGAAAAGCCGATCGTAAGGCCGTGCGTGGTGAAGGCCTGCTTGCTCGTGAACAGCCATTCCGCATCGTTCTTCACAACGGAATTACCTTGGGCATCATAGGAATCGAGCGCACTGAATAGGAGCTTGAGGCTGGCCTGGGTCTGTTCGTTTGCAAGGTCGAGCCCGTTCTGTTTTGCGAGCGCCTCAGGAACGTAGACCACCACCACACCCGACAAGTCAACCAAGCAAAGAGAATCGGCAGGCGCGTCCATCAAGTAGCAATAGCCCTGGTACGTGCCTTCGATCGGGCGGTTCGAGCCTTTCTCGACACGGGAGAAATCCGAGAGTGCGAAATCGACGTCGGAAGTGCGCGCTGAACTTCCTTCAGAAGATACTTCAACATCCTGGAAAGCCGTGCTCGCATTGGCATCTTGCGCCTGTGCCGAACCGCCTGTTTGAGCCGATTCAGCAGGTGCACCATAGGCAAACGTAGGCATGCTCCCGCATAGCGAGAACGCGCCGAAAAGAAGGCTCGTACCCAAGATGAGCGCGAGCCAAAAGGTGTTCTGTTTGCCGACAGAATTCATGATCAAGCGAGTTCAAATCCCCATTTTTGCCAGATCTTCTGAGCCTCAGGGCTTTCCTGGCACCAGGTGAGGAACGTAGCTGCGGCCTCAGCGTGCGCTGAATCCTTCAGCACGGCAGCAGGGTAGACGATGGGCTGATGGGTATCAGCTGGCAGGGTGCAAACGGTCTTCACGCCACCGTAGCGCATAACATCGGAACTGTAGACGAAGCCCAGATCGACTTCACCAGACTGAGCATACGAGCAGACCGAACCGACCTTATCGGCTTCGGTGACCTTTCCCTTGATCGGGCCGGTGATCTCGCCATCGGTGCCGCTTTCGTTAGTGTAGCAACCAACGGTGTAGAGCGCCTGCTTGGCATAGGTGCCTGCAGGAACGTTCTTATCGCCTACGGAAATGGTGTAGCTGCCATCGCAGGCCTGCGCCAGATCGAGCTCATCGATGTCGGAGTCTTCAGCGGTCACGATAACGAGGTCGTTCGCGAAGAGATCGAAGGGTTTATCTTCGCCGATCTTGCCGTCTTCGACCACTTTATCCATGTTCTTCTTGTTCGCTGAGATAAAGATGTCAGGTGCGCCACCTGCCTCGATCTTCTGCACGAGCGTGCCGGATGCTTCATACTGCGAATCTTTGAAGGTTACGTTCGGATTCTCTTTGGTGTAGGCTTCCTGCGCTTCGTTCATCGCGTCGGTGAGCGAATTCGCTGCATAGATCTCGAGCTCGACCTTTTCTTGCGAGTTCGAGCTGCTGCAGCCTGCAAGCAGGCAAGCAGCCAAGAGGCTCACGATGATCGCAAGGAACGCGAGCGCTTTCTTCGCGTGTGGTTTGGTCTGTTCCATCTTCATCCTTCCCGGTGCTTCCCGATTTTAATTATTCTCGATTGAGAATATATTCTCGAATAAGAATAATAGATCAACTTGGCGCGAAGAGAGCTCTCTTCGTTTTACAATATGGTTACAACCAGATTGGAGCACGCATGGATCCCCGCGATTTCGAAGTCGAGGTCAAACTCATCATCAAAGCCAAGAACACCGAAGAACACACTCCGGCGCTGGGGAAAGGTATCGTGAGCCTGTGCAAGCTCGTAGATGAAACGGGGTCGCTCAACAAAGCGGCAGCAGAGATGGGAATGGCGTACTCCAAGGCATGGAGCATCTTGAAGCATGCCGAAGAATCGTTCGACATCCAGCTGCTGAGGCGCAAAGGGAACAAGGGCTCCGAGCTCACGCCTGAAGCACGCCGCTTGATCGCCATCTACGAAGAACTGCAAAAGCAACTCGACGAACAAGCTGCCAGCCTGCTAGACGAATTGCTCAGGTGACGAACGACTGAGTAGTTTGTCATCTTTTGATGAGAGTGCGTGGCTCGAGCGCGAAGAGGTCGCACTCTCGGATCCCGCGCTGGAGCTCAAGCGCATCATGCGGGCAGATGTCGGTACAAAGTTGGCAAGCCATGCAATCGTTTGCGCGAAAGTCCAGTTGCCCATGAATTTCTGTGTTGCGCGTAAGTGCCACGAATGAATTCACTGGCTCGTTTGCCACACCACGTAACGCTCCCGTGGGGCAGAAGGTCATGCAGATGCCACAAAGATCACAAGTGGTTTCAGAAACGCGCACGCTCCCAAAAAGGCGAGTTGGAAGATGGATATCATCTTCCGCGTTCAACGTGGCTTCTGCCCAAGCAGGGTCGATACGATAGAGTTCGTTCAGAATACGCTCATTGCGCACAGGTTCAACGCGCTTCATCAAGCCCTTGCGGGCGAGCAGACTCTGTGCGAGCGCGGGCTTTTCGCGCTGTGTTTCTGCACCTACGTAGAATGTTCCTACCGCAGCTTCGGCGATCGAATCGGTCGTGCGGTGAACGAAGTGATCGAACATGCCGCGTCGCGACAGTTCGGGAGAGGTGTTGGCGCGAGACGCTTCTTCGCTCTCTGCCTCGACGATCGTCCATTGGGGGGCGATCGCACGCGCGTTGCCAGGGAGCGAAAGCCCGTACGGTGAAGCATCTACGAGCGCTGCGAGCAAATGCTCGGCCTGTTCGCTCACTTCCGCGATAAGACTGCCCTGCGCATTCGGGCAGATGGCGCAATCGGCACTGCGATAGCGAAGCTCAACGCCCGCGCAGGAGGTGGCGATGATAGTGGATTCATCAAGCGCGGCAAGGCAGGGAACAACAAGCGCGTCGCCTGCTTCCGCTCTGTCTGCTGGTTCGGTGCTGCGTGCAGCCTCTTGGTTGCGCAGATATTCGCAGCTTATCGTGAGCGCGCCGCAGGGTCTCTCGGCGTGAAGGCCGCCTGCGCTGCTCAAGTTTGTATCATCTTGCAGGGCGTCCGCCTGTTCGGCAACACTCTCGATCGCAGCCTGAACAAGCTCGGGAACATCTTCGACAAGCTGCAGTGCACTCGTTGGGCAAACGCTTGCACAGGCGCCGCAGCCCGTGCAGAGGTGATTGTCGATGACAAGCAACCCATCATCGTCGCGCGCGATCGCTTCGTGCGCGCAAACCTGAAAGCACGCCATGCAGCTCGCGTGACGATGACGCACGCGCACGCAGGCCGCCTGGTCGATTTCGACAGACTTCTTTCCTAGCTTGGAAAACGCTTCTGCGGCATCGAGGAGAGAGGGCATGTTCACTTCCAGATCGTTCAGGCTTCGCTTTTGCAGCATGCCAGGCAAAGGCATGCGACATGATGCTCGTTATTGTAAAACAAACGCACGTAATGCCCCACTTCAGCGAAGTAAAGCATTTTATTCTCAAAATAGAATAATGAATGGCGTTTCTGTGGGTAAATGGTTACTGCGTATGCGGAAGTTTATCGAGGAACAACACTAGAATTAAAGATGTCCCTTTCTATGCATGAGAGGGTGGAGCGTAACCACAAATGCGAGGCATCATGCGTGCTCACAGCTGTGGTTAACGCTTCAGAAGAGAAGGGTTGAGCGGTATGCCTTTGGGGAAGGGCGTTCTGCTCGCAACAAGGGAAGAAAGGGGAGAGCTATGTCTGATATGCTTCCGGCCGTTTCACGTCGTACGTTCGTGAAGGCCACCGGAGCTTTGGGCGCATTAGCTGCAGCAGGCGGAACCATGGCGGCATCACAAGCTGTATTCAGTAACGTTGAACCTGCGCATGCCGACACGCCGGAAAAGCTCGTTTGGAGCCAATGTAACGTCAACTGCGGTGGACGCTGCATTTTCCACTGGCATACCAAAGACGGCAAGATCCAATACATGACCACCGACGATATCGGAAACGATGATTTCCAAGCGCGCGCCTGCTTGCGCGGTCGCGTTATGCGTCAGTGGGTGAACAATCCGGATCGCCTCCAGTATCCGATGAAGCGCGTAGGCGCTCGCGGTGAAGGAAAGTTCGAGCGCATCAGCTGGGACGAAGCGATCAAGACCATTGCCGACAAGATTCGCTACACCATCGACACCTACGGAAACGATTCCATCTATGTGAACTACGCAACGGGCATGTATTCAGCAACCGGGCGTTCGGTCGAGCGTTTGCTCAACTGCGTAGGCGGCTACTTGCCCATGTATGGCGACTATTCAACGGGCATGCACCAATATGTGATGCCGTTCATGTATGGCGTCGGGGTATCACCTTATGAGAACATCTCTGCTTCATCGGTCGATCAGGCACAAAACGCCGACCTGGTCTTGATGTTCGGCAATTCCCCCGCCGACAACCGCATGGGCGGCGCGAATGTGGTCTGGGACTACAACACGGTGCGTGAAGCAGGACCCGAGATCATCCACATCGATTATCGTCTGAACGAAACTGCGGCGGGCTATCCATCTGAATGGCTGCCGATCCGTACGGGCACCGACGCGGCGCTCGTTGCGGGTATCGCGCACGAACTTATCACGAACGATTGGGTTGACCTCGACTTCCTGCACAAGTATTGCGTAGGCTACGACGAAGAGACGATGCCGGCTTCTGCGAAGGGCCAGAACAAGTCCTATCACGACTACATCATGGGCCTCGGTTACGACAAGGTCGAGAAGACCCCTGAATGGGCTGCAGAGATCACGCTCGTTCCCGCGGAGAAGATTCGCGAACTAGCTGCCAAGATCCACGACGCAAAAGCGGTCTTCGTGGTTCAGGGTTGGGGCCTTCAGCGCCACTCCAACGGCGAATCGGCAACGCGTGCAGTCTGCATGCTCGCCCTGCTCACAGGCAACCTTGGCAAGCCGGGCACGAACTCTGGCATGCGCGAAGCAGAACCTCCGGGAGCTCCGGTTGGCAGCTTGCCCGCATCAGACGAAGACCCGAATGGCGCTCCGATGAACATGGTGAACGCCAAGATCAGCTGCTATTCGTGGCTCAAGTGCATCGACGAGGGCAAAGACTTCCAGAAGGAACTCGATGCAACTGATGAGATCGCACTGTTCATGGGCGCGCAGAATCCCGAAATGGCGGCAGCTGCGGCCAAGATCGAGAAGCCGAAGAATGGCATCAAGATGCTCTGGAACTATGCGGGCAACTGCATCTCCAACCAGCATGGCGACATCAACAAGGTCTACGAGGTGCTCTCCGATGAGAGCAAGTGCGAGTTCATCGTGGGTTGCGATACGTTCATGACTGACTCCGCGAAATACTGCGACATCTTGCTTCCCGACGCCATGCGCGCCGAGCAGCTCAACATGTCCACCAACGGCTACTCCGAGTACTACTGGGGTGTTACCGTGGGTGGTCCGGCGCAGGAGCCGCCGTTCGAGTGCCGTCCGATCTACGACGTTCATGCCGACATCGCTGAAAAGCTCGGCGTGCGTGATAAGTTCACGCTCGGTAAGACCCAGGACGAATGGATCGAAGAGCTCTACAAGGCAGGCGCTGCGGCAGACCCCGAGCTTCCCAGCTGGGAAGGCATCCTTGAGCAGGGTGTTTACAAGCGTAAGCTTCCTACCGCTATCGCCTTTGAAGAGAACGTCAAGGACCCCGTGGGTCATCCCTGGAACACGCCTTCGGGCAAGATCGAAATCTACTCCGAAGCGCTCGCTAAGATCGCAGAGGATCGCGAGTTGGAAGGCCGCCTTACGGAAGGTCAGGTGATCTCGCCTATTCCGATCTTCGATCCGGGCGTGGAAGGTTATGGTGCCGTTACCGACGAATACCCGCTCTACATGTCGGGTTGGCACGACAAGGCGCGTACCCACTCTTCGTTCGGTTCGCTCGAAGTACTCAAGGACTACAATCGCCATCGCCTGTGGATCAATCCACTCGATGCCGATCCGCGTGGCATTCACGACGGCGACAAGGTGCGCGTGAAGAGCCCGGCAGGTGAAGTTGAGATCGAAGCGCACGTCACGAGCCGTATCGTGCCGAGCGTCGTTGCTATGCCACAGGGCTTCTGGCACGATGCCGACATGAAGGGCAACAAGCTCGACAAGGGTGGCTGCATCAATACGCTTACCACCTATGTGCCTTCACCCTTGGCTCATGGCAATGGCCCTTCCAATTCCATCATCGCTGAAGTTACTAAGGCTTAGGGAGGTGCATCATGGTTCAGTATGGTTTTTATTATGACAACTCCCGTTGCACGGGATGTAAAACGTGCGTGATGGCCTGTAAAGACTACAAAGACAGCGCGCTCGATGTTGCCTACCGCAAGGTGTACGACCTTGAAGGCGGCACCTGGGAAAAGCAAGCAGACGATATCTACACCACCGATTGCTTGTTCTATCACCTTTCCATGGCGTGTAATCATTGCGATGATCCCGCCTGCGTGAGCGTTTGCCCCACCACGGCAATGCACAAGGAAGGCAAGCGTGGCTTGGTGCTCGTAGATGAGACCAAGTGCGTTGGCTGCGGCTATTGCGTCATGGCATGCCCTTACAACGCGCCTAAGGTCAGTCGCGAGCTTGGCTACTCGGTCAAATGCAATGGGTGTGAAGAGCGCCTCAATCAAGGTTTGCAGCCGATATGCGTCATGTCGTGTCCGTTGCGTGCGCTCGACTTTGGTCCGATCGACGAGCTACGCAAGAAGTATGGCGACACGGCAGAGATCCATCCGATGCCTTCGGCGTCTTACACGCACCCCAACATCACGATAAAGCCTTCGCCAGCAGCGCTCGATCCTGCGGCATCGAAGGCGCATGTTGCTAATCCTAAGGAGGTGCAGTAAGCATGGAACTCGCAGTACATGAATTCCCACTCACTTTTTTCACAACGCTAGCGCCTCTCGGTGCGGGTGCGTTCTTCATGCTCGCGCTTTCGTTCTGCTTCGCAGATTTTTCGAAAGACCAGCTCAAGAAGATCGATCGTTTGACCATCATTCCGCTCTTGGTGGCATTGGTGGGCCTTATCGCATCGTTCTTCCATTTGGCGAACCCGGGGCATGCGCTCAATATCGCGAACACGGTCGGCTCAACGCCACTTGCTAACGAGATCACCGCATTTGGTATCTTCATGATCGTGGCGGCAGTGTACTGGATCGTCGCACTTGCTGGCGGCTTGAAGAACAACAGCGCCCGCAAGGGCTTTGCGCTAGTGGCAGGCATCCTTGGCCTTATCGCCGCGCTCTTCATCGGGCTTGCGTATGCGATCCCCACCATTCCTACGTGGAATAATTTCTGGACGCCGCTTTCGATCATCGGCTTCACGTTCTTCGGCGGCACGTTGCTCGGTTTGCTCATCACCACGCTGGCAGGCGCAGGCGATGCGTCTGTGAAGGGCAAAGCAGGTTCGATCCACTTCGCTATCTTCACGGTAGGCGCGGTGCTGAGCTTGGTAAGTGTGATCGCGCTGTGGATCATCGGTTCGACCGCATCCAACCTGGTGCTTCCTGTTGGTGAACTCGCCGGTAGTATGATCTGGGCATTCGTGCTCTTCATCATCCTTACGGTCATCGGCTACGGCATCGGTTTCGCCGCTATCAAGATCTCACCGCTCACGGTCTTCGTGATTGTCGGTGTCGTTTTGGTCGCGGTTGCGATCTTCCTCGCACGCATGTGCTTCTACGCCTTGCAGATCGGCGTAGGATTGTAGGGAACCTCACCCAAGGGAAAAGGGCTTGGCCGCATGCGGTTGAGCCCTTTCTTTGTATCGGGCACAATAGGGACGGTCAGCGTATGCTGCGTTTGATGAAGCCAGGAGGCATGATGGATAAACTTGACGATAAATCGCGGGCGGAGATCGTGTTCGTGGGGTCGACCTTGGGCCCGCTTTTTCTGCATGATCCCGAACATGACGCGCAGGTTGTTGCGACCGGTCTTGAAGCGCTTGCATCGCTCGATGTTGAAGCAGCTGCGAAGGATTGGCCCTTCGTTTCCGCCGAAGATGCCGAACGCGCGCTTGCGCTCATGCATGAAGGCCTTGCGGAAGGCACGAAGAGCGATGCTCTCGTGTGGGAATACCGTCGTTTGTTCGTGGGTCCGCTGGCAAAGCCGGCGCCGCCCTGGGGTTCGGTCTACACCGACAAGGATATGGTCGTGTTCGGCGCTTCCACCATGCAGCTGCGCGACTGGATGCGAAGAAATGGTATCGCGATCGAAAAAGGTGAGAGCGACGAGCCAGAGGATCATATCGGCACGATGCTCGTGTTGCTTGCCTGGCTCGCTGAAGAGCGCCCTGAACTCGTGGACGAATTCTTGTGCGACCATCTCTTGACCTGGTCCTCTCATTTTCTTGAGCAGCTCGAAGAGGCTGCTGAACAGCCCTTCTACGAAGGACTCGCAAACCTTACCCGCAAAAGCCTTGAAGGCTTGCAAGAAGAGCGCGAACTCGAGGTGGCCTATCCGCGCTTCTATCGCTAAGAAGGCCACATACCGTTTGCGCCCCTACGTGCTCTGAGCGCAAAAAGCCGACGAGGTTGCCTCACCGGCTTTTCTTTTTGCGGGATGTGGGTATCGCGTTGGAATAGGGTTCCTGCGCGCAGCTTAAGCGGTTTGACCTTCAGCGCGGGCAAGATCTTCAGGCGTGTTCACATTAAGGAAACAGTTTGCGTAGCAGAGAGGTTCGTTTTCTGCGTCGATGAAGCGAACATTCAGCGTATCGATCATATTTCTCATGCGTACTTTCTTTCGATCCCAACAAGCTTGGGCGACCTCAAGACAACGTTCGCGCTCATAGACTGCGCAGAACGGCTCGATTCCTTGGGGGCTCATGGGCACTACGGCATCGAAGGGCATGAAAAGATCAGCGCGCTGCGACTGCTCGAGCAACTCTGCCTCATATTCGATCAGGTCTACCGAGACATTTACCAGATCACAAGCAATCACAGCAACGAGCGGATTGCTGGCTGCCTCAAGAGCAGTGATGAATCCGGGTAGCGCTCCACGTTTGTCGTATTTGTCAGGAACAAGTCGTAGTCCTGGGTAACGCACCTGTAGATAAGTGAGTTCTTCGGGTTCGTTAGTGGTTACGATCAGTTCACTCGCTAAAGGTGCAAGTCTACCGATCATGTGCTCGATGAGCGGTCTGCCGTGGAAGGGCACAAGCGCCTTCGATTGGCGCATGCGTCTTGACTCGCCGCCGCTCTGAATGACCACAGAATAGAGCGGCTTCGCATAGGTATCGATAAGCCAGGTGGATATCTGTGAGATATCGTAAAAATTGAACACAGGCAAATTTGCAGTAAGCGCTCCAGCTGCTACTTCAGCCATATCGGTTACTACTGCAGCGGGAAGTGCGCCTTCAGCATCATTTGTTGTTTTGCCGTTTAAGATGTATTCGTTGATACGCGCAATAAGTGCGGGAGCCGCCTCAACATCGCGAGGATTGTCAGAGCGGAGAAGTTCTACAGCGGGCAGTCCTGAGCGTTTGAACCCTTCGATCACGACTAGATTCGACGCAGGTAGCATTCCGATCGCACGCACGCATTGCTCATAGGCATCCGTCGTTTTTTGCGTAGGCGTGCGAAGTAGAGCTTCGATGTTGGTCAGGTCTTCTTCGGACTCAGAATCGGATGGTATAAGATCTTCTACGACCGCAAAGCGTTTCGCGCTACTGATAGCGGTAGCAACGGCACCTGCTGCATGATGGCGATAAGAATCCTTGCCAGGGATATCGATCTCGAAATCATCATGGCTATGATGTTTGATCGAGGACACGGAAATGCCGCGCGCAGTAAGCTCCGAAATAAGTGCTTCAACGAGCGTGGTCTTACCGGAGTTCTTGCGCCCGATGAAGGCGATGCAGTTATCGAGGCGAGTGTTTCTCATGCGCGTTCTTTTCTGTAGAAGTGGTTAGCGTAGCTAACGGCTAATTGTAGCGCAACTTCCCCTGCACACGGTTGCATGTCCCGCGCCTGTCTGCATCGCTGCGCGCTAAGCGTAGAGTTCACGTTCCTCCACCAGCTGCGACTTGATGTGTCCGACGAGCTTCTCGAGCGCAGAGATAGCATGCGGACGAATATCAGCTCCAATCAGTACGTACATGAGCGATTCACCCACTTCAACGCGTCCTTCGTTGAGCCACGCTTGCACGTAATATACGCCTTCCCAACTAAGTGCTTCTTTGAGCGCCGCTTCAAGCCCTGCTTTGTCATAGGAGAAGTCCACGGCGACCACGCGCGCATCGCGCTCAGGTGCCTCGGCAGGACGCGCAACTTCTGCGCGAACAGCATGACGTGGGGTGGCGCGCACGATGCCGTTGTGAATCAAGAACATCCCAATATTAGGTGCCTGCTCGCTTTCTTTGGCCTGCGCAAGCCAAGCGTTCATATCGGGTTCTTCGATCGCCATAGTTCCTCCTTGTTTATTCGTAGCATATTCATTCGTCTCATCATGGTAGCGCGCGGTGGCGGTAGAAGCGCCAGGCAGCTATTTTGTCGCTTAGGTGTAACGCGCCGCTCTGCCCCGTGCTCCGCACGAGCATAAAGCGCCCTTGAACCACTTCGCTCAGCGTGTATGAAACGCTTTCGATTATGATAGGGAAAGCGCGTAAACGAAGGCAGGCAGAAGGAAGCCTCCAGCGCACGAACGTGAAGAGAGGATTCTCCTATGACGGTAGTTTTGCAACCATCGCTTTCTCATTACGATTATCTTATCGTGGGGGCTGGCCTCACGAGTGCTGTGTTCGCGCATGAGGCGAAAGCTGCCGGAAAGACCTGCTTGGTCATCGATCGCCGCGATCATATCGGCGGCAATATCTATACCGAAGAGATCGATGGCATCAACGTGCATAAATATGGCGCGCACATCTTTCACACCTCGCTCAAGCCAGTGTGGGAATACGTGAATCAATTCGCCGAGTTCAACAACTACATCAATTCACCGGTCGCCGTCTACAAGGACGAACTCTACAACATGCCCTTCAACATGAACACCTTCTCGAAGATGTGGGGCATTCGTACGCCCGATGAAGCGCGCGAGAAGATCGAGCAGCAGAAGGCCGCTGAAGGGATCACCGATCCGCAGAACCTCGAAGAACAAGCGCTCTCGCTCGTCGGCCGCGATATCTTCGAGAAGCTTGTGAAGGGCTATACCGAAAAGCAGTGGGGTCGTGATTGCAAGGACTTGCCCGCATCGATCATCACGCGCCTGCCGGTGCGTTTCACTTACGACAACAATTATTTCAACGACCGCTTCCAGGGCATTCCCATGGGCGGCTACACGGCTATGGTCGAGAAGATGTTCGGCGATACGGAGATTCTGCTGAACACGGAATTCCGCACGTTCATCGAAGAGCACTCTGGCATTGCCGATCGCATCATCTACTGCGGCCCGATCGACGAATATTTCGATTACAAGCTGGGTAATCTTGAGTATCGCTCGCTGCGCTTCGAGACTGAATCGGTCGATTCTGCGAACTGGCAGGGCAATGCAGTGGTGAACTATACCGAACGCGAGATTCCCTTCACGCGCATCATCGAGCACAAGCATTTCGAATTTGGCGATCAGCCAACCTCCATCATCACACGCGAATATCCTGCCACCTGGGAGCCGGGTGATGAGCCCTACTATCCCATCAACGACGAGCGCAACACTGCGCTCTACGAGCAGTATCGCGAACTTGCCGAGAGCGAAGGCAACGTGGTGTTCGCGGGTCGCTTAGGTGGCTACAAGTACTACGACATGGACAAGGCTATCGACGCTGCATTCGACCTGGTCAAAGACGAGCTCGGCATAGACCTTAGGTAGCGATATTGGCGAAGTTCAGCGGGATCGCTTCTGCGAGCGCATCCACGCTCGTGTCGATCTGACAACCGAGCCGCCCTCCCGAGAAGACGATGCGCTCGTGCTCTCGCGCTGACTGATCGATCGTGGTCGTGAACAGCTTCTTCATCCCCAAGGGGCTGCACCCACCGTGGATGTAGCCAGTAAGGGGAAGAAGCTCCTTCGAGGGGATCATGTGAACCGACTTCTCGCCAACACAAGCAGCAGCCTTCTTCAAATCGAGCTCTTCAGCAACCGGCACCATGAAGACATAATGGGTGCCTGATTTTCCCACAGTAACGAGCGTCTTGAACACGCGAGCAACTTCAAGACCCAGATGATCAGCAACTTCAACACCGTTCATCGCTTCAGCGCAATCCCAGATATGCGTATCGTATGCGGCACCGATCCGATCGAGCTCGCGCATCGCATTCGTTTTCTTTTCGTTCTTCTTAGCCATGGGCAGACTCTACTTTGCTAGCGCTTGTGCACCTGTTGGTTCGTGCTGCGCCGCGCGTGGCCTGATTGGTGCGGGTGATCTGCGCCTCCACGACGTGCTCCACTATCGTGTGTAGCGCCGTTGCGACCGTCAGCAAGATCATTGCGCGCGTTCGTGTGAGCCGCCGAGCGTTCGGATGAATCTTGATCCGCGGTAGTACCCCTGCGTGTTTTTGAACGCGGATTGTAATGATGCAGCAGCACCGGCTGAAGAAGCTTGAGCTTGAATACGATGAAGCCAGTAACAACAGCCAAGATAACGAAGACGACATAGCGCGGGGGCCCGTCGATAGCGCTCACCACGATCGCGCCCGCCGAAAGCAGAGCGGTCCAGCCCCACATGATGTAGACGGTTGCCTTCTGCGAGTAACCCGCCTGCAGGAGACGATGGTGAATGTGCCCGCGATCAGCCGAGTCGATCGGTTGATGCGCGCGTTTGCGACGAATGATGGCGATGGCTGTGTCCAAAATAGGCACACCAGCTGCGATGATGGGAACCAACAGGGAAACGAAGAACGCTGAACGAGCAACTGCCATAAGAGAGACGATGCCGAGCGCGAAGCCCAAGAGCAGCGCGCCAGAATCCCCCATGAATATACTCGCTGGGTGGATGTTCGACTTCAAGAAGCCAATGCACGCACCCACGATCACGAAGCTTGCCAGTGCAGCGCCAGGGCGCCAAGTGAGCACCGCCAGAATGCCGATAGTGGCTGCCGTGATGGCGGTAATGCCCGCTGCAAGTCCATCAAGACCATCGATGAGGTTGATGATGTTCGCGAAGGCAACCAGATAGAAGACGGTAAGGGGATACGATAGCCACCCAAACTCAAAGTAGCCGTCGCTGATGAAATTGTGAATGCTCGAGAAGAGCAATCCTGAAAAGGCCACGACGCAAGCAGCAACGATCTGACCGAGCAACTTGGCCTTCGGTTTCAGATTGTAAATATCATCGACGATACCCACGCCGAACATGATGAGGATGCCAACCGCAACGCCGATCCAGTTGACCTTATTGCCGAGCCCTCCTTGCAGAGGTGTGGTCCAACCCCAGAAGTGCGCACCTACGAGCGCGAGCGCGAGAGCAGCAACCATGCCGCCGAAGATGGCAACACCACCCATACGGGGAATAGGCTGCATGTTCACACGGCGCGCGCTAGGATAGTCGATCGCATCGAGCGCAATAGCCAAACGACGCGCAAGAGGCGTGAGCGCAATGGTAACGCCGAGCGCAACCGCAAAAAGAATGATGCATTCTATCCAATTCAAGTTGGAGAAACGCTCCTTGTTCGCGTATCGATAGTCGAGGGCGCGAATTCAGCGCTTAAAAAAGACACGATCCGCAACCAACTATTATAAATCTTCGACAGATAAGCCATCCTGCTATAATGAATCTTCGCGGACTCCGTGCTGAAAACAGGTGTGAACAACAGCATATGGGCGCGCGGGGAGTTTATGAATACAGCACACGAACAGAATCTTTCTCCTGAAGCTCAAGGCGCTCTGCCTGGCGAACAGGTTGCTATTAGCATCATCATCCCTGTATACAACGTTGTTGCGTGGTTGCCACGTGCGGTTGACTCGCTTACCGCTCAAACCTTTTCCGACTTTGAGATCCTGTTGGTGGACGACGGTAGCACCGATGGCTCAGCCGAACTTGCCGATAAGCTGGCCTTATTGGATAGCCGCATTCGGGTCATCCATCAGAACAACGCCGGCGCTGCTGCAGCGCGCAATACCGCCATCGAAGTGGCGCGCGGAGAATTCCTCTACTTCATGGATGGCGATGACTGGTGTGAACCGGACATGCTCGCGCGCATGCATGCAGTTGCGCATGAAAACGAGCTCGACCTGCTGGTGACCGGGTTCTTCATCGACACCTATTACAGCGCCGAGAAGTTCTACCGTGAAGCGCGCAATGCTCCTGATCGTATCTTTACCTCGCAAGAGGAATTCCGAGAGCACGCTCATGAACTCTTCGATGCGCAATTGCTCTATGCACCTTGGAACAAGCTCTACCGCCGTAGTTACTTGAACGAGAAGAACATTCGTTTCCCTGAAACGTTCTGGGACGATCTCCCGTTCAATCTCGATGTGGTGCGCGACATCGAACGAGTAGGTACTCTAGACGGGCACTTCTACCATTTTCTGCGTGCGCGCGCCGAAAGCGAGAACACGCGCTACCGTGCTGATATGTACGAGAAGCGCGAAGAAGAGCATCGTTGGCTACAGGAGCTCTACGCGGCATGGGGCATCGATGCCCCTGCTATTCAGGAGTTTCTTGCGCGTCGCTATGCCGAGCGCTTAGTGGGCTGCGTGGAGAATATCACCAACAAGAATTGCACGCTCACTGCGCGCGAGAAGCGTGCCGAGATAGCCCGCATGATCTCGACCCCACAAGCGAAGGATGCGCTTGCGAAAGCGGTGCCGGGAAGCTTCATGATGAAGGTGCTTTACGTGCCGTATCGAGCGCAGAATGCAACGCTTACCCTGTGGGAAAGCCGCTTCATCTCCTTCGTGAAGCAGCATTCGACCAATCTCTTCGCCCGCCTGAAGGCGAACCGCTAAACATTATTTATTTCACAGTAAGGACCGGGGTAGTGGTAGCGCGGATCACGCCATAGCTCACGCTGCCGAGCAGACCGCGAATCGCCCCAAGGCCGCGCCTCCCCATCACGATAAGATCGCAGCTATGATCGGAAGCATAGTCGATGATGCCATCGACCGCAGAAGGATGCGCGATCACTTCGTAGGTAACTTGGCTGGGATCGAGTTCAGAAAGCGCATCGCCGATGGTGTTCATCATTTCGGCATGGATCTCAAGGAGCGTGTCATCGAAAAGTTCCGAATAGGTCTTCTGCGTTACGTAAGAAGGGCTCACGACCGCCGCTGGATCGGAAGCGGCAACTTCAGGGAAGATGTTGATGGGCACCACGTTCACTACATGCACCTGCGTGTCGTGGCCTTTGGCAATCCCGCATGCCGCGTTGAGCGCGCTTTGGGCGTGATCGGATCCATCGAAGGGAACGATGATGCAGTGGTAAGCCATGATAACTCCTCAAACGAATAAGCACATGAATGCGGCGAATGTGTTCGCCTTGTTTCATTATAGGGAATGCGCGGAGTGGTTGGTCTGCGAATCACGGCGCTTTTGCCATATTGTGAAGATCGTCCAAAAAAGCAATGCGCCGAGCAGTGCAGCGATGGTGTCCACGAGCCAATCGGCGGGATCGCACGTGCGAGCAGGGACGAAGATCTGATGGAATTCATCGCTCGCTCCATAGAGGCTTGCGATGAGCGTGGAGAGCATGCATGCCTTTGGCAGAGTCAAGTGCAGGCGTAGGGCGTTCATGAGCGCGAGCCCCAGCAGAAAGAACTCGGCGAAATGCCCCACGGGCGACACATCGACCGGATGGCCAAAGAGCGCATTCGCCGCTGAGCGAAGGGCTTCGAGCAGGAAGCTGATGATGCCAGAATCATGATCGAGTGCATCGCCTGTTTTGGCGCTCATGCAAAAGATGAGAACCGCAACTGCCGCAACGAATACCCAGCTCAATACCGTGAATCTTGTAGAAGGAGTGCGCTTCATCACTTGACTCGCTTCGAAGAAGAGGAACCTACGCGTTCGTTCGTGAGAGGCCTGCCTGAAGAAGGTGCGTCGCTTTCGAACTCGTAGACAGCTGCCGTAGTTGAGGGTGTGCGTTCAGGGAAGAACACTTCGAGCATGTGGGCATCACGTTTCACATAGAAGAAGAGCGAGCCAGCAATCATGAACACGAGCGAAACGATGAGCGCGAAGATAACAGCATCGAATTCGCTGAAGATGTTCACCTCGAAGATGCCGAGAAGAAAATAGGTGGCAAGACCCGACGCGAGACCAGCAACAGCCCCTACTTTATTCGCACGATGCCAGAACAATCCCAGCACCAAGATCCAGCAGCTGGCTACCTCGATGCCGCCGAACACGTACATGCTCATGCGCCAGATGAGGTCGGGCGGCGTGAGAGCAACGATGAGCGCAACGACCGAGAGCAGGATCGAAGATGCCTGCGAAACGAAACGGACGCGATCGTGCTCGGGGGCTTTGCGCTGGCGAAGCGCAGAATTAGCGTAGATGCCCTGGATAATATTGACCGAAGAGCTGATCAGGAGGGTGGAAACGGTCGAGATCGCGGCAGCAATAGGACCGAGGATGATGATATCCACCGCCCAGGAGGGGAATGCTTGGGCGAGCATGAGCGGAATCACGTCATCGATGGTACCGCCATGTTCGTTTAACAGATCAGGGAAAACACCATATGAAAGCGCGCCAAGCGCAGTGAGTCCCACCAGCAAAAGCCCAACGATGAGGGTGCCGATCCAGAGCGCATGACGAAGGCTTTTTGTGTTTTTGTAGCTTAAACAACGAACTGCTACCTGGGGCATCGTGAATACAAGTAGTCCCAAGATGAGCCATTGCGTAACGAAGAGGCCAATAGGCATTTGCCCGCCCGCAAAGATATCGAACATCTCGGGCTTTTGCACGGCGATGGTTTGCATGATGTTCTCATATCCGCCGCCAGCATTCATGATGCCGAACCCCAGGAACAAGGCACTTACGATCATGACGATGCTGCAGATGGTATCGGCGATCGCTACACCACGAAAACCTCCGATGACGGTATAGATGGCAGTGGTTGCGGTGATAAGGATGAGACCAACGCTGTATTCATAGTCCGTTACTGCTACGAATATCTTTGCGGCTCCGACGAGCTGCGCAACGATAAGTGCAGTGAAGAAGACTACAAGCGAACAGGAAAGGATGAGTGTAAGAATGTTCGAGCGAAAACGCGCATTGATGATGTCGATAATAGAGACAGCATGGATGCGGCGTGCGATGAGTGCGAGCTTCTTGCCCACCACGCCGAAGAGCAAGATAAGAGAAACGACTTGCGCCCCCGCCAAATAGACCCATCCAAAGCCGTATTCCCAAGCTTGACCAGGCATACCTACGAAGGTAGTGATGGAGCCGAACGTGGCGATCGTGGTCATGACGAGCACGATCGGACCGAGTCTACGACCGGCCACGAAGTATTCTCGTTCGAAGTTTTCTTCCGGCGTGTGTTTCCTAATAAGGAAGGCAACGATAAGGCAAACGAAAAGGAAGACAAGAAGAGGGATCAGCGTTAACGAGGTCATCGCGCCTCTTTTTCGTTGCGGCGCTCGTCCGAGCGATGTGGGGTATTGCTGATGGGTTTTCGTGGGGTGACCGAGGTCTTCTCGATGGTCTTGATAAGATCCTGATCGATCGTCATAGGGGTAACCTGCACAGGGGTTTCATCGCTGATCTGGTATTTTCTACCAAAGTCGTCTTCGTCGAGCGGGCAGTCTTCGATGACCTTCGTTGCCAGGATGACGCTTACGATCATCGCTACGATCCAGGTGCCTAAGCAGCCCATCACGATCCACAATGGCGTGGAGAATATCTCGATATCGACGCCGTATAAGCCGAAGCCGAAGAGAAGCCAGCATACGATCACGATAGCAACGCCGACAAGCGTGACCTTCGCTTCTTTGTTCGCTTGGCTCATGCGTTCACGATAGAGCATGGATGCAGCTTTCATTGGTAGGAGCGTCTGTCGAAAGCGATGCGCTTCTGCACGCAAGACACACTCATTTCAAGACGTTCCTAGGATGATCAGGAGTGTCCAGTGTAAGGTTTTGTAACGGTTTGAAAGCAATAAGCGGAATTTTGTAATGATTCCGTAGCTTTCTCTACAAAAAGCCCATTGAACAGGAATAATAGTTGCATCTTCTTGAGGGTGCCAAGGCCGTTGAGCCTGCTCAATACCCTATTGAACAGGCATGTTTTCAATGTGCTAAGATAAAGGGAAAGAAATGAGCATAGGGAGATATGATGACCGACACACCTACCAAGGCACCAAGAGAGCACGTGAGTGCTCAGGTTGTCATTCCAGTCGTTATCATCATCTTGGGTTCGGCTCTGGGTAACCTTTCCCAAACTGCGATGAACGCGATGTTCGGCGGCATCGCGGCAGATTTCAAGGTCGACATGGCACTCGGTCAGTGGGTCACCACGCTCTACATGCTCGTGATCGGCATTACGGTTCCCGTGGTCACCTATCTCATGCGGCGCTTCGCGCTCAAAAGGCTCACCATCTTCTCTCTTTGCCTTTTTGCCTTCGGCTGCATCGTTGATGTGTTCGCGCCGTCGTTTGTCTTGCTGCTGGTAGGGCGCGCTCTTCAGGCGGTTTCTGCGGGCATTCTCATGCCGATGATGATGAGTATCATCATGACCTCATTTCCGCCGAACAAGCGCGCAACGGTCATGGGTGTTGCCGGCATCGCCATGGGCTTCGCGCCAAACATTGGTCCGACCATAGGCGGCTACCTCGTCACAGCTTCAGGCTGGCGCAGCTTGTTCGTTATCCTTGCCATCTGCATGATCGTGCTCATTATCTGCGCATGCGTCTTCATCGTGCGATCACCGCGCATCAAGCGCACAGCTTCACTCGATGTGGTTTCAGTCATTCTTTCAGCACTTGGATTCGGCTTCTTGCTGCTCGGCTTTTCGAACGCTTCAGATGCAGGTGCAGCACTGCTATCGATCTGGGTGCCGATCCTTATTGGCGTTATTGCGCTCGTTGCCTTCATCAGGCGACAAAAGCGCATCGACGATCCGCTCATCAACATGGATATATTCACGTCGAAGCAGTTCGTAGTGGGATTTTGGGCATCGAACTTCCTCTATGCGAGCTTCATGGGCATCACGCTCATCGTGCCGTTGTTCATCGAGAACATATGGGGCGGAACGGCGCTTGAAGCAGGATTGGTGCTGCTGCCGGGCACCATCGCCGCGCTCTTCATCAATCCGCTTGCTGGCTATCTTACCGATCGCTTTCATGCGCGCCCGGTCATCGTGTTCTTTGGAGCTTGTCTTGCATTTGGTTCGGTGGCGATGGCGTTCATGGACGCTTCGACGCCGTTTTGGCTCATCTTGCTGCTGCAGGGAATCCGCGCGTGTGGCGTATCAGGCCTGGTGAGCCCCCTTACTTCATGGAGCATGGAAGAGCTTGCCCCCAACAGGATGACCGACGCATCATCATTTTCCACGGCGATACGTCAAGCGATCGCTTCGATGGGAACGGCGCTCATGGTGTTTTCGATCACGTTGGGCGCTCAGGCATTTGGCTCGCTTCTGTTCGGATTCCAGCTGGCGCTCGGTCTCTCGGGCGTGTTTGCGCTTGCGCTGTTCGTTATAGCGCTCGTGCGCGTGCGCTAGCTAAGGGCGAACTCACACAACAACCTGCATCGTTTGCGCAAAAGAAAGATCATGCACAAGATCATGCCTTCTCAAGAATTGCTGCGATCGCAGCTTTGTCCACCTGTGGTAGGGGAACGAACCCTTCAGGTTCTTGTGAAAGCGGGATGAGCTGCTTTTGCAGCCAGAGAATGTCGTACCAACGACCGAACTTGTGCCCGCAGTTCGGGATGTGCGCACACTGAACGTAGCCTCTTCGTTCGTGGAAGATGCGGCTCGTGGAAGGGCACGTTTCGTCGGCAGGTTCGGTATAGGTGACGCAAGCGTTCGCGTTGTATACATTTTGAAGGCGCAGGATTTCTTCAAGTGCGCCGTATAGCCTGGTTCCCAGACCGTGGCCTTTCGCTTCGGGCGCAAGATAGACCGAAGTCTCGATCGAATGAAGGTAGGCTTTGCGCGGCCTGAATGCCGAAGCGTAGGAATAGCCGATAACCGCGAAGGTTTCGTCATCACAGGTCTCAACTCGAGAAGTAGTGGACGCAGTGTTGGCATCAGTGCGTTCGATCTCTGCCACCAAGAACGGGCGCTCTTCCAAGATGGTGGTGATCTTCTGTTCCATTTCCTCGACGGTGGGCGGTTCGAGATCGAAGGTGGTTGCGGTATCGCGCACATAGGGAGCATAGATAGCACAAACCGCCGCCGCATCAGCTGGGCAGGCCAGTCGAATTCTCGTTTCCCGCGCGGTGTTCCGTGCTATAGTAGTCATGCTTTAACGCTCCATAGTGCTAAAGTGGCATATCTGATGGGCGCATCGTGCGACCCTTCAGATATAAGTGTAGAAAATCTATAGCAAAGAGGTAAATATGAGCAAAGCGGTAAACATGAAAAAGCTATTACTGTGTTTTTTCGCAGCAGTGTTTGCGATCTGCCTGTCGGCTGGTCTTATGACGGGTTGTTCGTCTAACGCGAAGTCTTCGAGCGAAGCTCCGGAGTACTTGGGTGAAGACGGCAAGTTCGTGGTTGGTTTCGACGAGACCTTCAAGCCCTTCGGCTATAAGGACGACAACGGCGAATACACTGGCTTCGACCTGGAGCTTGCCAAGGCTGTTGCTGAAAAGAACGGCTGGGAGATCGAGCTTACCCCCATCGATTGGGACACCAAGGATGCTCAGATCGATTCCGGTACGATCGACGTCATCTGGAATGGTTTCACTATCGAGGGCCGTGAGGACACCTATGAGTTCACCGATCCGTACTACCTGAACGACCAGGTTATTCTCGTTCGTGAAGGTTCCGACATCAAGGGTCTTTCCGATCTTGCGGGCAAGACGGTAGTTGCACAGGTCAACTCACCTGCTTACGACAACCTCGCTGAAGGTGGCGATTACTACGACACCATCGGTTCTACGCTCGGTGCGCTCGAAACTGCTCCTGAATATCAGACCGCGCTTATGCAGCTCGAAAGTGGCGCATGCGATGCGGTTGCGATCGACTATCCTACCGCACAGTCTCTGATCGCAGGTAAAGATGGCTACGTCATCCTCGACGAAGTGGTTTCTTCTGAGAACTATGGCGTTGGTGCAAAGAAAGGCAACACTGAACTGATCGAGAAGATCCAGTCCGCGCTCATCGAGCTCTACAACGATGGCACGGTTGAAGAGATCGTCTCTCACTATCCTGAAGAGATCTCCATCGACAAGTGGGTGCTCAAATAATCTTGCGCCCCTAGTGGCGGCACGCTGAATGTAAAGCCCTGGATGCCCCGATGCTCCTCGTAGCGAGACCATCGAAGTTCCAGGGCTTTTCTCTTTGCTCTTTGTTTTAACGGTCCGTTTTCGATAAGGTTCGCATATGGAATTCACCACAATGCTTGGAATGCTGGGCGAGGGTTTCCTTGTCACGCTGCAGCTCTTCTTCGTTACGCTGATCGGCGCACTTCCGCTTGGCGTGCTCGTGGCGCTGGGGCGCATGAGTCGTTTTCGCCCGATCTCGTATCTGTTCCGTCTCTACATCTCGATCATGCGCGGTACGCCGCTCATGCTGCAACTCATGTTCATCTTCTTTGCGCCGTATTACATCTTCGGCGTGCAGCTTTCGATGGATTGGAAGTTCGGTGCTTGCGCGGTCGCTTTCATCATGAACTATTCGGCTTATTTCGCCGAGATCTACCGCAGTGGCATCCAGTCCATTCCGCGTGGCCAGTATGAAGCTGCCGAAATCTTGGGTTACAGAAAGGCGCAAACGTTCTTGCGCATCATCTTCCCGCAGGTTTTCAAACGTATCGTGCCGGCGCTCGGCAATGAGGTGATCGTGCTCGTCAAAGATACGTCGCTGGCATTCACGATCGGTGTAGCGGAGATGTTCACTACGGCGCGTGCCATCGTTTCAGCGCAAGGCACGCTCACGGCTTTCGTGGTAGCGGCACTGTTCTATTGGGTGTTCACCTTCGTGGTCGAGTTCGCCATCTCGCGCATCGAAAAGCGCCTGGCCTACTATCACGATTAAGCGAAAAGGGGACATGGTATGACTGACACGAATCAAGCAACCCTGCAGACAACGGAACCGGCGAACGAGCAGGAAAAAGCGGTGCTTTCCGTTGAGAGCCTCGAGAAGAGCTTCGGCGATGCGATGGTGCTCAAGGATATCTCTTTTGAGGTACACCCTGGTGAAGTGGTCTCGATCATCGGGCCTTCTGGTTCAGGAAAGTCTACGCTTCTGCGTTGTTGCACCTTACTCGAGACGTTCGAGTCGGGCGCGCTGCGCTATGGTGATCTAACGGTTGCGGAAAACAACGCATCTGGCAAAACGGTCTATAGTGGCAAGGACGTTGCCAAAGAAGCACGCAAACGCTTCGGTCTCGTGTTCCAGAATTTCAATCTCTTCCCGCACTATTCGGTGCTGCGCAATGTGATGGAAGCGCCCGTTATCGTCGAGGGGAAAGATAAGGCGGAGACTGAAAAGCTTGCCCGTGCGCTTTTGAAGCAGATGGGTCTTGAAGGCCGTGAGGATGCGTATCCGTGCGAGCTTTCTGGCGGCCAGCAGCAGCGCGTGGCTATCGCACGCGCCCTTTGCCTTCAACCTGATATCCTCTTCTTCGACGAGCCCACTTCTGCGCTCGACCCCGAGCTCACGCAAGAGGTGTTGAAGGTCATCCGAGCGCTTGCCGAAGAGCATATGACCATGGTGATAGTGACGCACGAGATGGCATTCGCGCGCGATGTGTCCGACAAGATCATCTTCATGGACAAGGGCGTGATCGTCGAAGAGGGCACGCCTGATCAAGTGATCAATCACCCGCAGCACAACCGCACCAAGGCCTTCCTCTCCCGCTACGAATCCGACGCTGTGACCGACTAACATTCCTACTTTGCCAGCCACAGAGAGGAAATAGAAAACGACCCGGGTAATCCGGGTCGTTTTGATTCTAAGTAAGGTATGTTCGCGAGCGCTTATGCCTGGTGCTTGAGCAGGCCGTAGCCGCCATTCGAACGACGATAGAGAATGTGTACTGCGCTGGTGTCGCGATCGATATAGGCGAAGAAGTCGTGACCCAGAAGATCGATCTCGATGAGCGCTTCTTCTTCCGTGAGCGGCAGGAGCTCCAGCTCCTTCACGCGTACGATCTCTTCGTCCTCACCAGAAAGCTCCTGCATGAGCGCATCATAGTCGACATCGGTCGCCTGCTTGTTGACCGGTTCGGCGTTCAGGCGCTTGTTGAGCACGCGCGTCTTGTATTTGCGCAGCTGGCGAAGCACTTTAGCAGCTGCAACGTCGATGGCAGCGAAGAGGCTCTCTTCGTTCTCTTCGACGCGAATGATGTGACCCTTAGCGTGCATGGTAACTTCGCAGGTGCACGGGGTGGGGTTCGCGGGGTTCTTTTCAACTTGCAGAACGACTTCTGCGGAAAGCGGTGCGATATCCATCGCTTTCATCGAATTGCCGATCTTTTCTTCCGCATAATCGCGCAGAGCGTCGGAGACGTTCATGCGACGACCGGTGACGGTGATATCCATAGTCATTTTCCCTTCGTTACTAAAGAGCGCACGTTCAAATGCACTTTTACAACTAGCTAGTCTAACGCATCTTTTAAGGCTTGTGTAAACGATTATTGAAACCCAACCGAAAAGTTGACAGGTTGTTAGGTGGTTTACAATTGTGTGCACGGTAAATGAAAGAAGGACAAGATGGCAACCGATAAAGCTTCAGCACAGAACTCAGATGCGGCAGAGAAGCAGCAAACCGGTGCCTCTGCTCGGGAAAACGCCGATGCATCGCCAGCTGGCGAAGAAGGCGCACATACCGCGGGAGCTGCGTGTGCCGTGGAGAACTCCCAAGGAAATAAGACCCCATTCATCTCGGAAGTTTCCGGGCATCATCGTCGTTATTTGAAGTTGCTTGAATTCACGCACTCCACAACCAAAGCGGCTGGTTTTATGCTGCTCGGTGCCATTTTCTCTCTCATTGTGGCGAATTCGCCTGCGTATGGCTCCTTCTTGGAATTTTGGCATACCGAGATAACGCTAGGGTTCGGCAGTGCGAACACTTCGATGTCGCTTGCGCACATCATTAACGACATCTTCATGTGCTTGTTCTTCTTGCTGGTGGGCCTCGAGATCAAATACGAGATGACCGTCGGCGAACTCACGAACATTCGCCAGGCTATCCTGCCGGTGGGAGCTGCCATCGGTGGCGTTGCGGTGCCGATCATCTTCTATGTGGCATTCAACCAGGGAAGCCCTGAAACGTTGGGTGGTTGGGGCGTCCCGACAGCGACTGATATCGCGTTCGCGCTCGGCATCTTAGCGCTGCTCGGGTCGCGCGTACCGGCGGGCGTGCGCGTGTTCCTCTCCACGCTTGCGGTAGCCGATGACATCATCGCGATCGTGGTCATCGCGGTCTTCTACGGACATGCTCCTTCGGTGCTGTGGCTTTTGGCTGCGCTCGTGGTGCTGGGCGCACTCACCGCGCTCAATCGCTTGCACTTCTATTCGCTCTGGCCCTATGTTCTGTTGGGCGTGGTGCTTTGGTATTGCGTGTTCATGTCGGGCGTACATGCTACCATCGCCGGCGTGCTGCTTGCCTTCACGATCCCCTCGGGCTCGCGCGTTGATCTGCTCTCTTTCGGGCGTTGGTCGAATAAGCAGCTCAAAGAGATACGCGCGAACTTCCAGCCCGATGCTCCTGTGCTTGGCCAGTCCGACTATCTGAAAGAAGTTTCGCACCTTGCGCGCGTGGCGAAAGAAGTGGTGCCACCTGCAACGCGCTTGGAGCGCATGCTCTACCCTTGGGTCTATTTCGCGGTCTTGCCGCTGTTCGCTCTGACGAATGCTGATGTAGCACTGGGCGGAACGAGCTTCGGTGCCATCGTGGCCGACCCCGTGTTCTTAGGCGTTTTTGCTGGCCTACTCTTGGGCAAGCCCATCGGCATCTTCCTCTTCAGCTTCCTCATCGTGAAGCTCAAGATCTCTTCGCTTCCTAATAACGTGAACTGGGCGCACATCTTCGGCGCGGCGCTGCTCGGTGGTGTCGGTTTCACTATGGCCATCTTCGTGGCGAACCTCGCGTATGCCGATCCAGGGCAGATCCTGGTGGCGAAGGTTGCGATCCTGTCTGCTTCGCTTCTTGCGGGTATTATCGGGTTTCTCTTCCTGCTCTTCCAGGCGAATATCGCAATGCGCAAAGGTGTCACCTATGAAGAGCCCATCCTTGATAACGCGAACCTGCAGGCCCATGCCGCCCATGAGGTGAAACGCCGTAAGCATGATAAGCATGGGGAAGCTTCGGCGGGCGAAAGCGGGCAAAAAGCTTCTGTACGCACCGTGTCTCCCCATAGGGCAGTGCCAACGGATGAGGACAGGCAGGCAGTTTCGTCTCGCAAAGATGCGTGAGGCATGAGTAAGCTGAAGGATCACGCTTGTTGGTATCGGGCGATTTGGAGCGGCGTCATTTCTCGCAAGATGCGATCGCTTTTGTTGCGCGTATTGCTCTTCTACATAGAGAAAGCGCACATTCTTCACAATTGCGTATATATGCGCGCAATAGGGCGTTGAGCATGGGATTTAGCGGCTCCACTTGTGCATGGTAAAGCGTGTGAAGGGCAGTTTGTCAGGGCTTAAAGGTCTGAAGCTCTGTATAAATGTGCTGTTTTCTGTTAGTATCAACTACAGCTTACGCTGAGACACGAACCCTATGCCACTATTGGGAGGTTTTCAAACAGTATGAAGCATACAAATGTAGCACCGAAGCGTACGCTGCTCATTGCATTTATGGCGGTCGTTCTGACCGTGGGGCTCACTTTGCCCGTTTCACTTGCATCCGCAGTGCCTTCCTCTTCTTCTAAACAGGCTGAGGCACAAGCAGCGCTCGACAAACTTAACGATATGCAGGCAACGCTCGATGCCGCTTCGAACAACTATTACGAAGCGGAAGAGGAGCGCAGTGCTGCTGAAGCTAAGGTTCGCGAAGCCGAAGCTCAGATCCAAGAAGAAACTGAGAAGATCAAGGGTTATCAGGAAGAGCTGGGAACGCGTGCGCGCAGCATGTATCGTACCGGTGGCAATACCTTCCTCGATGTTATCTTGGGCGCTTCCACCTTCGAAGAGTTCGCCACGAACTGGAACATGCTTAACACCATGAACGAAAATGATGCCGAGCTTGTTGCTAAGACCAAGGAGTCACGCGAAAAGGTAGAAGCTGCTAAGGTCGAATATGAACAGCAAGAGCAGGTAGCTGCGCAGAAGGCGAGCGAAGCCAAAGCTATTAAAGATGAAGCCGAAGCTACCACTGCACAGATGCAGGAAACCTACGATAATCTGAATGCTGAAGTTCAAGAGCTCATGCGCCAGGAAGAAGAAGCGCGCAGTGCTGCTAACGCGGCAGCGGCTCAGGAAGCTATTGCTAACAACAATGGCGGCGGCTCTCATAATGGCAATTCTGGAAACAGCTCAAAGCCTCAAACGATAACGGGCAACGTTGTTGTTGATCGTGCATATGCTCAATTGGGTAAGCCATATAAGTGGGGAGCAGCTGGTCCGAATAGCTTTGACTGCTCTGGCCTAGTGGGTTACTGCCTTACGGGCAAAATGGGTAACCACTGGTGCACCACGGGCACTATCCAAGGGTGGACGCGCGTGAGCAATCCACAGCCAGGCGATATCTGCATCAACGACCATCATACTGGTATTTACATTGGTGGCGGCCAGATGATTCACGCTCCGCAAACGGGCGACGTGGTTAAGGTCAGCGGCGTTCATAAAGGCATGTGGTATGTCCGCTATTAAGTTGCTGTACTAAAATACGAAGCAAATCGAGAAACAGCCCGCAAGGGCTGTTTCTTTTTGTGACTGGCGGTGCGGCAGTTTCACTCAGATGGATTCTTTGTACGTGAGCGATTTGCTTTATTGCCGTGCACTACTAGGCTGTGATACCATAGGCAACGCCGTTTACGGCACATCATATGTCGGGATGTGGCGCAGTTTGGTAGCGCGCTTCGTTCGGGACGAAGAAGTCGCAGGTTCAAATCCTGTCATCCCGACCAGAAATTCAAACGAGAGAGCGAATTGCTCTCTCGTTTTATTTATGAGGGATGACATGCGCGAAGCGCACCGAGCGTAAGCCCGGAGGATTTGAACCGTAAGGTTCACCGAAGTGCTATTTCAAGCACTTCAGCCATGCGGGTCAAGGCTTGCAACGCAACCACGCAGTGGCTCGGCCTTGACGCGCATGAATTTCTGTCCCCCGACCAGAAATTCAAACGAGCCCTACGGGGCTCGTTTTCATTTCTCAGGGATGACATGCGCGAAGCAGGTGCAGGCTGCACTCCACCCCCACCTAACATGAACCGCTTAAAGGGATTGTACGAGCGCCACATGTGTTTTTTGATACAATTTCAGCGCGTATCACTAGGGTAGTTCATACCTTGGTTCATACTGAATAAACCGCGCTTCACCCTGTGTCGCGCTCAACGTACGTGCAATCCCTGCGGAGGTGCATACAACATGAAGATCGGACCTTTCGGCATCGTCGAGATTATCATCATCTTGGTGGTTATCCTTATCATCTTCGGCCCCAAGAATCTTCCCAAGCTCGGAACCGCTATCGGTAAGACGGTCAAGAACTTGCGCGAAGGCCTCGGCGGCGGCAAGAAGAAGAAAGAAGCCGAAGAGGCTGCCAAGCAGGCTGAAGGCAAAGAGCCTGAAGAGCTAGAAGTAGTAGACAAGCCTGAGCCGGGTCAGAAGAAGGCCGATGTTGCTGCAGCCGAAGCAGAAGCCGAACAGAACACCACCACTTCCGATGCTGTTTTCGAAGAGACCGAACCGGAAAAGGACAAGGCTGAATAAACACTTACGAGAAACGCGCCAGATCAAGCGCGTTTCTTCTGCGCGGGCGCGAAGCTCGCATGAAACGACCGAACGAACGAATACAAGGGGAGTTCCATGGAAAAGGACTACATCTTAACCCAAGAAGGCAAAGCAAAGCTCGAAGAAGAGCTGCATTACCTCGAGACTGAAAAGCGCGCCGAGATCGGTGAGCGCATCCGTGTAGCCCGCGAATTCGGCGACATCTCGGAAAACTCCGAATATGATGACGCCAAGAACGAGCAGGCCATGATGGAAGGCCGCATCGCTGAGATCACCCGCATCTTGGGCGAAGCTACCGTGGTCGATGCTCCTACCAAATCTTCCAAGGTGCACATCGGCAGCAAGGTCACGGTCGACATGGGCGGCAACGAGCGCGTCTTCACCATCGTCGGTGCGGCAGAGAGCGATTCTACTGCTGGCAAGATCTCCAACGAGTCTCCCGTTGGTGCAGCGCTCCTCGGTACCAAGAAGGGCGACGAGATCGACCTGCAAGGCCCTACCGGTCGTGATATCCATATCAAGGTCTTGAAGATCGAGCAGTAAGCGTGCATACCTGCTGCGCGTCAGGCGAGCTTCAACTACCATAAGAAACAGCTGTAATCGAGACGCTGGTACCCTTCGTACCAGCGTTTTTCCTAGAAATTGAAAGGCGATCGATGAGCGAGAACACCACTCAAAACGCAACACCTGAAACACCCGAAGACGATCCGATCCTGGTGCGCCATGCCAAGCGCGAGGCGCTTATCGCGGCGGGCGAGAACCCTTACGGTCATGCGTTTACCTATTCGCATCACATCGTCAACCTCGACGAGAAATACGCTGGTCTTGAAGATGGCGAGAACACCGAAGACCGCGTAGAGGTGGCTGGTCGCGTGATGGCCAAGCGCGATCAGGGCAAGATCATCTTCATGGAGCTGCGCGATTCGACCGGCTCTATCCAGCTGTTCTGTCGCATCAATGCGCTGGGCGAAGAAGCCTTCGTGGCTATGAAGGATCTGGATGTGGGCGATTGGATCGGCGTGTCCGGCCTTATGATGCGTACGCGTCGTGGCCAGCTTTCCGTGGCGGTCGATTCCTACGAGCTGCTCTCGAAATCGCTGCGCCCCCTGCCGGAAAAGTTCCACGGCTTGGCCGACAAGGAACTGCGCTATCGTCAGCGGTATGTCGACCTGATCGTGAACCCCGAGGTGCACGAGACCTTCGTGAAGCGCTCGAAGATCATCTCGGCTATCCGCCACTACATGGAAGAGCAGGGTTTCTACGAGGTCGAAACGCCCTTCCTGCATTCGATCATGGGCGGCGCGAACGCGAAGCCCTTCACCACGCATTTCAACGCGCTCGATCGCGATTACTTCCTGCGCATCGCAACCGAGCTTCCTCTGAAGCGCTTGCTCGTAGGCGGCTTCGAGAAGGTTTTTGAGATCGGCCGCCAGTTCCGCAACGAAGGCATGGACCCGTATCACAACCCCGAGTTCACCACGATGGAAGCCTATCAGGCCTTCTCCGATCTTGAGGGCATGATGGAGCTCACGCAAGGCTTCGTGCAAGCAGCAGCTATGGCGGCTTGCGGCACGCTCGATGTGGAATATCAGGGCACGACCATCCATCTTGGTGGTGAATGGAGACGTGCGAGCATGGTCGAGCTCGTGAATGAGGTCACGGGCGAGAACATCAGTTTCGCCATGACGCGTGAAGAAGCTGCCACGGTGGCAGACAAGCACGGCGTTCACGTCGAAGAAGGGTGGGGCACGGGCAAGATCATCGCCGAGCTCTTCGAGGAATGCGTCGAAGAGACGCTCATTCAGCCTATCTTCGTCACCGACCATCCGATCGAGGTTTCGCCGCTCGCAAAAAGGAAAATTGGTGAAGATGAAGTAGCTGACCGCTTCGAACTGTTTATTTCCGGCCATGAATATGCTAATGCTTTTAATGAACTAAATGATCCCGTTGATCAAGCGGAGCGATTCCGAGCGCAGCTTGCTGCTAAGGACATGGGCGACGATGAGGCAATGGGATTCGACGATGACTACGTGCGCGCTTTGGAATACGGAATGCCTCCCGCTGGCGGTGTGGGCATTGGAATAGATCGCCTTACCATGCTTCTTACGAATTCAGCAACGATCCGCGATGTATTACTGTTTCCCCATATGCGCGACGAAGCCAAGTAACAAAAGGAGGTGGCGCGTAAATGTCGTTCGACAAGTTCACTGACAAGGCGCGCAAAGTGCTGGTTTTGGCGCAGGAGGAAGCTCGCGGGCTTCATCAGCCCTACGTTGGCACTGAGCACGTGCTCTTGGCTTTACTCAAGGAAGAAGATGGTCTGGCAGCTCAGGCCCTGGAGCGCCTGGGGGTGCATTACGAAGCCACGGTGGCGGCCATCCGTCGTATCGTTACGATCGATGAATCCACCGATGTGTCCGGGCATTTGAGCTTCACGCCACGCGTTAAGCGGGTGTTGGAGAATTCTCTGCGTGAGGCCATGCAGATGGGGCAAAGCTATATTTCCACTGAGCATCTTCTGCTCGGTATCATCCGCGAAAACGAAGGCACCGCAATAGAGGTGCTCGAGCGCATGGGCGTTTCAGGAGATGACCTGCGTGCGGCGCTCAACGATCTGGTGGGGCAGTCTTCGGTCTTCGCCGGCCAGCAGTTCGATCCGCAGGCATCCTCTTCGGATAGCGTGCTGAAGGAATTCAGCGTCGATCTTACGAAGAAGGCGGCCGATGGGAAGCTCGACCCGGTTATCGGGCGTGCGGGCGAGATCGAGCGCATGATGCAGATCCTGTGCCGTCGCCAGAAGAACAACCCGCTGCTCTTGGGTGAGCCGGGTGTGGGCAAAACGGCGGTGGTCGAAGGGCTTGCGCAGCTCATCGTAGCTGATCAGGTGCCCGATATCTTGCGCAATAGGCGTTTGGTCACGCTGGATGTTTCGGCGCTCGTTGCTGGTTCGAAGTATCGCGGCGAATTCGAGGAGCGCTTGAAGAAGTGCATCAAGGAAGTCGAGCAGGCAGACGATATCATCCTGTTCATCGACGAGCTCCACACCATTATCGGTGCGGGTGCAGCCGAAGGCTCGATGGATGCGGCTGCCATCCTGAAGCCGCCTCTGTCGCGCGGCGAGATCCAGATCATCGGCGCTACCACGCTCGATGAATACCGTAAGCATTTGGAAAAGGATTCGGCGCTCGAGCGCAGGTTCCAAACGCTCGTTGTCAAAGAGCCTAACGAAGAGCAGGCCGTTCGCATCATGGAAGGTTTGCGCGATAAGTATGAAGAGCATCATCACGTGCACTTCTCTGATGAAGCGCTCCAGGCGGCAGTTTCGCTTTCCGATCGCTATATCCAAGATCGCTTCTTGCCCGATAAGGCCATCGACGTGATCGATGAAGCGGGCGCGCGCATGCGCATTCGCAATATGGTACTGCCCGACGAGATCCAGGAGCTTGATGACAAGCTTCGTGCGTTGCGCGCGGAAAAGGATGCCGCTATTGCCGATCAGGATTTTGAGCGTGCCGCCGAAGTGCGCGACCGCGAGGCCAAGGTGCGTGAAGAGCGCAAGAAAGCTCAGGTAGAGTGGGAAGACAAGACGGAGAAGATCGTCAACGAGATCGGCGTGGAAGATATCGCTGATGTGGTTTCGATGACCACCGGCGTGCCCGTTTCCAACCTCACCGAAGCCGAGACGGAGAAGCTTCTGCGCATGGAATCCGTGCTGCATGAGCGCGTGATCGGCCAGGAAGAGGCGGTAACGGCGCTTTCGAAGGCCATTCGCCGTAGTCGTTCTGGGCTCAAGGATCCGAAGCGCCCGGCAGGTTCGTTCATCTTCCTCGGTCCTTCAGGCGTGGGCAAGACCGAGCTTTCGAAAACGCTTGCAGAATTCCTGTTCAATTCGCAGGATGCACTCATTTCCTTCGACATGTCGGAATACATGGAGAAGCACACGGTGTCGCGCCTGATCGGGTCGCCTCCGGGATACGTGGGTTACGACGAGGGTGGCCAGCTTACCACGGCGGTGCGCCAGCGTCCCTATTCGGTCGTGCTTTTCGACGAGATCGAAAAAGCGCATCCCGATGTTTTCAACATCTTGCTCCAGATCTTGGAGGAAGGTCGCTTGACCGATGCGCAAGGACGCATGGTCGACTTCCGCAATACGGTCATCATCATGACCTCGAATGTGGGTGCGCGTGAGATCACCACTACGGCACCGCTCGGATTCTCTTCCAGTGGGGCAACGGGTCTCAACGATGACGAGATCAAGACCCGCGTCATGAGCGAGGTCAAGCGCTTGTTCCGTCCTGAGTTCTTGAACCGTATCGATGAGATCATCGTGTTCAAGTCGCTCACGGAAGACGAGATCGTCGAGATCGTGAACCTCATGGTGGCCGATCTTCGCGATCGTCTGATCGAGCAGAACATGACCATCAATATGTCCGATGCTGCGAATCGTTTGATCGCTAAGGAAGGGACCGACCTTTCCTTCGGTGCCCGCCCGTTGCGTCGCGCGATCCAGCGCCTGCTCGAAGATCCAATCTCCGAGCAGATCCTGGAAGGCAAATGGACGAGCGGGTCGGTCATCGATGTCGATGTGGAAGACGAGAAGCTCGTGTTCAACCAGGGTACGGGTTCGATTCCGGCACCGCGCAAGCGTGATACCATCGCGCAAGAAGCGGAGCTCATCTTGAGCAACTACGATCTTGGGCGCGCAGGGCTCACTTACAGCGGCTCAGGTCGCGGAGGCTCATCAGGAGATTCCGCCGCCGACTAATCCAGTCGTTCAAGAACGCTGACAAGAGGCTTGTCCTTGCGGGCAAGCCTCTTTCTTTTCCCTATGGGATCATTCGTTTGCTTCAATGAATAGCATTTATGCAGTAAAATCAATTTTGTTGAATTATTGCTGCATAAGGCAGCTTTCTTGATAAGAGGTTCTCTATGCCAGAGCAAACGATCGATCCCATCTTCGCCCCTTCGGCTCTCAACGGTATCTTGAGCAAGATGCGCGACGATGACACCTTTGGCTCCTTGCGCGAGCAGATGCAGTTGCAGGGCAAGGTGAATGAAGGCGCGCAGACCGCGGTCATCATTCTGGCGGGCGGTAGCGGCGAGCGATTCGGTCACGAAGGAGGCAAGCAGCTCGTTGAGATCGCGGGCAAGCCTATTCTCACGCGCTCAGCAGAAGTGTTCGACAGTGTGGGCGATGTGGGGCTTATCGTGGTCGTTTGCCCCGAAGAGCGCACGAGCGAATACCTCTTGAAGGCGATCGATCCCTTTCCGTTCGCTACCCCTATCGTCATGGCTCCTGCAGGCGCCACGCGTCAGGAGTCGGCGTTTGCTGGTTTGGAGCTCGTGCCAGATGACTTCGAGTACGTCATGCTGCACGACGGCGCGCGCCCACTCATTTCGCGCGAATTGGTCGACCATACGATCAGCGTGCTCAAAGGCAATATCGATTGCGATGGCGCAGTGGTCGGCCATCCTTCCATCGACACGCTCAAGATCGTCGAGAACGGCATCATCCAAGGAACGCCTGATCGTTCGGTGTTCTGGAATGCGCAAACTCCGCAGATCTTCCGTGCCGGTATCTATCGTCGTGCGCACGCGGCGGCGCTTTCCGATGGCTTCGTGGGCACGGATGATTCATCGCTTATCGAACGTTTGGGCGGTCGCGTGATGGTGGTCGAAGGCAAGCGCGACAACATCAAGCTCACGGTGCCCGAAGACTATCTCATCATTTCAGCGGCGGTGCGCCAGGCGCTACGTGAAGGTGTCGAGTAGGTGTCGCTGATGAATATGAACGCTCCCGACATGGCGAACATTCCTAACTCCAGCCCCGAGATGGCTGTGCTGCGCAAGCTGCGCGTAGGGCTTGGCATGGATGTTCACGCCTTTGCTCCCAACCGCAAACTTATCTTGGGTGGAGTGGATATTCCGCATCACCAAGGCCTCGATGGTCATTCGGATGCCGATGTGCTGCTCCATGCAATAGCCGATGCTCTTTTGGGTGCTGCGCGCCTGGGAGATATCGGCAAGCATTTCCCCGACACCGATCCAGCCTATAAAGATGCCGATTCGCTCAAGCTGCTCGAGGCAGCTGCGAATCTGCTTCGTGAAGAAGGCTTCGAGATCCTCGATATCGATTGCGTTATCGCTGCGCAAGCCCCGAAGCTTTCTCCGTATCGCGAGGCGATGCGCGAGAACATTGCGCGCGTATGTGGCATCGCAACGGAAAATATCGGCGTAAAAGCCACCACCACCGAACGTCTCGGCTTCGAAGGTCGTGAAGAAGGTATTTCGGCTGAGGCCGTTGCTCTTGTCTGTCGATGTTGTTAGGGTATCCGAGGCTCTAAACGGCTGTCCTATACAGGACGAGCCGACATCGAGCCAAAGCGCTCCGAGAAATCCACTTTTGCGATCATTGTCTTCGCAAAAGTTAGTTCGAGGGCGCGACGCTATGAGGCGAGCCTGTGTAGGATGGCCGTTTTTGTCTAAGTTATATTCGTCCTGCACACCATATCCGCCTTGTTCGTTCTTAACGCCCTGTATCAAATCGCGCACCATGCAAGCTAAACATGGTACTATTTCGCAAGACAAGAAGGATTGAATCCCATGAATATATTCTCAACAATGGCAGAAGACATTCGCACCGTTCAGGCAACCGACCCAGCGGCGCCTTCGAAGTTCCTTATATGGCTCACCTATCCCGGCCTTCAAGCACGCTGGGCGCACGTGATCAATCACTGGCTCTGGAAGAAGGGCTTGCGCGGACTGGCGCGCTATCTTTCGCAGTGCGCACGTTTTTGGACGGGTGTTGAGATTCACCCGGGCGCACAGATCGGTCGCCGTTTTTTCATCGACCATGCGATGGGCGTGATCATCGGCGAGACCACTATCATCGGTGATGATTGCGTGCTCTACCAGAATGTCACACTGGGCGGTACTGGCAAGGAAACTGGCAAGCGCCACCCGACTCTTGGCAACAACGTGATGGTGGGCGTGGGCGCTGCGGTGCTCGGCTCGATCACCATCGGCGATAACTCGAAGATCGGCGGTGGCTCGGTAGTGGTGAAGGACGTACCGCCGAACTGTACCGTGGTAGGCGTTCCCGGGCATATCGTTGTGCGTGATGGCGTTTCAACATCAAAGAGCGCGGCGAAGGACAAGGAGATCGACCTGCAGAAAGCAGCGGCGGCGAAGATTCCGTCGTCTCCTGCTGAAGAGCCAAGCGTAAGTTCACCTGATGCTCAGCGAGAAGGAACGCTGCCTCCCATTCGCGCTGATCATAAGGATTACTTCCTCAACAACGGGGATTGTCAGGGCGAACGCCTCGAAGATCTGCCTGATCCTGTGGAACGCGCGATCCGCAATCTCTACAAGCGCGTCGATGAGCTCGAAGCCTTCGCGGTGAAACAACAAGCGCTCGACAAGCAGGCAGAGCGTGCGGCACAGCAAGAAGCCGATCAGATCGATCAAGACCAGTAGCGCTTCATACCGCGCTCATCATCGAAGCTGACGATGAGCCCTGTTGAAGCCGATCATCACGACCAGTACCACCGATACCATCAAGATAGGAATACCATGATCAAGATCTACGACACCAAAACGCGCACCAAGCGTGAGTTCATTCCCGTGAACGAGGGCAAAGTGGGCATGTATGTGTGCGGCCCGACCGTATACAACTACATCCATATCGGCAATGCACGCACGTTCATCTCGTTCGACACGATCCGCCGCTATCTTACGTGGCGCGGGTTCGAAGTCACCTTCGTGCAGAATGTGACCGACGTGGACGACAAGATCATCAATAAGGCGCTCGAGGAAGGTCGAACGGCTGCCGAGGTCGCTGAAGAATACACCGATGCCTTCATCGCCGATATGCATGCAGCCGGCGTGCAAGACCCTGATATTCGCCCGAAGGCCACTGAAGAGATCGATACGATGATCAAGCTCGTGCAACGCTTGATCGACAAAGGCCATGCGTATGAGGTTGATGGCGATGTGTACTTCGCCGTGCGCTCCTATTCAGCGTATGGAGAGCTATCGAACCGCAATGTGGACGAGATGGAATCGGGCCACCGTGAACTGCGCGCCGATGGCCAGGGGCTGGAAGACCGCAAGCGCGATCCGCTCGATTTCGCACTCTGGAAGACGGCGAAGCCAGGCGAGCCGAGCTGGACTTCTCCGTGGGGCGAAGGCCGCCCTGGTTGGCACATCGAATGCTCAGCTATGTCTGAGAAGTATCTTCATCTGCCCTTCGACATCCATGGCGGCGGCGCGGATCTGTGCTTCCCGCACCACGAGAATGAGCGCGCGCAGTCTGAGGCAGCGTTTGATACCACGTTCGCGAACTACTGGATGCATGGAGGCATGCTCCAGATCAACTCCGAGAAGATGAGCAAATCGCTCGGCAACTTCTTACTGTTGCGCGATATCTTAGAGACCACCGATCCGGCGGTGCTTCGCATGCTCATGCTGCAGACGCACTACCGCAGCCCACTCGACTTCTCGGATGCGCGCCTGCAAGAATCCGCGGCGGCGCTCGAGCGTTTGGAGAATTTCGTCACGAACGCGCTTTGGCTCGCGCGTTCAGCACAGCAGTCGCAGGCGAAGGCGAGAGACGGTCATACGCCCGATGCGTCCGATGCCCATGCGGGCTCGCTTGCAACTTCGATCGCGGTTGCAACGCTCATTGCGGACATGAAAGATTCGTTCACTGAAGCGATGGACGACGATTTCAATACCGCTGCGGCACTCGGTGCTATCTTCAGCTTTGTGAGCGATGCGAATACGCTCTTAAACGATGTCCAGCAAAGCGCTTCCGTAACAGAAGCGGATGTTCAGACGTTTGAGAAGGCTGCACAGGCAGTGGTCGAGCTCATGGATGTGCTCGGCATCTCGATCGAGATGAACGATGCAGCCGAAGTGGGCGCAACGGTGCTCGATGATGAGGAGAGCGCCGCTGAGGTAATGGTGCTCGCGATGGAATTCGCCGGCTTCGCGCCAGGCGATGGGGCAGATCCTGCAACGGTGAAAGCAGCAATGGCAGCATTGCTGGATGCCCGTGCCAACGCGCGCGCTAACAAGAACTACGCGGTTGCCGATGCGATCCGTGATGGGCTCGCCGAGCTTGGTTTCCGCATCGAAGACACGCCGCAAGGCGCTCGTATTGTAAAGGCTTAGGCGCAGGCCAGTGTTAGGGGTCGGGTAATTTGACACATCTTAGATGTGTCAAATTACCCGACCCCTAACACACACCCACAGGCCAGAGAAACAAAAAGCCGCTCACCCAACATGAGGCGAGCGGCTTTTCTTTAGGCAAGGCAGCGTTATTTAGCGACAGGTGCACGGGATGTCGTGCTTCACACGATCGTGCTCTTCGGCGCGCTTCGCGTCGTTGAAACGATCGAGGGTGCCAACCAGGTAGCCGGTGATGCGGCGGATGCGCTCGAACGGCTGAGCATGGTACCCATAGTGAATTGCGACATCTTCCGCTTCAACGGCAAGATCGATCCAGGCAAGATCCTTGCTCGGCTCAAGTTCGCGACCTCGAGCGATGTACTGTTCGATCTCTTCGTTAGTGACGCGGAAGTCGTCAGGCGAAGAATAAGAGATAGAAACCGAAACATTTTGCAGATGCTTATGTTCGGATGAAGCGGCAGGCTGGTGCGAGTGCTTCTGTGTTTCTTCTGCGGCTCCGTGGCTTTGATTTGCTTTAGCATCCCGTGTTGTGTTTTGTGCTGCGAATGCAGGTGCTTCAAGCGTGGTCATAATACCCCCTCCGTTATTCATAACCTTATTCGGTACTGCTGGTGCTCCTGTAATTGTTACTAAGTTAGTATCAATTACCTTACCTCTCTCATGCTACTCCATGCGCAATTTGGTGTAAACCGAAAAAACCAATATTTTGTGGCGAAATCCAATTTGTAACCTGGGAAAACACAACATCTTGTATACAGCCGAACTGGGGTTATGGAGATTCTAAAACGCCTTCCTTCCACCTTTAAACCCGAACCGTTCGTGATTTCGATGCGAAACCGCCCATTTTGCCCTAGCAAGTCGCGGCTGAAGATGGCACAATGAAAGTCCTTGAACGCCTCGATTTCTGTATTGCTCTCCGCGCGATCTTGTGGTGAAAAACCAGCTTCCGCGCACACGATAGAAGGATGTTGCTCATGGCTTTTGTCCACCTTCATAACCATACGGAATACTCGCTGCTCGATGGTGCCACCAAGGTCTATGACATGGTGAAGCGTGCGGCTGACCTGGGTATGCCGGCGGTGGCTATTACGGACCATGGTGTTATGTCGGGTGTACCGGAGTTGGCGGACGCATGCGACAAGGTAAAGGCAGAAACGGGCACGTGGGTAAAACCCATTTTCGGCTGCGAGATCTATTTCACCACGGATTCTTCCTTAAAGAAGGAAGGCAAGCAGAAGCTCCATCATATGATCCTGCTCGCGAAGAACAACACGGGCTATCACAACATTGTGAAGCTCGTGAGCGAATCGCATGTGGACAATTTCTACTATCGCCCGCGCACGACCTTCGAGATGCTCGAGAAGTACTCCGAAGGTGTTATCGCTACGAGCGCCTGTATTGCGGGCATTATCCCGCGCTGTGTGGATGCGGGCAAGATCGACGAGGCCATCGAGTGGGCGAAGAAGCTCTCCGCGCTCTATGAGCCAGGCGATTTCTACATCGAACTGCAGGATCAGGGCATCACTTCCGATGCGGGCAAGACGCAACGCGAGCTCAACCAACAGCTTACGGAAATTGCGAACCACTTGGGGCTTAAGACCATAGCAACGAACGACTTCCATTATCTCGTTCAAGAAGATGCGCAGGCGCAGGACGTAATGCTGTGCATCGGCACCAACCAGACCATCAATCAGGAAAAGCGCTTCAAGTTCCCCAACGATCAGTTCTACATGAAAACCGAAGAGGAAATGCGCGCGGCGCTGAAAGATTTCCCTGAAGCTTGCGACAACACCATCGAAGTTGCTGAAAAGTGCAACGTCGAGCTCGAGCGCGATCCCATTTTGCCGAAGTTCCCGCTGCCTGAAGGGGAGACCGAGGAATCATGGTTCCGCAAGCGCGTGCAGGAAGGTCTGGTCAAGCGCTACGGCGATCCTGTTCCCGAGCATGTGCAGAAGCAAGCCGACTACGAGATGCAGGTCATCATCGATCAGGGCTTCCCCGCGTACTTCCTGATCGTGCAGGAATATATCGAATGGGCGCGTAGCCAGGGCATCGGCGTTGGCCCGGGCCGTGGCTCGGCGGCAGGTGCGATCGTGGCATACGCCATGGGCATCACCGACCTCGATCCGCTGCCTAACGGCCTCATGTTCGAACGCTTTCTTTCTCCCGAGCGTGTGGAGATGCCCGATATCGACGTCGACTTCGAGCAGGGCAGACGTGAAGAGGTTATCAACCACATCAAGGATGTGTACGGCGAAGACCACGTTTCGCAGGTGATCACCTTCGGCACGCTTCAGGCGAAGAATGCCGTGCGCGATGCCGCGCGCGTGCTCGACTATCCTTACAGCACGGGCGACCGCATCTGTAAGATGATCGGTAACGAGCTTGGCATCACGATCGACCAAGCGCTCGAAACCAATCCCGATCTGGCAAAGGCCTACGAAGACGAGTCCGATGTGCACGCGGTGATCGATGCGGCGAAATCCATCGAAGGCCACGTGCGTGGCGAAGGCGTGCATGCCTGCGCGACCATCATTTGCCGCGACCCCATGGCCGATCACGTGCCCATGAAGCGCGACACCAAGGGCGGCGGCATCATCACCCAATACGACGGCCACTACACGCCCGACTTGGGCCTTCTCAAGATGGACTTCCTCGGTCTTCGTACGCTCGACGTGCTTTCGATCGCTTGTCGCAACATCGAAGAGCGCTACGGCACGAAGATCGTTCCTGAAGAGATCCCTACCGACGATGAAAAAGCCTTCGAGCTCATGCAATCGGGCAACATGGATGGCCTTTTCCAGGTGGAAGGCGCGCTCTATGTAAGTCTGTTCAAGCGCCTTCCTCCGAAGCAATTCTCGGATGTTGTTGCATCTATCGCGCTCAACCGCCCCGGTCCGCTCGAGTCAGGCATGGTCGAAGACTACATCAAGGCGGCGAAGAACCCCGAAGCGGTTCACTATTACGACGACCGTTTGCGCGGTATCTTGGAAGAGACCCATGGCACCATGGTCTACCAGGAGCAGATCATGCAGATCTCCATGGTCATGAGTGGTTTTTCGGCAGGCAAATCCGACAAGCTGCGTAAGGCGATGGGTAAGAAGAAGATCGACGTGATGCGTGGTCTTCAGGCCGACTGGGATTCAGGTGCGGTCGAGAACGGCTATTCTCTCGAAGTTGCCCAGCAGATCTGGCAAGATGCCGAAAAGTTCGCGAAGTATGCGTTCAACAAGTCACACTCCGCGGCATACGCCATCTTGGTCATGCGCACGGCTTACCTGAAGGCGCACTACCCGAACGAGTTCATGGCAGCGGTGCTCACCAGTTACATGGGCAGCAACGACAAGCTCATCCGCTACATTGCCAGTGCGAACCACAATGGCACGCCTGTGCTCCCGCCCGATATCAACTCTTCGAGCTTGGAATTCACGCCGGTTGATGGCGGCATTCGCTTCGGTCTTGCTGGCGTGCGTGGCGTGGGTGAGAAGGTGGTGCAGGCCATCATCGAGGAACGCGAGGCTAACGGTCCGTTCACTTCGCTTCACGATTTCGTGAACCGCGTGGATTCTTTATGCTATAACCGCAAGACGCTTGAAGCGCTCATCAAGTCTGGTGCGTTCGATTCGACTGGCTACACGCGCAAACAGCTCATGTATTTCGTGGATGAAACATCGCTGCTCGACGATGCAGCCAAGCGTCAGAAGGACAAATCCGCTGGTCAGGTGAGCATGTTCGACATGTTCGCAGACGACCCGGATGCGGGCTTCGTAGAGGACATCCCCGAGCCTGATGGGGTGGAATGGGATAAGCGCACGAAGCTCACCTTCGAAAAAGAGATCCTGAAGATGTACGTCTCCGATCATCCATTAAGCCCGTATGAGAACTATCTTTCGCGCACAAATAAATACACGATGACGGAACTGAACGAACGTGATACCAGCATCAAGAACATCAAATGCGCTGGCATGGTGTCCGACGTGAACGTGAAGCGCACGAAACGTAATACCCTCATGGCCACCTTCAATCTGGAGGATCTGGCGGGCAGTATCGAGTGCATCTGCTTCGACTACGAGAAGGTCTCTGATGTGCTCGAGGAAGATGCAGTGGTAACGGTGCGCGGCAAGTTCGAGGTGAGTGACCGCGCGAACCAGCTTATCGGCTACGAGATCGAAAAGCTTGAACTCACTGAAGAGCAGCAGAACGTGAAGCCAGTATGCATGGAGCTGCAGGTGCAATCCAACGAGCTGAATGCGCTTTCTTCTTCGCGTCTGCTGGATATTCTGAAGACCCACCCTGGCAACGATCCGATCGTGCTCTTCGTAGCGCAGACCGACGGCAGCCGCATGCGTGCAGAATTGCCGCTCACCATCAACGCGCGCGACCATATGCTCAAGGCAGACTTGCACGACCTGTTCGGGCGCGAGATTTGGAAAGCATCGTAGAGGCGCAGCATGGCAGGCGGGTACAACCACAGAACGGGACGGCGTTCATGAGGATCGCAGCGTGGTTTTCATACAACGGAGAGCCTTTTTCTGGCTTCGCGCGGCAGAATGGGCAGCTTACGGTTCAGGGGAATATCGAAGATGCCCTTGAGCTGCTGTTTCGTCGGCGCATCGATACCACGTGCGCTGGCAGAACCGATGCTGGCGTGCATGCGCTTTGCCAGGTGATCAGCTTCGATCTGCTTCCTGATGAATGGTTTCGTCGCAAACCTGATTCGCTCCTGAAATCGCTCAACGCGCTTACGCATGAGGAGATCTCGTTTCGTTCGGTGCGTCCTATGCCGGAGGATTTTTCGGCACGGTTTTCGGCTGTTATGCGCGAATACCGCTACTACATCTGCACCGATGTTGCCGCGCCCCTGCTCATGGAGAAGTTCTGTTGGCATCTGGGCAAGCCGCTCGATGTCGAGGCAATGAAGCAGGCTTCTACGCATCTGCTGGGCGAGCATGATTTCAAGAGTTTCTGCATGGCGGTTTCGGCGAAGGATAAGCCGACGCATCGCTATGTTGCCGATATCTCGTTCAAGCAAGAGCAGATCTGGAATTCGAATTTCATCGTTATCACGGTCATCGGGAACGCATTCTTGCATTCTATGGTGCGCACGATGGTGGGTACCCTCGTGTTGGTTGGTCGCGGGAAACGTACGCCTGAGTGGGTGGGCGAGGTGCTCGCAGCGCGCAACCGACAGGCAGCAGGACAGAACGCGCCCGCTGAAGGGCTTGTGCTCTGGCACGTGACCTACGACGAGCAGCACTTCTACTACGATCCACGCCCGAGTGGGTTGCGCGGTGAACTTGCTTCTGATCAGCATCTTTCTGATGCGATTGAGGATATTCCGTCGGTGCTAACAGCCGAAGAGCCTGCTTCTAAGGCAGTCAAAGAAGCTCCTAAGGCTAGTATGGAGAAGGACAAGAAGTCTTCGAAGAAGGCCAAGAAGCGAACCAATGCAGCGGAATCATCACCTGCTGCGCGCTGGGCACGATGGCGCCAGGAAAAAGAGCAAGACCGCGAGATCGTGATTCCTCGTGGTCCGAATCTTGATGAATCCACAACGGGTGAAATCCCCTTCGTTGCTGCACCCATCGAAGAAGAAACGCAGGCGACGCTCTTCGATTCAACGGTTGCTCCAGCGGATTCAGCAGCATCATCTTCAACGAACGGCTCTGTTTTGACAGATGTCCTTGATGCTGATGCTCATGTTGCCTCAGGTGCCGCTCCTGCTGTTGAGGGTCCTCCCATAATAGAGCGCAAGACGATCACAGTTCCCGAGGTGAAAGCGCAGCCAACTTCAGAACTGCTTCACTCATCATCGCCTGCAGCATCTGAATCTGCTCAGGGTTCGTCGTTCGTTGCGTCGAACGAACCACGATCTGCCCAACGTGCTCCTTTCGATTTTTCGCAGGTATACGCAGGCGCACATGCCCCTCGACATGCGGCCTCAACGAAAGCTGCTTCAGAGCCTTCCCAGGAACAGGGAACGGAACCGCTGCCAGCAACAGTGCTTTCATCGGCTGCCGCGCGTGCTCGTCGCCGCGCACGTAATCTGCGTTAAAGACTCCGGCAGCGTTCCGCAAACCGCTCTTATACCCCCATACGCCCCACACCCCATTTCTGTGCAGATTTTGTGAGTCTTTTGCTATTCTTCGTAGCAATATAAAGCAACGAATCTTGCAATGACGCGAACCGATCCGGTGCGAATCGCACTGGATCAGCGAGCGAACGAACTGAAACCTGAATGGGGGACACATGGCACAACTCGAACACGCTGCCCGTGATACCTGGTCAAGCAAATGGGCATTCATCTTAGCTGCGGCTGCTTCCGCAGTTGGCTTGGGCAATCTTTGGCGGTTCCCGTATCTGGCGGCGAAATATGGTGGCGGCATGTTCCTGCTCACCTACTTGGTGCTCGTATTCACCTTTGGCCTGTCGCTCTTGCTCGTCGAGATCGCACTTGGTCGTAAGACCCGCCAATCCACCATCGGCGCGTTCAAGCTGTTCGGTAAGAAGTATGCCTTCATTGGCATCCTGGCTTCGCTCGTTCCGTTCATCATCACGCCGTACTATTGCGTGATCGGTGGCTGGGTAGCGAAGTACGTCGGCGCTTATTTCTTCGATCCCGCAACCATGATCGGCGATGGTGGTACGTACTTCTCTAGCTTCATCACCAGCAGTTTTGAGTCTTATATCTGGCTCTTCATCTTCATGGCTATCGTATTCTTCGTTGTGTCGCGTGGCATCAAGGGCGGCATCGAGAAGGCTAACCTGATCATGATGCCGGCACTTATCATCATGACCGTCATCCTGGTCGTCTATACGCTCTGCCAGCCAGGTGCGCTTGATGGCGCTGCTTATTATCTGGTGCCTGATTTCTCTGCGTTCTCGATAGAGCTTGTGGTTGCGGCACTGGGGCAGATGTTCTTCTCGCTGTCCATCGCGATGGGCATCATGGTCACCTATGGTTCCTACATGAAGCAGCGCGATTCGCTCACTTCGAGCGCGATCCGTGTTGCGGGCTTCGATATTGGTGTTTCGTTCCTGGCGGGTCTCATGATCGTGCCGGCGGCGTTCGTTGCGCTGGGCTCGCCTGAGGCGGTTACCGAAAATTCCGGCCCGGGTCTCATGTTCATCGTGTTGCCGCAGATGTTCGCATCGTTTGGCGATTTCGCACCCGTTATCGGCGTGTTGTTCTTCCTGCTCGTTATCTTCGCAGCGCTCACTTCGGCGATCTCGCTCATGGAGACCTGCGTTTCGATCATGCATGATGGTGCGAAATGTTCGCGCAAGAAGGCAACCGTGATCACGTTCGTGATCATCGGCGTTGCGGCAGTGTTCGTGAATCTGGGTTATAACGGTCTTTCATTCATCGAACCGCTGGGTGCAGGCACTTCGCTGCTCGATTTCTTCGACTTCGTTTCGAACACCATCATGATGCCGATCGTGGCATTCCTGACCTGTATCTTCGTTGGTTGGTGCATCAAGCCGAAGATCATCGAGGAAGAGATCATGGCCTCATCGAAGTTCCGTTGGCGTGCAGCGTGGCGCATCATGATCAAGTACATCGCGCCCATCCTGATCGCGATCGTGTTCATCTCGTTCCTCGCTCAATTCCTCGGCTTCATGACCATCTAGCCAACCTGCATATAGCGCAAAAGGGAGCGACCAGGGGAGTAACACTCTGGTCGCTCTGCATATAAATGCATTTGTGATTCGGGAGTTTTTCTGATGCCTAATTTCGAGTTGTCGTATTCGTTATTGACTAGAGGGCTGTAAGAACCGGAAATATATATTGACTTTTTTATTCTTAAAAAAGTATTATTGAAAATAAATAATACTAACTAATATTTCTAGGAGTGGAAAGCGATCTAACGGCTTCAGAGTTCCTCAACAAACTCAATTGGTCGTTACTTGAACACCTAGTCTATTCGCCAGACGAAGCTGCAGCTAGTCGAAGTACTGTTCCTGAAAACGATCGAGAGTTGCGCAATTTGCGCTTTAACTACAAGGAATACGAAGAGGGGTGGAGAAAATGAGCACATCGTTTCAAGGTTTTCTTACAAAGTATTGCAAGGAACTCACCTCCTCAAATACCACAAGTTTAAAGCAGCTTTTCAACCTGGCCGATTCAGAGTTTCCAAGAGCTTATGAACCACTTCTTTTGTTGGCGGTTTGCAGTGGGCGAGAAGCCTACTTGCTAAAACAAGCACAAGGTAGTTCAGTTTTCTCAGTTTATTCGAAGTTTCTTGAGAATTGGAAAAAGAGCGAGATGTCCCTTGAGGAGTATCTTTTAACTCTAGAGGAAAGAAATCGCTTTAGACGTCCTTTAACCGCGTGGGAAAATGAGAATAATCAGCTTGCAGCCGACCGTATAGTACTCGCAAATATATCAAAAGCTCTGGATAAGCTCCTGAAGGAAAAAAGCATGAGTCGCGCTCATGCTTGCAAGCTCGTAGATGTCAATAAGGGGAATTTTTACGCATTTCTGAAAGGAGATGCTTCGAAGTTCAGCAGAAAGACCGCTATGAGAATCTACCAACAAATTAGTGCCGTCTAATCAAGTGCATCACGCCCATCCTGATCGCGATCGTGTTCATCTCGTTCCTCGCCCAATTCCTTGGCTTCATGACCATTTAACCAAGCGAAAGAAGCCTTGTGGCTTGCGCAACATAGTGATGGCGATCGTTTGTAAGACAAACTTCACGATTGGCCTTGCGACAAATGCTTTGTTGATTTGAGCAAACCTCAAACCTCAAACGGCGACCTTCGGGTCGCCGTTCTTTTGGGGAAAAGCAAGCAGCTTGCTAATTATCAACCCTGACAATATGTCCGTTTATCTCGACATCAGTTAAGCTCGTTTTGTTGAAAAGCATTACCTGCTACTATATATTTGTTGTGGTCTGCTATCGTTTCTGGCTCAGAATGATGCATGTTTTAATGAGGTAGGCATTGTAAAAATGACGAATGAGGAAAACATCTTATTTCAGCGTGATTTAGAGGCCAGAAGATGCGTGCAGTATGATAGGGAAACAGCATGACACTCTCTGATTTTTTCAAGCTTATTCGTCATTACATAAAAATGGTTATTATAGTGCCTGTTGTTTGTGCATTTGTTGCTACAGCTGTCGTTGCAGCAATTCCACCAACCTATATTGCTAAAGCGACACTTTTGACGAGTGGAGACATAGCTTTAGCAGGTGGTTATGCCCAAAACGAAGCATCGACCTTTTCTAAAAACGGCATAGAGGTTTCGTCAACTATCGATACGGCTTACAGAACGATTACGATCAAGGCTGAAGGAAGCGACTATGGAGGATGTATTGCTGCGGCGAATGCAACAGTCCTTGCTGCAGCAGAGGATTGTAGAGAGGCAAATGTACAGGCTTCAATCAGCACTAACGAAGCGATAAGCGCAGATAACGCCTCACCAAGTATATGGAGAACGACATTAATGGCTTTATTTGCGGGCCTTTTTGTCGCGATTTGTCTCATTGTATTGATCGATATACTGAAGACCCCCATCAAGTCAAAAAGTGATATTGAAGCAGCGGCAGATCTTCCTGTGATAGGCACGAGTCCGAATCGTGATCGTGGAGAGCGTTTGCTCGCAAATATCCGATTTATATGCGATGAGCCGCCATCTACCATTGCAGTGGTGCCAGTAGGTCTTACAGGAAGTACGCTCACGTGTGCAGAACTGACAAGCGCACTGGAGCACTCTAAAGTTTCGGTAAGTCGAGTGCAGGGGAATGCTCACGCCGAAGGTTTTAATCATGTTAGCTTGCCAGGTATTGTTACGATCATCGAATGTGCGCCACTTAGCGAAGGGGTGGGTGCGGTTTATATTGCGAAAGAGGCCGACATAACTATTCTTTGTGCAACTGAATGGCGCGATTCACGTAAAGCGCTCGCAGCTATTGTTGAAGAGTTTCGTTTTGCGAAGATTAAGCTTGGTGGCGTTGTATTCCTTACTTCTCGCTATCCTGAAAAGAGCTTGTTTTAGGTGGAAAACATCGCGATGATAACTGCTGAAGGCGATCAAGAGCAGGCGGTAGTTTTGCGCCTGGGGACGAAGGAGTTCGAGACCTACTCTCGTTCTCTTGATAAGCGGTCGCTCGGATATCGCTTCGTTAAGCGTCTTTTCGACATCGTGTTCAGTGTTTTCGTCATTGCAGTTTGTATTTTCCTTTTGCCCTTGACCCTTCTTTTATTGGTGGTTATTGCAATTCAGACCAAAGCATCGCCGATTTATATTCAAAAGCGCGTTGGTAAGTATGGTCGTCCGATGAGGATCTTTAAACTGCGTTCTATGGTTGGCGACTCCGATAATGTTGAAAAGTATTTTGATGACGATCAGCTCGTTCAGTGGAGAAAAGAACGAAAAGTTGAAAACGATTCGCGTGTGGTACCTATTGGAAGGTTTATTCGGAAAACATCGATTGATGAATTTGCTAATGTCCTTAATGTGCTTGCGGGTGAGATGTCTGTTATCGGCCCTCGTCCCATTTCATATGAGGAAATGCGTTGGTATACGCCAGAGCAGCAAGCAGAGCTCCTTTCCATTCCGGGGGGAATAACAGGTCTTTGGCAGTCTACTTCGCGAAATAACTCAACTTTTGAATCAGGGGAGCGTCAAGCAATAGAGCTTGAGTACATCGAGACCGCATCGTTTAAGACTGATTGGCGTGTTTTCAAGGGAACTTTTCGTGCGATGCTTTCAGGAACGGGGCAATAGCCCAATCGTCATATTTCAGCTCAGTCAAAGCATTGATCAAGTAGGACCACTAAGGGTCCTTTAGGCTGTTGAAAGTAGCCACTATTTAGGAAATTAGTTATCATAGGGTTTGGTTTTCTTGCGCATTGCGAGAGAATCTGAAGACACGCTGGATGGGAGCTTTGTCTCAGCTTGATGGCATTATCAAAATAGGAAAGCAATCATAGGTTCTCAAACGCACATAATACTATTGTCTGGCGGTTCGGGCTCTCGTTTGTGGCCGCTTTCCAACGAAAGCAGATCAAAGCAGTTTCTGAAGGTATTACGAAACTCAAGCAACATTCCTGAGTCGATGGTGCAACGCACCTTCAGGAAGATAAAAGAAGCTTTACCAGAGGCAAACCTTCTTGTTGCTACAGGAAATAGTCAAGTTTACTCTATCGAAAGCCAAATAGAAGGCGATTATGATTTAGTGGTTGAACCCGAGCGAAGAGATACGGCTCCCGCTATTATGCTTTCATGTGCAAAGCTCGCTTTTGACCTTGGAGCAGACCCAAACGATTCGGTCATTGTTCTTCCCATAGATACTTATGCAGATGATGGCTATTACAAAAGCCTTGCAAGGCTCGCTGAAGCAGTTGATGAAAGGCCAGACGGTCTTGTCCTCTTAGGAATCGAACCCACATATCCTTCTGAAAAGTACGGCTACATCGTGCCTGTTGACACAGTGGGAGACATCTACGAGGTGTCATGTTTTGCTGAAAAACCTTCAGAGGCAAAAGCTCAATCGCTTATTGAAAAGGGAGCCCTTTGGAATGGGGGCATTTTCGGATTCAAGCTTGGCTATGGCCTTGATATTCTACGTCGTTATACAAGCTCGAAAGATCTAGAAGAGATTATCGAGAATTATAGTGAATTTCCAAAGGTTTCTTTTGACTATGAGGTGGTCGAAAAGGCCGATTCGATCGCAGTCGTTCCATGTCAGGGAGAATGGAAGGATCTAGGTACTTGGAATACTCTTTCTGAAGAGATGGCAGAAGCCTATTCAGGACGTATCGTTTTTGATGCGGACACTTGTGAAAACCTTCATGCGATTAACGAAACAAATATCCCTTTAGTTGTATCTGGGGTCTCAAACGCAGTTGTGGTAGCTACACCTGATGGTATCCTGGTTTCTTCGAAAGAGCATTCGGCGAAGCTTAAGCCGTTGGTAGAGCAAGCTGCATATACACGCCCCATGTATGAAAAGAGACGGTGGGGCGAATATCGAGTTATCGATTCTGGTGTTTATAAAGATAACCAAAAAGCCATGACAAAAGAACTTGTCATACAACCAGGGAAACAGTTGACCTACCAACGTCATTTTAGGCGCGCAGAGGTTTGGACCGTAGTATCTGGCGAAGGAGAGATCGTACTTAATGGTGACGTGCAGCCTCTCACTCCAGGCAGAGTGGTTAATATTCAGGCAGAACAACTTCATTCTGCTCGAGCTTTCACGGAGCTTCATGTTATAGAGGTTCAGTTGGGTGACGTTCTCGTCGAAGAAGACATAGAACGATTTGGAAATTACTGGAAATAGAGACCGATGCCAACTACTTTCAAAGATCTAAAAGTTGCGCTTGTACACGACTGGCTTGTAGGGCGTGGAGGAGGAGAGCGAGTACTCTATGATATTCACACGCTTTTTCCTGATGCTCCTATATACACTTTAGTTTACGATCAGGATAAAGCTCCTGAATGGTGCAAAGAGTGCGATATCCGAACTACTTATATCCAAAAATGGCCAGGTGCGAAGAGCCATCACAAGCTTCTTCTTTCATTTATGCCAAAAGCATGGGAGGCACTCGATCTGACCGAATATGACCTCGTGATCAGCTGTTGTGCATCTTGTTGCAAAGGAGTTATTACCAGGCCAGATGCATTGCATGTTTGCTATTCATTTTCGCCAACGCGTTACGTTTGGGATTTGTACTACGATTACCTTGAGAACACAAACGCGATCAAGCGTTTCTTCATGAAAAGGATGATCCATAAAGTGCGTCTTTGGGATTTTCAAGCCGCCCAAAGAGTCGATCATTTTGCTGCAGATTCAAATTTCGTTGGTAGTCGAATAAAAAAGTACTATCGAAGAGATTTCACCACGATCTATCCAGGTACTCGAATCAATGAATATCCAATCACTGAGATGCCCGACGATTATTATCTTGTGGTTGCTCGCTTCGTTAGATATAAGCGGGTTGACCTTGCTATCGAGGCATGTAACCAGCTTAAGAAAAAACTTGTTGTTATCGGTTCGGGCGGAGAAGAAGAGGAGAGGCTCAAGAAACTTGCTGGAGACACGGTAGAGTTTCTCGGACGTGTGAGTGACGAAGAGATGGAGCGCTACTATTCTAGAGCGAAAGCTTTTTTGTTCCCAGGTATCGAGGATTATGGTATAACGCCCGTTGAAGCTATGTCGGCTGGTGTGCCAGTGTTGGCTTTCGGTAAAGGAGGCGCTCTTGAGACCGTGCAGGATGGCAAAACGGGACTTTATTTTCATGATCAGACGGTAAGCGGGCTTGTTCATTGTATTGAAGAGTTCGAGCGAAATGGTGTGGCGTATTCTCGTCAACAAATCCATGACTATAGCCTCAATTTCTCCGATGAGATATTCAAAGGCAACTTCACGAACTTCCTTAAAGATAAACTGATCGAATGCGGTCAAGGCCAGAAGATTAGTGAGAGGGATTATGATTAAACGAGCATTGATTACTGGGATCACAGGTCAAGATGGAAGTTATCTTGCCGAGTTTTTGCTTGATAAAGGATATGAGGTGCATGGGCTGGTCAGGCGTTCGAGTGTGCATGGTACAGAACGCATCGACCATCTTCTTGCAGACGACCTCATAACTTTGCATGACGGGGACCTATCCGATTCGACTTCGATCGTTCGGGTCGTTTCGTCCGTACAGCCCGATGAGATATACAATCTAGCAGCGCAGTCTCATGTAGGCGTAAGCTTCGATGCGGCGGAATACACGGGCGATGTTGATGCGCTAGGTGTTTTGCGCATACTTGAGGCGGTTCATATGCTCGGCCTTGATAAGACCTGCAAAATATATCAAGCTTCGACTTCTGAGCTCTATGGCAAGGTCGAAGAAGTGCCGCAGAATGAGGATACGCCTTTTCATCCTTTCAGTCCTTATGCGGTAGCTAAACAGTACGGCTTCTGGATGGTCAAAGAATATAGGGATGCATATGGCATGTTCGCGTGCAACGGCATTTTGTTTAACCATGAATCGGAGCGTCGTGGAGAGAATTTCGTTACACGCAAGATTACCAAGGCGGCCGCTCGTATTTCGCTTGGCCTCCAAGACCACTTGGAACTCGGTAATCTTGACTCTTTAAGAGACTGGGGTTATGCGAAAGACTATGTCGAATGTATGTGGATGATATTGCAACACGACGTTCCTGATGACTTCGTTATCGCTACGGGAGTGCAACACTCAGTTCGAGAATTTATCGAATGGTCCTTTGCGCACGTTGGGATCGAACTCGATTGGGAAGGCGAAGGTGTTGACGAAAAGGGATATGACAGAGCAACAGGGAAAATGCTCGTGTGTGTCAATCCAGCTTTTTATCGCCCAACCGATGTGGTTGATCTATGGGGGGATCCTACGAAAGCGAAGACTGTTTTAGGATGGGATCCGCAAAAAACAACATGTGAAGAATTGTGTCGCATCATGGTCGAGCATGACCTTGAGCAAGCAAAACGAGAAGCAAAGTTCAACTCATGACAGAACGCCAACAAAAAGTCTTGATATTTGGGGCGGCAGGCTTCGTGGGAGGCTACCTTGCGCGAGAGTTTGCAAACAACGGCTACCTTGTATTTGGCTCAGACCTGCAGAAAGATTGCAGCGTTGAAGCCATCGAAGCGTATTATGCAGCCGATATCACAGACGAACAAGAGGTACTAAGAACTTGTATACAGGTTGATCCAGATATCATCATTGACCTTGCGGCGATCAGTTCGGTCGGATTGTCATGGAAACAGCCTAAAGCAACATTCGATGTGAATGTTGGCGGAGCAGTGAACGTTTTAGAAGCTGCTAGGAAGCAGGCAATGCCACCTAAGGTTCTGCTTGTGGGCTCGAGCGAAGAATATGCTCCTCTTGATCGCCCACTTAAAGAAAGTGATCCTGTTGATGCGACTAGCCCTTATGGTATATCGAAAATCGCTCAAGAGAGTCTTGCTGATCTTTATGGATCACGATATGGGCTTAAAATATATCAAACGCGATCGTTTAACCATACAGGCGTAGGTCAGACCACGAACTTCGTCCTCCCAAATTGGATCAGTCAAGTTGCTGAGATCGAGAGATCAGGGAGCCCTGGCGTACTCAAGGTTGGAAATCTGAATGTTTCAAGGGACTTCAGTGATGTGCGAGATGTCGTTCGGGCTTATCGGATGCTCGTTGAGAGCAATCACTATGGCGAGGTATTCAATATCGGTTCAGGAAAAGCGCTTTCTTTACGGGAGCTTCTTGAGATGATCGTTTCATTAAGCTCACAAGAGATAACCGTAGAGGTCGATCCAGGGCTTTTGCGACCAAGTGATACCCCTTATATTTGTTGCGATGGAAGCAAGATAGCTGATAAGCTGGGATTCATTCCAGAAATACCTCTTAGTGAAACATTTGAAAGCATTTTTCGAGAACTAGCCTAAGCTATGTTGCTGTATGAGTCTCGATAAGAAGTCTGCGAAACCGAATAGATAAAGGAATTAGTCAAGCAAATGAAGAGCAGCGAATTGAAAGATGTGCTAAAGCGTTCGGTGGTCGTTAGGTCATTATCATATTGCCCAAAGAAGATCTTGGATAAGATGAACAACCTTCGCTATAGAAGATCGGAATACGCGCAAGACATCAGGCAGTTCAAGAACAAACACCTAGGTGAAGCTTGTTTTGTTATTGGGAACGGACCAAGTTTGACTATTGAAGACTTAGAGCGATTGCAGGGGTGCCCGACCTTTGCGAGCAATCTTTTGTATAAACTATTCGATCAGACTTCTTTTCGACCAACCTATTATGTGAATGCTGACATTGGGTTTTTCCCAACATATTTTAATGAGCTCATTCAATATGAAGGCATCGATGCGTATTTTGTTGGAGACAAAGGAGCCAAGATAGTCGAGCTGCCCTCGAATGCTCATTGCTTTAATGTCCAGGGCCCTTTTACTCTCAAGAAGGGGAGTCTCAAGAACAATGATTTCAGTCTGGATGCATCGCATCATCTCGCGCTTTCGTACACCGTTACGTATTACAGCTTGCAGCTTGCGGTATATATGGGATTCAAGACGATCTATTTGATCGGCGTCGATCATCGATACGCAGGACACGTCGATGAAAAAGGGAAGTTGCATCAAGATAGCGGACAAGAGCGATCTTATGCGAAAGGCATTGCGGCTCCTTTAGGTGCAGGATGGAACTATGCCGATTCAACGACTTATTCATACTACGTAGCAAGGCAAGCCGCGGAAAAACAAGGGGTGCAGATCATCAATGCGACCCGTGGCGGTGATCTTGAGGTGTTCGATCGGATCGACACGGATGCTGCGATCGGGGCTGTTTCGTCTCAAATTGCTTCAGTCAAAAACGAATAAAAGGATATCGAGCCTTAAGATATGACCAGCAAGATTTCAAATGTTGACCTGTATCGCGTGTTCGCAGGAATACTCCTGGTCGTTGGTCTTATCCCATTCTTTCGTATTCCCTATTTTGTTCAAGCGATCGAAGACGGGGCTTCTTATAACGACTTCATTATTGTTGTAGTTACTCTCGGTGCGTTCTTGTCGATGGTTTATGTGGTGTTGACGCGGCAACGTGTTCCTGCGCCATTTGGCTGGATTCTACTATTTCAGTTTTGCGTGCTTCCTTTTTCGATCACTGATGGTTTCGATGCACAAGCGGTTTTTTCATATTACGTCCCTGCCGCTTATGCGACAGCCTATTGTTGGCTCATTTATTTGTTCATAAGAAAGGGTGATCCTCTTTGGATTTCTGCGCTGAACAAGGCGCTCTGGGTCCTCACATTGGCAAATTTTGTTGCAATTATCGTTTATCCAACAGGGATGTATCATTTTGGAGCGACGAATTTCGAGAGCTCGTACAGGAATTGGGTATTCGGTTATGACAATAGACATGCAGAGTTCTACATCTATGCCGTGATGCTCTCTATGCTTTGGTGTGTGAGAAGGACGGGAAAGCAAATATCGTTTTCAGTCGTATTGCTCTATTTGATCTGTCTTATTTCGACGATTCTTGTAAAAGCAGGCACATCAATGGTCGTCTTGATCGTTCTTGGCGTTTATATGGCTGTTCAGGGAAGAAAAGAGAATAATAGATTTTTTACCATTAGAGGGTATTTGATACTGTACGCGATCCTCCTCATCTCGCTTATCGTGGTAGTGTGTGGATACGTAGACCCTTTTGGTTTGAGAACCTTCTTGCTTGAAGACGTATTCGGCAAGGATGCAACATTCTCGGGTCGTAGTGGAATATGGACGAGTGCGCTATCGTGGATACAATCGTCTTTTCTGTTCGGGAATGGCATAGAGTCGAGCAGTGTTTTGATGGCGAAGCTGGGGCATGGAAGTGGTGCCCATAATGAAATTTTGGGAATTTGGTACTTGGGTGGCTTGGTCCACTTTCTCTTTTTCCTTGGCTTAGTATTGGCGGCGGCGAAGAAGCTTTATCAAGCAAGGAACACGCCCGTTGCAAAAATTATATCCATCGCTATTTTTTGCATTCTTCTTCTCGAACTGATGAGGGGATGCAACGAGCTTCTTTGGCTCTCGATGTATGTAATGGGCTATTACTGTCTTGAGATCAATGATGCGTTAACTAAGCAGCAGGACAAGAAACAAACAAAAGTGGATAGAGTTAGTTTAGCCACCGAGAGTGACAAGTAGTTATAACAATGGAGCAGAATCAAGTTTCCAAATCCTTTCTCTGGTCGTTTCTTGAGCAAGCGAGCGTTATCATCATTCAGTTTGTCGTGCAGATTGTTCTTGCACGATTGCTCGCGCCCGAAATATTTGGCGTTCTTGCGATTATCTTGGTGGTAGTGAATATCTTGAATGTCCTGGCACAAAGCGGCCTGGGAAGCGCATTGATTCAAGACAACGATGCTGATGAACAAGCTTTTTCTACTGCAGTATGGCTCAGTCTAGGGTTTGCCGCGTTGCTGTATCTCCTTGTTTATTTCCTGTCAGGTCCTATAGCTCTTTTTTATGGCATGGTCGACCTAGATCTTTATATACGTGTGCTATCGCTCTGCATTTTTTTTAATGCGTTCAACTCCATTCAGCGCTCGTATTTGCAAAAGACGATGAACTTCAGGTCCCTTTTTTTGATGAATCTTTTTGCCCTAATAGCATCGGGCATCGTAGGAATAGTCATGGCGTATAGTGGAGCAGGAATCTGGGCTCTGATTGCCCAGACGATCGTTCAGAGTGCTATAGCGTGCTTGGTAATGGCGATCCTGACCCCTCTGAAGATATCATTTACGTTTTCGATACATAAGGCGAAGAGCCTGTTTTCCTATGGATGGAAGATGTGTATGACGGGGGTTTTGGCAACAGCGTATAACAGTGTTTCCGAATTGATCATTGGCAAAACATGCACATCGGGAGATCTTGGTCTGTACAGTCAAGGCCGAAAATGGCCGATTGCTGCTATAGGTGCTATAACCAATGCGGTAGCAAATGTGCTCTTCCCGGCTTTGGCGAGACTGAAAGAAGATAGGGCCGCTTTTCAAAATGCCATCATCAGAGCGTTGCAAAGCGGTACGTATATCATCGCCCCCCTTTGTTTTTTGCTTGCTGTTATTGCGGAGCCTTTGATCGTCATTTTGCTCACAGATAAATGGATATCATGTGTTCCGGTCTTTCAAGTAACATGCGTATCCTATTGTGTGCTCATGCTTCAATTGGTGAATCTTCGTGCATATATGGCACTAGGAGATTCTGGCCTCTATATGAAACTACATATCATAAAACTCAGCATCGGAGTGATTCTGCTCGCTGCAGTTGCGCTAACTTTTCATGACATATACGTGATCGCATTTGTCAACGGAGCTTATACGGTATTCTCTATCATCTGTATAGATGCGAAGCCCGCAAAGCGCAAGATCGGCGTTGGGATACTCGAGCAACTTCGGCTTACCTTGCCTACCTTCTTAACGGCGGGGGTTTCGGCTCTTGTTGCCTATCCAGTAGGTTTGCTCTCGTTTTCATATGGTTTGGAGCTTGTTTTACAGGTTGTTTTATTCGCCATTGCTTATGTTGCGATCTCTAAAATATTAAAGATCGGTGCATTATCGGATATTATTCATATCATGCAAGGTCTTTTTCATCGAAAATAATGCCTAGACTGAATGTCGGTTTGGTTTGTATCCGTACAATAGGTGAATATGATCGAAAGACTAGCATGCTCACTGGAATTAAGGAGGAAGCGTGGCAGAGAAGATTCTTGTAACAGGAGCAGACGGTTTTATTGGCAGCCACCTAACCGAAGAACTGGTAAAACAAGGCTTTGACGTGAAGGCTTTCTCGCTTTATAACTCATTCAATACTTGGGGCTGGCTCGATACTCTTCCTCAAGACATTATGGAAAACGTTGAAGTGTTTACAGGAGATGTTCGAGATCCTAATGGTGTTCGTGAGGCAATGAAAGGAACGGATGCTGTTTTTCATCTGGCTGCCCTAATTGCTATTCCCTTTAGCTATCATTCTCCTGATGCATATGTAGATACGAACATCAAAGGCACGCTAAACGTTCTTCAGGCCGCAAAGCAACTCGACCTTGATAAAGTTCTGATCACTTCAACATCTGAAGTTTATGGGACTGCTCAATATGTACCGATTGACGAAAGCCATCCTTATCAGGGGCAGTCACCTTATTCGGCAACCAAGATCGGAGCGGATAGGCTCGCAGAGTCCTTTTACCGTTCATTTGGTTTACCTGTGGCTATCGTGCGTCCTTTTAATACCTATGGGCCCCGTCAGTCAGCTCGTGCAGTGATTCCCACTATCATTACGCAACTTCTTGCAGGCAAAGAGGAGATTAGACTCGGCTCCCTAACACCCACGCGAGATTTTAACTTCGTCAAAGACACCGCTCAAGGTTTCATAGAGATCTATCGATCGGATAAGACTGTGGGTGAAGAGATCAATATCGCCACGCAAAATGAGATATCCATTGGCGAACTCGCTGAAGAGCTGATCAGGCAGATCAATCCTCAGGCGAAGATAGTGTGTGATGAAGAACGACTTCGTCCTGAAAAAAGCGAGGTAAATAGGCTTCTTGGTAGCAACGAGAAGATCAAGATGCTTACGGATTGGGAGCCTCGTTTTACCTTCGAAGAAGGACTTGCGCAAACTATCGACTTCTTCAGGGATAATTTAGAGAAATACAAGGTAGACATCTATAATATCTAAGGTGCAGATTTTTGCATTTGCGTTTCAAGAGATCGGACAACTTCGTTTGATCCTTCTTTTGCGTGAATGAAACGGCTCGGGTTGCTCAGCGGTATTTCGATGAAGGGCCTCTGAGCCAAAGAGAGATCAGGAGTTGCTCCATGAGTGAAGGCTTCATTCCTTTATCTGTTCCTAACCTTAAGGGAAAAGAGCTCGAATACGTGACCGAAGCGGTAAGAAGTGAGTGGGTGTCTACTGCGGGCAGTTATGTCTCTGATTTTGAGGCTTCAATTGCAGATTATGTTGGCGCTCGGGGAGCGGTTGCGTGTCAGTCAGGAACTGCAGGGATTCATACCGCGCTCATTTTGGCTGGGGTAAAACCAGACGATCTCGTAATCGTGCCCACTCTTACCTTTATTGCAGCAGTCAATCCAGTGAAATATCTTAATGCCGATCCTGTCTTCATGGATTGTGATGACAGCCTTTGTATCGATCCGAGCAAAGTAAGGGCATTTTGCGCTCATGAATGCGAGATGCGAAATGGAGTGCTTTTTCATAAGGCTTCGAATAGGCGGGTGAGCGCTCTTGTTGTGGTCCATGTGTTCGGAAATATGGCTGATATGGGCGAACTCATGGAGACTGCTCACGAGTTCAATCTAATGCTTATCGAGGATGCTACTGAGGCGCTCGGTACCTATTACGAAGAAGGTCCATTCGCAGGCTCTTATGCGGGCACGATCGGTGATGTCGGAATCTATTCATTTAACGGAAACAAGATTATCACTACGGGTGGTGGGGGCATGATCGTTTCGCGGTCTGATGAATGTCTTACGCATGCTAAGCATCTTACGACCCAAGCGAAAAGCGATCCGCTTTACTACGAGCATGACGAAGTTGGATACAATTATCGTCTTACGAATCTTCAAGCAGCTTTGGGTCTTGCTCAGATGGAGCAGCTCAATAAGTTTATTGAGACCAAAAATGAGAACTATGAGCACTATAAGCATCTTCTTGAGAGCATCGAGGGTGTTTCCCTTCTCGGATTTAGAGAAGGAGTGAATTCGAACAAGTGGTTCTATTCTTTGTTATGCGAAGATCCTGCTATCGATCGTGATGCGCTTATTTCTTTTCTGCAGGCTCAGGATATTCAGACACGTCCGATTTGGGGACTCATTCATGAACAGGCACCCTATGAAGGCGCGATAACGTATCAAATAACAGAAGCACCCAAATATCGTTCTAAAGTGGTAAACCTTCCTTGCAGTACCAACTTGGAAAAGGAAGACATTGATCGAGTAGTTGCGGCCATCGAAGAGGCGATCGCTTAATGGAACTCGGGCAAATTATGATCAGTGAATATTTGGTTGGAGAGAACGACACCATTGCTGATGCGCTCAAGCGTATTGATGAAACAGGAAAACGCTGCGTATTTGTAGTAGATGATGTAGGTAAGCTTGTTGCGGCTTTGGCCGACGGCGATGTTCGCCGATATATTTTGTCCCATGGCACCTCGAAAGGTTTTGTCAAGGATGCTGCTAATTATGATCCTTTGATGGTGAAGCAGGGCGATGAAACAAAAGCAAAACAGCTTTTTGACACGTATTCACTAACAGCACTTCCTGTGGTCGATAGCGAGCAAAGGCCAGTTGGTTTAGTGGTTCGAGAAGAGACTACTCGAAGGAAACGCCGTGCGTTAGAAAAGCCGTTGCCAGTTGTTATGATGGCGGGAGGGATTGGGTCGCGGCTTATGCCCATCACTGCAGTTCTGCCTAAGCCTCTTGTGCCCGTCAATGAAAAACCTATCGCAGAGCATATCATTGACCGCTTCAACGATGGCGGATGCCAAGACTTCTTCTTGATTTTGAATTATAAAAAAGGAATGGTCAAAGCGTACTTTGATGATCTTGAGCGCGATTATGAGGTTTCATATATTGAAGAAGAGGAATTCCTCGGTACAGGAGGAGGATTGAAGCTTGTTGAAGGCCAGATCGACGACACCTTCTTCTTTACGAATTGTGATGTGCTAGTAGATGCAGACCTGCAGAGCATCTATGAAGAGCACAAGAAAACAGGGAACGCCATAACAATTGTGTGTTCTTTGAAGCATTACACCATTCCATATGGAACTATTGAAATCGCTGAAGGTGGCGAAATAAAGAAGATGACTGAAAAGCCAACTATCTCTTCGCTGGTGAACACAGGCTGCTATCTGGTGGAACCGAGTGTCCTGTCTCTTATTGGGGAAAATGAAGTAATCGGGTTTCCTGATGTTGCCCTGCGCGCTCAAAAGGCAGGAATGAAAGTTGGTGTGTTTCCAGTGAGTGAAGGATCATGGCTTGATATGGGTCAGCCTGATGAATTAGAACGAATGTCGATGGTTCTTAACGAGGAGTAACGTTTCATGGAAACGAGCGATATCAACCGAAATGACGACAGCGTGAAGATAATTGCAGAAGCGGGAATTAATCACAACGGAGATCTCGACCTTGCTATGCGCTTGGTTGATGCCGCAAAAGCTGCAGGTGCTGATGTAGTGAAATTTCAAACAGGAAATGCTTCAGCTTCGATCACCAAATATGCCAATACTGCTGATTATCAAAAAGACAGTACGGGCTCTGATCAGCAGCTGGCGATGATAGAGCAGCTTGAGCTCCCTTTTGCTGCTTACATAGACATCAAAGATTACTGCGACGAAGTGGGGATTGAATTCGCTACGACCTTTTTCGATAAAGATGCGGCATATTTTTCTCTGCAAAACCTCGACCTTAGGTTTTGCAAGGTTGCATCAGGGGAAATAACGAATCGGCCGCTTTTGGAGATAATCGGATCCTCTCATCTTCCTGTTATTCTCTCAACAGGCATGTGCACGCTCGAAGAGGTTGAGGATGCGATTGCGGTTTTGAGAGAGAATGGCTGTGGTGAGATTACTATCCTGCATTGCACCACAGAGTATCCTGCACCAAAAGATCAGATCAATCTCCGAGCGATGCCTGCAATGGGTGAGCATTTTGGTCTATCTTTTGGCTATTCTGATCATACTGAAGGAATCGAAGTTCCTGTTGCCGCAGTAGCAATGGGTGCGCGAGTGATCGAGAAGCATCTAACTTTGGACAAAACAATGGATGGTCCTGATCATAAGGCAAGTCTTGAGCCCGATGAGTTTGCCCTTATGGTTGAAAAGATTCGCAATATTGAAAGAGCTCTTGGTTGCGCAGAAAAGACACCTGGAGACGCAGAGCAAAAGAATAGAGCGATCGCAAGAAAAAGCATAGTGGCAAAGCGAGACATCAAAGCAGGCGATCTATTCTCAGAAGACAACATCACGGTGAAACGACCAGGTACAGGTATCTCTGCGATGCGATGGCACGAGGTCTTAGGTACGCGTGCAATCAAAGATTTCGAGCAAGATGAGATGATCATTTTATGAGCATCATAGCAGTGCCAACGGCAACACGAGCAGAATATGGAAATCTGCGTCCATTCATTCAAGAATTGCGTGACAACGGGTTTGAGGTTAGGATCATCGCAACAGGTGCTCATCTTTCCCAGGCTTATGGTGAAACCTATCAAGAGATAGAAGAAGACGGATTTGCCATTGACTATCAGATTCCCATTTTGGTGGATTCAGATAATGCTTGTGGCGTTTCTAAAACCATGGCGCTTGCGATTTCGGGTTTTGCTGATTACTTTGCGAATCGAAGGCCAGATGGTCTTCTTGTTTTAGGGGATCGCTATGAGATGCTTGCAATCGCATGTGCAGCTTTTAATGAGCGCATCCCGATCTTTCACCTTTATGGGGGAGAGACAACCGAAGGCGCTATAGATGAGGCGATACGTCACTGCATAACCAAAATGAGCTATCTTCATTTCACTGCGACCGAACCTTATAGAAAACGGGTCATCCAATTGGGAGAGGATCCATCAAGAGTGTTCACGATCGGTAATGCGAGCGCTGATAATAAAGATGTTCGGGATATTCTTTCAAAAAAAGAACTTTTTGCGAGTTTAGAAATTGATGTTCCTGACCATTATGCAGTAATGACCTATCATCCAGTCACGCTTGCAGACGGTGAGGTTCAAGAAGATATTAATGAGCTTTTGGCGGCACTTGAAAAGTTTCCGAATCTCACGTTCGTTGCGACAAAAGCAAACGCAGATGCGGGCGGACGAGGAATCAATGAGGTTCTTGAGCAATATGCCGCTAAGCATAACAATTTCTTTCTTTTTGATTCGCTTGGATCAAAAAGGTACTTGTCTGCATTGGCCTATGCTGATGCGGTGGTCGGGAACTCTTCGAGCGGCATAACTGAAACAGTGCTCTTCAAAGTCCCTACCGTAAACATTGGCATCAGGCAACAAGGAAGGATTCGAGGAGCGAACGTGATTGACTGTGCTGCTCGTGAGAGCGATATTCACGACGCGCTCATGTACGCATGCTCAGATGAATTCCGTCAAACCATCAAGGATATGGATAATCCCTTCGGAGGCGCAGGAGCGGCGAAGAAAACTGTCGCAGCCATCTCAAGCGCGTTATCTCGGCCGATAAAGCTCCAGAAGAAATTCTATGATATTTCATTTGATTAAGCCAAAAGAGAGAGGATCATATATGAAGAAATTGGCTATATGGGGTGCCGGAGGTACAGGGATCCAGATCATTGAAATAGCCCAATGGCAAAATGAAGAGGAGCATCTCTGGGACGAGATCTTCTTTGTTGATAATTGGAAGCCAGAAGATGAAGAGATCTATGGTGCTCGAAACCTGCATTTTGACACTGTGAAAGAGCTTTTTTCTCCTGATCAGGTTGAGTTTGTTATTGCTCTCGGTGAACCGCGTGACAGAAAGCTTCGATTTGAGGAGATACGTGAAGCGGGATATGGGTTTGGTAAGGTCATTGCGCCAACCGCTCGCATTTCGCAAAGCGCAACGCTCGGAGAAGGGTTTGTTGCGCTCGATGGCGCTCTTGTCGAACCTCTATCAGTTGTTGGTGATGGTGTCATGGTTGGTGATTATGCGGCTGTTGGACATGGCAGCACGATTGGCAATTATTGCCATGTGGGGGCAACTTCAAACATCGGTGGGGACAACATTTTTGGTGACGAAGTATTTCTTGGGTTGCATTGCGCGACCAAGCAGGGCATCAAGATTGGAAGCTATTCAGTCATTGGTATGGGTGGAATCGTTCTGAATGACGTTCCAGAGAATGTGGTCATGGCCGGTGTTCCCGCAAAGAAGATCAAAGACCGTGATGATGATATGCGGGTATTTTAATCGTTCGATCGCAAGGCGAAGGCACCTAATGGAGAATAAGATGAGGATAGCAGTTGTCGGACTTGGATCGATGGGACAACGAAGGATACGACTGCTGAAGAGCCGTTTCGATGTTTCTTCAGAAGATATAGTTGGTATCGATCTTGATGAAAAGAAGCGAAGCCAAGCTGCGCAAGAATATGGCATTTTTACTTCGGATGATATGGAGGGGTTACTGGCATCTCAAGACATTGATGCTGTTTTTGTCTGCACAGGACCTGCCTCTCATGGGAAGATAATCAATACTTGTTTAAAGAACGCGCTCCATGTGTTTTCCGAGATCAATCTTGTTGATACGCTTTATGAAGAGAATATTGAGCTCGCGGAGCAACAAGAGAAGGTCCTTTTCTTATCTTCGACAGGAATGTACCGTCCAGAAGCCGCCTACATCAGAGAGGCGGCAAGCAGACATGAGATAGGTGCTTATTGTTATCACATTGGACAGTACTTACCAGATTGGCATCCATGGGAAGACTATAGAGACATGTTTCTGGCTCATCCAGAGACAAATGCTTGTAGAGAGATACTTGCAGTAGAGCTTCCGTGGCTTGTCGCCGCTTTTGGTAAGATCGTTTCTCAACGTTCACTGCATCATCGTTCAAGTATGCTTGACATCGATTATGACGACACTTTTTCGATTTTGCTCGAGCATGAAAGCGGAATCACGGGAACGCTAACAGTTGATGTGGTGAGCAGGAAAGCTGTCCGCAATTTTGAATGCTTTGGAGAAGGCGGTCATATTGTTTGGGATGGTAGTCCAACTGGTTTCATGAGCTTTGACCTAGACAAAAAAGAGCTGATGCCGATTGACTTGTATGGAAGTAGTTCGGCAGAGCAGCTGTCAGATTATGCTGCGTTTGTTGTCGAGGACGCTTATGCGAATGAGATAGAGGAATTCTTTGCTGTGATCAACGAAGGAAAGCAAGCGCGCTACTCGTTTGAACAGGATAAAAAGATTCTCGATATCGTATCTGAGATTGGGGCATAGCCTTGGAGTTCCTGATTGTTGGATATGGATCCATGGGACAACGTCATGCGCGAAACCTGCGCAAGATCTGTGTAAAGCGTGGGTTAAGCTGTTCAATCGACCTGTTGAGGACTTGTTCTGCCGATGTTCCTGAGGGGATTCGTGGGGTTTACACCAGCAAGGATCAATTTCCTGGAACGTATGATGCTATCTTTATTACTAATCCTACAGCAGCGCATTATGAGACGCTGGTCGATCTGATCGACCTTTCGGATGCATTCTTTATCGAGAAGCCAGTGTTTGATAGAACTGATTATGAGCTCGGTTTTCTTGATCGAGAAAAAAAGGTGTTCTATGTTGCTGCACCCATGCATTACAAGCCGATCATATCGTGGTTGAAAGAATATTTTGATTTTTCAGAGGCGTTTTCTTTGCGTTCGATCAGTTCAAGTTATTTGCCTGATTGGAGACCAGGGGTTGATTATCGAAAGACCTATAGTGCACATAAAGATATGGGCGGGGGTGTTTCGATAGATCTGATTCATGAATGGGATTATCTCCAATATCTGATCGGCTTCCCTGAGCGAGCATATTCGATCATTGAGAAACGATCGGGCCTTGAGCTCGATTCTGATGATGTTGCGTTGTATATTGCAGACTATGGGGACAAGACGGCAGAGATTCACTTGGACTATTTCGGTAGAGTTCCTATACGAAAGCTTGAGATATTCACTAAAGAAGATACGGTCGAATGCGACTTGCTCACCGACACAATATCGTTTTTGAAGTCAGGCGAGCAAATCATTCTTACTGAAGAGCGCGATGACACGCAGGCTCGAGAACTCGAAGCTTTTCTTGACATGATTCAAGGAAAGAGAGAGAACACGAACGACATCGAGCACGCGCTCAATACGCTTATTCTCGCGAAAGGATGCGAATAGATGAACCTGCTGTTTACGCTTTGTGCCCGCGCTGGATCAAAAGGGATAAAGGGAAAGAATGCTGGCGATCTTGCAGGTCTGCCTCTTGCGTATTATACGCTTGCGGTGATTGATCTGTATAAAGAGGCGCATCCTGATGATGATATAGATGTGGTGTTGAGCACCGATAGCGACGAGCTTATGGAGCTCGTCGAGGCATCAGGGATTGACCACCTGAACGTCGGGCGTCCTGAGGAACTTGCAGGAGATAAGGTCGCGAAGATCGATGCGATTCGTTATGCCTTTCAAGAGGCGGAATCTCGAACAGGAAAGCACTATGATGCGGTGATCGATCTCGATAATACTTCTCCACTGAGAACATTGGATGATCTGGAACGCGTGGTTGAGAAAAGATGTTCATCTATGGTCCCCGTCATCTTCACGGTGGTACCAGCTAGGAGAAATCCTTGGTTCAATATGGTCATTGAGCAAGACGGAGTTTGCAAGAAAGTGCTTGAGTCAGACTTCATCGCACGGCAGCAAGCACCTGAGGTTTTTGACATGAATGCGTCGATCTATGCTTATTCGCGTGAATTCATGCAAAGTGATACACCTCTATCGATCGAAGGTTGCGAATACGTGATCATGACCGATACGGGAGTATTGGATCTTGACCGCCCTGACGACCTTAAGCTGATGGAGGTCATAGCTGCTTATTTGTTCGATAACGATCAAGGCATGCATGCGGTAAGAGTGCGCGCTGAAGAGTTAACCCAGAAAAATGAAGTACAAAGCAAGAGCCTGCCCAAAAAGAATCAGATTGAAGATTATCTTACGAACCAACTTGCCTTTTTTGGTGGTGCAGACATATCTGATTATCTGGAGGCAGCTTACAAGCGAGCGCTATATTGTTTTAGCAGGAATACCAATAAGTATTTCAAAAAAGGTACGATTGATGTACATCATACGGGTCAGTATGCGATCCTGCTTTGCTATCTGGCGCGGGTAGCTTTTGAGGCGGGAGACCGAGAAACGGCTGATCGCGTGTATGCCCTCAACAAAGCCCTGCATGGATTCGACATCTTCTATGAGGTCGAGCTTCCAAACGTCTTCTTCATGGAGCATCCTGTAGGAACCGTTTTGGGAAGAGCAAAATACTCCGATCGATTGTTCTTAGGGCAAAACGTAACGGTCGGAGGGAATAAAGGCTGTTACCCAACCATTGGTGAAAACGTCTGCTTGCATGCAGGATGTATGGTTGTTGGAGATTCCCATCTGGGTAATAACATCGAAGTATCTGCGCAGGCTTTTATTCGCGACGAAGTTATTCCTGATAATTGTTTGGTGTTTGGCAAGAGTCCTAATCTTGTCATTAAGCAGCGTTCTTATGAAGAGATGAAAAGTCGGCTGTATTTTTTCGAGTATGACGACTAATTGAGTATCAGACTTGGGTCCGAGAGATAAAGAGAACATCATGCTAACCAATAAATGCGTTGTAGGGAAACGCGTATTGATTGTTGCGCTGTCGACGATCATGGTTGGTATTTTATTCTGGCTGCTTATGGCTGCAGCCTATGCCATTCCGTCAACTCAGCTGACTACGAAAGCAAATCAATCTCGCGCTATACTCAAGCAAGAAGGTGTTTTATGGATGCAGAATGCAGCGCTTACTAGTGGTGCTCATTATGACAATTACACCACCTATCACATGCTCAACATCGCAGTGCAATCTGTAGACAATCCTTTTCTTGATGCGGTATCTTCTAGGCTTTATCAAGGGTCAGACCCCGATGATGGCCTCATGCATGCCATAGCGGGAGAAAGCAACGCAGCTTATCAGCGCTATTGGCATGGATATGTGACCTTTCTGCGACCGTTGCTTGTCTTTTTTGACATCAAGCAGATCAGACTGATATGTCAGACCACGTTTTTCGTGCTGCTCGTGGCAGTTGTTGCTCGCCTGACGATGCGAATGCGCATGGGGGGGGGTATTCTCAGCCTTATTCTTACGGGCAGTCTTTGTATTTTAGGAGCGGCTCAAGCTGCAGAAACGCTTCCCTTCTTTTCGTCATTTGCAATTTCTCTCGTCGCCTCTTTAGTAGCTATTTCTCTTTCTCAAAGATCGTTCAATCGTGTATCTTCAGGTGTTTGGTCAGAGTCTTTCGTTTTGTTCTTGACTTTCGGAGCAACAGGGGCGCTCACGGTTTTCTTCGATTTTCTCGATAATCCAATTCTGTCTTTTTGTATCCCGGCTTGTATATATTTTTGCTGTATTAGAGAGAGGCTGACGCTTCGTCGCGTTATCGGCCTGTTTGCTGCTATAGGGCTTGGGTGGTGCTTTGGGTATGCCGCTCTTTGGGTTTTTAAATGGGCTGCAACAGCACTTGTGACAGGGGAAGATGTCTTTGGTCAGGCCTTTAATCAAGCATTTATTCTAACAGGCGGCATTGAGCGAGAAGGCATCGAAAGAGGTCCTTTGCAAGCGATAGCCGCGAATTTAAGACCGCTTGGTTTTATGCGAGCAGTTTTGTTTGCTTCTCTTATAGGTGCTCTTGTATGTATCTTGAGTTCGGTAATACGCTATTTTCGCACTAAAGACGATAAGCTTAAAACTCTTTTGCTGGTTTCTGTCGCATTGCTCTTGATTAGCTTCGTCCCTTATCTCTGGTATGCCGTTCTTTCGGATCATTCGATCATGCATGCTGGGCTTATGACCTATCGTGACCAGATAGGTGCTCTATTTCCTTGGCTTGCGATCATTGCGCTTACAGTGCTCGTGGCTTATCAAAAGCGAAAAGGAGCAAAAGAAACAGACGAGAGCAGCAGGTCTTTTTTAGATTAACCTAAACCAGCGAACGCTATTGTTGTAACACGCGTTTCTTTGAGCACGTCTCTTCGGGTATGCTGAGTGGTAAAAGGCTCGATCGCGATGGACATAGGGGCAGGTTGATCAAGAGCATCGAACAAAAGCAGCATTTTCAGCGTCTTCTCGTTACAGGTGGTGCTGGTTTTATGGGGTCGAATTTTGTCCGTTGGGTGATGGCGAATCAGCCTGATGTTCGGATGATCGTATTTGATAAGCTCACTTATGCGGGAAATCGCGCGAACCTCGCGGAACTTTCCGAGGAGCGTTTGACATTCGTTCAGGGCGATATTTGCGACGAGCAGCTTGTTGATAGATTAGTTGGCGAAGTCGATGCGATCGTTCATTTTGCAGCAGAGTCTCACAACGATAATTCGATAGTCGACCCACTTCCTTTTCTTCGTTCCAACATAGAGGGCACCTTCATGCTTTTGGAAGCAGTGCGCAAGCATGGCGTGCGCTTTCATCACGTTTCAACTGATGAGGTATACGGGGATCTGCCCTTTTTCAACCATATGGCACAGCAAGCAATGCATTTGGAGAAAGCCTCTCAAATATCTGATGACAATAGTACTGGTGTTCTGTCCGGCAGCTTGGAAGGTTGTGTGATAAGCGGCCAACTGTATCCAGATAGATTCACTGAAGGGAGCCCGTATCGACCGAGCAGTCCTTATTCAGCGACGAAAGCAGCATCTGATCTGCTCGTACGAGCATGGTATCGAACATATGGGTTGCCAGTCACCATCTCAAATTGTTCGAACAATTATGGACCGCGCCAACATGTTGAGAAGTTCATCCCGCGCCAAATAACGAGAATTCTTTCAGGCAAGCGCCCTCAGCTCTATGGAGACGGGCTCAATGTGCGCGATTGGATTCATGTCGATGATCATTCGCGTGCAGTTTGGGAGGTTCTTACGCGTGGGCGGCTGGGTGAGACCTATCTGATCGGAGCCGATTGCGAGTGGAGCAATATCGATGTGTTGCGCGCGATTCTCGTTGCGATGGGGTGCGATGCTGACGATTTCGAATGGGTGAGGGATCGACCCGGACACGATCGCAGATACGCGATCGATGCCACTAAACTCAAGCGTGAACTTGGTTGGCAGCCCGAACATGTCGATTTCGAGGCAGGCCTGCGCGAGACTATCGCTTGGTACGACCAGAATCGAGATTGGTGGGAAGGCACGAAGAGGGCCACCGAAGAAAAGTATGCCAAGCTCGGTCAATAGCTAACTAATAGGCGATCAGGCGCTTCGGTTTTGGCGATTATGACCAATTTTCTTGTGGCAAATTCATTGGCAGCTAGAGGTAGGTGTTGGATTTTTTGTTCGAATGGGCGCATTGAAAGGATCGAGCATGTCTGATCAGGCTATTTCTGGAAATTTTACGTTCACGGAGACTTCTATCGAAGGCGTGAAGATCGTCGACGTAAAAGCCTATGGCGACGATCGCGGCTACTTCATGGAGACGTATAAGCGCCCTGATTTTATTGCCGGTGGGATTGACTGTGAGTTCGTACAAGACAATCAATCGTCTTCGACGCGCGGCGTGCTGCGCGGGTTGCATTTTCAGATCGAGCATCCGCAGGCGAAGCTCGTGCGTGTTGTTTCAGGTAAGGTCTTCGATGTGGCGGTTGATCTGCGCAAAGGTAGCCCGACGTATGGTAAGTGGGAGGGAGTGGTGCTTTCTGCTGAGAACAAGCGCCAGTTCTTCATCCCTCGTGGGTTCGCACACGGCTTTCTCGTTTTATCCGATACTGCCGAGTTTTGCTACAAATGCGATGATGTCTACCATCCCAACGATGAAGGCGGCCTCATGTGGAACGACCCCACCATCGGGATCGAGTGGCCAGCGCTCGAAGGCGACGCTGAGTTCAACCCCAACAAGGTCATCTTGAGCGAGAAGGATAAGCTGCACCCAAGCATTCCGGAGATTTGATTTTAGAAATGGTTCTACTAAGGCGGTTATCGCATAGGTGCGGGGGTTGGCGCCATCTGTCAAGGAGGGATCTTCTGTTCCCTTCGATCTAGCCCAAGCAAAGAACGGGAGAACCTTTTCTTTATTCAATTCATTGATTCATCGGACGGTTTGGTAACCGCTTTTATCGTTAGTACGTCTTACCGTCGCAACCTCTCTAACATACGTCATGAATTCGCTTACTACTAAAAATCTTATTTAAATGTGCAAAATCTAAACAATAAGCTTGCTGGTTAGATTTATAACTAGTTATATCCTTATAGCTATTCTGCAGGAACTGTTATAAAAATTACCTATTACTACATTTATTTAATTCAAAATAGTGGTATATTAAATTACCTATTAGGTAATTTAATATACGTTTAAAAAAGGAGGGGGGGGTGAACAATTTTGAAACTAGTGTTTTCCTCGGTAAGTCTTGAGAATCAATGTAGAAGCACGAAAAGCGCTGTCAAGGTCTTTGGAGGTAATAAAGATTTAGCGACTAGTCTTTTATCAAGAATTAATGCGATTGAGCAGTCTGAAACAATTCACGACATAATTGCTATGAGGACATTTCGCTTTCACAAGCTCAAGAATAAAGGAAAACACAAAAACTTAGATGGGTATTTCGCTATAGATGTAAAAACTCGCGCAGATGCATGGAGAGTTATCTTGCAACCATTAGATGAATTCGAAAAACCTTTTGACCCATGTGACATAGATAAAATATCGAGAAAAGTAAAAATCGTAAAAATAGTAAAGGTGAGCAAGCACTATGACTAATTACGTAGAGTACAACGACAAAATTGCCTTTCACCCTGGTTACTATATAAAGGAAATTGTTGAAAATTTAGGGATAACGCAAGAGGATTTTGCAAAAAGACTCGATACTACTCCAAAAAACATAAGCCTAATTATTAGAGGAGAACAACGACTTTCAACAGACATGGCAATGAAGCTCTCTAATATGCTGGGAACCAGCGTAAATTACTGGCTAAATTTGCAAAATGCGTATGATGCAGCACTAGCTGAAATCGAAGCAGTTGAGGAGCTTGAGAAAGACAAAACAATCCTCAGATTGTTAGGCTACGATTATTTTGAACAGCATTTCAATTTACCCCATTTGCCTCGACAGCTTGAATTGCAAGTAAAAGAGCTCAGAAAGTTTTTGGGAGTTGCAAATCTCCAAGTTCTTCAAGGGAGAGATTTTGCTGTCAATTTTAGAGGCAACACAACCAGCATGGATCGAGCAAATATTATCAAAGCGAATGCAATGGTTCAAATTGCAACCAATATGGCGCTCCAAACAAAGGCTCCAAAGTTCAATAAAGTAAAGTTTGAAGATGCGGTGGAAAAAGCTCTTAACCTTACTCAAGAACATGAAATTTTTTTGCCAATAGTTACAGAATCGTTCAAAAACGCAGGGGTGATTCTTCAAATCTTGCCTAATCTAAAGGGTTCTAAAATCAATGGCGCTACCAAAAAGATCGGATCTAGAATTTTGTTAATGGTCAACGATAGACGCAGATATGCTGATACTTTTTGGTTTACTTTAATGCATGAAATTGGTCACATTATGAACGGCGATTATGGTATCTCGGTCGAAGGGCAAAAAGGGAAATGTGAAGATTTGGCTGATCGATATGCGCAGGATAAACTGATTGATCCAGATATGTATGAGATTTTTGTTAAATGGAGTGATTTCAGCGAAAGAGCAATAAGAAAATTTGCGAAGCAAATAAATAGAGATCCGGGAATTATTTTGGGGCGTTTGGAAAGTGATGGCTACGTTGGTTATAACAATTGGTCTTTAAAGTCACTAAAAACGAAATATAAAGTGTTGAGTGAATGTGGTTAATAGAAAAAGAATTAAATGTGTAATTGGAGCTAGCATGTCTGAAAACGAAAAAGCAGCGAATAGCGGCAAAAAGGAATGTTCTGCTGATCAGGCAGACTATGCTATCGATCAAGTAGAACATCAAGAAGAGACCGCTGAAGAGGTAGAACAAAATGCAGATTTCTACATTCTTACACCAACAATACTAAACCCAGAAGAATATGCGCTTTATGAGCCTGCTATCACTCAAGCGCTTAATAACAACGATGTTCGGAATATTGCAATAACTGGTGGATACGGCGCTGGTAAAAGTAGCGTTATAGAGACCGCAAAAAAAGAGAACAAAGATTTGAAGTGGGTTGATATTTCCTTAGCTCATTTTCAGTCAGAATCAAAAAGGGCAAATAAGGGTTTTGCAACGAATAATACTGAGTCGATAAACAATAAATCGTATAGCAATAATGAATCAAATATAGAGAACTCAGGTGTCGCGAATACGGCAAGCGTAAATAAAACAAATCTAACATTCTCACCAACAGAAGAAGATATCATTTTTAATGCTGAAGCAGCGCTGTTGAATCAGTTGATTTTTCAAGTGAATTCAAAAGACATACCGCAGTCTAGATTTAAAAGAACAGTCCCAGAAGACAAACGTCAGGTGCATACCAAGGCTGTTTTTACAGTAGCCTTCATATTGTCTTTTCTGTTTTTGGTGTACTTTATGTTTTTGCGCCTGGATTTGCAAAATGCTGGAGCAGCACAGGTTGATTCTATTGCAAGTTTCTTAACTTCAGATTTTTTAGCTTGGGGATTAGCAACGATTGCTTTTATTGTTGTTATAACTGGTCTTTATTTTTTTGTCTCAAATCAATTGAAAACAAAATCTTTTAGTCGAGTATTACATAAACTTAAGGTGTTTAATACTGAAATTGAGCTTTTTGAAGAGTCTCGTAGTTCTCCGCTAGAGGAGTATGCGGATGATGTTGTCTATGTGCTTTTAAATTCCAATATCGATGTTGTTGTGTTTGAGGATCTTGACCGTTTTGATTCAATAGGCATCTTTGAGCATCTGAGAGCCATAAACACACTAGTAAACAGCTCTAAAGAGGGAAGGGATAAGCCGGTAAAGTTTTTCTATCTTATACGGGATAGTTTGTTTAATGATGCTTCCGAGCGTACGAAATTCTTTGATCTGATAATTCCTGTTATTCCGTTTGTAGATACGGAAAGTTCCTTTAGTGAGTTGAGCAAAGCATTGGAAGGCTTTGGTATTTTCCCCGACGAAACCTTTCTTTATCAGCTTTCATTGTTTATTTATGATCCGAGAGCGTTGTTTGAAATAGCTAACGAAGCAAATCAGCTAAAGAGGTGCATGCTTGGCTATAAAGGCGAAGTGACACGTTTAGATGATGTAAAAATTGTCTCGTTAGCAGCTTATAAGGTTGCTTTTCCACAAGATTTTGAAAAGATGTATTCAAGAAACAGTATTATCGACATACTGCTTGATATGCGTGATGAGTATGCAAGTTTTTTGAATCAAGATTTAAATGCCAAATTAGAAAGAATCAATGCAGAAATAGAAACGCTTAATAATCTCATGCAAGTATCTGATGAGAATATCGATTTGCTCTATATGCTGCCAAGCTATAACGAGCTTCAGGATAGATTTTCGCAAGAAGGTGTAGCTATAGAAAGTACCGACACACTGGAAGCATTCAAGGATCAATTTAAAAGCAATGAGGCCCTTGCAAGTATTCTTGGGGAGCATTTGGAAAATATCGAGGATCCAAATTATAAAAAAGACAAGGAGCTTTCGAAGGCAAAGATAGTAGCCAAGATTGAAAATCTAGAAAACCAGAAAAGTAATTTAGAGGACAAAGTTGCTCAAGCGCAAATACAGGAACTATCAGCCCTATTGCAGACTTCAAATAATGTTGAGAAGTTTTATCAGCTTCCTTTTGAGTCTGGTTTTAAAGCGGCTAAGATTGGAGAAGACTGGGTTGAAAGTTATAGCGAGGCATACAAATCACCGAATTTTGACTTAATCCGGTTTTTAATTACGGGGGGATATATAGACAATTCTCGCTATCGATATATTAGTAAATATCGCAAAGGCGGAATGTCGTTCGAAGATCGTGAATATCTTGCAGCTCTTATACAAAACAGAGAATGCGACCCAGCTCAAGAAATAGTCAATCCAAAACTGTTTTTAGCAAGAATAACTCATGTTGACCTTGCAAAGCGCGGTTCAAGAAACTTTTCACTTCTTTCATATCTTATAGCAGAAAAGAGAACTAGAGAAATAGAATGCGTATTCCAAGGAATTAATTCAGAAGAAGACCACTCTTTCTTGGTTGAATATATATGCTCTAAGACTTTTAATAGTGACATATTTTTATATATTGATGACTTTTTGCATTATTCTTTCGCCGACGTTATCAGCAACAAGAGCTTTGGAGTGACAAAACTTAGATTAGTTTGTCAAAAAATAGTATTCACAGCTCCTGACTCATTCATTTTTTCAAACCGAATATACAATGCAGTGCTCCATTTTGCTTCTGGAGATCCAGATTTTCTTTGCTTAGATTCGTCGTTAAAAGCTTATGAGAAATCTATGTTCTGCCGTATTCCCTATCAGTTTTCTGATATTAATATTGCCGCCAGTGATCCAGATTTAGTTAAAAAGGTTTATGAAGAGAATTTATATATTCCTAATTTGTGTCTAGTCAAGAAGTTGCTTGTTTTTTTGTGGGGATATCTCTGAGGATGTATCTATGCAAGAATTAATAGCGTATCTTGCGCTTAGCCTAGAATCGCCCGTCGTGAAACGCATTGAGTCAAATTCAGATATTTTTATAGGATCTTTGGCTGAAAGCATGGCAGAAGAAAAAACTTTAACTTTTCAAGAAGATAAGCCAGTTGTGTGGATGCTTAATCTTCCTGGATTATCACCAGAAATTGCAAGAAAAATAATTATGCATCTTTCGGGGCCGGCGGTAAATAGAATTAGCAGCCTCGACAACCCTAACATCATAACCATGCTTTTTGACGAAGATTTGATAGAAAACGCTGCTGAAAATATTTTTAGATATTTCAATCTTAATGACAATGATGAGATTGATGATGTGCTTGCCAATTATATTAACGAGCACGATATTCCAGCAGATTTCGGTTATAAAAAAATGAGACAAATTGTTGGAGACAAGCCGTTTATTTCTGCAGTTGTTAGATGTCTAACATTGGATAATGGAAAAGTCTGTAAAATCATATCTGGCATGGGAAGAATTTATAATGATTTTTCATTTGTCGGAATACCCATTAACCGTGTTAAGTGTCTGATTAACAGTGGCGTTATTACCCCTACGCAAAAAAATCTCGTTAAATTGCGCGAGAATTATTGTCCTGAAGGTAATCTTGATGTTGTCGTGGCTTTTGCTTTGAAATATCCGAAAGGATATTTAAGAATTGTGGTTGATGGTAAAGATAATGCCCTGTTTAGCGAAGATGAAGCATTGGAATTACTTAAGAATAAGAGCATTAATTTCAACAATCAGATTAAACTTCTAAAAGGATTTACTGGTTATATAGCTGCAAATACTCAATATAGGGATAGTGTTAATGAAAAAATAATCAGATTTTATTGTGACCCCAATGAAATTCAAGAGTTGACGAATATATATGATTTGTTGGGCGAGAAATCTAAAAAAGCTATACTTGGACTGTTGTGTGACTACGTTGTAAACGACACATTACGCAACTTGTCTTTAAATAGACCATGTTTGGATGATTTAATCAAAGCCTATTCTTGGACTAAAGACCAACTTGCATGTATTGTCGAGTCTCAGTTGACAGGTCTGAATTCATCAGTATATAAACGTTCAGATGTGTCTGAGCTATTTGATATAGCAGAGATGGATGACTTCTGCATGCTTCTCAACGGAAAGCATATGAGCATAAGATTTACGCCTCAAAATCAACAACTCATTGAAGCGCTTAAGAATAGAGGATTTTGTGGAAAGTATAGAGAAAAAGCAGATGGAATGTTCTTGTACGTTTACCCAAGAACCTAAGGAGAATATAAAGCGAAAAAGGCCGTATCAGAAACCGCAGTGCTTTTTCGCATTTAAAAAAGTTGCTTTATAAGGCATGGCGTACATGCTAAAAAGTCGCAATCATCTTTAACTCAGTCTGGAAATCTAAGAATCCCAGACGGAGCGTGCGTCCTTAGCGCTTTTTCACAAGAAATTTCAAATCTCGAGTGCCTCTTCAGTTTCCGGGATGAGCTTGAATTCCAAAGGCTTCTTTGAAACGATCTGTACGATACCTTTATTTTTGAGCCTCTTCAGATGGTTTCTTGTTGTTTGCTTACCAAGTTCGATGATCTTTGCGATCAAATTCCACGTAGGAGATGAGACCATGCCGAAGAGATCGTACTGAGCTAAAACGAAAACAATCTCCCGCTTTTTCTTGAATAAATTGTTTTGCTCAAAATACTTTCTACAGTTTTGTTGGACAGTTTCAAAATGTTCAACGTTGCTTTGCAGTCGCTCGATCATGCTGCTTTGTGCAGTACGAAGTAACTCAAGCATGGCATATACAAACTGCGACTCGATTGCAAGTTTGGGCGGTTACGGTGTCATGGTCTTGGAGATGCTGCGTGATATGAGAGATTGCGCCAGTACTATTCTTAGGACACTCTAGGTTGTAAAAGTTGGCATACTCTTTTATTGGGATTGCCGCACTAGAAATCGCATCAAAAACGAAATACTCTAGTGCGGCAGCGCGATTAGTCATGGATTGAGCTCACTAGCCGGTTTGGCAATCATCTCTTGCGCACATTGTTGCGTCGGATGTGTAGTTGCTTCTCGTATGAATGATTCCCCATGCACATTACATCACTCTCTGCAGAGGGGGCGTAGAGTGCATGGCTTCAATGCTTACTTCGCAAACTCCAAGAATTTAAGGATGTGTTCGGCGACGCAGACGGTGTCGCCGTTCTGGTTTACGATCTCGACTTTTGCGACGGTTTTGCCGGTTTCTTCGTCCACTGAGATGACCTCGTAATTGCAGGTGATCGTGTCGCCAAAATAGACAGGACCCGTAAAGCGCACGTGGTCATAGCCATAAGAAGCAACGGGGCATTCATCGTCATAAGGCTGATGGATGAGCGTCGACGCAGTGCTTGAAAGGGCAAAGGTCAGCACACCATGAGCGATGCGCGTGCCATATTGCGTGCCCTTCATGTATTCTTCGTTCACGTGAAATGGGCTGAAATCGCCCGTGATCCCAGCAAATTGATAGACATCCGACTCGGCGATAGTCTTGGTGAACGTTTGCTTATCGCCAACCGACAAAGGCACTTTAACTGACATGATTCCCCCTTGTTCACGCAGTGTGTAAACAGCTATGCAATTCTTAACTTGCATTCTACCTTTGCAAAGGTAATTAGGTAAGAGGGGTTATAAGGCGAAAGCATCAGCTCAAATCGAGCGAACAATGAACAGTGTATTAGCGCTTTTTGAATACCTGGGTTCCGCCGGCATCGGGGCGAGAATCGCGGCGGATCCTTCGTTGAACGCTCGGGTCAGTGATGCGTTGGGTGGGGCTTGATTGGGGCAGATTGCCTGGCGCGCCAGACGGCTGAGTTCCAAGATTCTGCGGTATAGCTCGGGTAGGAGCATTGTTCGCTGAAGCTCCCACAACAGGGTGTTGCTCGTCGTAGTTCACGCTCAGCAGGCTGTCGAGAGCTGCTTGCTTGTCGGAGATCGCCTGGTCGGAAGCTTGGTTCGCCTGCGCTGGTCGTGCCGTTGTGCTGCGCATGCCAGGAGCAGCTTGGCGCGGGTCGATCGCACGCGTTTCGGCTTCCGCGGCATAACTTGAGATGCCCGCTTGCGCATAAGCCTCGCGCGCTTGGCGCACGCGCTCAGCCAACGGGTCTTCGTCCTCGAGGTTTCCTGCTTGGCCATCCTGCCAATCGTTCAGTTGTTCGTCTTGGGATGCAGCGGATGCGCCGCTGCCTCGATCTGTTCGCCTGCTCGCGTTCTGGCCAACGCTTTTCTGGTCTCCGCTCTCTGCTCCCTGCAGCTTCACAGGCGCAAGGCGCGTTCCCGAAACAACCTCGCTCAAGGACACATATGGGTATCCACTGAACGACCCGATCACGCGTGCAACGATGGTGAGCGCCCATACCACCACGACTAGGCCAACGATCTGGAAGAGCGTATTGTTGCTCACGCCTTCGATCTCTTCGGGGGCAAGGAGTACCAAAGCAACAGGAATCAGCAGGAAGAACGCTGAAGCAAGGTAGCGCACCCAGTAGCCCCAAGCGGGAGCATCGTCCCCATCAGCTTTCACGATACGAATTCCCACCAGCGTCTTCCCGATCGTGCGTCCTTTGGAAGCCATCGGGATCACCGCGAAGAGCACCGCGCCAATACCGAGCGCGAGCAAGAGCGCACTCATCGGGTCAGCGAACAAACCGCCAATGAAGCGGAAAGCGAGTGTTTTCGCGCCAGCGCGCGAAGGATCCACGGCAAGGGCCTTCGCGATTTGCGCATCGGTCGGACTAAGTACGATCCATGCAAGCACGAAGAGCACGGCCAGCACGGTCAGATCGACCACCGCCGCCAAAGCACGCCGCGTGAGCGAAACGCGACTACTGCCGCGTTCGCGGGCTTGCTCGTTCACCTCGTCCATGCTCGGCAGCGCCCAGGCAACGGGGATCATGAGCCAGAATCCCAGCATTGTGCCAGCGGTGTTCAAGATCAGGTCGTCCACGTCGAAGAGGCGGTAGGGGTGCGCGTAGAGTCCGAACAGGCCAGTCAGCTGCGATGTTTCGAACAAGAGCGTGGTGGCCATACCGATCAAAAGCGCCATCCACCAGCGGCAGCGGAACAGGTAGCAAAGATAAGCACCTAATGGCACCGTGAGCATGACATTTAAGATCGCTTCATATACAACGGGGGAGCGCAATGCTGGCCCCCATGTGCTGCGATCGTTCAGACTGAAATCGGTGGTTTCGCGGATCTGCTCGATCACATGGAAGGGGTGAAGCTGAGGTGTCCGTGCGCTTTCAACCACTGCGCTGTGGTCCGCTGGTAACGGAAACACGATCAGCGAAACTGCGCACAAACAGTACAGGATGAATGTGAAGACCACGAAGGTCTTCCAGATTGAGATAGCGCCGAAGCGGCGGTACTGATAGAGCGCATAAGGTACCGCCAGCAGGAGTGCGACCAGCGGAAATGCTAGGAAACCGAGCTGTATGTCGTAGATGAAATTGCTCATTCGTAGGTTCAATCCTACTGGAAAGAGTGAGCGCACTGGACATTCGCGTTAAATCTTCACGTTTGTAAGGCAGCAGTAAGATTACGGTGCCGTTAACGGGATAAACTGCGCCAGAAGTGCTGAAAAGTTACACATTGAAGGCGACGATAAGGTCGCCGAGAACGCAGGAGACAGGGGGCGAGTGTTTGCTGAGGTGGGCAAGCGTTGACTATGGTTAGCCAATGTGGGTAAACATTGAGAACGTTGAGGGACTACTCGCAAGCTTCAGATTCTAGGGCGTCTGCTGGGTCGTTCACATCCTGATCATCGAGCGCACGCAAAGAGCTCGAAAGCAGCGAAAGTCCCATCGCAATACAGAGCAACGATCCGCATACCACGAACCAGCAGTTCACACCAAGTGCGTCCGCTGCAGGGCCCGCGACGAACAGTCCAACAGGCGATGCGAGAGCCGTCAAAGATCCGAAGATACCCATGACGCGTCCAAACGATTCCTGCGGAATGCGCTTCTGCATGAGCGGCAGGATGGGAGCGTTGAAGACCGCCGTTGCCGCGAAGATGAGTGCGATGATGCCCACGAAGGCGAAAAAGCCCGACTGTGGCAGAAGGCCTGCCGCAATGCAGCCTGTTCCTATGGCTGCGCCCGCAACAACCAGAACAGGCACGAGTCGTTTGCCGCCGCCCCACACCAGCATGAAGAGCGATCCGATAAGAAGCCCGATGCCCGCTGCGGCTTCAACGCCTGAGGCCGCGTAGCCATCGCCGCCGAACCAGTTGTAGGTCATGAGCGGGGAGAGCGTTCCCAGGGGCAAGAAGAGCAGCATCGCAACAACTACCAGTAGCAGAAGAGGCTTGATGCCTGGTTCGCCCCTCAAGATCGAAAGTCCATGCGCAAGGTCCTTCGCAACGCTTCCTGAAGAAACGCCATGCCCCTGCGCATAGGGAAGCTTGGCGAAAGCGAGGCACACACAGGCCAGCGCAGCGCAGATCGCATCCATCACAAGTACCGCAACGAACCCGAGCATCGTATAGAGCGCAATGCCGAGCACGGGTCCCACAATAGCCGAAGCGCTCGTCAGGCTCTGATCGAGCGTGTTGATGCGCACCATATCGCGTTCGGGAACTAGCTCGGGCATGAGCGCCATCAGCGAGGTTCCGTGGAACGCTTGAGCGGCCGAGCGCACCGTGAGCAGAAGCAACAACAGCCAGGTAGACAGCAGGCCGGCCAGCATGAGCAGGGCGAGCACGAGCGAGAATGCGCCCGCGATGCCATCAGCGGCGATCATGACGTATTTGCGGTTGAACCGGTCGGCAATAACGCCGCCGAAAGGGGAGAGCAGTGCGGTGGGAAGGAGCGCTGCCACTCCCGCTGCGGCAAGCAGGAGCGCCGAGTTTTCGGTGGTGGTGATGTACCAGAGCGCGGCGAAGGTGGCTGCGCAAGTCGCAAGGATGGAGGCGGCTTGCCCCGACCAGATGAGCGCGATGGTGCCCTTCCAGTTGTGGGGCAACAGGTGGCCATTGGCGTTGACCTCAATACTTGGCGCCGTGGCTTCGGTGGTTGGAACAGCAGATGATTCAGCCGCAGAATTTGCTGTTTGCTCGTTGGATTGCGCTAATTCGTCTCTCATGGCGGTTCTCCTGATTTGCGAATCGGTCATGCTTTCGAGCTTCATGGTAAACTGTGGGGTAACCACACGGTCAAGCGCTCGCTATGAAAAAGATTCCGAGCAAAGATTGAAAGGTGCGCAAGGGACTAAACCTGAACGTGTTAAAAGGCATTTGCGGAACTGAACTTGGACGCATTCTGGGCCCGCACCTATCTTGCCTGCGAGCGAAGCGCCTATGAACAAGGAGGCTGTTATGCCCGATGATCTGCTCAAAGCGGGTGAATTCGCTCACCTTTGCGGCACTACGAAAGAGACGTTGCGCCATTACAAGGATATCGGGCTTTTGATGCCGGTTGCAAAGGCGGAGAACGGCTACCAACTCTATTCGCCGCTGCAGATCGGCGATTACCTGCTCATTTCGTCGTTGCAACAAGCGGGATGCAACTTGCAAGAGATCAAGGGCTATTTGAGCGAACCCGACTCCGAAGCGCTGGAGAACGTGATGGAGGATCGAATCAGTGCCATCGTCGAGCAGCGTCGAACGCTCCTGATGCAAAAGTCGCTCCTTGAGAATACGCTGGCACGGATGCGAGCGCGCAACGATTGGCGTCATGACCCCGCCGAATTCAAGCTCGAGACGTGTGAGACGGAATACTTCCTCGATAGCAATATATCCGATGCGTTCGTTTCGATTGCTGAGGCGAATTTGCCAGCCCTCATCGATGAGCAGCTCGCTTTGCCCACAGAAAAGGCTACGGCGGTCCTTCAGGACGAAAGCGCTCACGCATCTGACCGCAAGCCGAAGCGCACGGTCTATTCCGCTCAAGATGGCGTGCAGGTAGATGAACAGGCTGAGCGCGTTGTTCGCCATATTCTCGATGTGTGGCGGCTCGGCCAGAAGCAAGGTGATGTGAGCGAACTGCAGGGTAATTATCGCGTCGGTCTCGAAGCGTTCCTGAAGGGAGAGCCTTGGAAGGACTTTCATCTGTGTACGCGCGTGCGACCGTATAAGCGGCGCAAAGGGCTGGTTGAAAAGCCTGCGGGAACCTACTTCAAGTACTTGCGAGCCATGAACTTCGCCGAGGTCAAAGACGAACTGGAGCCCGCCATGGAGCTCTTCGGCATCTACGAGAAGATGCGCCGCGTGCTCGAGCGTGAAGGGTTCACGCCAACGAGCGATGTCTTCGAGCGCGAGCTTTCTCTCTATACAGGCAATTCCGACGAGATTATCTATTCAGAACTGAGCGTGCGCATCGATCGTTGATCGTGAATTTCGTTGAATGCGGTATAAAGCAGCAAACCCTACGCGAAGGGTAACAAGCGGTAAGAAACCTATCCCGTTTTATCCCTATTTATCCCGTTTTCGGTGGTTTTGACCATCGGATCAAAAAGAAAGGTCAGAGCGATTTCCGCACTCTGACCTGCTCTTTTAATGGAGCCAACGGCCGGACTCGAACCGGCGACCTACGCATTACGAGTGCGTTGCTCTACCACCTGAGCCACGTTGGCTTGTGCTGGTGAAGCGCCTGCGGACAAGGCCGCGCACGCAACCACGAGCAGTAACGAAGTATACCGACAAACGGGCAAAAAAACAACTATCAGGTATCGAATGGTTCGCGCGCCCGAGCTGCAGGTCGTTTTCGCCTACCATGAAAGAGTTGTCGACCGCTATCGGGAATGAACGTGGTCGACTGAAAGCAACAAAGAAGCAAAGCGAAGCAATCGCCGAAAGGAACGACGGGCGAACTAGATGCCACGCGAACACTTTAAATCACGGCTAGGGTTCATCCTGATCAGCGCAGGTTGCGCGATCGGGCTGGGTAACGTATGGCGTTTTCCTTACGTGGTGGGCGAATACGGCGGTGCGGCGTTCGTGCTGCTCTATCTGGTCTTCCTCGCGATCCTTGGCATTCCGATCCTGGTCATGGAGCTTGCGGTCGGTCGCGCAAGCCAAAGATCGGTCGCGCAAGCGTTCGACCGTCTTGAACCATCGAAAACGAAGTGGCACTACTTCAAATGGGTGGCGCTGGCTGGCCAATACCTGCTCATGATGTTCTACACCACCGTGGCTGGCTGGATGCTCTCTTACATTCCGAAGATGGCAACGGCTAACCTAGCAACCATGGATGCGGCGGCCACGAACACGCTTTTCAGCACCATGCTCGCCAACCCCGCTGAACTTGTGTTCTGGATGTTCCTTGCCTGCGCAATAGCGCTTTTCGTGTGCCATCTCGGCCTGCAGAAGGGAGTGGAGCGCGTCACGAAAGTGCTGATGGTCTGCTTGCTCGCTCTTATTGCGGTGCTCGTGATCCGTTCGGTCACTTTGGAAGGTGCAGGCGCGGGCATCGCGTTCTACCTCAATCCCGATTTCTCGAAGATCTTTGCAAGCCCAGGTGCATTTTCTGATGCAGTATTTGCAGCGCTTGGCCAGGCATTCTTCACGCTTTCCATCGGTCTTGGATCGATGGAGATCTTCGGCAGCTATATCAACAAGAAGCATGCGCTTCCTGGCGAAGCGGTGCGCATCGCGGGGCTCGATACCTTCGTTGCGCTGGCAACGGGCTTCATCATCTTCCCGGCCTGTTTCGCGTTCGGCGTTGCGCCTGATTCGGGTCCTGGACTGGTATTTGTTACGCTTCCGGCGGTCTTCTCGCAGATGTGGATGGGTGGCCTATTCGCCACGCTCTTCTTCGTGTTCATGAGTTTTGCGGCTATCTCGACGCTCATTGCAGTCTTCGAGGCCATCATGAGCTTCTGGATGGATCAGTGGAAGTTCAGCCGCAATAAAGCGGTAGCGATCAATGCGATCCTTATCCCGCTACTCTCGTTGCCCTGTGCGCTTGGTTTCAACGTGTGGTCGGGTGCCGAGCTTCCCGGTATCGGCAACATCCAAGCCATCGAAGACTTCGTGGTGTCGAACAACCTGCTCATCGTTGGTTCGTTGGTGTTCACGCTCTTCTGCGTAAGCAAGCGCGGCTGGGGATGGAAGAGTTTCCTGCAGGAAGTGAACACGGGTGACGGCATGCATTTCCCCAAAACGCTCTATTACTGGGTGAAGTTCGGTATCCCCGTGCTCATCATCGTGGTGTTAGTATCTGGTTGGGCACCGCTCATCTCAAGTTGGCTGGGCGGGTAGTAGCGCCTGGTAAAATAGGTTTTTCATTCTAATCATATGATATGATGGTCAATCTCGTGCCTCATGTAATGAAGACTACTCTTGATTGGAGATTAGATGCAAAGCTCAAAACGATCATTTCGTTCGCGCTTCTTTTACGTCATTGTTGTGCTGTTTTCTTCATGGACACTACTATTCCTCTGTGCGTGCACTTCCCAGGACAACACAAGTGAAAACGATCTTCGAAACAAAGCATTCGGTAAGAAGTGTAGTGAATTGATTAAGACATATGGGCTTCCTTCGACTCAATCACAGATAAGTACAGAGTACGCAACCGGACTTTGCCTTGCTGATTTCATTGATTTTAACGGTGATGGGAAAGATGAGCTGATCGTTGCATACGCTGCTAGCAAACAACCAGGTTCTTATGATGTTCCTCCTGTTGAGGTAGAGATTTGGTCATTTGATGGTCAGGATTTGCAGCAGGTTTTTCAAGGAAATCCTTCTTTATGGGGCACCAATGGTTATTTTCCTTTTATTGATCTATACTCTCGTGCCGATGGAGAAGGTCTGGCTTTTTTAAGGCAAACATGCCATGGATCATCGCCAGTCATCTACTCATATGAACTTTTAGGTTATAAAGACGATGGTTCTTTCGGTGATATCGTTGAACCTGCTTTATCTTTCAAAGATTTTGAGTCGATTTTAGGCGAATCAAAATATCGTGCATATCTTTTTGATATAAGCAGCGGAGAACTAGAGCCTGGGATCTTACTGGACAAAGTGATTTCTGATACAAAAGAGACCCTTAAAGATCTGAATGTGGATATGTCCATATTAAAAAAGGAAGCTGATCAATCTGAAGATCAGGCAACAGAGGACGACATGATCGCCGATGCGATATATCTTGATCTAGATGCTGTTGAGAAAGACATGAACGAAAATCCAGCGCGAGCAAAACTGAATTGGGAAGGTAAGATCGTCAAATACTCCTCAACGATTACTCGAATTACGGAAGATTCGGTCTTTTTGGACACAGGCAAAAATTATGCTTTATGTGTATCATCGTTGCCGCTTGAGGAGATAGCGCAATTGAATAAAGGCGATCACGTAACAGTGGTTGGTGCGTACCTCCCGCATGTGGGGATCGATGGCTATTCGATCGTTCAGGACAATGTCGGCTAGGAATTTAATTTTCGGTCGGTTCGTTCCAATAAGGTTGAATTTTTAGGTTTGTTCCAGGTGATGTTGTATTCTGAAAGCGCTCGAACGGTATGTTGGTTTACCTTCCTCGGGCGCTTTTAATTACACATTGAACTTGAAGTGCATGACATCGCCGTCTTGTACGACGTAATCTTTTCCTTCCTGGCGAAGCTTGCCCGCGTCGCGACAGCCCTTCTCGCCATCGTAGGCAGAGTAATCTTCGAAGCTCGCAGTCTCGGCCTTGATGAACCCGCGTTCGAAATCCGTATGGATGGTGCCCGCAGCTTGCGGAGCCTTCGCGCCGATCGGGATGGTCCACGCGCGTACTTCCATCGGTCCGCTCGTGAAGAAGCTCTGCAGCCCCAGCAGGTGATATGCCTCGCGCACCAAGCGCGCCAAGCCAGATTCCTCAAGCCCCATGGCTTCCAGATACTCTGCTGCCTCAGCCGGATCGAGCTCTGCCAGATCCGCCTCCACCTTCGCGCTGATCGGCACAGGCGCCACACCGTCGATCTCAGCGAAATCAGAATTGAGCGCATCCTCGTCCACGTTGGCAATGTAGAGCATCGGCTTCATGGTCAGCAGATGCAAATCGTAGATAAGTTCGCGCTCCTCGTCAGTTAGATCGAGCTGCAGCGCACGCTTGCCTTCGTTCAGACCCTCTTCAACCTTCAGCACGGCATCAAGCTTCTTCGCAGCATCTTTCCCGCGCTTGGCATCCTTCTCAAGGCGTGGTTTCGCCTTCTCGATCGTAGCCAGATCGGCCAGCACAAGCTCGGTCTTGATGGTCTCGACATCGCTCGCAGGATCGACCTTGCCAGCCACATGCACCACATCAGGATCGCTGAAGAAGCGCACCACTTCACAGATAGCGTCGGTCTCACGAATGTTATGCAAGAACTGGTTGCCCAAGCCTTCGCCGTGTGAAGCGCCCTCAACCAAGCCCGCAATATCCACGAACTCGACCGTGGCCGGCACAATGCGATCGGGGTTATCGATCTCGGCCAGGCGGTCCATGCGCGCATCAGGCACGGGCACGATGCCCACGTTCGGCTCGATGGTGGCAAACGGATAATTCGCCGCCAAACCCCCTTTATTAGTAAGGGCGGTGAACAGCGTTGATTTGCCGACGTTGGGAAGTCCGACGATACCGATGGAAAGCGCCACGAGATTGCTCCTTCATGTTTCAGTGCTAAGCGCGCCCGAAGCGCGCGTGTGTAGGTGTGTTGGGTAATCATACCACCCGCGCCCGCCACGCGAAAACGCCGCGGGCACTTCACCTTCTTTTTCTTCATCAATCCGCTATTGATCACCCGCACTTCGCGCCAAGCAGCGTATACTTTTGAAGGTAGAAACAACGCGCGTTTTTGGAGGTTTAGCGTGGGCGGATATTTCGGTGCAGTTTCGCACAGAGACGTGAGTTTGGACGTGTTCTTCGGAGTTGATTACCACTCCCACCTGGGAACGAAGCGCGCGGGTATGATCATCTTCAGCAAGGAACGCGGCTTCCAGCGCCAGATTCACAACGTGGAGAACACCCCGTTCCGCACCAAATTCGAGAAAGACCTCGCAACCTTCGAAGGCACCAGTGGCATCGGCTGCATTTCCGATAGCGACCCGCAGCCGCTGCTCGTTCGTTCGCACTTAGGCGTGTTTGCGCTCACCACCTGCGGCGTGATCAACAACGCCGACGCGCTCATCGAAGAGTACTTCGCCGATCATGGCAACCAATTCATGGCCATGAGCTCGGGCAAAGTGAACGAGACCGAACTGGTCGCAGCGCTCATCAATCAGGAAGACGATTTCGTTTCTGGCATCAAGCACGTGCAGGAAAAGGTCGAAGGCTCCATGACGCTGCTGCTCATGACCGAAGAGGGCAACATCATCGCCGCGCGCGATAGGCTCGGCCGCCTGCCGGTGCTCATCGGCAAGAATCACGAAGGCTATTGCGCGTCCTTCGAGTCGTTCGCCTACCAGAAGATCGATTACGAAACGGTCTACGAACTGGGCCCCGCCGAGATCGTGAACATCACGGCTGATGGCTACGAAACGCTCGCGCCCGCTGGCGAAGACATGAAGATCTGCGCCTTCCTCTGGACCTACTATGGCTATCCCACGTCCACCTACGAAGGCATGAATGTCGAGGTCATGCGTTACCGCAACGGCGCGGTCATGGCGCGCGACGAGGCCGAACAAGTGGGCATCCCCGAGCTCGACTACGTGGCAGGAATCCCCGATTCGGGCACACCGCATGCCATCGGCTACTCGACCGAGAGCAAGACTGCGTTCGGCCGCCCGTTCATCAAGTACACGCCCACCTGGCAGCGTTCGTTCATGCCGGAGAACCAGGACGTGCGCAACAAGGTGGCGAAGCTCAAGCAGATCTCGGTGCCCGAGCTCATCAAGGACAAGGAGCTCCTGTTCGTGGACGACTCCATCGTGCGCGGTACGCAGCTGCGCGAAACGGTCGAGTTCCTCTATGGCTCCGGCGCGAAGGCAGTGCACATGCGGTCGGCCTGCCCGCCCATCATGTTCAACTGCAAGTATTTGAACTTCTCGAGCAACAAATCCGAGATGGATCTGATCGCGCGCCGCGTGGTGCAGCAACTCGAAGGCGATGAAGGTCAGCAGCACCTTGAGGAATACGCCGATGCATCGACCGAACGCGGAAAATGCCTGCTCAAGACCATTTGCGAAGATATGGGCTTCGACTCGCTGCGCTATCAATCGCTCGAGGGCATGATCGAGGCGATCGGCATCGATCCGTCGAAGATCTGCACCTACTGCTGGAACGGCAAAGAGTAGTTCGCTCGTCCTGGCGCATTCGACCGCGCGTTCGCTCAATCCAATGAATCTATAGTGCATGGCGATCAATGCCATGCACTTCTTGTTTTAAGGCTTCGTGGTGTCGTAGTAAACTACTAACGAAGAGGCTGTATTGAAAGGAATCACGCACATGGAATATAGAGAGATCGGCAAAACAGGCTGCAAGGTAAGCCCGCTCGGCTTCGGCATGATGCGCCTTCCGCTAAAAGAAGGCGGCCAGGCAGGCAACGCCACGAACATCGAAGAAGTGGATGTCGAAAAGACCATCGAAATGGTGCACTACGCCATCGATCACGGCATCAACTACATCGACACTGCGTTCAACTACGTAGGCGGCAACTCCGAGAAGATCGTGGGTCAGGCGCTGGCGGGTGGCTACCGCGACAAGGTCTATCTGGCCACCAAGTCTCCTACCTGGATGTACAAGACCGAAAACGATTTCGATAGCTTGCTCGCAAAGCAGCTCGAGCGTCTGCAGACCGATCATATCGATTTCTACCTGCTCCATTCCTTGAACGGCGGCAGTTGGAAGCGCTGCAAGAAGGTCGGCGCTGTTGAGAGCATGATCAAGGCGAAGGAAGACGGCCGCGTGAAGCATATCGGCTTCTCCTTCCACGACGATTTCGAGCTCTTCGAAGAGGTGCTCGATGCGGCCGATTGGGATTTCTGCCAGATTCAGCTGAACTACTACGATCAGGAATTCCAGGCGGGGCTCAAGGGCTTGCAGCTTGCAGCCGAGCGCGGCCTGGGCGTGGTCATCATGGAGCCGCTGCGCGGCGGCTTCTTGGTCGATCTTCCGCCGAAGGTGCAGGAAGTGCTCGATAAGGCAACCGACAAATCCCCGGTCGAGCTGGCCTTCGATTGGCTCTGGAACATGCCCGAGGTAAGCACGGTGCTCTCTGGCATGAGCAGCATGGAAATGCTCCAAGAAGATATCGCGTTCGCGGAAAAGGCCAAGCCCGGCATGCTTTCCGCTGAAGACACGGCCGTTATCGAACAGCTCCGCGAAAGCTTCAACCAGTTCTCGGTCGTTCCGTGTACGGGTTGCAACTACTGCGTGGAATACTGCCCTGAGAAGATCGTCATCCCGTATAACTTCACGGCATACAACATGCGCTTCCTCTATGACAACATGGATATGGCGCGCGAATATTACCAGGTAGAGGTGCCGAAATTCGGCCGCACCGCTGAAAACTGCACGAGCTGCGGTTCCTGCGAAGAGATCTGTCCGCAGCACATCGCTATCAGTTCCTGGATGCCGAAGATCGACATGCTGCTGGGCGAAGACTAGTCGTGCAACAGCTCGATCTCGAACAGATCGCACCGCTCGTGCCCGAAGCGCTGGGGCGTTTCTTCCACGAGCATCCACGAGTCGCACTTGCCTATTCGGGCGGGTGCGATTCGGTCTTTCTGCTCGCCTGCGCGTTGGCAAGTGGAGCCGAAGTGCGCCCCTTCACGGTGAACACGGCGTTCCAGTATGCCTTCGAAGCGGATGATGCGCGTCTGGCAGCTGATCAGCTGGGCAGCGAGACGAGCCTGCTCGCGCTCGACATCTTCGCGCATCCTGAAGTCACCGCCAACCCGCCCGATCGGTGCTACCGCTGCAAGAAGGTCATCTTCACCACCATCAAAGAAGCAGCAGCCCGCGAAGGCATCGAAGTGCTCATCGACGGCACGAATGCTTCAGACGATCCTGCGCGCCGTCCGGGGTTTCGCGCGATCGAAGAGCTAGGCGTGTACTCACCCCTGCGCGAAGCGAACCTCACGAAGGATGCGATCCGAGATCTTTCACGCCAGATGGGGCTGGTCACCGCGGATAAGCCGAACTATTCCTGCCTTGCAACACGCGTTGAGGCAAATTGCCCGATAACGCCTGAACTCCTTGCATCCTTTGTGCAGGAAGACTGGCGCAAGCGCGAAACCAGTGTCTAACATGGTAACCTTGAGAGGTGCAAGAACGCGGGGTGCGAAACGCCGCGTATGCTTAACACGATGATCATCAAATGCAGAAGATGAGAGGAGAGGGAATCATGACTGCAGAAGATATCCGCAGTGTGCTCGAAGAGCTTGCGGCGGGGAATACTACGGTCGATGCTGCATTGCTTGCGCTGCGCAAAGAGCCCTTCTCCGATTTGGGCTACGCCAAGGTCGACCACCATCGTGAGATGCGCCAAGGCGCTGCTGAAGTGATCTATGGTGCTTCGAAGACCTACGAACAGATAAAGGGCATCAGCCAGTCGCTGCTCGACAATGGCCAAATCTGCATCCTTATCACACGCGTTTCTGCCGAAAGCGCTGCACTGTTGGCAGCAGATTTTGCGGAAGTGGGCTTTACCTATCATGAGATTCCTCAGCTTGCGATCGTGGGTACGCTGCCCAAGCCTACAGGCAACGGCACGATCGTGGTCGCGGCAGCAGGCACGAGCGATCTGGCGGTAAGCGAAGAGGCGGCGCTCACGGCTGAAGCGCTCGGCAACAAGGTGGTGCGTCTCTACGATGTGGGAGTTTCGGGTATTCACCGGCTGCTCGCGCATCTTGATGAGCTCATGGAGGCCCAGGTGGTCATTGCGGTTGCCGGCATGGAGGGCGCGCTCGCGAGCGTGATCGGGGGCATGGTGTCCTGCCCTGTGCTCGCGGTTCCCACCAGCGTGGGGTATGGAGCTTCCTTCGGCGGCGTTGCTGCACTGCTCGCAATGCTGAACTCCTGTGCGAGTGGGGTGAGCGTGGTGAACATCGACAATGGTTTCGGTGCTGGATTCCAAGCACACCTCATCAATCACCTGCAGGCAAAAAACCCAAACAAGCCCGAACGCTAAAAGGCGCACGACCACACGATCACACGACCGCAACCAACAGCTTTCGACCCAACAAACCACTCAAGCATATTCAGCGGAAAGAAGCGAACGCATATGGAACTTCATCTCGATCTTACGAAAAGCGCAACGCGCGCAACCCTGCTCGATGAACTGCTCGCACTTATGAGCCCTGAGCAGCGCACGCGTTACGATTACATCTTGAATCACACGACCATTCCCGATAAGCATCATCATTCGATCGGCGAGGTCAACGCCTCGATCGATGCGATGACCATCGACGACGCGCTCAAAGAGAACGTGCGCGGCGTCTATGCGATCCTGGCCGAGGCCGAAGCCAGCGTTCATGGCTGCGCCGTCGAAGAGACGCACTTCCATGAGGTGGGCAACGCATCAGGCATTCGCAACGCGCTCGCTATCTGCACAGCATTCTACGTGCTCGCTCCCACGCGCATCACCGCAACACCAGTGCAAACAGGGCAAGGCACGGTGCAGTGCGCACACGGGCTCATGGATATTCCCGCACCCGCAACGGCGGCTATCCTCGAGGGCATCCCGCGCGCAACACCAGCGCTCGAAGGCGAGTTGTGCACGCCCACTTCGGCGGCCATCATCAAGCAGTACGTGCAGGAGTTCGTGGTCTAGAACGTGCTTATTCTCGATCGATACCAACCAACCTACGAAGCCGGCTCGGGCGGATTCGCCACGGTCGTAGTAGCGTGGGATACGCGCCTCGATCGCGAGGTGGCCATCAAGTGCTTGCCACTCGAAGATGCGGCAACGCGTGCGCTTTCGGTCGAGCAGATCAACGCAGGGCTGAACAACCTGCAAAACCCGTATGCGAATGATGAATCGGTCAGCATCATGCTCGATTCCGATTTTGCCCAGCAAAGGTCGATCCCTGGGCTTGAAGAGGCGCGCACGGCAGCGCTTCTGAACGACCCCAACATCGCTTCGATCTACGACTTCGAGATCCAAGGCAATATGGCCTACATCATCATGGAGCTTGTCGATGGCATTTCACTCACCGACCTCATGAAATACTTCCCAGAGATGCTCGATGCGGACATGGTGGCGGCTGTGTTCAAGGCGGTTTCGCATGCGATCGAGGTCGCCCACAAGAATCATGTGTTGCATCTGGATGTGAAGCCCGATAATGTGCTCATCAACACGCAGGGGCAGGTCAAGGTCGTCGATTTCGGTCTCGCGCGTCTGGCTGATGGTTTCGGTTTCGGCGTGGCCACGGGTGGCACGATCGGCTACATGCCTCCTGAGCAGATGGAGCGTGAAGAGCTTGACGAACGCTGCGACCAATGGGCGTTGGCGAGCCTCACCTATGAGATGCTCGCGCGTGGCGAAAATCCCTTCCGCGCGGCTTCGATCGATGAAGCGCTCGATAAGATCTACGATGCAGAGATCGTGATTCCCTCGCTGCTCATGGAAGGCATTGGCGAAGACCTGGACGATGCGATCTTCCGCGCGCTCGACCCCGATAAGGAAGGGCGCTATCCTTCGGTTCATTCGTTCGCCCGTGATGCGAAACCGGCGCTTGGCAATCCCAAGCAGGGCGTGAAGAAGCTCGGCGCTATTGTGAGCGAAGCGATCGGCGCGAACACGGATGATGCGCCTTTCACGGAAGATCTCGATGAAGAAGATCGCGCGCTTGAAAATGAGGAAGAACAAGCAGCCTACCCGCTTAATGGGCGCTGGGCTCGTCACAAGGAAAAACAGGCCGCGCGCCAGGCGGCGAAGCAGCCGCGCACAGCACCAGCGTTCTTTGCCGCAGCAGACGATACATACGACGAAGGATTCAGCGAAGGCACCCCTATCAAAAGTCGTTATTCGCTCGTGCTGCGCATCTTGGCGCTATTGGGGTGCGTGCTCATCAGCTCGGTCGCCTTTTCTAATTTCAGCTTGTTGCCCGGGTGGGAATCACCTGCACTGTGGGGCGCGCTTCTGATCGTGGCGGTTGCGGCCTTCGCGATCCCGCATCTGGGGGCGCTCATCGCATTCGCGCTTTTAGGATTCGCGCTCGTGAACAATAACGCGATCCTCGTGGGCAGCCTCGTGGTAGTAGCTACCTTCATATGGTGGTTCTTCATCGGACGCAACGGAAGCCCTCAAGCAGATGCGATTCTACTCTCCACCTGCGCTTCCTCTATCAGCTTGGGTTCGCTCGCGCCGTTCATCTGTGGCTATTTCTTACGGCCAGCTCAGGCATTTTTCTCGGCACTCTTCGCGGCATTCCTTTCGCTCGTGCTCGCCGGGCTGGGGTCGGTTTCCATCACCTCGTGGGACATCTTCCAATTTGGCACCATCCACATGTGGACTGAAGTGAACAACAACATCCTCACCACCATGCAAAGCCCTATGACGTGGGCGATCATCGGCTCATGGCTTGTCAGTGCTCCGCTTGTCTCGCTGTTCTTCTCGCGCGGCACTACCGGCTCGAGCCTTATCGGCGTAGCGTGCGCCACGGCTATCGTTTGCGTGCTTCCCGCGCTCGTCTCGAACTTCCTGCTCTCCCACGTGCCCGATCCCATCTATCTGCTGCTTGCGATCGCAGCTGGCTTCATCATGGCAGCTCTTGCCGTACTCTTTCCTCCACGCCACGAGTCCGGGCGATAGAAGCACCCCGGTAAAATGCGCCTGTGCGCAGCGCGACCAGCAACGCCGGGCACCTCATTCGCTCATGCTCCATCACGCAGCTTTACACATCTAAGTATGTGTATCTGTTATTGCCCTGTATCTTTTTGCGCACGCTTGAGTCGATATAATAGGAGCAAACAAAGCGCACCGAGAGGAGTTTCTATGCGTATTGATATGTCGAACGGAGCCATCGAAACGATCCCGAACGAAAAGGTGCTTGCCTCGATCGGCGACCACATCGATAACCCCATTCCCGATCCACCCACGCCCAAGCTGGCTGCAACGGTCATGCTCGTGCGTGATTCCAAGCCTGGTCAAACGAAATATCGCATCGACGATGGCGTGTTCCCGCCCGATTTCCCGAACAACCAGAACGTCGAAGTGTTCATGCTACGTCGCGTGAACACGATGGACTTCTTACCCGATGCGGTAGTGTTTCCTGGCGGTCGTGTGGACGAACGCGATTCGAACCCCGATCTGCCTTGGTGCGGTCCCAGCCCGAAGGACTGGGCTGAGCTCTTGGGTGTCTCCGAAGATGATGCGCGTCGTATCGTGGTCGCAGCAGCTCGCGAAGTGTTCGAGGAGTGCGGCGTCCTGCTCGCTGGCCCCGATGCAACTTCTACGGTGACCGATCTTTCCGACCCGAGCTGGGACGCGAACCGCGAGGCGCTCGTCGCGCACGAGATCGCCTTTGCCGACCTGCTCGTCGAGCGCAACTTGATCCTGCGTACCGACTTGCTCGGTCTGGTTGCGAACTTCTGCACGCCCACCTTCGAACCGAAGCGCTACGATACCTTCTTCTTCTCAGCGCTTATGCCCGAAGGCCAGCACGCCGACGATAACACCTCTGAAGCGCAGATCGCCGATTGGGTCACCCCGTCCTATGCGGTTCGCGAGGCCGATGAGAACCGCTGGCTCATCGTTGCACCCACGCTCTTCAACCTCACGCGCATAGCCGAAGCTCCTTCAGCCGAAGGGTTCGTTTCGAACCGTCGCAAGGTGAAGAAGATCATGTTCAAGCCGCTGCGCAAAGAAGACGGCACGATCGTACTGCATGCAGACTTGGACTAAGAGCATCAGGGGAGCATGTTTGGCATTCATTCGAAAAGGAGTTCATATGGGGTTCATCATCGACGAAACGCCCTATGCGGGCGGTAAGGAAAGCGAGCGCGTGTTCTGCGTGCGCGCCAACAATCCTTCACCCATGACCTATACGGGTACGAATACGTGGGTGCTTGCCGAAGCCGCTTCGCCCGAATGCATCGTGATCGATCCTGCTCCTGCGGGAGAGCATGTGCAGAACGTGCTCAATGCCTGTATCGAACAGGGGCTGCGTGTGGGTGCGGTCGTGTGCACGCACATGCATGCCGATCATACGGAAGGTGCTGAAGAGCTGGCGGATATTTCAGGCGCACGCGTGTATGCGCCCTTCGATGGCACGTTGCTTCCTGGCGAATTTTGCCCGATTGAAAACGGTCCGGCGCTGCGTGTGGTGCCGCTGCCAGGCCACTCGAGCGATTCGGTGGGGCTCGTGTATCCTGCGGATCGCTCGATGTTCACAGGTGACGTGGTCTTCAAGCATGGCCCCACGGTGGTCTACTATCCCGATGGCAACTTGGGCGACTATATGGCTTCGCTCGATGTGCTCGAGCGCATCGTGAAAGAAGAGGGGATTCGCGTGTTCTATCCAGGGCACGGCTATCCCATCACCGATCCGTTGCAAGCCATCGATGCCACGCGTCAACATCGGCTCGAACGCTTGCAGCAGATCAAGGACGCGCTTGCTACAGGCGTTGCGCGCGATGCTGATGCTCTGGTGGACGCGGTGTATGTCGATATCGATCCAGCGCTGCGCGAAGCGGCGCTCCGTAGCGTCCAAGCCCAGCTCGTCTACTTGGATGAAGGGTAAATAGTACAAAGCTTCGCAGGAGCGAACGCACGAAAAAAGGGATTACAGCTTTTGCCGTAATCCCTTTTTGAGTGGTAGAGCGGGAATCTTCGGAGTGTCTCTCTTACTGGCTCCTTATGCGCTAGTACAGATACCCGAGCTTCTTCGCCTCGTGCGTGAGCTCATCGCGGAAATCGGGATGAGCAATGCTGATCAAGCGGCGGCAACGCTCAGGAATGTCGCAGTACATCAAGTTCACGCAGCCATATTCGGTCACGAAATACTGAACATCGGTACGCAGCGAAGTGACCACACTGCCAGCCATGAGCGTAGGAGCGATCTTCGAGACCACGCCGTTCTTCGTCTTCGTGGTGGAGGTCATGGCGATGATGGCTTTGCCGTTCTTCGCGAGCGTCGCGCCACGGATGAAGTCGACCTGTCCGCCGGTGCCGGAATACTGGCGCGTTCCGATGCTCTCAGCGCAAACCTGACCGGTCAGATCGACCGAAACAGCAGAATTCACGGAAACCATGTTGTCATTCAAGCGGATGAAATCGGGGTTGTTAACGTGGGAATAGGGCGTGAAGAACATGCCCGGGTTGTGATCGATGAAGTCGTAGAGGTACTGCTGGCCAGAGGCGAAGCCCGCAACGGAAACGCCGGGCAGGTAGTTCTTGCGGCTGTTGTCGATAACGCCGAGCTCCTGCAGCTCTGCCATGGCATCGTTGAACATCTCGGAATGCACGCCCAAATGCTTGCGCGCCTTCAGGCCTTCAGCGATGGCATTTGCGATCGAGCCGAATCCGAGCTGAATGCACGAGCCATCTTCGATGAGCTCGCAGACGATATCGCCCACGATCTTCTCTTCGGGCTTTGGCTCTGCGATCGGCATCTGCGTCATGGGCTGGTCGATCTCAACGAAGGCATCGATCTGCGAAACATGCAGGTTGCGCTCGAGACCATTCACCCACGGCACGCTCGGGTTGATCTGCGCGATAACGTGCTTTGCCGTGCGAATGCCTTCGGGGCGACAACCAACGTGGCCGATATTGCAGTAGCCATGCTTGTCGGGAGGCGTCATGGCGATGAACGCCACATCGATCCCGTCATTTTCAACAAGGTTCTTCGTACGATGAAGGTGTAGGGGCACATAGGCAGTATGACCAGCTGAGATGCCGTTACGCTCGTTGCCACCGGTGAAATAGTTGTGGTAATGGAATTCGTCGAAGCCAACGGTCAATTCATCGAGGTGCAAATCCTCGCTTGTGATGCCGCCATACATCGAGATGCCATGCAACGCCCCGTCCTGAATGCGCTTGAGCATCGGGCGGATAAGGCCACCGGCCACTTCGAAGGTTCCTACGAAAACGGACGTGCCATCGCCTACGAAGCGATCAAGCATCGTCTCAACATCCATACTGCGATCCTTATAGATCTGCTGCCACTCCATATAAGCCCCCTTGGGTCCAAAAAACATGTTCACATAAGCATACAACCTCTTATGCGCCGCAGTGCAGAGCGATTTATCGTAAATGAAAATAGGTTAGTGCGGATTTGGATTGGTTTTGTGTTGATGGGGGCTTACATTACAGGTAAAATTTTGCCCAGTGTTCTCATGAACACGTTCTAACCTCATAAAAAAGGAAGAGGGACTATGATTACCGATCTTAAGATCAACGAAGAGAACAAAAAGCGCTATTACGAGCAAGGTTATTGGACCGAAAAGACGGTCAACGATATTTGGAATGATCGTGTTGCGGCTCACCCCGATCGTGAATATATCTCCGACGACATGGGTGTGCGCCTTACCTACGCCGAAATCGACGATAAGGCCGCGCGTCTTGCTTCATGGCTGCGTGAACAGGGCATCCAGAACGGTGATGTGGTCACCTTCCAGATGCCGCCGTGGTCTGAATTCGCTATTCTCTACGTTGCTTGCCTGAAGGTCGGCGCGGTCATCCACCCGCTCGCGGTCACCTTCAACGGCGAAGACCTCGTCTACGCCATGAACCTTGTTGAATCCAAGGCGTTCATTGCTCCCACCTTCCATCACAAGACCAATTTCGAAGATCAGATCTTCTCCGTGGTCGAGCGCATTCCTTCTCTTCCGATCAATGCGATCGCCGTTCACGACAAAACGGTCGATGCAAAATCTGCCACCACGCTCAAAGAGATCTTCGAGAAATACGAACCCTATACGGGCGAAGCAGGCAGCAAGTCCGATGAAGTGGTGCTCATCCTTTCCACTTCCGGTACCACCGGTCGTCCGAAGGCGGTGCTCATCACGCACAACGCGCTGCTCTTCTCCGAGCGCGCATTCTCGACGGGCCTCGGCCTTACGAAAGACGATGTCATGTTCATGCCGGCTCCGCTCAATCATGCAACGGGCTTCAATCATGGCCTCATCACGCCGCTGCTGCTCGGCGGTCGTGTCGTAGTCGCGCATCACTTCAACCCCGAAGAGGCGATCAACCAGATGAACCGCGAAGGCGTTACCTGGTCGATGGGCGCTACGCCGTTCATCTACGACATGCTGAACACAGCGGATTCAACCGATCTCGATTTCGAATCGCTCAAGCTCTACATTTGCGGTGGCGCTCCCGTTCCGGGCTCCATGGTCGAGCGCGCTGCGTCTCATGATGTGGTCCTCTGCGAATGCTACGGTTCCACCGAAAGCTGTCCGCACCTCTTCGTTCCGCCTGCGAAGGCGCTCGAATGGGATGGTGCTTGGTCTGGTGTTGCTCCTGAGGGCATCGAGGTCAAGGTTGTCGATGAGTTTGGCAACGAAGTTCCTCACGGCGAACAGGGCGAAGAACTTTCGCGTGGTCCGCACATGTTCGCAGGGTATCTGAAGAACCCTGAAGCAACGGCTTCGGAGCTTTCCGACGACGGCTGGTTCTCTTCAGGCGACCTTTGCTACATGGATGATGAACACCGCATCCGCATCAATGGTCGCAAGAAGGAGATCCTCATTCGTGGCGGCATCAACATCTCTGCCAACGAAGTCGACGAGAACCTCATGGGTTGCCCGGGCGTTGGCGATCATGCCACCATCGGCTTGCCCGACGATCGCTTGGGCGAGCGCATCTGCACCTTCATCGTGCTCGAGGATCCGCATGCAGAGCGCCCCACGCTCGATTCCATCGCTGATTACCTTACCGCTAAGGGTATCGCGAAGCGTCTGTGGCCAGAGCACATCGAGTTCATCGATGAGATTCCTCATACGGAAAGCGGCAAGGTGAAGCGTCACCAGCTCGCCGACGAACTGGACAAGCGTCTCAAAGCCGCAAAGTAGGTTTTGCGTAACAGAGCAGCTGAATGCAAACGGGCAGGGATTATTCCTGCCCGTTTTTATTGTCTAGTAACTGATTTTGCTCGATCAGCGCCGAGCGCGAGACACGAGGTTCCCCGCTTCCCTGTTCGCGAATCAGCGCATGCTGATTCGCTCATGCGTCGCTGCTTTGCTCGGGTTTATTAAAAATGAATTAAGTCGGCAAAGAGTCACCTCGTTGCCTCACCCTCTCCGCTGATCGAGCCAGATGTTTCCGGCTAGGCAAGCAGCTGAGCCCATGGGGTACTTAAATTACTCTGAGTCCACAAACTTAAATAAGTAATAGGCTGTCCGAAGGAGCGAAGCGCATGAGCTTGCCTGAATAGGCAAGCGAACAGCGAGAGCGGGTAATTACAAGTGCCCCTTGGGCGTGCTGCTTGCCTTGATAGGCGCAGCTTACTTGATCAATCGAGCTGCCATGAAATCGTTAGCGTTCAGCTCAACGGTGTCGTCGAGCACTTCGAGCTTCACTGGCTGGTCGAACTTGCGTGAGAGCGCAGTTGCGATGAGCCAATCGGCAACTTCGGGGTTCTTCCCTAAAAGCGGCCCATGCAAGTAAGACCCGATCACGTTCTTGTAACGCACGCCATCGGCGCCTGATGTGTCGTTATTGCCGTGCCCAGTCGTTGAGACTACCTGACCGAATGGCTCAAGACCTTCGCCGAGATGCGTGCGTCCCGCGTGATTCTCGTAGCCGATCACGGGGTGCGAGGCGATAGGGGAGACGAGCGCGATATTCTCGATCAAGCGATCGAAGCCTTTGTTCGCGCGCTTGGTCTCGGCATCGATGATCGAAAGCCCTTCAACGATCTCATCGCCCATCAGCCAGTTCTTGCCTAGAATTTGATACCCACCGCAGATGGCGAGCAACACGCCATCATCTTCGACGTAGGTGGCAAGCTGCTCTTTGTTCTTCAAGATTTCCTGCGAGGCAAGATGCTGTTCACGGTCGGGGCCACCGCCCATAAATACGATATCGGCTTTCGAAATGTCGAACTCGTCGCCGTAGTGAATCTGCTCGAGCTGAGCAGGGATTCCACGCCAAGCGCAACGTTGCATGAGCACCTTCAGGTTGCCTCCATCGCCGTAGAGGTTGAGCAGGTCGGGGAAGAGATGCACGATGCGCAGCGGCTCCTGTTGGATAGGCGGGATCGTGTTCGCTATGACTGCAGGAGTAACGCTGAGTTTGCCTTCGCGTGGGGTCGCGACCTCAGCGCTGTCGGCGCGTTCCATCAGCGCGGCGCGCACCGCGGGCAACGCCGTGTAGTTCGCGATCGCGTACATGTTCCAATCGGCGGGCATGTCGAGGGCGGTATCGACCATATCGTTCACGCTGTTGATGAGTCGTGCCTGGATACCGGCATATTTCAGGCGCAGTTGCAGATCGTTCTTGCGCGTGCCGCCAGCATAGACCACGAGCTCCGGCTGGCTTGCGAGCTCTTCGAAATCGCAGTCCCAGATCCACGAGATATCGTGCCCGTCCGCTTCATTGTCGTTGATGAAGAACGCTACCACTTTCTTGCCTGGGTCAGCGGTGATGATCTTCAAGTTCTGATTGAACCCGGTGGGGTTCTTCGCAAGGTTCAGAAGCAGTGGACGCCCCTCGATCGCAAGGTGCTGCAAGCGCCCATTTTGCGGATCGAAAGCGCTCACGCACTCCTGAATGGTTTCGTTGTCGATGCCGAGTTCGTGCGCGCAGGTCCATACCGCAAGCGTGTTGTAGACCATGTAGGGACCGGACTGCGCGAGGCGCATGGTGGCCTGCGTAGAATCGATCGTATCGGTGATCGCGTAGGTGATGCCGCCATCGAAGGTCACATTATGCGCATGAACATCCAATTTGGGACGCGCAAAGCCGCAGTTTTCGCAGTGATAGGTACCGAGCTGCCCGTACTGGCGATAATCGTAGGTGAACATACCTGAACAACGCTGGCACATCTGCGCATCGGCAACGGTGTTCTGCGCGAGATGCATGTCTTCGCTCACACCGAAGGCGATCGTCTTGTTCTCGACCTTCTCAGCGATGATCGCGCACAGAGGATCGTCGGCGTTATAGATGAGCGTGGATTCGGGCGAATGCTCAAGCCCTGAGATGATGGCATCCTGTACGCGGTCGATCTCGCCACAGCGGTCGAGCTGGTCGCGGAAGAGGTTCAACAACACCACATAGGTGGCTTTCACCTGCGGCAAGATGCGCGCAAGCCAAAGCTCGTCGGATTCGAACACGCCCCAGTCTGCCGGCTCGGTCTGCAAGAGTGTAGCCGCCACGCCATAAGCCATGTTCGCACCCGTGCGATTGCACGCGACGGTCTTGCCGCTTGCTTCGATCACATCGGCGATCATGTTGGTTACGGTGGTCTTTCCGTTCGTGCCCACTACCACGATCGAACCCTCCGCGATCTTGCTCATCTCTTCGGAGATGATATCGGGGTCGATCTTGAGCGCGATCTTGCCCGGCATGTTCGCTGCCGGACGATGGGCAAGGGTCTTCAGCCCCCAGGTGGAAAGCGACGATGCCAAGCGGGCACCTGTCTTACGAAAGCTCATGCTCGCTCCTCACTCTTAGTACAAATCATTCTACACGATGGTCTTGCTTGAGCGCATTTGTGCAAGCAGGTATCATCGAACGAACAGTTTGAGCGTGCTGATGCAGCGGCTCCTCATTGCCCTACCGGATCGAAAGGACGAAGCAATGCCCAGCTTGAAGAATGCGATCGAGAACTTGACCAAGGAACAGCTCGTTGAGCTTTTGAGGATGGCCTCGAAGAACCTGGTCGCCATGGATGGCACCTGGTTCCAAATTCTTGAAGAGCGCGAGGGCATGGATTACGCCATGGAGATCGATATTGCTGTGTGGGAGCGCTATCCCATTTCCGAGGCAAGGCGCCTGAAGAAGTTCCTCAATCTTGCTGAATATCCCGGGCTTGAAGGTCTTGCGCAGGCACTTCCGCTCTACTACAACACGATCGCGAACGAGACGAGCATGCACTGGGAAGACGATGCGCTCATCTTCCGAACCGATGTGTGCCGCGTTCAATCGGCCCGCTCGCGCAAGGGCATGGAATTCCATCCCTGTAAGCCAGCTGGCATCAACGAATACACCACGTTCGCCCAGACGATCGACCCGCGCATCGAGGTAGAGTGCCTGAGTTGTTACCCCGAAATCACGGATCCGACATGCGGTTGCTCATGGCGTTTTACCCTGCCGAGCGACTCTGCAGACAAGGTCGATTAAGGCAAGTAGCCACTATGAAACCGGCACAAAAAGGCTTCTATTTTGTATGAGAAACCTTACAAAATTCATGGGCTCAACACATTTTTGGAGAAAAAACGCTAAATACGCGGAGTTCTTGTTTTGTTACCCGATAAACGATTGCGTAACAAATAGAGTTTGAGCATTATATACTCATGATGAAATCGCGAAAAAAGACTGGGCGCCATGCCGTCCGCAGTGCCGAAAACTCGTCATACAGCGGGAAATCTTTCACATCGCCTTATGATGCGAGTGCCTATTCTCGGCACGGTAATGTAGAACAGTATCACGATGCCTCTCGTAAGCAGAAGAAGCATCATAAACGCAAAGTTGGTATGACGGTTGCTGCCATCTTCCTGGTAGTCGTACTTGCGGGTGTCGGTGTTGCGTTTGCTTTCATTTCCAATATCGACCGTAATCTGCAAGACGGTCTTGACGAGGACCTTCTCGCTTCGCTCACCGCATCCGATTCTCCCAGCGAACCGTTCTACATGTTGTTGATCGGCGTTGATAAATCAGAAGAGCGCGAAGAGAGCGACATTTACGGCGGTGCGTATCGCACCGACTCCATGATCCTTACCCGTGTCGATCCGCGCAATACCAAGATAACCATGGTTTCGATCTATCGCGACACGATGGTCGAACTGCCGGGTTATGGCAAACAGAAGATCAATGCGGCATATGCTTTCGGTGGTCCCTCACTCGCGGTCAAAACAGTATCGAAGCTGGCGGGTGTGCCGATCCATCATTACGCCGAAATCGATTTCAATGGCTTTGAAGATGTAGTCAATGCGCTTGGCGGTGTTGAAGTCGATGTGCCCATGGCTATCGATGACCCCCTTGCTGGCGAGCCGCTTGAGGCAGGTCCGCAAACGCTTAATGGTTCACAAGCGCTCGTGCTCTGTCGTTCGCGTCACGCCTATGATAAGTACGGTGATGGCGATCTCATGCGTGCAGCGAACCAGCGCATGGTCATCTCGGCTATCTTGAAGAAGATCATGTCTTCCGACGTGGCAACCATGACTAACACGGTCAACACGCTTGCCAACTACATCACCACCGACTTCTCGGTCTCGAGTATCCTTGGTTTTGCGAACACCTTCAAAGATATCAACGTTGATGAAGATATCTATTCGGCTATGGAGCCCACTACGCCACTGTATGAAAACGACATTTGGTGGGCTGTTCTTGATGAAGAGCCTTGGCGCGAGATGATGAAGCGCGTTGATGCAGGTCTTCCACCTACGGAAAAAGGTTTGGTCGACCCTAATACCGGTGTTACGCTTGCCGTCATTGGTGACGGCGGCAAGAACGCATCTGCAACGAATGGCTCCAATGCATCAAGCTCAAGCCTTTCGGGCGTTGAAATTGCAGTTCGTAATGGCGCGGGTATAAATGGCGTTGCTGCAGAAGCTGCCGAAAAGCTTTCAGCCAAGGGCGCAATAACTGATACGGGCAATGCTGATGATTCCAAGTATAAGAATACGCTCATCATCTACAACGATGAATCTGACAAAGCTCAAGCACAGGCGATTGCTGATGCGCTCGGGGTTGGTCAGCTCAAGAAAAACACAGGCGGTACCTATTCATTCAAAACCGATTTCCTTGTGGTGATCGGCGCTGACTGGGAATAGCCTCCACCCATCATCGTTCGTCACTTTTATTTGTGGTAGGGTTCGCGCTTGATGATCTTGAAGGCGCGATAGACCTGTTCGAGCAGAACCACGCGCGCCAAGTTGTGTGGAAGCGTGATCGGTCCGAAGCTCATGCGCAAAGAAGCGCGCTCTTTCACCGCATTCGTAAGACCGTCGGATCCTCCGATCACGAACACCAGATGTGATACCCCTTCAACGGTGTAGCGTTCGATCTGGCTCGCAAGTGCTTCGCTGGAGGTCTCTTTCCCTTGGATGTCGAGCACGATGATGGTCGCATTTTCGGGCAGCGCTTCCAAAACGAGCGTGCTTTCTTGCTCGCGGTTCGAATCAGGGATCTCTCGTACGGTAAGGTTGCAGTAGCCACCAAGGCGCTTGCTATATTCAGCGCACGCATCGCGCCAGAAGCGCTCCTTCAGTTTGCCGACTGCGATAACAGTGATTTTTAGCATGGAGAATCCCCTTCATGAATCGTTAACTCCATCTGATTGTTTATACTACGTTCTATACGTTTCCATGAGCGCGCGGGGGAATAAAGCGCCCAAGAATCGCGGAACGTAAAAAGATTCAACGAATCATCCAATCGATAGCGCACAAAGGGGAGGGTTATGCGTCATATGATCGACAAACTCTTCCGTGCGACCCTCGATCATCCTAAAGGGGTATTAGCGGCGGCACTTTTGTTATGCGTTGCCTGCGCGCTGTGTATCCCGCTGGTGAAGATCAACTACCAGTTCTCGGACTACTTGCCCGAAGATTCTCCTTCCACTGGTTCGCTCCAAACGCTCGAAGATGCTTTCGGCGCGAACTTACCCAACAGCTACATCTATGCCCAAGGGATTGATCTCATGCAAGCCGATGCGCTTGCCGCTGAATTCGCGGCGATCGACGGCGTGGATGACCTCATTTGGCTCGGCGATGTGGTGGATATCCGCCGACCGCTCGAAACCTACGATGCCGATATCGTGAAGGCATGGAAGAGCGACGAGGGTTATCTCTACCAGGTCGCACTCGACTCAACGAAGTCGGTCGCGGCGCTTGATGCGATCAAGGAAGCGGCTCAAGCAGGAGGGGCGAACGCGGTCGCACTTTCAGGTGACGAAGTGAACACGGCGGTCGCGCAGGGTTCGTCGGACTTCGAGATCCAGCTCATCCTGGTCATGGCGGTCATCGTGATCCTGGGGCTTTTGCTCCTAACGAGTGAAGCCTGGTTCGAGCCGGTACTCTTCCTTTCGGTCATCGGCATCTCGATCGTGTATAATCTCGGCACCAATATCATCTTCGGCGAGATCTCGTTCATCACGCAGATGTGCGCGGCTATCCTACAGCTCGCGGTCTCCATGGACTACGGCATCGTCATGCTGCACGAATACCGCCACTTCAAGCAAGAGGGTCGCTCGTCCTACGATGCCGCACTCGCGGGCATGCACAAGGCTTCGGGTGTCATCGCTTCGTCGGCTGCGACCACGTTCTTCGGATTCCTCTCCCTCTGCGCGATGGCGTTTCTCATCGGCGCGGATATGGGCGTGGTGCTGGCGAAAGGCATCGTGTTCAGCTTCCTTTCGGTGCTGTTCATCTTGCCCGTCATGGTCCTGCTTTCTGAAAAGCTGCTGCAGAGAACAGCGCATCGCAAGTTCTTGCCCTCGTTCGACAAGTTCGCGAAGTGGTGCATGCGCTTGAGCATCCCGTTCACCCTTATCGCGGCGCTCATCGTGGTGCCGGCGTTCTTGGGATCGCGCAACACTGAATATGTGTATGGCGCGAGCGGGTTCGTTGAGCCGGGCAGCCAGCTCTACGAGGATACCGAGCTCATCGAGGAGACCTTCAACGCCTCTGGTCAGTGCGCGGTGCTCGTGCCCGAAGGCCAGTGGGGCAAAGAGAAGGAGCTGGTCGCTGCGCTCGATACGTTGCCGCACGTGAGCTCGATCACATCGTACGTGACCACGGTCTCGGAACGCATCCCTACCGATATGGTGCCTCCTGCAAGCCTCGAATCGCTCATTTCGGGTGGTTATTCGCGCATCATCATCGCGACCGATTTGCGCGGCGAAAGCCCCGAAGCGTTCGAACTCGTGCAGCGTATTCGCGATCTATGTCAGCTCTACTATCCCGATGAAGCGAAGCTCATTGGTTCCACGGTAACGAGCTACGATATGTCGCTCATCGTGAACGACGATTCTGCGCGCGTGCTGTTCGCTTCGATCATCGCTATCGGACTCGTGCTCTTGCTCATGTTCCGCAGCCTGTCGATCCCGCTCATCTTGTTGCTCACGATCGAGAGCTCCATCTGGATCAACCTAGCCATTCCCTATTTTGCGGGCGAGACGATCCAATACATCGGCTACCTCATCATCAGCGCAATCATGCTGGGAGCAACGGTCGATTACACGATCATCCTCACGCGTTCTTACCTCGACAAACGCCGTGTGCAACCGAAGCGCCAGGCCATCACCGAAGCGATCTCGCGCAGTGCGATCACGATCCTTACCTCAGCGACTATCCTTACGCTGTGCGGTGCGTTCATCGGTCTCATCTCGAGCAACGGGGTCATCGCGAGCCTCGGAACGCTCATCGGGCGGGGTGCCTTTATCGCAGCGCTCAACACGTTTCTGCTCCTACCGATGCTCTTCATGATCTTCGATCGCGTTATCGAAAAGACAACGCTTGGAACGCATTTCTATAAACAGCCTTACAAACAGCCACTCGAAGAGAAAGCGGGCAGGTGAGAGCCATGACGCTACGAAGAACGGCATTAGCAATGGCGCTTTGCGTGCTATTGATCATCGCAACCGCCATCACCGAGATCGCTCCTGCGAATCTTGGGTATGCCGCAGAAGAACAGCAGACCAATGCGGCCGAGACAGAGAGCGCGACCAACACCACGCTCGCTGCGCCGCCTTCAACCCTGCTCGAGGGTACGTGCGAAAAGCAAGAGGTCGTGTATGCGAGCATGACGGCCGCAGGTGCGGTGAAGAGCCTCTATGTGGTGAACGAACTGTTCTCCGAAGAGCCCATCATGGTGAAGGACTTCGGCACCTACAGCGAAGTGGTGAACCTGACCGATGGCACGAACATCGCGCGCGAGTCCGATAGCGTGCTGTGTACCGTGGAGAGCGAATCGTTCGCCTACCAGGGCAATCTCACCTCGACCGATCTGCCTTGGCGCGTGAGCATCACCTATGAGCTCGATGGTAAGGTGTGCTCGCCCGAAGAAGTTGCCGGCAAGTCGGGCGAGCTGAAGATAACCATCGAGACTACCCAGAATCAAGCGATCGATCCGCTCTACTTCGACAATTATCTGCTGCAGATCACCTGCACGCTCCCGATGGACCATGCCTCGAACATTGCCACGGAGGAGGGTGTTATCGCGCTCAATGGTTCTAACACGGCAGTCACGTTCAGCGGTATGCCGGGCAAGACAGGCTCCTATGCGCTCACGGCCCATGTCGAAGACTTCGAGATGGAGGGGGTGAGCATCGCTGCTATCCCGTTCTCAATGGCGATCGAAGCACCCGATTCGAGAGCGCTCATCGCGCAATTCGATGAGCTCATCGAGGGAACGGGCAAGCTCGATACTGGCGCGGAAGGCCTCGAAGAGGGCACAACCGCGCTCGTGGCAGGAACTCATAAGCTCAAGAGCGGAACGGCTCAGTTGCAAGGGGGCGCTCAAGAGCTCTCCGCGGGCGTTGCTGCCTATGTGGCAGGGGCTGCGCAGATAAGCGATGGCCTTGCGCAGGCGGCTGCTGGATCGAAGACTTTCGCCGAACAGCTTGAGGGGCTGAGCCAAGCGAGCGCTGCTATAGTGCACTCGCTCGACCAGACGCAAACGCAGATGCAGCAGCTGGTGAACGCTATCCAAACAAGTCCCACGATGTCGCAAGATGAAAAGGATGCGATCGTTACCCAGCTTTCAGGCATGTCTAGACAGTTCAGCCAGCTGAAAGACTATGCCGCGGGAGTTGAAGGGCTTGCAGATGGGTATGCGCCGCTCGATAGTTCGCTCACCAAGCTTTCAGGTGGCCTTAGTGAGCTTGCCCAGCAGGGCGATGAGCTTACGAGCGGTTCTGCCGCGCTCGATGCGGGTGTGAGCGAACTTGCAGGTTCGAGCGGAAGTCTCGCGCAGGGAGCTGACAAGCTGAGTGAAGGAGCCTCGGCGCTAGCTGAAGGAACGTCCACGCTCCATGAGGAAAGCGCGACCATCCCCGACAAGGTCCAAGCCGAGATCGATGCCATGATGGCCGAGTACGACAAGAGCGATTTCACTCCGAAGAGCTTTGCGGATGCGCGCAATACCAACGTGAACCTCGTCCAGTTCGTCATGACCACCGAAGCGATCGCGCTGCCTGAGCCTGAGCCTGAAGAAGTGCAAGAAACCGACGAATCGTTACTATCGCGTTTCTTCGCTTTATTTTCGTAGTCCTACCTATTACTATGGGGTAGATGTGGATAAGTTAACCCCATATAACTAGCATATCGAGCGAGGCACGAAAGAAAGGGCTCCCATGTCGCTTCCAGCACCAAAGCATGATGTCGAACCTGATAATCTCACTACTATGGAACTAGGCGAATGCCTGCCGATGACCGCCGAGGTCATCGATGGTCATCTTCATATCGGTGGCGTGGACATGGTGAAAGTTGCCGAAGAATTCGGCACGGCGCTCTACGTGTACGACCAGGCAGACCTTGAGAACCGCATGGAAACCTATCGCGATGCGTTCGCTTCGCGCTATCCCAATTCCGATGTCATCTATGCTTCGAAGGCGTTCTTGAACAAGGCGGTCTGCCGCCTCGTGAACGCGCATGGCCTCTGCCTCGATGTGTCGGGCGGCGGCGAGCTGGCGCTGGCACAGGCCGTTGATTTCCCGATGGAGCGCGTGTTCGTGCATGGCAACAACAAGACTCCCCAAGAGCTGCGCGAAGCCATTGCGGCAGGCGTAGGGCGCATCGTGGTCGATTCGCGCATCGAAGCACGTCGCGTCTCCGAGATCGCAGGCGAACTGGGCAAGACACAAGACATCTACATGCGCATCACACCGGGCGTCGAGGCTGACACGCACGAATACATCCGCACGGGCTGCGAAGACTCGAAGTTCGGTTTCACTATGCGCGAAGATTTCGCGTTCAACTGCGTAGCCGACATCCTTGAGCTTCCGAACGTGAATCTTGTAGGCTTCCACATGCACATTGGCTCGCAGATCTTCGCACTGCATTCGTTCGACGAAGCCATCAAGGTCATCGTCGAATTCGCGGCGCGCGTTAAGGGCCACTACGGCATTGAAGTGGGCGAGATCGATGTGGGCGGCGGTCTGGGCATCGCCTATACCACCGAAGAGAACCCCTCGTCGATCGATGAATTCGCTGAAGTGGTCACCACGGCCATGAAGAAGTATTGCGCCGAGTTCTCTTTCGCTGAGCCACGTCTGCTCTGCGAGCCGGGCCGTTCGATGGTGGCTGTGCCAGGCGTTACGCTCTACACGGTGGGCATTCTGAAGACGCTTCCCGGCATCCGCAAGTACGTGGCCATCGACGGCGGCATGTCCGACAATATTCGCACGGCGCTCTATCATGCAGACTACGAGCCGGTGGTTGCGAACAAGGCCGACCAACCGCGCACGGAGATCGTGACCATCTGCGGCAAGCACTGCGAAAGCGGCGATGCGGTCGTGCTCGATCGACCGCTGCAGCATCCCGATCTGGACGATGTCATCTGTGTGTTCGGCACCGGTGCCTACTGTCATTCCATGGCGAGCAACTACAATGGCCAGCCGCGCCCAGGCATCGTGTTCGTGAAGGATGGGCAAGCCAAGCTCGTCACGCGCCGCGAGACCTATGCCGACCTCATGGCGTGCGACGTGGATTAAGCGCCAAAGCGCCGCAAGACAATCGAAAACGCTATCTTATCGAGCGGCCCGCGATCTGGCCGCTCGATGTGTCTTCTAGTAGGTATAATCACGGGATACACGATTTTGAATGGAGTGGATCACATGGCAGTTAAAGTCGGCTTGGTTGGAACCGGTACCGTTGGTGGTGGCTGCATCGATATTCTGCACAACCACAAGGAAGATTTCCTGCGTCATTACGGCATCGATATCGAGCTCGTGCGCGTTTGTTCGCGTGAACCTGAACAGGCTGAAGCGCATGGCGTGGCCGATATCTTCACGGAAGACTTTAACGACATCATCAACGATCCTGAGATCGATATCGTCATCGAGCTCATCGGTGGAACGGGCATTGCCAAGCAGGTCATCCTTGACGCGCTCAATGCAGGCAAGAACGTGGTTACCGCGAACAAGGCGGTCATGGCAACTTCAGGCGAAGAGATCATGGCGCTCGCGGAAGAAAAGGGCGTTGAGCTGGCGTTCGAGGCAAGCGTTGGTGGCGGTATCCCTATCATCGGTCCGCTGAAGCACTCGCTGATCGCTAACGAGATCTCTGCGGTCATGGGCATCGTGAACGGCACGACGAACTACATGCTCACCCGCATGGGCGAAGACGGCATGAGCTACGATGAAGCACTCGCTGAAGCCCAGGCCAAAGGCTTTGCAGAAGCTGATCCCACGGCCGATGTCGATGGTCACGATGCAGCAGCGAAGATCGCCATTCTGGCTTCGATCGCGTTCAACTCGCGCGTGGTCATGGACGATGTCTACACCGAAGGCATCCGCCGCATTTCGCCGGTCGACCTGGCCATGGCGGACACCATGGGCTATGCCGTGAAGCTCGTTGCGCATGCTCATCGCACCGATCACGGTATCGACGTGCGTGTTCACCCCACTATGATTCCGCTCGATCATCAGCTTGCAAAGGTCAATGGCGTTTACAACGCGATCTACGTGATCGGCGATGCCGTAGGCGAGACCATGTTCTTCGGTGAAGGCGCGGGCGCGGGTCCTGCGGCGAGCGCGGTCATGGGCGATGTGCTCGAAGTGGCGCGTCATCTGCAGCTTGGTGTGAAGCCGATCGTTGGTTGCACGTGCACGGATAACATCCCGGTCATCTCTGTTGAGGAACTGCAAACGAAGTATTATTTGCGCTTCCTCGTGGAAGATCGCGCAGGCGTTTTGGCGGCATGTGCAGACATCTTTGCGAAGTACGATGTATCGCTCCAGTCGGTTCAGCAGCGTGGTACGAAAGCACGCGATGCGGTCAACCTCGTGTTCGTCACGCATACGGCTCACGAAGACAGCGTTGCCAAGGTCATCGACGAGATCCTTGCGCTCCCCAATGCAGTCATCGGCGGCTATCCTTCCGTCATCCGCGTTCAAGATTAGTAACAGCTTCTTAGAGGATTTCATACACGAAAAAAGCCAGCGTAAGCTGGCTTTTTGAGTAGTCAGTGTGCTAGGGGGCGGGCAACTCGACACATTTTTAATGTGTCGAGTTGCCCGACCCCTAGCACATAAGCAGCACACCCCCAAGATGACGAACGACCGGGTAGTTTGTCATCTCCTAGACTGCTTCGAGCGCCTGAGTAAGATCGGCGATAAGATCCTCTGCGCTTTCGATGCCGCAGGAGAGCCTGATCAGATCAGGGCTGATGCCCGCTGCTTCCAGCTCCTCATCGCTCATCTGACGATGCGTAGCATTCGCTGGGTGCAGCACACAGGTACGCGCATCGGCAACGTGCGTAGCGATCTGCGCAAGCTTGAGCGCTGACATGAACCGCTCAGCTGCTTCGCGCCCGCCAGCAACACCGAAGCTCACTACGCCACACGTTCCATTCGGCAGGTACTTCTGAGCGAGCTCATAGCTCTCATCGCCGGGTAGGTCGGCATAGCGCACCCACGAGATCTTCGGATGATCCTTCAAGAACTGCGCGACCGCCAGTCCGTTCGCCGTGTGCTGCGCCATGCGCAGATGCAGGCTTTCCAGGCCCATATTCAACAGGAACGCGTTCTGCGGCGATTGGATCGAGCCGAAATCGCGCATGAGCTGTGAGGTCGCCTTTGTGATGTAGGCACCCGCCTGGCCGAATTGCTTGGTGTAGATAACGCCGTGATAGCTCTCATCCGGCGTGGTCAGCCCGGGGAATTTATCAGCGTGCGCATCCCAGTCGAAGTTGCCCGAATCAACGATGCAGCCGCCAACGGCAGCGCCATGGCCATCCATGTATTTCGTGGTGGAATGCGTAACGATGTCGGCGCCCCATTCGATGGGACGGCAGTTGATGGGCGTAGGGAAGGTGTTGTCTACGATGAGCGGTACCCCATGATCGTGCGCCGCCTTCGCAAAGCGCTCGATATCGAGCACCGTGAGCGCGGGGTTAGCTACCGTTTCGCCGAAGACCGCTTTGGTGTTCGGCTTGAACGCGGCCTCAAGTTCCTCATCAGAGCAGGTGGGGGATACGAACGTGAATTCGATGCCCATGCGCGCCATAGTGTGCGCGAACAGGTTGTAGGTGCCGCCGTAGATGGAGGTGGAGCACACCACATGATCGCCGCAGCCAGCGATGTTGAAGATCGCGAAGAAGTTCGCGGCCTGACCCGAAGAGGTGAGCATGGCGGCGCTGCCGCCTTCCAGCTCGCAGATCTTCGCGGCAACGAAATCATTCGTGGGGTTCTGCAGACGTGTGTAGAAGTAACCGGATTCCTCCAGGTCGAAGAGCTTGCCCATGAACTCGCTCGAATCGTATTTCCATGTGGTGCTTTGATAGATAGGGATCTGGCGCGGCTCCGCGTTGCCGGGATGATAGCCGCCTTGAACGCAAGTGGTTTCGATTTGAGTAGACATGCAAGCTCCTTGTTCTTTAATTTGGGTAAGGTCGTTCAGGCCAGGCTGCACGACCGTATGCCTTTGCAGCTCATGGTATCATCTGCATTTTTCTCTCCGCTGTTCAGCGGGGTACGTTTCGTTCTTCGGGGCATCGCTTTTCGTGATAGCCAGCACTAAGAACAACCGATAGCCTTGCGCTTCATGATTCGCGCGGCGAGCAAAAATGCCCTTTCAAAAGCTGTTATGATGAACACCGAAGAAAGGACGTTAGCTATGCCGATTAGAATTCCTGATGCGCTGCCTGCAACAAGCGTGCTTGAAGGTGAGAATATCTTCGTGATGACCGAGCATCGCGCTATCCATCAGGATATTCGCCCTCTGCGCGTGCTCATCTTGAACTTGATGCCCACCAAGATCGAAACGGAAACGCAGATCCTGCGTAAGCTTTCCAATACGCCACTGCAGGTCGAGGTCGATCTTCTGCAAACGGTCAGCCATCGCGCCACGCATGTGCCAGCCGAGCATCTGGAATCGTTCTATGTGGGCCTCGACGACATTCGCCACAAGCGGTACGACGGCATGATCATCACCGGTGCGCCGGTCGAGCTTTACGATTTCGAGACGGTCGACTATTGGCCAGAGCTGTGCGAGATCTTCGAGTGGGCGAAGACGCACGTGTTCTCCACGTTCTATATTTGCTGGGGAGCGCAGGCAGGCATCTACTATCACTTTGGCATCGACAAGCACATCCTCGACAACAAGATGTCGGGTATCTTCGCGCACCAGATCGTGAAGCCTTCAAGCCCGCTCGTGCGCGGTATCGATGACATCCTTCACGCACCGCATTCGCGCAACACCGAAGTCCATGTGGAAGACATCGAGGCTCACCCTAGCCTTGAGGTTATCGCCGTGTCGGATGAAGCGGGCGTATTCATCGCCAAGAGCACCGATAGCCGCCACTTCTTCGTGTTCGGCCACCCTGAATACGATACGGACACCCTTGCCGAAGAATACTTCCGCGATGTGAAGAAGGGCATCGACCCCGAAGTTCCCAAGCATTATTTCCCGAACGATGATCCTACGCAAAAGCCGCTCTCGAATTGGCGCGCGGCCGCGCAGCTGCTCTATACGAACTGGCTGAATTACTACGTCTATCAGGCAACACCCTACGATATCGACAACACCGATCTCGAGTGAGTCAAGGGGACGGTTCTTCTGACTCACAGAGCTAGTTGACTCATTGGTAGAACCTCAACCGAATCGATCGAGCAGTTTCGCCCTGTATCCGCTGCGGACGGTTCGTGATGTTGCGCCATGCCTGAGCGCCGGCTATCCAGCGCAGCTCTAAGACAAGCCAAGGCAAGGCGAACGCACGCCCTGATATTGTTATAGTTGACATATAACGATTAGCGCCCTAAAATGTGCTATGTTGAATATAACAATTCTGAAGGAGGGCGTACCCATGATCATCACGATCGATGAAACAGCATCTGAACCGCTCTACAAGCAGATACACGATCAGGTTATCGCGGGCATCGCAACAGGCCAGCTTGAACCAGGCATGTCGTTGCCTTCTGTGCGCTCGCTCGCCAGCGATCTGGGCATCAACTTGCATACGGTGAACAAAGCCTATGCGATCTTGAGGGACGAAGGCTATGTTCAAATGCGCGGGCGTGCTGGTGCGGTCATCAGCGAACCGAGTGATGCAGGGCGTGCCGAGAAGAACCGCGAGACGCTCTCAGCCATAGAGGATGATCTATTCAAGTTAGCGCTCACCTATCGTGCCTGCGGGGGAGCGCGCGGTGAATTCGTTGAAAGCGCAGCCGCGCAAGCAGCTCGTGCATACGCTACGATCTCGGATGTGCCCGAGAGCGCAAGTACGAAACGCTCCATGAAGAAGCATCCAGCGCGTTCGTCAGCGAAAAAGGGCGCGGTCGAAGGCCCTTCAGCACAAGGCGCGTGAACATCATGCAAGCCATCGATCCGATCATGCTCGCTCTTTTGGGGTTCGTTCTGCTCTTCGTTCCCATCACCGGTGGTCTCATGGCGGCTACCCCTTACCTTATGCCGAAGCGCGAATGCTTCGCGGTGACCATCCCCGATGCAGCATCGAACGATCCAGAGATCAAGCACCTCAAGCGCTCCTATTTCACCATCGTGATCGTGGCGACCTTGGCGTTCACGGCACTATGCATCGTTTGCATCTGCCTCGATCCTGAGCGTGCGTTCCTGCCTGCACTCGTCGTCTCTGTGCTCATCATATGCCTCGGTAGCTACGCTCTCATGCTCCACTTTCGTCAAAAGACGATCGCACTCAAACGTGCGCGGGGCTGGGAAGCGCAAACAGCCAAGCGCGTAGGCTTCGTTGCCGAAGAGCCAGCGCCCAAGCCGCTCTCTCAAAAATGGGATCTCTTCTTCTTGATTCCGATCACCATCACCGGACTCGTGTGCATGGTGGGCTATCCGCTCATGCCAGAGCATCTTGCTACGAACATCGATCTTTCGGGGCAGGTGGCCCATTGGATGGACAAGACACCCCTTACGGCTGCCTTTCCGTTCTTGATCGTTGTGTTCCTGGATGGGTGCTTCGCCTTTTCGCATTGGAGCATCTTGCGTTCGAAGAAAGGCATCGATGCATCTCGCCCTGCCGCAAGTGCCTGGGCGTATGGAGCATTTGCGCGCGCGCAGAGCATGATGCTCGTAGGCTTAGGGACGATGCTCTCGTTCCTCGGTCCGATCATGGCGCTTTCGTTCATGGGCGTTATCACCATGCAACAAGCGCTCCTTCCCATCGTGATCATGAGCGCGATCGTGCTGGTGGTGGTTCTTGCGATCTCGATGATCTACGGGCAAAATGGCGCGCGTCTCTTGCGCCGCATGGAGGAGCCCACGTCGATGCCTGTGGACGATGACCGCTATTGGAAGCTGGGTATCTTCTACTGGAATCACGATGATGCCAGCCTCTTTGTGCCCGAGCGCTTCGGCATAGGGTGGACCATCAACCTGGGAAGACCAGCTGCCTGGGCTATCATCGTCAGCTTTGTGCTTGTCGTGGTTGCTTTCATCATCTTCTCGCTCTGCTTATGAGCACATGTGAGTCACGGGGACGGTTCTTCTGACTCACATCATTATGCATAAATCGATCCGTGAGTCAGGAGAACCGCTCCCCATGACTCATTGACTCACCTTCAGAAAACAGCAACAACAGCGAAGGCTCCAAGCGCTTTCACTTCCGATATCTTTCCAAATCGACCTTTCAGGCCTATCTCGTGCACGAATCGATTGACTTCACGAATGAAAAAAGCTTATTATGCAAAGGTTCGCTTTCAAAAGCCCCGTGTGGCTGTGCGGTCTGAAGCTTTTGGCACGGTAGTCCAGAACCAAGCCAGAAGAAAGCGAAGGGGTAGGATCCTTCGCGCTTTTCAGGCAAAGCAAGCAACTTTTGAAAACAAACATTGTTACTTTTTTGGAGGAACACAGTGAAGACCTATTATGCAAAGCCGAATGAAGTTGCTCGCGAGTGGCTTCTCATCGACGCGCAAGACCAGGTTCTCGGTCGTGTCGCATCGAAGGCGGCTCACATCCTGCGCGGTAAGCATAAGCCGACCTATACCCCTCACGTGGACACCGGCGATTTCGTGGTTATCATCAACGCCGACAAGATCCGTGTGACCGGTAAGAAGCTCACCGATAAGGAATACTACCGCCACAGCGGTTATCCGGGAGGACTCAAGTGCGAGACCTTCGAAGAGGCCATGGAAAAGCACCCAGAGCGCGTGATCGAACATGCAGTTAAGGGCATGCTCCCCAAGAACACGCTCGGTCGTGCAATGGCTAAGAAGCTCAAGGTCTATGCCGGTGCAGAGCATCCGCACATGGCACAGCAGCCCCGCGAGATCAAGATGGAGGATAACTAATGGCAGGTGAAGCTATCTATTACGGCACGGGTCGTCGTAAGAACGCAGTTGCTCGCGTGCGCATCGTCCCGGGCACCGGTAAGGTTACCGTCAATGGCCGCGATGGTCTCGACTTCTTCGGTCGCCAGGCTCTCGTTGATTATGCAAAGACTCCCTTCGGCGTAACCGATACCATGAATCAGTTCGACGTTATCGCTCGCTGCAATGGCGGCGGCACGTCTGGTCAGGCAGGTGCTCTGCGCATGGGCATCGCTCGCGCTCTTCTCGAGGCTGGCGATTATCGCGCAGAACTGAAGCGCGCAGGTTACCTCACGCGTGATGCTCGTATGGTCGAGCGTAAGAAGTACGGTCTGAAGAAAGCTCGTAAGCGTCCGCAGTTCTCAAAGCGCTAAGCTTTTTGCTCCAGACCCGATCATATCGATCGCAAACAAGAACCGCTTCCCTCGGAGGCGGTTCTTTTTTTGTAGAAACGTTTACGGTTGTCCTATAGGTTGTGTGCTTGTCTGCGCATTTTTGTGCGAATCAGGCATAATAAGCAGACAGACACAATCGCCCGCATCGTGAGGTATATATGTCCGAAGAGAACAAACAGAGCGAACACCCCGCAGCGAACGCCCCGCAAGAGAGCGGCACGCCGCTGCCTCCACCTACTCCTGGCGCCCAGCCCGTAGTGCCGAGCGCTCCGCAGCAGCCGGCAACGCAGCAGCCACCCGTGCAGCAGCCTGCACCGCAGCAAGCTCCTGCTCAGCAGCCGAACGCCGCGCATCCTCAGGCGCAAGGTGACCCGCAACAAGCACCGCAGCCTCCCGAGCAGTCAGCTCAGCAGCCCAACCAAAACCAGCAACAGCCAACCTTCCGCGAGAACGGAGCCTTCTCCTTCTTCGCCACGCCCTCCGATCCCGACGATGATCCCACGCCCATGAGCGTTGGCTTCAAGATCGGCTGGTTCGTGCTCGGTCTTATCGGTGGTATGCTCGGCCTGTTCATGGCATGGCTTTCCACGTCGACGCTCTCCGCAAAGCGTCGACGCCAGGCGCTCATCTGGACCTGGGCAGGCTTCGCAGTTCAGGCAGTCGCCTTCTTCATCATCGTTTTGAACGGTGGCACGTTCCCTGGCATGCCTACTGGAGGCACTGCAGCCCAAGGCGGTAGTGCAGCAGGGACAGGCTCAACGTCTGCATTTGGATAGTCTGCGCATTCGGGAGTTCTTTCTTCCGCTGCTGGTATAATGTGCAAAATGCGATGCAGCAAAGCGTGCGATCCCTTTGGGGTCTTCGGCATTCATGCCTGCTCGCATCGCTCATTGCTCGTGAAACATCTACGTGAGGAGAACGTATGTCGAACGTTTCAGAGATCTTCGGAACCCTGGTCTTCAATGACCACGTCATGAAGGAGCGTCTCCCATCAGAGACGTACAAGAACCTCGCGAAAACGATCAAAGAGGGAAAGCCGCTCGATATCGAGGTGGCGAACGTGGTCGCGCACGCCATGAAGGAATGGGCGATCGAAAACGGTGCCACGCATTATTCGCACTGGTTCCAGCCGCTTTCGGGCATCACCTCCGAAAAGCACGACAGCTTCTTGAACCCCGTGGGCGATGGCACGGCCATCATGACCTTCTCGGGCAAAGAGCTCATCCAGGGAGAGCCCGATGCCTCGAGCTTCCCTAACGGCGGCTTGCGTGCCACTTTCGAAGCACGTGGCTATACTGCGTGGGATCCCACGAGCCCGGCCTTCATCAAGGATGAGGTGCTTTGCATCCCCACCGCATTCTGCTCCTACACCGGCGAAGCACTCGACAAGAAGACGCCACTTTTGCGTTCCATGCGCGCGATCGACACACAAGCACAGCGCGTGCTGCGTTTCTTCGGCGAAGACGGCCACCAGGTCATCGCTACGGTCGGCTCTGAGCAGGAGTATTTCCTCATCGCTGAAAAGGATTACGAACGCCGCCACGACCTGATCATGACCGGCCGTACGCTCTTCGGCGCACCGCCGAGCAAAGGCCAGGAGCTCGATGAACACTACTTCGGTGCCATCCGCCCCACGGTCAATGAATTCATGAAAGAGCTCGACGATGATCTGTGGAAGCTCGGCGTTACAGCCAAGACCAAGCACAACGAAGTCGCGCCCGCGCAGCACGAGCTTGCGCCCATCTTCACCAACGCCAACCGCGCCATCGACGAGAACTTGCTCACCATGGAGAAGATGCGCCTCGATGCATCGCACTATGGCCTCACGTGCCTTCAGCACGAAAAGCCCTTCGAAGGCATCAACGGCTCGGGCAAGCACAACAACTGGTCGCTTTCTTATGACAACGTGAACCTGCTCGATCCCGGCGATGATCCCATCGACAACCTGCGTTTTCTCGTGTTCCTCGCCTGCGTGATCGAAGCGGTCGACGAATACCAGGAGCTCTTGCGCATGTCGGTTGCCTCCGCAGGCAATGATCACCGTCTTGGTGCTGATGAAGCGCCTCCGGCCATCGTTTCGATCTTCCTGGGCGATGAGCTCGATGCCATCGTGGATGCGCTCATCAAGGGCGACGAATATCATTCCGCCGAGGCCATTTCTATGGACCTGGGCGTTGCGGTCCTGCCGCAATTCCTCAAAGACAATACCGATCGCAATCGCACGAGCCCCTTTGCATTCACGGGCAACAAGTTCGAGTTCCGCATGCCGGGTTCTGCCGTGAATCTTTCGGATTGCAACATGATCCTGAACACGGCGGTCGCAAAGAGCCTCAAGGATTTCGCGGATGCTTGTGAAGGTCTTGAGGGCGCTGAGTTCGAGAAGAAAGCGATCAGCTATGTTCGCCAGCTTCTTACCGATCACAAACGCATCATCTTCAACGGCAACGGCTATTCGGAAGAGTGGCAAGAAGAAGCAGCGCGCCGCGGGTTGGCGAACCATCGCAACACCGCCGAAGCGCTTCCGTGCTTCGTCTCGCAGAAATCGATCGATCTCTTCGCCGAGTTCGGCATCTTGTCCGAATCGGAAGTGCACAGCCGCTACGAGGTGAAACTCGATAAATACACGAAGCTCTTGAACATCGAGGCACGCGTGATGATCCGCATGGCGCGTCGCACGTATTTGCCTGCAATCAGCAAATATATGCGCGATCTGGCAGAGACCATCACCTCGGTGAAGGCAGCGATTGCTTCATCCGATATGGAAGAGCACGAAAAGCTCCTTTCCTACCTGGTGAAGGGAACGAATGCGGTTGCGGCTTGCACGCGCACGCTCATCGCTGAGCACGATAGCGCGGAAGCCATCGAAGACCTCCAGGAACAGGCATATGCGTATGCCGAAAAGGTCATTCCCGCCATGGATGCTCTGCGCGCCGAGATCGATGCGCTCGAGTGCGTGGTCGAGAACGACTACTGGCCCGTGCCTACTTACAACGACATCCTTTTTTACAATTAGCTTCAACCACTCCAGCGAAATGGAGTAGAATAACGGAAGGCCATGGTGCTGCCATGGTCTTTCTGTTTTTACTGCATGCCGGCGCTGCGAAGCGTGCGGCAAAACGTATCGAACACTTTGAAGAAGGGGAGTGCTATGGCGGATCTGACCGAAGTCGACTATATCTGGAAAAATGGCGAGATCGTCCCATGGGCGGAGGCAACCACGCACGTGCTCACGCATGCGCTTCATTACGGTTCTGGCGTGTTCGAGGGCATCCGTTGCTATCACAATACCGACACTGATGAAGCGGTCGTGTTCCGTCTTGAAGACCACATGAAGCGCCTGCATAACAGCGCGAAGATCGCGCACATGGAATTGCCGTATTCGGTCGAGGAGCTTTGCCAGGCAACGGTCGACATCATCAAAGCGAACAAGCTGAAGTCTTGCTACATCCGCCCGCTCGCGTACTACGGCTATGGCCAGATGGGTGTCGATCCCACTGGAGCGCCAGTCGATGTCATTATCGCAGTGTGGCCGTGGGATGCCTACCTTGGTGAAGAAGCGCTCGAAAACGGCGTATCCGTGGGCATTTCGTCTTGGCGCCAGCGTTCGTTCAACGCCATCCCGCCAGCAGTGAAATCTACGGCTTCTTACATGAATTCGATCCTTGCGAAGCTCGAGGCGAAGGAGCATGGCTACGCAGAGGCGATCATGCTCAACGAAGTGGGCCATGTGTGCGAAGGTACGGGCGAGAATCTCTTCATCGTGCGCGATGGCATCCTCATGACGCCTCCGCTGGGTGATGGCTTGCTCGAAGGTATCACGCGCGACACTGTCTTGAACATCGCTGTAGATATGGATATTCCCGCACTTGAGGAAACGCTCAACCGTTCCGATCTCTATGTCGCTGATGAGATGTTCATGACCGGCTCAGCCGCTGAACTCACGCCCATTGGAAGCGTGGACAATCGCGTTATCGGCAAGCCCGGCCCCATCACCAAGGCACTTCAGGAGCGCTATTTCGACGTCGCCTATGGCAAAGTGCCCGAGTATGAAGAGTGGATCACGCGCATCGCTGAGTAATCATCTATCCTGATAGCAAACAGAAGAGCCCTGTTCAATGGGCTCTTTTTGTCGAGTAGTCTTGAGAGAAGAGAGAGTATGTCCGAACTACGCACCCGAGAAGTTGAAGATCTGTTGAATGTGCTTGCGGGGCTGAACGAGCCCGATGATGTCTTCGCGCTCTTAGAAGATCTCTTCACGATTCGTGAGATCAAGGACACCTCCCAGCGTTTGGAAGTGGCGCGTCTTTTGCGTGAAGGCGAATCGTATGCTTCGATCGAGAAGACAACGGGAGCTTCGGCAACCACTATCGCGCGCGTCTCGAAAGCGCTCAACTATGGCACGGGTGGCTATCAGCTGGCACTTGAGGTGTTGAAGGCGAGCGAGCAGTAACGTCTGGCTTGTTGAAGGATCGGGTTTTGAAGCACGTCCAGCAGCATAGGCATATCTCCGCTACGGTCAGTGGATCGTTGTCGCAAAACGGAGTGCAAGCGCTTAAGGCTCCGCAGGGGTATCGCGTTTTGCGAACGGTGGCGTTTGCGGCGTTTCTCTGCGCTGCGCTCATTGCTTGTGTGCTCATGAGCGGTTGTGCGCAGAGCGATCAAGGAAGAGAGCAAGCGCACGCTTACGAGAGTGAGCTTATGGATAAGGGTACGCTCAAAGTGCTCGTTTCTTCTGAGTATCCCCCGTTCAGCGATGGTGGGGCAGAAGCGATGTGGGGCTACGATATCGCTGTTGCAGAGGAGCTTGCCAATCGATTGGGGCTTGCACTCGAGCTGGTGCCCACCTCGCGCGACACGATCATCGAGACGTTGGCCTGTGAGCCATCTGCCACGGCAAGTGAAGAAGAGAAGCCCGACCCCGAAGGCGATATCGCGCTTGCTGCGCTTGCTATTACGGGAGAGCGGGACGAGAAGGTCGACTTCAGCAGCTGGTATTACGTGGGCAATCAGGCGGTCGTTACGATGAAGGAGGCAGAGCAGCCTTCATCCGCATCCTCTGCGCGCGCTTCGACAGACACTGCATTGCCGCGCTTCGTGAAGCCCTCTACTGCTCAAACAACAGGGAAAGAAAAAGCACCCGTAACCTTCGAAAACACGGCTGAGTTCGATCCCGAGATCACGCGTATCGCGGTGGTGAAGGGGAGCACCTGCATGCAGACTGCGCGTGAGCTCACGAACGAAAAGCTGATCATCGAGTATTCGACCGCACGCAAATGCCTTCAGGCACTTAAAGCTAAAGAAGTTCAAGCAGTAGTGCTCGATCTTCCTGTTGCTGAATATTTGATCGACCACGAATTCTCGGACATGCGCATCATCGAGCGCATCATGACGGGGGAGGCTTACGGCATTGCACTGCCAACGGAATCCATCAACCTGAAAGACGCGGTCAATGAAGCGCTTGCGGCTATGGAAGAGGATGGCGCGCTTACGCGCCTCCAGGAAGAATACATCGGCAACTCATACTAGCCCGGTCGTTCGTCACCTATCTGCATTAGCGGAGAGGGCAAGGCAGCGAGGTGACTCTTTGCTGACTAAATTCGCTATTTAATAAAGCCCGAGCAAAGCAGCGACGCATGAGCGCGTCTGTGAAGCAGATGCGCGAACAGGGAAGCGGGGAACCTCGTGTCTTACTCTCTCCACTGGTGCGGATAGATGGAGGACTTCGCTGCTGGTAGTGTAAAGGAATAAGGTGGGGAATATGAACGAAGAGCTTGAAGAAGTACGGCGTATCATTAGCGAAGCAGATCCGAAGAGCGTGGTGTTCTTCGGCGGGGCAGGGGTTTCAACAGAAAGCGGCATCCCTGATTTCCGTAGCGCCAAAGGCATCTTTAATGAGGTGTACCCTTATCCTCCTGAGGTCATTGTAGGTCATTCGTTCTTCGAAGCGCACCCCGATGTCTTTTACGATTTTTACAGAGCAAAGATGGTGCATGAAGATGCCAAGCCGAATCAGGCGCACAAGAAGCTCGCCGAACTTGAGCAGCAAGGCATCCTTCGTAGTGTGATCACGCAGAATGTTGACGGCTTGCATCAGGCGGCAGGGTCGAAGTGTGTACATGAGCTTCATGGGAGCATTCATCGCAACTATTGCATGAAGTGCGGTAAGCGCTATGGGCTTGATGCGATCATGAAAGCCGACGGTGTGCCATATTGTGAATGTGGGGGAATCATCAGACCAGATGTGGTGCTCTACGAAGAAGCGCTCGATCAACAGGTCATACAGGCAGCCGTCGAAGACATCGCACAAGCAGAGACGCTCATCATCGCGGGCACCTCGCGGGTGGTTTATCCAGCTGCGGGTCTCGTTGAATTCTTCAACGGCAAGAACCTTATCGTGATCAATCGCGATCCGAGCGCACTCGATAAAACCGCGGATCACTGTCTTACTATGAACGTGGGCGAAGCATTCGATTTCTAAGTTTCAACCCTTTTGCGCATTGCAGCTATATCTCGTTTTCATAATCCGCCAAATGGGGTATTGCTTTTTTTGCAGCACCACTATCGGTGCTTGTTTCCCGTATAAGCTAAATAAGCGAGCCTTCTAGTGGAGAAATGGGTTCGAGTTCAAAACTTGCATTCTTATTAGCTGCAAGAGTTATTAAATAATCTTGCAGCATCAAATCAGTCTGACTTGCAAGATCGATTCTGCCGCCAAATATGCACCAATAATAGATCATGCCTGTGATGATCACGCCAATGCGCAAAAGCGCCATATTGATATCAACATCACTACGGATTTCTCCTGATGCTTTTCCTTCTATCAGGTATTCTCTTACACGATCCAACACCATTTCATTTTTCGGATCACGCTCTAAGAAATTAAAAGCTTGATTCGTGTTGGCAGCGTAAAGGCCGGTAATGAACTCCAGTCCAGTTTCAAGCACGCATTTGATGTAAAAACGGTAGATGAGGATTATCTTTTCGAGCGAGGAATGCTGTGAAGCATCATTCTCCACCTGCTGCTTGTACTCAGTGAAAACATTCTGCAGATAATAGAACACTAAATCATCTTTGCTATCGAAAAGATTGTAAAAACTTCCGGTTGATACGCCTGCTTCATCGCAGATGTTACGTACGGTCAAATACTTCATGCCATATTGATTTACAAGCTCGATGGCTGCTTCCAGTAGCTTTTCGCGTGTTGCTTGAGCCCGTTCTTCTCGCGATGAAACATATTTTTTCTTGGTAGTCACAAGGTCCTTCTTCTATCGGTCTTTCCAAAGCTTACCTAAGGTTTTGAGCTTTATGCAATGAAATAAGAGAACGGCTGTTCCTGGTGGTAGGTGTTGACCTTATCTAGCTTTAATGCTTATATAATAGCAAAATAGAACATGTTCTAAAACATGTTCTAAAATGGGGCAAGCGAAAGGGGAAAGATGAAAGGACCGCTTTCTGGCTATAAGATCATTGAGTTTGCAACGTATGTTGCTGCACCGTCTGGTGTGCGAATCCTAGCTGATTGGGGAGCTGAGGTCATAAAGATAGAGGGTCCTTCAGGTGATGACTATCGCACGAATTGGAACGTGTATTGCATGCCTGGAGAAAGTGATCTTTACAATCCCTGTTTCGATTTGGTTGGCGTGAATAAACGTTTCATGGTTGTCGATCTACGTACTGATGAAGGTCGAGAGATTCTTTACAAATTGCTTGAAGATGCGCAGGCTTTTGTGACAAGTGCACGAGATAAAGCGCTCAAAAAGCTTGGCTGTGATTGGGAGACGCTGCATGCGAAGTTTCCTCGGTTGGTTTATGGACATGTGCGTGGGTACGGTGAAAACGGCGCGTTACGCGATATGCCTGGATATGATTACACTGCCTATCATGCCCGCTCAGGGGTAGGTGGATCGCTTTATGAGAAGGGCGGTTCGCCTATGATCGGTGGTCCTGGTTTTGGTGATTTGCAAACAGGTCTCGCGTTAGCAGGTGGCATTGCTGCAGCGCTTGTTGGCGCTGAACGTACAGGTGTGGGTGATCGTGTGGTCGTCAGCCTGAATGCTGTGGGCGTATACGTGATGAGCCTTGCGCATACTGCGGCGCAATATGGTGGCTATATTCTCCCCACATCAAGACGAAGCACTTCAAATCCATTCAACTCGACCTACAAGACAAAAGATAACAAATGGATCCAGTTCTGTGTGGCAGCTCCTGAACTTGGTTACAACCACTTTATGGAGACGATCGGGCGTGGCGATCTGAAAGATGATCCGCGGTATTGCAAGATGGCGTACATGCGTGAACATCACCATGAGGAATTTATAGACATCATCGAAGAAGCACTTGCTCAAAAGACTATGGCTGAGTGGGAGAAAATCCTTACTGAAGCGGATATCGCATTCGGACCTCTGTATGAATCAGCTGATGTTTTGAAAGATTCTGAAATCTGGGATAACGAATACGCTCAGCGCGTGACCTATCCTACGGGCGATGAAGCCATCCTTATACATCCTCCTGCACGGCTTGATTCTATTGGAACGGCACCGCTTGTTACTAGTCGTGGTATAGGCGCGGATACCGAAGCGATTTTGCGCGAACACGGTTATGCCGAAGACCAGATACGCGTATGGGAAGAGAGCGGCGTAGTGGTTCAGCACGCTTAGAAACGTAGGTGAGGTGAATCTTATGTATACCCTCGGGATCGACATTGGCTCTACAGCGACAAAAGCGGTAGTGCTTAAAAATGGTAAGGATATCTACGCAAGCGCGATTATCAGCTTTGGCGCAGGCACCTCTGGAACCGATCAAGCGCTTGAGAAGCTTTTCGAAGATGGCAACCTTGCTTGGGATGAAATCGACTATACGGTTGCAACAGGCTATGGACGATTGCACTTTGACGAAGCAGACAAGCAGATCAGCGAACTCAGCTGTCATGCGTGCGGTATGCACTTCATGATTCCTGAAGCACGCACCATTATTGACATTGGCGGTCAAGATGTGAAAGCGCTCAGATTGAATGAGCGCGGTGGCTTGGACAACTTCATCATGAATGAGAAATGCGCTGCAGGCACAGGTCGATTTCTTGATGTAATGGCGGGCGTGCTCGAGACCACAACTGATCAGCTGGGCGCGCTTGATGTTCAAGCGGATTCTAAGGTCGAGATCAGCTCGACATGCACGGTCTTTGCAGAGTCGGAGGTCATATCGCATTTGGCCAACAAGGAAAAGATCCCGAACATTATTGCGGGCATCCATGACTCGGTTGCGAAACGAACGGCAGGTCTGGCACGCAGGCTTGGCGTTGAAGAGACGGTGGTCATGAGTGGAGGAGTTGCCCAGAACGCGGGCGTGGTTCGTGCGCTCGAGGAAGAATTGGGTGTCAATATCCAGATTCCACCTCATGCTCAATTGATTGGCGCATTGGGCGCAGCGCTTCATGGCGCAAAGGTATTCGAGAAGAAGATTCGAAACGAAGCACTTGAGCAGGATAAATATGCTACGGCACTCGAGGAGGCGCGGAAAATGCAATTTGACAAGGATTGCACCACCTGTGATCAGACGCGAATCGTATAGAAAAAACAAGCTATCAAAGTAAGCAGAGCAGACCAAGAAACAAGCGGAATAGAACTTAAGGAAGGGAAGTAGCATGGGTGATAAGAAGACCAGCAAACAGCTGCTACAAGAATTTACTGCAAAGACGTATGACGAGATACGCGAGGCAAAAGAGAATGGTGAGTTGATCGGTTGGTCAACTTCAAACTTCCCAAAAGAGATCTGTCAGACGTTCGACCTTAAGATCATGTACCCCGAAAACCATAGTGCTGCGGTGGCAGCGAAAAAGGGCGCAATTCCCTTTTGCGAAAAGGCAGAAGGACTTGGTTATTCAATGGACTTGTGCTCGTATGCTCGTATTAATCTCGGCTTTGTTGAGCGTGAGGAAGACTTTGGTTTCGGGCTTGATGTGCCAGCACCTGATTTTCTCTGTGTTAGCAACAACATCTGCACAACGGTTATCAAGTGGTACGAGAATCTCTCGCACAATCTTGACATTCCTTTTCTGCTCCTCGATATTCCATATAATACGGACGGGTATTACACTGCCAACAAGACCAGCTACATCAAAGCACAGTTGCAATACATCATCGATGAGTTTGAGCGCATTACAGGTAAGAAGTTCGATTACGAGAAATTTCATGAGATTCTGCGTATTTCGAGCATAAATGGTGCTTTGTTTACCAAGGCGCTCGATTTGATCGGAAAGAACAAGCCTTCGCCTGTGAGTGGTTTTGATGGCTACAACTTCATGGCGTTAATGGTTGTTGCGAAGGGGCGCCCCGAAACAACTGAGATCCTCAAAGCTTATATCGCAGAGCTTGAGGAGCGACTTGCTACCGGTAATTATGCCTTCGAAGGTGAAGAAAAATACCGCCTGATGTATGACGGATTAGCATGCTGGCCTTATCTGCGGCACAACTCAGAAACACTTGCGAGTATGGGTGTTAATACGGTTGGTTCGATCTATTGCAATATATTCGGCACATCGTTTAATGATCTGGATGAATATTGTCAAGGGTACGCGAGCACGAATAACTCTCAAGGTATCGATCTAGCATTGCAGCGTCGGCGCGCTATGATCGACGAATATCATTGTGATGGTACGCTCTGTAGCGTCACGCGCAGCTGCAAGCCATGGGTAGGAATCACGTTTGAGATATCACGTCAGCTCGAAAAGGAAAAGGGCATACCTTTTGCAACCTTCGATGGCGACCAGGCAGATCCGCGTGTCTTCTCGAAGGCGCAATACGAGACGCGCGTTCAAGGGCTGACTGAAGTAATGGATGAACGCATAGCGCAGCGTGAATAAGAAAAGACGACGTACCCAAACTAAGGATGAAGCATAAGTAGATCGTGCTTGAATAACGGGCGATCATACTTCCCCTGCCGTTAAAGGAAAGAGAGATATCGATGGGCCGCATACAAGAAATACTCGCACAGTTCGAAGAGGCTTCAGAGCACCCGTATCGAACGATCGATGCATGCAATGCTGACAAGAAGAAGGTAATTGGGCTGGCTCCCTACTTTGCGCCTTATGAATTGGTGCATGCAGCCGGGATGTATCCAGTAGAGTTGTGGGGAGGCAATATCGATGCAAGCGAAGCGCATCGCTATTACCCGGCGTTTTACTGCTCGATCCTATTATCGCTACTCGAGTACGGACTGAAAGGAGATTATGATTTTCTTTCAGGCATCATCATTCCCACCACCTGTGATGGCCTACGCAACCTTGAAGAGAATTGGAAGTATGCCAAGCCCGATATGTCTGTCATTGCACTTACTCAGCCAGTGAATCGCAAGACGCAGGCTGCTGAAGACTATTATGCGAACGAGCTTCATCGGGTTCAACATGAGCTTGAGGAGATAGCGGGTCATCCGATTACGGATGCGCAGCTCTTCAATAGTATTCAGCTCTACAACAAGCAAAAAGAGCTCATGCGTCGTTTCCCTGAGGTGGCATGCGACCATCTTGATGTCTTCACGCCTAAGGTGCGGCATTATGTCTACAAAGCTGCCCGAGTAATGCCAGTTGAGCTACATACTCGTTTGGTGGCAGAGTTGCTTGATGAACTTGATGATGTTCCTGCCTATGATTTTGATGGACCGCGCCTGATTGCTACCAGCATATTGATGGATTCAACTGAGCTGCTCGATACGCTTGAGCAAGAGGGTATTGCGATCGTAGGTGATGATATCGTTGGTGATTCGAAGCGTTTTGAAACCGATGCGCCTGCTCATGTGGACCCCTTTGTTTCGCTCGCGCGTATTTGGCCCCATATTGAAGGATGCTCGGTACTCTACGATCCAAAGAAGCTACGAGGCCCGATGTTGATCGACCTCTACAATCAACGTAAAGCGGATGGCATTCTTATTAGCATCATTAAATTCTGCGAAGAAGAAGAGTTTGATTATCCCGTTCTAAAGAAAGATTTTGAAGCAGAGGGAATTCCTGTGCTTTATCTTGAGACCGAGAATCAGGGTCGCATTGACGAACAAGCAGCAACACGTATACAGGCGTTCGTAGAGATGCTCGATTAGGCCGAGTAAATGTTCCTATATTGAGCTTTTGATGTATGAAAATTGAATTTGCGTATAAAAAATCCCTGAAGTTGATTTCCTAACCTCAGGGATTTTGTTTGAAATCGCTTTACCTTCAACCTAGTTAATTCGGCATTAAAGCGAATGCTTCGAATTCAGTCGGCGCAAACTTGGAGGCGCTTGCGGCTCTTGTATCGATTAGTACTCGATGAACTTTGCTGCAGGGGTGAAGCAGATCGGGCACTTCTCGAAGTCTTTGCCGCGGTGGATATAACCGCAAACGGGGCAGAGATAGAAGTGCTCATCGGTGGGCGTATCGATGTTGTTGTATGCCCACATATAGTTTTCAGCATGATAGCCTTCAGCGAGCTTTGCGCGCGTGAAGATCATAACAGCAGCGTTGTTGCCCTCTTCCTGAGCCTTCTTGATGAATGCAGGATACATGTCGGAGGTCTCATAGATTTCGCCCTGAGCAGAAGAGATGAGGTTCAGGTCTGCAGGAGCATCGGTGCCTGCGGTAACTTCCGGACGAGGCCAATCAGGATCTTCAGCCGTAACTGCGTTGTACTCCATAGCAATGTGGATCTGCTCAGCTGCAGAGGTTGCACGCCAGAGAGCTGCGAGCTGGGAATAGCCTGCTTTTTCTGCTGCGTCAGCATAAACGCCGTAGTGTGCAGAAGCGCCAGTTTCGCCACCAACAGCTGCCTTCAGGTTCTCGAGCGTGGTGCCTACAGGTGTTTCGCTACCTGCTGCAACGTTGAAGTTAGTCGAGTTATCCGGCGTTGGGATTTCATCGCGCACTTGTTGTGCCATGTTCATCACTCCTCTTCGATCGCGCGTGCGATCATCGATTCATACTAGTCGAAGAACGTTTGCAGCTCTTCTGTGCTCTTCTCGCTCACAGGCAGACTGCGTTCGTCCTTGATGTAGAATTCTACTCCATGAAACAATAAAAAAGTTGATTGCTAACAAATGGTTAACTATTTTTTTTTGATGCGAAAACGCGATCGGTCGATGCGTCTTGGCGCAAGAAGAGCGCTATCGTTGAGAAAGCGCATCAAACGAATAAGCCTGCTTGCGAGCTGAAACGAAAGGACGATCATGGAACGCGAGAATGCGTGGAAATCCTATACCGATCAGGACAAATCAGAACTTAACGAGCTTTGCGAAGGCTATAAGAGCTTCCTTTCGCAGTGCAAGACCGAACGACTCGCCACCAAGCGCGCTATCGAGCTCGCAAGCGCAGCGGGCTATGCTCCCCTGGCAGAGGCAATCGCTGAAAAACGTGCGCTGAAACCAGGCGATAAGGTCTGGATCGACAACTATGGCAAGGCGATCATGCTCGTGCAGATCGGAACGAACGACATCGAAGCGGGCGTGAACATCTTGGGTGCGCATATCGATTCCCCGCGTCTCGACCTGAAGCAGAATCCGCTTTACGAAGCTTCCGATTTTGTGCTGCTCGATACGCACTATTACGGCGGCATCAAGAACTATCAGTGGGTCGCGCTGCCTCTCGCGCTCAAAGGCGTGGTGGCCAAGAAGGATGGCACCGTGGTCGATATTTCGTTGGGCGACGATCCAGCCGACCCGGTCTTCTGTGTGACCGATCTGCTGCCGCATCTGGGCGCAGAGCAGATGAAGAAGAATGGCAGGGAAGTGGTGGAAGGCGAAAGCCTCGACGTTTTGTTTGGGAGTGAACCGCTCATCGTTGAAGACGCTGAAGAAACCACCGAAGCAAAGCCAGCCAAAAAAGAACGAACCTACGAAGAGCAGATCGCGAGCACTGCGCAAAAGGAAGCGGTACGCGCGCATATCATGCAGTTGCTTCTTGAACGCTACGGTATCGAAGAGGAAGATTTCCTTTCTGCTGAGATTGAGGTGGTCCCCGCGGGCGACGCGCGCGATTGCGGACTCGATCGCTCGATGGTGATCGGTTATGGTCAGGACGACCGCGTCTGCGCGTACACGAGCCTGGTGGCTCAGCTTGCCATCGAAGATCCTGCTCGCACAGCGGTATGCATCCTCGTAGACAAGGAGGAGATCGGCAGCGTTGGTGCAACGGGCATGACCTCGGCGTTCTTCGAGAACACCATGGCAGAGATCCTCAATTTGATGGGCAAGCAGGGCGATCTGGCGCTGCGTCGCTGCCTGGCGAATTCCTCGATGCTCTCTTCCGATGTGAGCGCAGCTTTCGACCCTTCGTATGCTTCGGTCTTCGAGCCGAAGAATTCCGCCTATTGCGGACGTGGCCTCGTGTTCAATAAGTACACGGGCTCTGGCGGTAAGTCAGGTTCCAACGATGCAAATGCTGAATACATGGCAGCACTCCGCAAGATCATGGATGATTCAGGTGTGAAGTATCAAACCGCTGAACTGGGTCGCGTGAACGCGGGCGGCGGCGGAACCATTGCCTACATTCCTGCGAAATACGGCATGAACGTCATCGATTCTGGCGTGGCAGTGCTCTCCATGCACTCACCTTGGGAAGTCACGTCGAAGGCAGATATCTACGAAGCCTACAAAGGCTACAAGGCATTCCTGAACGCCTAATGCATTAACTTGCGTAGAGCGAAATCTTATGCCGAACTAATCAACGCCCGATCTTTACGTTGTGCCAAGATCGGGCGGATGGCAGGTTGCTGCGTTGAAAAAGTTAGTTCAGCAGGTCAGCAACTTTGCCAAGCAGCGGCTCGAAGCTGATGCTATGGCTCATGAAGTTCAACTTTTAAGGTAGCCACCTTTGTGGTCGATGCCTACCCGTTACCCTTCTTTGATCTCACTTACTGAACTGGGGCGGATGGTGCCCGCCAATGGCTTTTCGCCAGGTCTTCCGATGGGCCCGACAAGCTCATGGGCTACGTAGGGCTCTTCCAGATAGCCCATTTCCTCATCAGTAAGCTTGATATCTACGGCTGCCAGCGCATCGTCAACGCGCGCAGGTTTCGAGAATCCGAGCGTAGGGCTTTCGACACCCTTGTTCAGGTGCCAAGCGATGGCTATCTGCGACATGGGAACGCCGCGCTTTTCCGAAAGTTCAGCAACGCGCGCGATGATAGGCAGATCCAAACTTTTCGCCCTGTTGTACTTGTCTGCCATGGTAAGGTCCGTTCGGCTGCGAAGAGAATCAGAATCCCATGTCTTGCGAACCAGATGCCCCGAGGCCAGTGGGCTGTAAGGGGTAATCGCCATGTTGAATTGGCGGCACACGGGGATCGTCTCGCGTTCATCCTCACGGTAGAGCAGGTTGTAGTGGCACTGCATGTTGGTGAATTGCGTCCAGCCATTCGCTTCGGCAGCCACCTGCAGGTTGTGGAGCTGGTAGGCGAACATTTCGCTAGCCCCCAGGGCGCGGACTTTTCCAACTTTGACGAGCGCATTGAGCGCCTCTAAGGTCTCTTCGATAGGAGTGTTGTAATCGAAGCGGTGGATCATGTACACATCAAGATAATCGGTCCCCAAACGCGATAACGTGCCATCGATCTCGCGGGCGATGGCGGCAGCAGAAAGACCGCCCTCATTGAAGAATACCTTGCTTTGCAGAACCACTTCATCACGCGGAATACCAAGATTCTTGAGCGCTCGTCCGATGTATTCTTCGCTCGTTCCATGGGAATAGCAGTTGGCGGTGTCGATATAGTTGATGCCACCTTCAAAAGCGTGCTTGATCACCTTTTCAGTATCTTCTGGGCTAATGGTCCATTCGTGGTTGGATGTGTCAGGTTCACCGAAGCTCATGCCGCCAATGCAGATGCGAGAAACTTCGATACCCGAATGCCCGAGTGGTACGTATTCCATAGTATTCACTCCTCCAAAACGTCTCTCTCCTTATATTTTTGAACTTGAACTAAGCTTTAAGTCAATAACGGAAGAGATGTTTGGAGACCGAGGTGCCTTTGCCATCGTCGAAGATGGCATGGTGAACGCTTCCAGATAGGCCATCTACTATATCTTCGAGAGTACTTCCAATCGAGGGAGCATTTCTTCCCGAAGTTCATCTGCAATATAGGGCGCCGATTTGAAGCCTTGTTCGCTCAGCAAGTTTCCTTCGGCATTGAGCGCTGCAGTAGCTTGTTGCTGGAACTCCTTAACCATATTACGTATCAGACGCATATTGATTCCTATTCGTTCAGCCATGATGTGAAAGTCTTCAGAGGTGACTTCTCGTATATCCAGATGGTTTCCTATTGCCATGCCCATAGTAGAAGAGAAGCGAGCAAAATAGGTGGTGCTCACCAGATCGTAGGCAGGAGCCATTTGGAATGACTTCCAGTCAAGAGAATAAAGAATGGAGATATTCTTCAGATGGTTGTCACAATTACCAATAAGATAGTTGAACAACAAAAGGCGCGTGAGATTGGCAATATCCTGTGCGGGATTTGCTGAGCTATTTCGGAAGAAATCAGCAAGCACGGTTACGGTGTTGGGCTCAAGTTGGCGGTACTTTGCTTCCGGCATGATGCCAAATGCCTGCGTAATATCTTCCTGATGCTGGCGGAGAGGCGCCACCTGACCATTGATAACTTCCGATGCACTGCCTAAGCGATCATAGCGTTCTACGCAAATGATCGGACGTGAGGGGTTGAGCAGTGCTGTCTTGGCTGATGGAACCCCACATGCAGCAGCGCAGGTGAGGGATAGATGCTCAACGATCATAAGATCGTGAAGGTCTTCTCGTGCGAACTTGATGATGTAATTGGAAGGAGCACCGCCGACTGGTTGATACCAGCCATCACCAAGAGGAGCTTTAGGATCGTGGAAGAGTCCGCATTTGTTTTGGGTGCCAGCCAGTGAAAGACGAGCTAATTCGATGGAGGCATCTATCGAACGAGGTTTTCCCGCCATTGCTGTTAGATCCTGCACGGTGATGGGTTCATAAGATCGTTCGGTTTGATAAGCATAGGGGTTGATGACGATATCTCCTAGGCAATCGAGGCCGCAACTACCCAACATGGTGAAGTAATCGCCGTTAAGGATGCCCATGGAGCGGCACAAGTTCTCGAGTGCTTCTCCCTCGGACAAAAGACCTTTGAAGTAGGGCAAAAGTTCCTCTTCGGAAAAGGGTTTTTCTCGTAGAGGAAGAGACAGCGAAACGGCAGCAGCATCGGTGCGGGCAAGGTATTCCTGGTTGTAGCAAAAGGTGGTTTCACCGTTTTCGCGCACAAGATTTCCTAAGGCAACGAGTCCGTCAGGGTAATCGCGATAGATAGTAAGATTCATGGCTATTCACCTCGTTTCGCAAGATAGACATCTAAGCCTAAGGTGATCAAAACGGTGAGGGCTTTCGCGAGCTCGGCCGTAGGTTTACCGTTTTCCAGATTAGAGATGAACGTAAGGCTAACGCCGCATAGGTCGGCAAGATCGGTTTGGGTTAAGCCTTGTCGCTTTCGCTCGGTGCGAATGGCAGCTCCAATTTCGTTGCTGGTGCGAATCGGGTTCATGCTGTTCCTTCAGAATTATTGCGTACGCCACAATTATGGCATAGTTTTGCGAAATTACTGCGTACGCCGAAAAAGAACACATTTCAGTAGCCGAGTTGGGCAAAGGAAGAAAAGCCCAAAGAGGCTCAAAGGAGCTCATCTATCGATAACGAAACCGCTTATTTCGGTTGTAGCTTTACAGGGTTATTTCAGCAGTTCAGCAACTTTGCCCAGCAGCGGTTCGAAGCTGATGCCACGGCTCATGAAGTTTGGCTGCTCGAGCGTGACGATCATCGCATCGTGCACGAACTTGCCTGCGAAATCCACAGCCGTATCCAGACTCTTTTCAGCCATGATAGCCGCGGTCACACAGGAGCAGAACAGGTCGCCCGTGCCGTGCAACATGACCGGAAGCTTCTCTACTACGAACTCTGTGAGGGGAGTATTGCGGCCCGCGACATAGTTGCGCAAGAAGCCATCTTCGCGATCAACACCCTTGATGATCACGTTTTTCGCACCGCGATTGCGCAGCATGTTGATCATGCTCTCGACTTCTTCAACAGAAACGTTCTGGCCTGTGTACTCAGTGCCGAGGATGACCGAGGCTTCGGTCAGATTCGGCGTGAGGATGTCTGCGCCATCGGCCAGGGTTGCCATGGCATCGCAGAGTTCTTTGGTGTAAGTAGGATAGATCTTGCCGTGGTCTGCCATAACGGGATCGACCACGCGAAGCGCGTTGGGGAACAGCGCATACAAACGCTGAATGCTATCGACCTGCTCAGGCGCGCCCAAAAAGCCAGAATAGATGGCATCCAGGAAAATATCTACTTTCTCCCAAGCATCGATATAGGGCTTCATCATGTCGGTCGTGTCGAGCATGTGCCATACGGGGAAGGCAGTGTGTGAAGAGAAGAGGCCGGTAGGAAGCGGGCACACATCGCATCCTGCGGCGGAGATAACGGGAATGGCCACACCCAGTGAGCATTTTCCGTATCCGCACAGATCATGCACCGCGCCTACGCGTGGGATGTAATCTGGGTTTTCGGAATGATCGTAGAGTGGCATGCTTTGCAGTCCCATGAGGTGCTTCTTTCTATTCGTGCCCGCATGAACGGACGTTTCTGTATCAAAACAAAACGAGTGCGCTATTCGCCTTCGCTCTCATTCTCTTCGTCGCGGTCTTCCGGGCGTTCGCCGCGATCGCGAAACACCCTGCGCGTTTTACGTTCGCTGATCACCGCTGCGATGATGCTGATAACGATTCCAGCACCGACCAAACATCCGATTCCGGCATACGTTTCAAAGATGAAATGGTAGATCTCAGCCAGATCCATGATGCCCCTTTATACTTTGTTTCCTTATCGACAGGACCCCTCACGTTTCTCGAATGTTCAAGACGCCTTGAAAAGAGAGAAGGGCTGTTAGGTGGTATCCTGTTTGGTTGTAAAGTATACTCAATCTGAATATCTCAACAATACCAAAGACGCGCTGATGAAGTTCTGCGTTGAACTATTGTTTACGAAAGGGAAATCATGCTCGACATCCGATTCGTCCGCGAAAACATCGATCTTGTGAACAAGGCCATGGAAAGCCGCAATTTCACGTGGGATTCGAAGCGCTTCTTGCAGCTCGACGAAGATCGCCGCAGCGCGATCGCGCAGGAGGAAGCGTTGCTTTCGCAGCGCAACGCCATTTCGAAGAGCATCGGAGCGCTCATGGGCGAAGGCAAGAAGGAAGAGGCAGAAGCAGCCAAAGCAGAGGTCGCGAAGCTCAAAGAGAAGATCGCCTACTACGCCGATTTGCACGAGCAGGCCGAGTCTGCGCTCAACGAGCTCATCCTCGCGATCCCGAACATTCCTTCCGAAACCACGCCGATCGGCAAAGACGAAGACGATAACCCCGAGGTGCGTCGTTGGGGCACGCCGCCCACGTTCGATTTCGAATTCAAGGCGCACTGGGATCTGGGTGTGGATCTGGGCATCATCGATTTCGAGCGCGCGGTGAAGCTTGCCGAATCGCGTTTCGTGTTGCTGGGCGGACTTGGTGCTCGTCTCGAGCGCGCGCTCATCAGCTTCATGGCCGACACACACGTTTCTCGTGGCTACAAGGAATGGTGGTGTCCAGTCATGGCGAACGCCAAGACGCTCACGGGTACCGGTCAGCTTCCAAAGTTCGAGGAAGACTTGTTCAAGACCACGGAAGGCCTCTATCTTATTCCCACCGCCGAAGTGCAGCTCACGAACATCCACTCCGATGAGGTACTCAGCGCCGATCAGCTGCCGCTCAAATATTGCGCCTTCACGCCGTGCTTCCGCGAAGAGGCGGGCAGCGCCGGTCGCGATACGCGCGGACTCATTCGCTTGCACCAGTTCGACAAGGTCGAGATGGTCAAGTATGCCAAGCCCGAAGAATCCTACGACGACCTCGAAGCGATGGTCGCCGACGCGGAGAATATCCTCCAGCTGCTTGGCTTGCCGTATCGCGTGATCAGTCTCTGCACGGGCGATCTGGGCTTCTCGGCTGCGAAGACCTACGATCTGGAAGTGTGGCTGCCTTCATATGATGCCTACAAGGAGATCTCTTCGTGCTCGAACTGCGAAGACTTCCAGGCACGTCGCGCGAATATCAAGTACAAGGACCCCGAGAACTTCAAAGGCAACCGTCTCGTGCATACGCTGAACGGTTCCGGTCTTGCGGTTGGTCGTACCATGGCTGCGATCATTGAGAATTATCAGCAAGCCGACGGCTCGATCAAGGTTCCTGATGTGCTCGTTCCCTATATGGGTGGCATCGAATACATCAAGCCTGAATAAGCAGTTATAAGCAGTCGAACCATGCCTGGCAAGCGCGCGCGAAATACGAATAAGCCTCGCGGAAAGCATGCTGCTCATGCAGCGCCTCCTGCGCCCAAGCGCGCCTCAGCGCCCGCGCCTAACACGCCGCGTCCTGTTCAAACGCCTCATGCTCCGCAGAAGCCACGACCAGCCGTGCCTCATGCTCCTACGGCAAACCAGGCTGTGCATCCAGGAGCAAGTGCATCGCCGACTGCGAAGGTACCACACACTCCAGCTGCGAGACCGCAGGGTGAACAGATTCCCGTAAGCCGGGAGATGCCTTCCGCGCATCCGCAAGCGCAAAAAACTTCCAAGGCGAAGAAGGCGAAAAGAGCCAAGAAGAAGCGCGTTCCACGTGCGTTCAAGATCGTTATCACGATCATTCTTGTGGTGGTGCTCGCAGGCGGCGGCTTCCTTGTTTGGGACTACCTGTTCCGCTACGACGACAAGCAAGACTTCCAAGGTCAGTGGAAGATCGAGGGAACGAACGCTTCGATCGTGATCACCGATTCCGAGATCAAGCTCACCGATAGTGTGAGCTTCGGCTACGAGCTCGACACGTTCGCGAAGACCATCAAGTACACCTACGTGAACTATGCTAATGAGGGTTCGTACGTGTTCTCGCCCGAACGCGATGTGCTCACGATCACCGATGTAGATCCTGAAGCGAATCAGGGCGAAGGGAACCAATCGATGCGGCTGTTGAAGGTCTCGAACCAATCGACGGGAGAGCCGGAAACCGCCAACAATAACGACACGAGCGATGCGCAGACCAACGGAGTCGGCGTGATCGATGGCACGGAAAGCCCAACGCAAGCCGAGCGCAATGAACAAGCTGCTGGTTCTGCCCAAGGCGGAGACTAGCCCGTGGCAGAGAAGATCGCGCTCGAGCGGCTGAGCGTACTGCCCGATCGAATCGAAGCGGAGGTGCGCGTTCTCGATCCTGCTTATCGCACCACTTCACCTGAGCTTATCGCTCAAGTGCTCGTTCGGTTCCCTACGGTCCGTTATCACGCCTGCCGAAACGAAACAGGGCCTACCTTTAGTGCGGTCATGGAGAACACGTCGCTCCCGCACTTGCTCGAGCATCTGGTGATCGACATCCAAACACGGGCGCATGCCGAGCGAGAAGATGAAGCAACCGATCCTGTGTTCACGGGCACGACCCAATGGAGCGCGACCATGAGCGATGTGGCTATTGTGCGCGTCTCTTTCTACGACGATCTTATTGCACTCGGGGCTTTCAAACAGGCGCTCCACTTCATCAATCAAGAGCTCGCATAGATCACGTGCAAAACGGCAATCAACGCGACGTTAACAAACCTATGTGTGTCATGTTTTTTGATTCTCGCCTGATGCGAAGTGTCTATAATAGAACGCAGCCCGCTTTCGGAAAGAGACCACAGGGTATCGCCCCGCAAGCGTGTTCCTAAGAAGAAGTAAGTTCATGTATAAAGGGGGAAACACTATGGGAAGATTCGCAACATTTCTCGTTGGCGGCTTGGTCGGTGCAGGTATTGCCCTTCTCACAACGCCCCGCACGGGTGAAGAGAATCGTGCGCTCATCAACGACACGCTTAATGAGAATTATCCAGATGCAATGAAGGCAGCACGCGCAACCACCAATCAGCTCGTCGATGCTGCTGCAACTACTTCGACCAAGGTCATCAACACCGTGGTCGACAAAGGTGCTGAAGTAAAAAAAGGATTAACTAGTCGCGTAGAGCAGACGGCTCCTGCAGTCGTTGAGAAGAACGACGAACTGCGCGACAAGATCGATGCAGCACGCGAGCGCATTGCTGCGCAGGTCGCGAAGAATGCTGAAGCGGTTCACGACACGGCAGTCGATGCAGTGCCCGTAGCGATGGATGCTGCTAAGAATGCAAAAACAGCGGTCAAGGAAGCAGCTGAAAATGCAACGGACGCAGCAAAAGACATCGCGCAGAGCGCTGCTGATGCTGCGAAGAGCACCGCAAAGACCGCGGCAAGCGCAGCAAAAGATGTGGCAGAAACCGCCAAGAAAACGGCTAAGTCTGCAGCAGATGCAGCAAAGAAGGCCACCAAGAAATAACGGGATTCACGCGATCAACGCTAACGATCCACTAACGATAAGGCGCTCTTAGGAGTGCCTTATCGCGCATTGAGGGGTTATGGGAGACATTCATACAACGCAACAATTGATGGGAGTGCGTGTCGAACACGCGAAGAAACCGGGCAAACGGCTCGGGCGCGTTCGCCATTTCATCTTTCATCCCACTAAGCGCAAGATCGTGGGCTTTGCAGTGAAGCGGCCCGATGCTGCGCTCATGTTCCATCGGAGCGATATCTTCGTGGCGCTCGACGGCTATAGCGTGGTCGATGGTGTAGTCATGATCAATGACGATAGCCAATCGACCGGCCGTGCTGCTTGCAAACGCCTGGGCATCTCATGGGACGATTGCGTTATCTGGCAAGGTCTGCCGCTCATGACGGAGAACGAAGAGCGCCTGGGTTACGTGGGCAGCGTTTCCTTCGATGCCGAAACGGGCGATGTCGTATCACTCCAGGTCGATAAGGGAGCTTCGGTCGAGTTTCTGCTCGGTAGATCGGAATTGCCGGCCAGCCTGATCGAAGGCTTCAAGATCGGCATCGGCGACAATCTCTCCAAGGCTTCGGAAGATGAGACCTTCCGCGGCGCGATCGTTATCTCCCCTGAAGCGCTCAAGCTTGAACGGGAAGGCGGCGTGGCGGAAAAAGCCGGCGCTGGTGCAGCAGTTGCAGCGCATAAGGTCTCTCAAGCAAAAGACAAGGTGAAGCCCAAAGCCGAGGAAGCAGCTCAAAAAGCCGAAGAGCTGGTGAACAAAGGGGCATACAACCTCGGAGTCCAACTCTCTAAAACGCGGGGCATGTTCTCGAACTTCAAAGACGAATACAAAAAGGCGCTCGAAGGGAAGAGCGATGAAGGCGAATAGCGACATCGCTCCTGAAATCCCTGAAGCGGATTTCAACGAGGCAAAAGTCGCATTTGGGGAATCGCTTGGTTCGAACTTCGGTACGGCGTCCATCCTTGAAGAGGAAGAAGAAGCCCCTACTCTTACGAGCGCGAACCCATCGCGCATGAGCAAGGTCCTTTTCACGATGCGCCAGATCTCGCAGAGCGATCATCGTACTGCGGGCATCCTTGCGCTCACGTTGGGTGCATTCGGCATGCATAAGTTCTACCTTGGCTACCATGAACAGGGATTCTTGTTGTTGCTCGCTACGATCATCCTCGCAACGCTCTCATCTGGCATCGGCATTCTGGCCATTTGGATGGTCGCTGGTGCCGAAGGGATCATCTATCTTTCCAAGTCGCCGCAAGAATTCGAACAAATTTATGTAGAGGGTACGCATAACTGGTTCTAGCAGTGCAAGTTCCCTGCTCTTTTCGTTATAATAGGCTGCGATCATTCGATCAAGTTGCACGCAGGTGCAATGCTTAAATAAGGAGGAGAATATGCCCACCATTACTCGCGATCAGGTAAGGGTCCCTGCAGATGTAATGCCTGAAGCACGTGAAAACTACATTGAGAACTATATGAAAGCAACGCGCGGCACGGGCCGTTTGATGTTGTTTGCTTGCGATCAGAAGATCGAGCACTTGAACAAAGACTTTTACGGCGAAGGCATCGATCCGTCGGATCTCGAGCCCGAGCATCTTTTTGAGATCGGCAGCAAGGGCACCATCGGCATCCTGGCTGGTCAGCGTGGTCTTATCGCTCAGTATGCGAACGATTATCCCGAGATCAACTATCTCGTGAAGATGAATTCCAAGACCAACCTCGTGAAGGGCGCTCAGGACGATCCATATTCTCCGCAGCTCTACGATCTGGAAGCGGTACTCGCCATGAAAGATGCGGGCGTTAACATCGTTGGCATCGGCTACACCATCTATCTTGGCTCCGAATACGAATCAACCATGATGGCTGAAGCAGGCGAGCTCATCGCCGAGGCTCATGCTCAGGGTCTTATCGTGGTGCTCTGGATCTATCCGCGCGGCAAGGCAGTGCCCGACGAGAAGGATCCCGATCTTATCGCAGGCGCAGCAGGTGTTGCGCTTTGCTTGGGTGCAGACTTCGTGAAGGTCAATCCGCCGAAGGCAACCGATGGCCAGACTTCTGCTGAAGGCCTCAAGATCGCTTCGACCGCTGCAGGCCGCACGGGCCTGGTTTGCGCAGGCGGTTCTAAGGAAGATGCTTCGGTCTTCCTGTCCGACCTTTACGATCAGATCCACATTGGTGGCGCATGCGGCAACGCAACGGGTCGTAACATCCACATGCGTTCGACCGAAGAAGCAGTTCGCCTTACCAAGGCTATCTCTGCTATCACGCTAGGTGATTACAGCGTCGAAGATGCGCTTGCAGTCTTCAATGGCGAAAAGGATTTCACCATCTAAGTTGCTGAAATATGCAGTGAGCGTTTCTTGAGTAAGGGCATTTGCTCTCAGGCGCTCGAGCCGGACTTGTTCGGTGAATACAATCTAAACGGGAGGTGCTTGTTATGAGCTCCTCCCGTTTTTCGTTCTGGGCCATACTATCTAGCTCAGCCGGCAGAGAATGGTCACTCTTGAGAAAAGGGCCCCTGCCTTGTTTTTGACCGCTTCAGTCTACGGAGCATCCCTCCTGGGTAAGGGGAGGGCGAGGGCGACGAGTGAACAATACAGAGAGGTGCAGGAAGGAACCATGCGCGCATGGATATTTCAGTATCTCTTTTTCAGATCGTAATGGGATTGGCGGTTTATCTTGTCATTGCTGCAGTGCTCATTGCGGTATCGGTCATTGATTTTCGAACGCGCCGCATCCCGAATGAATATGTGCTTGCCCTTTTGGCCTTGCGTCTTGTCGTTGCTGCCTTCGATGCTTTGTGGGGAAGCGCCTCCGCGGCGTTTGTGTCACTTGCCACTTCAGGTGTCGTTTCGATAGGGGTAACGTTCGCGCTGGTTGTGCTGAAGCGGATTTTTGAGAAGCGCACTCAGCAAGAAAGCTTAGGGTGGGGAGATGTGAAGCTGCTGGCGGTAGGCTGTTTATTCCTCGATCTCCAGCAAGCTTTCACGGCGCTCTTCATCGCTTCGCTGGTAGGGGTGGTGTTGGGCGTGTGCTTTCGCATCTTCGCAAAGGATCGCACCTTTCCCTTCGGTCCTGCACTCTGCTTGGGCATCATGATGGGCCTGTTCGTATGAATGAAGCGCATCGGGGCGTTCTTGCAAGCCCGCTGTATTTCTCAGTGTTCCATCGATGTTCTTTCATTTATCAGGGAAAACTTGTTAGTAAGAAGGCCCTTGCAACAAAAAAGCTCCCCAGAAGGGAGCTTGATTCTTAGCTGGTGCCCGAGGCGAGATTTGAACTCGCACGTCTTTCGACAACGGTTTTTGAGACCGCCGCGTCTGCCATTCCGCCACTCGGGCAAGCGAAGATTCATTATAGCGGATTCGCTCTCTTGCATAAAGCGCCGCTCAGCAAAATGGCGTTATAGAAGGGTGAATAGTGGGCTGCGCGCTCATACGTAAAGAGCTCGTGCAAAACAGAGCGGGATGGTGCTGCGAACAAGCAAGACTAAGGGTGGCTCTATTCTGTTCATCCACGGACAATCTGCGCGCCTTGTTGCGCCGGGCAAAGCGCTTTCTGCCATAATAGCCAGTGAATGATAATCGCGATTCGAACGCAAGGGGATAACGATGTATAACGAAACGATGTACGAGCGCGGCAATGCTCCGTCGGCAATTCGTGAGCTGTTTGCCTACGGCATGGAACGAAAAGCCCAGATCGGCGAAGATAAGGTGTTCGACTTCAGCATCGGTAACCCTTCAGTTCCAGCTCCCGATTCGGTCGCAGAGACTATTCGCGAATTGGCAGATATGGCGCCTGCTCAACTGCACGCTTATTCCGCGGCGCAAGGCCTCGAATCAACGCGCGCGGCGATCGCTGAGAACCTGAACAAGCGTTTCGGCACCCACTACACAGCCGATAACCTCTACCTCACCATGGGCGCAGCAGCGTGCCTCTCGGCTTGCTTCACGGCGCTCATCAAGCCGGGCGATGAGATCATCGTCATCGCGCCCTATTTCCCCGAATACCGCATTTGGATCGAATTTGCGGGTGGTGTGTGCGTTGAGGTCCCGGCGCGCGAAGACAACTTCCAGATCGATCTCGATGCGCTCGAGCAGGCGATCACGGAGAAGACGAAGGCGGTGGTCATCAACACGCCGAACAATCCGGTCGGCACCGTCTATACGCGTGAAACGCTCGAAGGTCTCGCAGACGTGCTCGTCCAAGCCGAGCAGAGGTTCGGTCACGATATCTATCTCATCTCCGATGAGCCTTATCGCGAGCTTACCTATGGCGTTGAAGTGCCGTGGGTGCCTGCGATCTACCCCAACACGCTGGTGTGCTATTCCTGGTCGAAGTCGCTTTCACTGCCGGGCGATCGCATCGGCTATGTGCTCGTTCCGAACGAGGCCCATGATTCCCGCGAAGTCTATTTGGCGGTATGTGGCGCTGGTCGTTCACTTGGCTACATTTGCACGCCGGTCTTCTTCCAGCGCGTTATCGAGCGCTGCGTAGATGAGCCCACGAATGTGGAGGCCTATGCGGTGAATCGCGAGATTCTCACTCATGCGCTCGACGAGCTTGGCTACGAATACATCGAGCCCGATGGTGCGTTCTATTTGTGGATCAAGGCGCTCGAACCTGATGCGCAGGCGTTCTCGAACAAGGCAAAGGAACACGAATTGCTGCTCGTTCCTTCGGACAGCTTCGGCGTAGACGGCTGGGTACGAGCAGGCTATTGCATCGACAAGAGCACGATCGAGCATTCGATCCCGGCATTCGCTGCATTGAAAGCTGATTACGAATAATGGCATTTGAAGGCGCAATCCTTGATTTTGACGGAACGCTTGTCGATTCGATCGATGCGTGGCACGATCTCGAGGGCGTGCTTGCCCGTGAAGCGCAGGCAACCGTCACGCTTGAAGATCGCAAGCAGCTTATTCCGATGTCGCTCGATGAGATCGCACAGTGGTTCCATGGGCGTTTCGGCCTAGGGAAGGATGCCCGTGCGGTACGAAAGCTCATGGACGAGTACATGGTCGATGCTCTTTCGCATTCGAACACTCTTCCGGGGGTCGAAGCCTTTCTTGAGAGCTGCAAACGCGCAGAGGTGAAGCTGACCGTAGCATCGTCAAGCCCTCAGCTGTATCTGCAAACAGCCCTTAAAGCACTAGGCCTGCTGCCATATTTCGAAGCGGTGCTTTCGGTCGAGGACTTGGGTACTACAAAACGCCAGCCAGGCATTTTCGAAGAAGCACGCCGGATCATGGCAACACCAAAAGAAGCTACTTGGGGCTTTGACGATTCGTTTTACGCGCTTCAGGTACTTCATAACGCAGGGTATCCCACCGTCGGGATCTTCGATCCGCACGAAGGTTACACCTTTGAAGAGTGGCAACAAGAAGCCGATATCGTCGTGCGAGGATTCAACGAGCTATCGCTCGCAACGTTGGAAGCATATCCAGTCAAGAACGAGCAGAAGAACTAGGCTCTAGGGAGTCCGAGCTTCTCCAGTATTGTGATCGCTTTCGAACGGATCTCGTCGAGGCTTTGTGGCGTAGCGAGCATGCTGGGGATGATCGTGCGCGCAGCCATATGCCCGATAGCTTCTGGATCGTGATCCTTCACTTCGTAATCGCATGAAACCAGAATGAGATTGCCGCGCAACTTCGCGTGATAATGGTGCTGGATGCCTTCGGTGATCGAGAGGATGGTTACGACCTGCTCGTCCACGAGGCAATCATTGAACACTCCCTCTTCGATGCCGCGCGAGATCGTGCGCTCGAAGGCCTGGTAGAATTCGCGATATCTGGTAAGAAATCCCTCGAAACGATCGCGATGGTCATAGACAAGCCCTTCGAACTCGATGAAGTCGAAGGGAAGATTGCACTTGCGCACCACGTCGTAGGAGATGAGCATATAGAGCTGAACGACACGATCGTCGATGTCGTTCATGATGTGGTCAAGTGCGGAGAGCGATCGGTTGGGGTCGCATACCTGTTCAAGGATGGCCTCTTTTGAGGGGAACCAGTAATAGATCGATGATTGATCCATGCCCACTTCGTGGGCGATCTCCGAAACGGATGTCTTGTGATAGCCTTTTTCGCGAAAGAGCCGGTTTGCTACCGTAATGATCTGCTCACGCTGGTTTTGCTTCGCGCTCGATCGCGCATTCGATCTCTTCTTGGTCTTCGCGCTCGTATTCGTATGCGATTGAGCTTCTGATTTCGCTGAAGATTTCGAGTTTGAGGTAGCGGCAGGATGCATGATGCGTGCATGAGAAGCATCGATCTCGGGAGCTGTTTTTTGTGCGTTTCGAGTCTTCGCCATGAAAGCAACCTCCCAACGATGCGAGCATGAATGTGTCTTTTTGTGATTATACCCCTACGAACGCGCTAGACGAAATTTGGCGTTATCATAGAATCAATAAGATACGGGTGTGCGGCAGTGTCGCCATTCGATCAGTAGACCTATACGGAAAGAAGGCTTCAGGATGGACAAAAAAGTCTACGAATTGCTCAACGACCAGATCAACAAGGAACTCTATTCAGCCTACCTCTACATGGATTTCGCGAACTACTATGAAGAAGAGGGGCTTACCGGCTTTGCTAATTGGTACATGATCCAGGCTCAGGAAGAGCGCGATCATGCGCTGAAGTTCCGTAGCTACTTGCATGAGAACGGCGAAAAGGTGGTGCTCGAAGCTATTGCTCAGCCCGATAAGAAGTTCACCGACCACATCGCTCCGCTTGAGGCGGGCCTTGAGCACGAGAAGTACGTGACGTCGCTCATCAATGATATCTACAGCGCAGCGTTTGCAGTGCACGATTATCGTACGATGAAATTCCTCGATTGGTTCATCGAAGAGCAGGGCGAAGAGGAAGACACGGCTGAAACCATGCTCACGCGCATGAAGCTCTTCGGCAACGATGCCAAAGCGCTCTACGATCTCGATCAGGAATGCGCCGCACGCGTCTACACCGCACCCGCCGCATAAGATGACAAACTACCCGGTCGTTCGACACCTTATGAACAAAAGGTGACGAACGAAAGCATCCGCTACATCAACGCAAGCAGCAGTGCCTCATGGGGCGCTGCTGCTTGTTCTATTTCAGCGATGCCCGATCAGCGAAGAGGGTGAGGCAACGAGGTGACTCTTTGCCGACTAAATTCATTTTAATAAAACCCGAGCAAAGCAGCGACGCACGAAAGAACCTGCAGAATGCAGGTTCTTGAGCAGGGAAGCGGGGAACCTCGTGTCTCGCGCTCGGTGCTGATCGTGCTCGATCAAAAGATGACGAACGACCGGGTAGTTTGTCATCTTTCTATCGATAGCTGTCGGCTCCCAAAAGCCCGTTCATGATGCTCGAAACGATCGAGATAACGATGCTCGCAACGAATCCCGACCCGAAGGTCGCGATGATGAAATCGATGCCGAACAGCCCGTTCGCCAGCCATGAAGCAAGATAGAGCAGCGCGGTATTGATGATGATATAGAAGATACCGAGCGTAATGACCGTTATAGGAAGCCCGAACAGCTGCAATATGGGTTTGATGGTCATGTTCAGCAGCGCGATGATGAGCGCGATGATGAGCACGCTTGCCCACGTGGACACCGTTCCGCCTACTTCGATACCGGGAACGAGCCACACCGCGACCGCGACGGCAATGAAGATGCCGATCACACGAAGCACGAAATTCATGGCCTTCACCTACTTTCTTCTGTCATTCTTATGAGAACGCTTTCCTAGCTTATGCGAGAAGGCGAAACTATAATCATGAAGTGCCCAAATGAAACAAAATTGTAAGAGGACGTTCAGGTGATCGAGACTATTGAACATACGATCGGCAAGCATGCGCTTTTCGATGCCGCTTCGCCAGCGCTTCTGATGGTATCGGGCGGCTCGGATTCAACGGCGCTTGCCTACATCATGGCCGACCTCCATGCGCGCGGGCTGGTCGGACCACTTGCGTGCTTGCACGTGAATCACAAACTGCGCGGGCGCGATGCCGAAGACGACCAGGTCTTCGTTGCTGCGCTTGCTGAAGCGCTCGATATCCCGTTCTTCTGCTGCGAGGTCGACGTTGCTCTGCTCGCCCGAGAAACAGGAGGTAACGTTGAAGCTATCGGGCGGCAAGAGCGCTACATTGCTGCGCGCGAAGCCCTCGAGAGCCTCTGCATGCACGCGGCAGTGCCCATCGCTGAAGGACGCATCATCACAGCGCACACGCAAGATGACCGCGTAGAGAACTTCTATATGCGCTCGATAAAAGGCACGGGGCCGGGCGGCTTTCGCTCCATGCTCTATCGCAATGGGCCAGTGGTGCGTCCGCTGTTGGATGTCTCGCGTGCTGGCCTGCGCTGCTATCTTGAGGAACGCGCGGCTCGTGGTGAAGTGGTCGTACGCGATGAACAGGGCGCTCTTTGGCGTGAGGATGCGACGAACGCGCATACCGACCGGTTTCGCTCCTACGTGCGTCACGAGATCGTTCCTGCAGCGAAGGCGCAGAACCCGCAACTGCTCGATACGCTCTGCCGCACGATGAACCTCATTGCTGACGAAGACGACTTCATGGAATCGCTCGCCGAAGACGCCCTTGTGAACAATGCTGAACAGGCAGAAGGCTACACGCTGTTGCTTCCAAGCTTCGGCATGCTCGCGCTCCCGCTCAAGCGACGCGCAATTCGTTCAGTGCTCGAGTCGCTCATCGGTTCCGAAGGGCGCATCGAGAGCACGTCCATCGAAGCCGTGCTCCAAGCCTTCGACGAAGACGGCAGCCCGCAAAGTGGCTATGTCGTGAACATCCAGGGCGATCTTGCCGTGAGCGCGAACAAACAAGGTGTGCTCATCGAACCTATGGCGCGCTTCCGCACGCGCCGCAAGCGCGCTTAACCGAGACTTTTCAATCAACGCTTTCTTAAGGAGAACCCATGGATCAACAGCCGGTCATTCCCATCAACATCATCTTGGCGTCGAATTCGCCGCGTCGAAAGCAGCTGCTTCAAGATGCAGGCGTCCAGTTCCGTGTGTTCACCCCCACTGAACCGGTCGACGAAACGCTCGATGCCGATCTGCTCGCGCAGCCTGAAGAGGCCGTGAAGAAGCTTGCCGAGCGAAAAGCAGGTGCAGCCGTTCAAGAGGTGCTCGCGCAGAATCCGGTGGGGTTGGGCTTCGTGATCGGTGCCGACACGATGGTCGTGCTCGATGGCGAGATCTTCGGCAAGCCCTATTCGGCCGATCATGCACGTGAGATGCTGCGTAAGCTCTCCGGCAAGACGCATCAGGTCATCACGGGCGTTTCGGTGTGGATGATGCTCTTGAACGAGACCGAAGAAAACGGGGGAGACGGCAACGTTTCGATCGGTTTCCGTACCTTCACGGAAACGAGCGAGGTCACCTTCAAAGAGCTCACCGAAGAAGACATCAATGCGTATGTGGCTACCGGCGAAACCATCGACAAGGCGGGCGCCTACGGCATTCAGGGCAAGGGCGCGGTGCTCGTTGAAGGCTATGAGGGCGACTACAACAACATCGTCGGGCTGCCTGTTGATAAGCTGCTCGAGAATTTCCCCGATCTTTTGCGCAGGGAAGTGCCGGTCGAGATAACGCAAAAAGAGGCGTAAACGCGCGAAAAAACGGGCTGTATGAGGCGTTCACGGGCGCAGACGATGTAGATTTATTGCAAATTTTTCGCAAATGGAATGTGCACACCTGCAAGCGGACGAATCGCGCGGCGCTTTTGCTAAACTAGAACACTAAAAGCCGCAGATGCGGTTTGAAAGCTATGCCATGAAAGAGGAGCGGTGGAAGAATTACATCCCGATCTTGAGCGCGTTCTGTTCTCTGAGAGCGACATTCGTGCGCGGGTACATGAAATGGGAGCGGCCATCACGCGCGATTATGCAGGAAAAGACCTTGTGGTCATCTCGATCCTGCGCGGTGCGGCGATCTTCATGGCCGATTTGGTTCGCCAGATCGATCTTCCGCTCGAAATGGATTTCATGGCAGTTTCTTCGTACGGAAAAGAGGCTGAAAGCTCGGGTATCGTGCGCATCCAGAAAGATCTTTCGACTGACATCATGGGCCGCGATGTGCTCATCGCCGAAGATGTGATCGATACGGGTCTCACGCTGCGCTATCTGATCAAGAATCTTCAGTCGCGCAAGCCCGCATCGCTTTCCATTGCGGCGCTTCTCCGTAAGGACATTCCAGAACAGGCCGATCTTCCCTGTCACTACCTGGGGTTCGCTTGTCCGGATGAATTCGTGGTCGGCTATGGGCTCGACTACGCGGAAAAATATCGCAACCTTCCCTATGTGGGAGCGCTCAAGCGGAGCGCGATCGCAAAGAAGGCCTGATCGTAAACGACTGAACCACTGAATGACCAACCGACCAACGCATAAGGAACATTGATACGTTATGGCACAAGATCCAAACGCAAAGAACAACAAACCGTCGAACAAGCAGCCTAACAAGCAGCCACGCCAGATCAACATCATCACGATCGTGGTGTTCGCGCTCGTGGCCATCTTCTTCTTCTCGATGCTCACGCGCATGCCACAAGGCTCTTCGGACGGCATCACGCAAACCGACTCGCTGGTAACGTCTGAATTCACGCAGGCGGTCGACCAGGGGCGTGTTGAATCGGTCGTCTATGATGCGGGCGCTGAGACCATTTCGGGTGTCTACTATCCCGCACAAACGGCAGGCGTAACGGCGGCGAATGCGTTCAATACGGGCATCGAGGCGCTCAATTCCCAGTTGGGCACGATCGTGAATGGCGGCTCGCGCCTTGAGACCATCGAGCCGAGCATCCTGCAAGTCAAGACGCTCGGATCGAAGCATAACTTCACCTGTACCTGGGTCGGTCAGGACACGTTGGGCCAGCTCATGGCAGCGCATCCCGAGATCAAGTACAGCATCACCCTGCCTTCTCCGTGGGGTTCGATCCTGCTCTCGCTGCTTCCGATCCTGATCATCGCTGGTTTGCTGTTCTTCTTCTTCTCGCAGATGAACAAGGCGAACAACTCGCAGATGTCGTTTGGAAAGGCGAAGGCGAAGAAGTCGGTCGAGGAGCATCCCGACGTGCACTTCTCCGATGTCGCTGGTGTTGATGAAGCGGTCGAGGAGATGCAGGAGATCAAGGACTTTCTCGACAACCCCGCGAAGTATCAGGCTATGGGCGCTAAGATCCCACGTGGTTGCTTGCTCGTAGGCCCTCCGGGCACGGGCAAGACCTTGCTCGCGCGCGCTGTTGCAGGCGAAGCGGGCGTGCCGTTCTTCAGCATCTCCGGCTCCGACTTCGTTGAGATGTTCGTGGGTGTGGGCGCTTCGCGTGTGCGCGATTTGTTCAAGCAGGCGAAAGAAGCTGCTCCGGCCATCATCTTCATCGACGAGATCGATGCGGTCGGTCGTCAGCGTGGCGCAGGTCTCGGTGGCGGTCACGATGAGCGCGAACAGACCTTGAACCAGTTGCTCGTTGAGATGGACGGTTTCGAGGCGAACGATTCGGTCGTGCTCATTGCGGCAACGAACCGCGCCGACGTGCTCGACCCCGCATTGCTGCGCCCCGGTCGTTTCGACCGTCAGATCGTGGTCGATGTTCCCGATGTGAAGGGCCGTGAGAAGATCCTCAAGGTCCACGCGGAGAACAAGCCGCTTGCAAAGGACGTCAACCTGCCGCGTTTGGCCAAGATCACCCCGGGCTTCACCGGTGCCGATCTGGCGAACTTGCTCAATGAAGCGGCTATCCTTTCGGCGCGTCGCAACAAGCACATCATCTCCGAGCAAGAAGTCACCGAAAGCATGGAGCGCGTGATCGCTGGTCCCGAGCGCAAAGGCAGGGTGCTCGACGAAAATACGCGCAAGACCATCTCCTACCACGAATCTGGCCATGCGCTCGTGGGACACCTGCTCCCTCACGCCGATCCGGTCCACAAGATCTCGATCATCTCGCGTGGTCGCGCGCTGGGCTACACCCTTTCCATTCCAGATGAGGACAAGGTGCTCAATTCGCGCAACGAAATGCGCGATGAGTTGGCCGTGTTCTTGGGCGGTCGTGTGGCGGAAGAGATCTTCTGCGAAGACATCACCACCGGCGCTTCGAACGACCTTGAACGCGCAACGAAGATGGCACGTTCGATGGTCACGAACTACGGCATGAGCTCCGATCTGGGCGTTCAGGTATTCGGCCAGCCCAACCACGAAGTGTTCTTGGGCCGCGACTACGGCAATACGCAGGACTACTCGGAGGAAACAGCGCGTCGTATCGACGAAGAGGTGGCGCGCATCATGCGTGAAGCTCACGATCGCGCTTACGAGATCCTGTCCTCGCACAAGGAGCAGATGGATCTTATGTCTGCGGTCTTGCTCGAGCGCGAGACGGTCGATGGAGAAGCCTGTACGGCGCTTCTTGATAACAAGTGGGCAGATTACCTGAAGCTCGAGGCGAGCGGCGCAGTGGAGAAAGCTGCCAATACGCTCGCATCGAAAGAGCCAGAGCAAGAAGCTCCAGCTCCTGCTGCGCCGCAACCCACCCCTGCACAGCCAGCTGCTCCCAGCGCTCCTGCGTCTCCTGCATCCAATGAGATGCAGACAAGCGCACAGAATGGGGCAGCTGCCCCGCAAGCTCCGGCAGCACCGCAAGAGCCTGCTGCACCAACCGCTCCTTCTGCACCGGCCACGCCCGTTGCACCTTCGGAGCCGAGCGCTTCGGATGCCAACAAGGGCTTCCTTGATAGTCTTGAGCAGAAGATCAAAGATATGCAAGATGGTCAGGATGCAGAAGACAAGCACGACGATAGCGCAGGCAAGCCGCGCGAATAGCCAAAGGATGTTCATTCATGATCTGGAAATGCAGCCAGTACAGTTTTGATGCCAAGATGCCCATTATCATGGGCATCTTGAATCTTACGCCCGATTCTTTCTCCGATGGTGGCTCGTATCCAACGCCTGAAGACGCGATCGCACGCGGACTTCAGATGGTCGAGGAAGGCGCGCTCATTATCGATGTCGGGGGAGAATCAACGCGTCCCGGCGCCACGCCCGTAACAGAAGAAGAGGAGTGCGCCCGCGTGCTCGATGTGGTGAAAGCGCTGGCTAGTAAAGGTATTTGCGTGAGCATCGATACGCGTCATGCTCCTGTTGCGCGTGCGGCGCTCGAAGCAGGTGCTTCGATCATCAACGACGTGAGCGGCTTCCGCGATCCTGCCATGGTCGACCTGGCCGCTTCGTGCGATGCGGGGCTTGTGGTCATGCATATGGGCGGCGATGATCCTCGAACGATGCAAAATGAACCCGTCTATGAAGACGTGGTTGCTGAAGTGCGCGATTACTTAAAAGCGCAGGCAGATAATTTGATCGCGCATGGTGTTGCACGCGAGCGCATCTGCCTCGATCCTGGTCCTGGTTTCGGCAAGACGGCGAAGCAAACGATCGAGCTCATGAGGAACTTCCACGAGTTCAACCGCCTGGGCTTTCCGACCATGGTCGCGGTTTCGCGCAAGAGCTACATTGGCGAAGCGTACCACATCGAAGACCCAAAAGAGCGTGATAGTGCTTCAGCAGCTGAAGCACTCATGGCCTGCGAGCTGGGCGCATCGGTCATCCGTACGCACAACGTGGCGCTCACTGCTCAAGCGCTCGAAGAGAACCTGCGCCCCTATGTGCTCATCGGTATGGGCTGCAACGTGGCGCTCGTGGCAGACGAAGGCGAGGAGCGCGAAGGTAAGATCGCGATGATCAACAAGGCCATCGGCGACATGTGCATGCTGCCCGACACGCAGATCATCGATATTTCAAGCTACTACGAAAGCGAACCGGCCTATTTCGAGGATCAGGATCTTTTCGTGAACACGGTCGTGCTCATGCGCACCGGCTTGCCTCCGCAAGAACTGCTCACCTACCTCCAAGCGATCGAGAACAGCTTAGGTCGTGTGCGCACGCAGAAGAACGGCCCGCGCACGTGCGATCTCGATATCCTCGACTATCAAGGCTACGTTTCCGATCTTGAGGTGCTCACCTTGCCGCATCCGCTCTTGCTCGAGCGCGATTTCGTGGTGAAGCCGCTCTTGGAACTTCTGCCTCATCATGAGCTTGCCAATGGCGTGCCGGTCACGTCCGATAATGTGAAGTACGGCAAAGCTTGGAAGTGCGAGCAATGAACGACGCATCACGTTCGCAGGATGCTGCGTACCCGCAAGATACAGGCTGTCCACAAGATGCGAACCCCCTGAAGGACGCAGCATTCCTGCAGGCCATAGCGCATCTGCAAGAAGCAGCTCGCCCGCAGAAAGGGGAGGAGCAGCAAGCTTCCGCCGAAGTGAAGACGTACGGTGGTGGGTTTTGGCGCGTCACGTTCTTCGATGAAGTTGATTCGACCAACAACTGTGTCAAAGAAGCTATTTCTAAAGGAGCTCCTGAAGGAATCTGCTTCGTGGCCAACAGGCAAACAGCAGCGTATGGAAGGCAAGGAAGATCGTGGAAGAGCCCTGAAGGCGGCTTGTATTTCTCGTTCGTTCTCGATCCTTTGAGCGAGCATCTTCAGCCAAAGGTGGACCAGAACGCTCTTCCAACGCTGAGCCTTCTTCTTTCGCTGGCGGTGCAGGAAACGCTCGCTTCCTTCGCGCAGACCGACAAGATCAAGATCAAATGGCCCAACGATATCCTGGTCGTATCCGATGAGGGAAGTGCCAAGTTGGTAGGCATCTCGCTCGAGATGATAGGCGGTAAGCTCTGTTGCGGCATCGGCATCAATATCACCTCGCCTAGTGGCTCTGCTGAAGATGCTAAAGCAGCAGGTTCGACCGAAGAGTTAGGCGTTCCCGCAGCATATCTTGAAAGCTTCGATGCCCTATCGGGCGTTACGTTCGATCAGATAAGCGGTCAGCTTCTTCCCGCATTGCTCGGGTGCATCCAAGGGTTTTACGAATTATGGCGCGAAGAGGGGATAGAGCCGTTCATGGATGGCTACAACAGTCTCCTCTATAACAAAGGCGAGCAGGTCGAGCTCGAAACGATCGATGGGGATCTGCTCTACGCTGGCGAAGTCATCGGCGCATCATCTTCTGGCGAACTTCTCCTCCGCACTGAACAAGGCCGCGTCATCGCCGCCAATTCCGGCGAAGTCCACACCCGCCATTCCCTTACATGAACAGGGCTTTGATGCCGATCGCGATCAGGACGATGCCGCCGATGATCGTGGCCTTGTTCCCCAACTTCATGCCGAAATGCCGCCCGATGATCAGCGCAACGATGCAGCATAGTGCGGTGGTCAAGCCGATCAGGGTCGCTGCCGATGCGATGTTGAGCGAAAGCGCTGCGAAACTGACACCCACAGCAAGCGCATCGATGCTCGTGGCAATAGCTTGGAAGAACAAGACGGGAATCGTGAGTTTCGCCTGCTTATCGAAGACTTCTTCGGGCTCTTCATGGAATGCATCCCAGAGCATCTTGCCGCCGATGAACCCGAGGATAACGAACGTGATGATGCCCGCATAGGTTTCGATGAAGGGCCCCACCAACGAACCAGCATAGAACCCGATCACGGGCATGAGCCCCTGAAAGACACCGAAGAAGACGGGCATCAAGAGACGGTGGGCTTTATCGGTTCCGCGATAGACGAAGGCGTTGGACACCGTTACCGCAAAAGCGTCCATGGAAAGGGCAAGTCCCAAAATGAGAAGTTCGATCGTGCTCATGGTCTTGTTTTACCACAATTCAGCATGCACGATCTCTTTATGACCGCTCAAATCAATAGGTCGTCCGAAAGTATCGATTTTGGGTGCCATATGTATAGATTTATAGATATAATTTATGAGTAACTGATAGATTCCAGTGTATCGGTTATGGATCAGCCCGCGAGCTTGTTCCTCGCTGCCACCATGGATCGAGTTTGGTACGAACCGCCGCTGGCAAGAGTCGAACAAGGTATGCAGTAAACTCAAAAGCAAGAGAGAAGGATAGTATGTCTGCAGAAGTCATGGTGAGGCAACAATCGAGAAGCCGTTCGATCGTCTATTGTGCGGCAGCTATTGCCTGCATGGCAGTTACTGCATGGGTCACCGTACCGATCGGTCCTGTGCCGCTTTCCCTTTCTCCGCTTGCTATCTTCTTCACGCTGTTTGCGCTCAAACCGAGGGATGCCTTCATCGCGATCTGCGGCTACGTTGCGCTCGGCGCTATCGGCCTTCCGGTCTTCACGGGGTTCCGTGGCGGGATAGGTGCTCTCTTCGGCCCAACGGGTGGCTTCATCATGGGTTTTGTGGTGGGCGCGTGCATCGTTTTGCCCCTCAGCCATCTGCTGTCTAAGCGCGCTGCTTTCGCTTCCGACGAGCGTGCAACGTTTCTCGGCGGCCAGGTAAAAAGAGGATTCTTGCTCCGCAGCCTCATAGTAGGCGTTTGTTTTGCGGCTATTTATTATGTATTTGGTTGGCTGTGGCTCATGTGGGTCGGCCAGCTTACGGCAGAGGCTGCATTCGTGGCGGCTGTCGCTCCTTTTGTTGTCCCCGATCTTTTGAAGATGCTGCTTGCGGTATTCCTCGCACAAGCAGTTGGAGCAGCGCAGAGCAGGCTCTAGGTTCGGATCTGCACGAGGAGCAGATGAAAGAGAAGGCATCCGTAGCATTTGGGGTTGTTGCGGATGTAGATGATGCAGTGTGCGCTCGTGCTCGACGGGCGAAGGAAAAGGACAGAAATGAATCTTTCTCAGCTTTATTACTTCAGAAAGCTCGCTGAGCTTGAACATTACGGAAAGGCTTCCGAAGAGCTTTTCATCACGCAGCCTTCTCTTTCAAATTCGATCGGCAAATTGGAGAAAGAACTTGGCGTACCGCTGTTCGAGCGTGTTGGTCGCAATGTGCGCCTTACTTCCTATGGTGCGGAATTCAACGAGCACGTGTGCGTTGCGCTCAGCGAGATCGACAAAGCGATCGATCTTATGAAGCTCTATTCTAGTGGGCTTTCGGGACAGATCCGCATCGGTGCGGTCATCTCGATCCAGCGAAACTTCCTTCCTCTTCTGCTGAGCTCCTTCCGCAAGGAATTCGGCGATAACATCGATTTCGACATCCATCAGGAAACCACCTACGATTGCCTGAAGGGCTTGCTCGATGGCAAGCTTGATGTTGCGTTCTGTGGCATGGTGCTCGATGAGCGCGATATCGTTTACGAGCCGATCATCACGCAGAATTTGATCGTAGGTGTTTCGGAGACCCATGAGCTTGCTTCTCGCGAAAGCGTTTCCCTTGAAGAGCTCAAAGACTATAACTTGGTTTCGTATCGCAAGGAATCATTCGCTTCGACGTTGCTCGAGGGACTATTCCGCCGCGTTGGCCTTTCGCCCAAGCAGTCGTTCAATGACGAGATCAGTGCTGCAGCCTTTGTGGTTTCCGAATCCGATACGGTAGCCATCATGCTCGAGACGCTCGACGATATCAAAACGCGTGGATTCGTAGGCATCCCCATCTCCGATATCCAAACTCCGTTTCACACGATCTACATGGCGTATAAAGAGAAGGCATTCCGCAGTTGCGTGACCGACCAGCTCATCGAGTTCGCACGCAATTTTGCGAAGTTCCCCTCCGGCAAGATCGGTGACCTGCGCGATTATTATCGCCGTGAGCAGATCGAATGCGGCACGTTCGAATAGCAATTTCTATTCACTAATAAACCATGTTCCAAACCTATAGGTCTTAGTCTATGGGTTGAATGATTTACTGGTCAAAATCTACAATTTGGGTAGCAAAATTGCCCCACAGATATTGCTACATCTATGGATATTGCCCAAATCAATATGCTTACATCTATATTATTCTTGGATTCTATCAATTCGACAGATGCGCCTATTGGACGCGTTCATTAATGAAGTTGATAATTGATACAGACTTGATAACTAAGTCGGAGGGATTAATTCAGGGGTCTTATTCTTCTCATGCAACTACCGCGATCGTGGTCAAACGAACGGCCAATTCAGTAATAGGCGGTAGTGCATGGGTAGGGCAAGGAGCCTGGAATAAAAGAAAAGGAAGGTAAACATGGCAAATTGGTTCGCAACAGCTCCAGAGGAGCAACTTAAGGGCAAGACCGCGATCATCATGGGTGGTGGCTCTGGTATCGGTAAAGCAACCGCGGAACAGTTCGCAGCTGCTGGCGCAAACATCATGGTTTGCGGCGTTCCTGAGCAGATCTGCCTCGATACTGCTGAAGAGCTTCGCGCAGCAGGCGGTAAGGCCGTTGGCATGGTATGCGATGGTACCGATGCCAATCAAGTACAGGCAATGATCGATAAGACCGTTGCAGAATTCGGCGATATCGACATTCTCATTTCCACCGCAGGCATCTCCTTGCCTCGTATGAACGCAATGGACGCAACTGAAGCTGATTGGGACAAGATCTTCGCTGTCAATGCTAAGGCGAACTTCTTCCTCGCAACCGCTGTTGCTCGTTTCATGAAGGAAAAAGGTCACGGCGGCAAGATGGTACTCATCTCTTCCCAGCGTGGCATCTCTGCTATGGAGAACATTGCTCTCTACAGCATCACCAAGGCAGCTGTTATGGGTATGGTTCGCTCACTTGCAGTTGACTTCGCACCGTATGGCATCACCGTCAACGGCATTGCTCCGGGCTACGTTATGACCCCGATGGTCGAAAAGGTCTTCGCAGACAATCCTGCTCAGAAAGACTATGTATATGGTCGCACCCCAAGCAAGGTCAAGATGGGCTCGCTCGAGGAAATGGCAAACGCTATCTACTTCCTCTGCTCACCGGTAACCGAGTACACCACCGGTCAGACGCTCATTCTCGATGGTGGCTGGTCCATCCAGTAAATGTTTTGTTCGTGCAGCTGCCCTTTGGTAGCTGCACCTTTTTCTTCCGTTTCATTTCATACCTATCGAAAGGGGTTGTACATGGAAGGTACAATGAATGCAGTTCACTGCGTAGGTCGCGAAGAGCCATGGCAGTATGTTGAGGATGCTCCGATTCCTCAGATCAAAGACGACGAAGTACTTCTTGAGATCAAGGCTTGCGGCATTTGCGGCACCGATCACTCTCTGCATCGCGGTCAGGAAGCTCTCTTCAATTCTTATGACATCCATTTCCCGGCAGTTTTCGGTCACGAATTCTCCGGCGTCATCGCTGAAGTAGGCAAGAACGCTCCGAGCAACCTCAAGGTTGGCATGCGCGTAACCGCAAACCCGGTTCTGTTCGATAACACCTGCTCCTACTGCGATAAGGGCATGGTCAACATCTGCGACAATCGTCCGTTCTACGGTACCGACCTGCCAGGTGCATTCGCAAAATATATGCCCATGCGTGCAACTAATGTTATCCCGCTGCCTGACGATGTTTCGTTCGTTCAGGGCGCACTGCTCGAGCCCCTGGGTGTTGCTCTCAACGCTGTTGAGCGCGTGCATCCCGAGCCGGGCGACACCGCGCTTGTCATGGGCCCTGGCCCCATCGGCCTTCTCATGATCGCAGTCCTCAAGCAGGCTTATGGTATCCAGAAGGTTATCTGCTCCGGTCTCGCTATGGACACCAAGCGTCTTCAGGTTGCAGAGCAGCTCGGCGCTATCACCATCAACGGCTCTGAAGAAGACGTTATCGCTCGCGTGAAAGAGCTCACCAACGGCAAAGGCCCCGAGATCATTCTCGACGCAGCTGGTCACTACACCGTTGTTGAGCAGGCAGTTGAGATGGTTGCTAAGAACGGCAAGATCGGCATCACCGGTCTGCCCGCTCAGGCTTCCAGCATTCACATGAACCCGATCGCTATGCGTCAGATCAGCATCATCGGTTCTCGTGCTTACGAGCGCAAGCATTGGCGTCAGGGCCTGGCACTTCTTGCTAACGGCCTCGACATCGCGCCTATCGCAAGCCACGTTCTTCCTTTGAAGGACTTCGAAAAGGGCATGGAGCTCATCGATGCTGGCGAAGGTCTCCGTGTTATCCTCGAGCCGTAATTCAGCTGGCTTGAAATAGCACTACTCTCCCGTATAAGGGGAATTGGAAAGCCCCGGTTTTCTGCCGGGGCTTTCTTTCAATAGGTTATTTATTCTTTAGATTGGAGAAATACATGGCAGGTTTGGAAGGCGTAATCGTCGTTGATCTCACCCAGTATGCAGCTGGTCCTGCAGCAAGCCGTCTGCTCGGTGAATTGGGCGCAACGGTCATCAAGGTCGAGCCATTCACGGGCGACGAACAGCGTACTCAGGGTGCAGCTTGGGGTATGCATTACAAGAGCGAATTCGACGATGTCGCATATGACTGCGGTTCGTTCAACAAAGAATGGACAGCGATCGACTGCAAGAGCCCAGAAGGCAAGGAAGCAATGATGCGCCTTCTGGAAAAAGCAGACATCTTCGTTACTTCGCTGCGTGACGGTGCACTTCAGCGCCTCGGTTTCGACTATGAGACCTTGCATGCGAAATTTCCGAAGCTCGTTTGGGCACAGAACCGTGGCTATGGCCAGTTCGGTCCTATGAAGGATGCTAAGGGCTTCGACGCAACTTCATTTGCCGCACGTTCTGGCTTCGTTGCTTCGATCCCGCAGAACAACGAGCACTATGAGCCCGGCAACTCGCCGATCGCATTTGGCGACTGGAACACCGGCTGCGCTCTTTGTGCGGGCATCTTGGGCGCTTACGCAGGCGCGCTGCGCACGGGCGAAGGTGACAAGGTCACCACGAGCCTCTATCACGTTGGTACCTGGGGCATGACCTGCTCGCTCATCACGGCACAGCAGGGCGATCCGCATCCGAAGGACCGCATGAAGGCGAAGTGCCCGACCAACAACTCCTATCCTTCTCGCGATGGTGTTTGGTTCCTCATGTGCTTCGGCAACTACAACAAGTACTGCCAGCTCGTGTTCGAAACGCTCGAGATGGATCCGAAGTACTTCACTGATCCCGAGCTCAACACGCTCGAGGCTCTCGCGAACAATGGCCGCTATGAAGAGGTTGTTGCAGCGATCCAGGACGCTACCAAGAAGTTCGACTTCGTTGAGCTTGAGAAGCGCTTCCGTGAGAACGATATTCCGTTCGAGAAGATCCAGACGGTCGCTGACGTTCTGAACGACGAAGAGGCATTCGCTAATGATCAGCTCCGTCGCATCAAGTATGTCAAGCAGGGCCCGACCTCAGAATTCACCGAAGGCGAAGAGTACATCGTTACCACGCCTCCGTTCCGTCTGGATTCTATTGGCGATCCGGTGCTCTATCGCAGCCGCCCGATCGGCTATGACACGCGTAAGATCTTGAAGAACATCGCTGGTTATACCGATGCAGAGATCGATAAGCTCGCAGCTGACGGCGCAGTCATGGAATACGATGGCGATCCGCTGCCTCCTGAGGTGCTGGAGCCTAGCTTCGGTCCGAACTCGAAGAAGACTAAATAAAGGTGGTTTAACTAATGGCAAAGAATACTCCATTTTCTGATATTACCGTTCTCGACTTCTCTCGTTACCTTCCTGGTGGCTATGCAACGCAGGTCCTCGCAGACCTCGGCGCAACGGTCATCAAGGTCGAAGACACGGGCCTGGGCGACTTCATGCGTCACGACTATCCGACCAAGGGCGGCGGAATCTCTTACTACATCACCGCGCTCGGCCGCAACAAGAAGTCCGTTTCTTTGAATCTGAAGAACGAAGAGGTTGTTGACTGGTTCTTGAAGATGGCACAGGAAGCAGACATCATCGTCGAAAGCTTCCGTCCTGGTGTTACCGCTAAGCTCGGCATCGACTACGAATCAATCAAGAAGCTCAACCCGGGCATCATCTACTGTTCGATCTCGGGCTATGGCGCTAATGATCCTCGTTCGAAGAAGGCTCAGCATGACCTGAACATGCAGGCAACGAGCGGTTATCTGTCTGTCAACCATGGTTCTACTTCGCCGCTGCATCTCTGCGACCTGTCTTCAGGCATGGTTGCGGGCCAGGCGCTGCTCGCTGCGCTCTATGCGCGCACGGTTACGGGCGAAGGCGCTTACATCGACATCTCGATGTTCGATTGCTTCGTTTGGTGGAACTCGCTGCTCGATAGCCGTTGGTGCTTCAACGATGGCGAATGCAAGCGTGACGACCTCGAGTATCCGTCAACCGCTTACAACGTCTATGAGACCAAGGATGGCGGCAAGCTTGCTCTTGGCATGGTCGAGCCTAAGTTCTGGGAGCCGTTCTGCGATGCGATCGGTCACCCCGAGATCAAGCCGACTGGTTTGATGCGTCGTTGGGAAGCTCCTGAGGCATTCGAGATCGTCGAAGAGACCATCAAGGGCCGTACCACCCAGGAATGGCTCGATTGGCTCGAGGATAAGGACTTCTGCATCGCTAAGGTCAATTCCAAGACTGAAGCGGTCGAGCAGATCACGCGCGAGAACCCTGAGGCTCTCGCATGGGTTGAATTCCCCAATGTTGGTCGCGTGCTGCAGACTGGTCTGCCTCACCACATCTCAACCATTCCGGTCGAGATCTCTGAATTCACTGAGGTTTCGCCGCTTGGTGCAGATACCGAAGTCTACCTGAAAGAGGTCGGCGCAGATGATGCGACGATCGCACGCCTTAAGGAAGAGGGCGGCATTCGATTGGGTGACGATATTGAGCCTGAAGAGGATCGAGCTCCAGTTAAGCCTGCATAAGGCCACGATCCAACCTTTGGGAAATCTTTCCTTCCTAGAAGAGCGCCGGCGTAATGCCGGCGTTCTTTTATATGTGCAGGACATCATTTATCCTCTTGCGGTGACTGAGGTGTGCCTATTTGTCGCTGTCGGGATTGGCTGAGCAAAAAATGGCAAGAGTGCTAGCGGGTCGTGCGCTTCTCTGTCTGAATAGAACTCAACAAAACCCCATGTCATGTAGGGTAAATCCTGCTTATTTACTCCAAACTGCCACGTAATGCAAGAGCATTTTCATCATTTGAAGTTACAAGTTACTGACAAAGGTAACGACATTTTCGCAGTGTTGTCCACCTCGTTGTTTGACTTCGATCGTTGCCATATTCTGGCTATGGGTTTTCTTAAAAACCATCAACTATCTGGGCAAATGTTTTGATCTGTGTCAAAGGCGGATATTCAGCGCATTGGTCAGATACTTGATATCGATTGGCAAAGGAAAGAAGGAGGGGAAAATGTTATTCGATGTCTATGGAGCGAATGCGGGTTTTCAGTGGCTCGGTTTGTTCATGGTGCTTGGCGCACTCATCTTGCTCAATGAGTTCGCGAGACGCACCAAGGCAGGCGGCATCTTCATGTTCATTGGAGTATGTGCGGCGATGACCGTCTATTGCGTAGTGGTCGAGATAGGAGCCGCCATGGGGGCTGAGTGGGCGCTCAATAACCCAACATATCAAACGATGGGTGGTTGGTTCCACTACGCTAAGGTCTATGCGGCAACCGCAGGCTGTATCGGCTTCATGATGCTGAAGTACAGCTGGGGCAAGATCGGCCGCTCACATTGGTTCAAGGCGTTCCCGTTCGTTATCGTTGCGATCAATATCCTCATTGCAGTCGCAAGCGATTTCGAGAGTGCGATCGTGGCATGGGATTCCAGCTTCGTAACTGATGAGGGCGTGCTTCTGAACGGTGGCATCCATAACGTGCTGAATGGCTGCGCCGGTTTGCTGAACATTCTGTGCATGACCGGCTGGTTCGGCATCTACATCTCAAAGAAACGCCAGGATATGCTGTGGCCTGATATGACGTGGGTCTTCATCATCGCTTATGACCTCTGGAACTTCTGCTACACCTACAACTGCCTGCCGACTCACTCTTGGTATTGCGGCATCGCGCTTCTGCTCGCGCCTACCATTGCAGGCCTCTGGTGGAACAAAGGCGGATGGATCCAGAACCGCGCGTTCACGCTTTCGATGTGGTGCATGTTCTGCCAGGTTTGCCCGATGTTCGCGAACGATTCGATCTTCGCAGTTCAGTCGGTGAACAATCCGGCAGTGAACACGGTGGTGGCTTCGATCGCGCTCATCGCTAATATCGCAGCGCTTTCTTACATCATCTACCGTTCGAAGAAGCTCAAGGTCAATCCTTACAAGCAGGAAGTGTTCGTGGGCACCAAGGACTTCCGCGAGGCAATGGCTCGCCGTGCTTCCACCGATTACCTGCTGGCTACTGAGCCGAAGAGCGCAACTGCTGCAGAGATCGCTGAGATGGTCGCGTATAACGAGCTCCCTGTTGAGGGTAAGCCAGGCTTCGTCTATGTGGCTGTCGATAAGAACGGCCAAGAGGCAACCGAGACGATCAAGCGGGAATAGCCGCGCATCTAAAACGCAACGCACAATTACCTGCGATTCGTGTCCCAAAAGCCTCGTCCGACCTATTCGGGCGGGGCTTTTTGGTGACAAACTACCCGGTCGTTCGTCATCTTTTTCATTCGTCATCAACTCGATCAGTGGAGAGCGCGAGACACGAGGTTCCCCGCTTCCCTGCTCAAGAACCTGCATCTTGCAGGTTCTTTCGTGCGTCGCTGCTTTGCTCGGGTTTTATTAATAACGAATTTAGTCGGCAAAGAGTCACCTCGCTGCCTCACCCTCTCCGCTGATCGAGCTAGATGTTTCCGACCAAGCAAGCAGCTGAGCCCATGGGGTACTTAAATTACTCTGAGTCCGCATTCTTAATTCGTAATAGGTTGTCCGAAGGAGCGAAGCGCATGAGCTTGTCTCGAAGAGCAAGCGAACAGCGAAAGCGGGTAATTACAAGTGCCCCTTGGGCGTGCTGCTTGCGTGAGATAGAAGGACGCTCTATCGATCGATAACGGAGGGGAAGGCTATGAGGAACACGGCACCACCTTCGGGGTCGTTGAACGCGGTGATGTTGCCATCGTTGCCTTCGACGATGGCTTGCACGATCGAAAGACCGAGGCCTGATCCGCCCTTCACACGCGAGCGCGAGAAGTCGGTGCGGTAGAAGCGCTTGAATAGAAGCGATGGGTTGATGTCGCCGAAGCCCACGCCGTTATCCTTCACGGCGATGATGGATTTATCATCGACGCCGGAAAGCATGATCTTCACGCTGCCTCCTTCGGGCACGTGCTTGCAGGCGTTATCGGTGAGGTTGATGATCGCCTGTTTCAGGCGCGCAGGGTCGATGAGGATATCGGGCGCTTCGCCATCGATGGAGAACTCGATGTCTTTCTTTTGGAAGTTCGCGCTCAAGATCTCGCCAACTTCTTCAGCGATCTGGCGGATGTTCACACGTTCTATAGTGGTGGGGGAGTCTTCTTGGATATGGCGCAGCGAGATGAGGTCGTTCACAAGGTTGTTCAAGCGTTCCGCCTCAGAAAGCGTGATCTGCAAGAAGTGCTGGCGCATGGAGAGCGGCATGTCGGGATCCATCATAAGCTCAGCATTACCGCTGATCGCCGTTAGGGGTGTGCGGAATTCATGAGCCACGTCCGAGATGAATTCACCTTCACGGTGACGCAATATCGCGATCTCGTCCTTGTGGGATTCCGCGGTGTCGATCAGATCCTCGATATCATGCGAGAGCTCTTCGCTCTCATAGATACCATGGTTGATCTTGAACGAGATATTGTAATCGCCTTCATGGTAGCGCTTGAGGCTCTGGGCAAGTTCGCGGAAGGGCTTGCTCGTGAAATGGGCGATAGCAAGACTCAAGAAGAAGGCGATACAGCTGACGGGGATGATAAGGAGCAAGATCCACTCTGAGGCATGGAAGAAGTGAATGCCGCAGATGCAGATGATCGAGCAGCTTAGGGCAGAAAGAAGAGTCGTCGTGAATGCGACGTGCGTTGCGAGCCTCATCGAAGCTTCGCCAGGCTATTTTTTGAAGCGATAACCGTAACCACGTACGGTTTCGACGACTTGCGGATTGTAGCCAGCAGCTTCGATCTTGTCGCGAAGACGCTTGATGTGCGTATCGACCGTCTTCGTTTCCGTGATGAACTCCCAGCCCCAGGCTTCGCGCAGCAGGTCTTCACGGGAGACGACCTTGCCGGCGTTATGCATGAGACAGCTCATGAGCTCGAACTCGCGCGGCGTAAGATCGATCGGGCCATGTTCGCCTGTGGCGGTGTGTGCGTCGTCGTCAAGCGCGATGCCGCTTGCGCTGACCTCAGCGCTGGTGGAATTGGTAGCCTGCGAACGACGGAGCAGCGCACGTGTGCGTGCGATAAGCTCGCGGATGCCGAAAGGTTTAGCCAGATAGTCGTCTGCGCCCAGCTCAAGGCCGATGATCTTGTTCACTTCGCCATCGCGCGCGCTCAAGAACAGGATAGGCGTGTCATAAGAGGCGCGAATACGACGGCAGAGTTCATAGCCATCGATGCCCGGAAGCATGATGTCGAGAATATAGAGATCGTAGGGTTTTTGCTCGATGAGCGTGAGTGCTTGTTCACCGTCGCCAGCAGTATCGACCGTGTAGTTTTCCTTCTGCAGAGCATAGCTAACGAATTCGGTGATAGATGGTTCGTCGTCAACGACAAGAATGCGCGCAGGAGTATGATCCATAGCTAATCCCTCTCAATATCTGTTAAAACTTTTATCAAGCGCGTGCTGATAAAGTGATTTCCCCTTATGCAATATGGTAGCATTCGTTTTACGATTTACTGTACATAATCGCCGAGCGTTTTTAAAAAATAGTAGGCCTGGGAAGGTACTTCGCGATGCTTTTAGTGGTTGATATCGGCAATACCCATACCGTTTTGGGAATCTATGATCAAGATCGTTTGATCCATATGTGGCGCCTTGCCACTAACGTTGAATACACGAGCGATGAACTGCGCATCAAGCTTCGTGCGCTGCTCAGTGCCGAAGAGATCGATGCTGGTGTGATCAAGGGCGCCATCCTCTGTTCGGTGGTGCCAGCGCTCACGCACAATTGGGAAAAGGCGTGCGAACGCTCCTTCGGGGTTGCACCTCAGGTGGTTTCGGCACGCAGTTGCGCTCACTTGCTGAACATCGACAAGACTTCGTTCGTCGAACTTGGCGCCGATCGCGTGGCTGATGCGGTCGCAGCGAAGGCCATCTTTGGCGCACCGGTCGTGGTCGTTGATTTCGGCACCGCAACGAACATGGAGGTCATCGACAAGGATGGCGTGTTCGTAGGCGGCGTTATCGCTCCCGGCGTGGAATCTTCGATGCGCTCGCTCATGTCGCGCGCGGCGCTTTTGCGTGCGGTCGAATTGGAGGACCCGGGCGTGGCGATCGGCCGTGATTCATCCGAGGCCATCCAGATCGGCGTGGTGAGCGGCGAAGCGGCCCGCGTCGATGGGCTGGTCGAGCGCATTCAAGCAGAGCTTGGCTATAAGACCAAAGTGGTGGCAACGGGCGGTCTCGCGCACCGTATCGCACCGCTTTCGCATACGATCACCGAAGTGGATGTGGAGCTAACCTTACAGGGGCTTCGCCTGATCTATAACGAGTTGAAAAAGTGCGATAATCAGCGCTAGAGCCTAAAGAGAAAGAGGGGACCCGACGTGCTAACCGATATTGAAATCGCCCAGGCGGCTCAGCCGCTCGACATTTCCGCCGTTGCAGAGAAAGCGGGTGTGGCGAGCGAATACCTCGAGTGCTATGGACGCACGAAGGCGAAGGTCGACTACAATCTCCTTCGCGATAAGGACTATCAGCCGGGCAAGCTCATTCTGGTCACGGCGATCAATCCCACGCCAGCTGGCGAAGGTAAGACCACCACAACGGTAGGTCTTGCCGATGCACTTTCCAAGATGGGCAAGAATACCGTGGTCGCGCTGCGCGAGCCCTCGCTCGGGCCCGTCTTCGGCGTGAAGGGTGGCGCTGCAGGTGGCGGATATGCCCAGGTCATTCCCATGGAAGACATCAACCTGCACTTCACGGGCGATTTTCATGCTATCGGCGCTGCGAACAACCTGCTCGCAGCTATGCTCGATAACCATATTCAGCAAGGCAACGAACTCGGTATCGACGTGCGCCGCATCACGTGGAAGCGCGTGGTGGACATGAACGATCGCCAGCTGCGCAACATCGTGTGCGGTCTTGGCGGCCCGAAGGCAGGTATGCCGCGTGAAGACGGCTTCGATATCACGGTCGCATCCGAGGTCATGGCCATTTTCTGTCTTGCGACTTCCATCACTGATCTGAAGGAGCGTTTGGGCAAGATCGTGGTGGCCTACACCTACGATGATGAACCGGTCACGGCGCATGATCTCGGCGCAGAAGGCGCTATGGCGGCGCTGCTGAAAGATGCGCTCAAGCCCAATCTCGTACAAACCCTCGAAGGCACGCCTGCCTTCGTGCATGGCGGTCCCTTCGCGAACATCGCGCATGGCTGCAATTCCATCATGGCAACGCGCATGGCGCTCGCCCTCGGCGATTATTGCGTGACCGAAGCAGGCTTCGGTGCCGATCTCGGTGCAGAGAAGTTCCTCGACATCAAGTGCCGTTTAGCTGGCATCGAGCCTGATGCGGTGGTTGTGGTAGCAACGGTGCGCGCGCTCAAGAATCATGGAGGCGTGGCCAAGGCGGATCTGAACGAAGAGAATCTCGAGGCCTTGAAGGCTGGTTTGCCGAACTTGCTGCAGCATGTGGACAACATCCGCAACGTCTATAACCTCCCGTGTGTGGTAGCGATCAACGAATTCCCGACCGACACGCAAGCCGAGATCGATCTCGTGCGTTCAAGCTGCGAGGAGCTTGGCGTGAACGTGGCGCTTTCTCAGGTGTGGGCGAAAGGCGGCGAAGGCGGTCTTGAGCTCGCCGAAGAAGTCGTGCGCCTGTGCGACGAAACGAGCAAACTCACCTTTGCTTATGACGATGGCCTGGGTCTGGCTGAAAAGATCGAAGCGATCGCAAAGCGCGTCTATCATGCCGATGGCGTGGACTTCACGCCTGCAGCTGCGCAGGAGATCGCTAAGCTTGAAAGCCTCGGTTTCGGCGAGTATCCGGTCTGCATGGCGAAGACGCAATACAGCTTCTCCGATGATCCAGCCAAGCTCGGCGCGCCGAAGGATTTCCGCATCATGGTGCGCCAGGTGAAGGTTTCTGCTGGCGCAGGCTTCGTGGTCGCTCTTACGGGCGATGTGCTCACGATGCCGGGCTTGCCGAAAGAACCCGCGGCACTGCGTATTGATGTGGATGAGACCGGCAAGATCAGCGGCCTGTTCTAAGCCGGTTTCTATGATCGATCGTACTTTTATCGACGAACTGGCGAGCAAAGCTCCCACGCCAGGTGGTGGGGGAGCGAGCGCCTATTGCGGTGCGCTTGCAGCAGCACTCTCTTCTATGGTGTGCAACCTTACGCTGGGTAAGGCTGCCTACAGTGCTGTTCAGGACGAAGTTCAAGATTGTTGCGACCAGTTGAGCGCACTTATCGACCATCTGATCGAGCTTGTTGAAGAGGACGCGAACGCCTTCGCTCCGCTTGCAGCGGCGTATGGCATGCCGCGTGAAACGCCTGAGGAACAACGCGCAAAAGAAGAGGCACTGCAAACGGCGCTCATCGCTGCGTGTGATGTGCCGCTTTCCATCATGCAAACCTGCGCGCGCGTGATCGAGCTTGCAGAAGTGCTCGCGAAAAAAGGCTCGCGCATGGCACTTTCCGATACCGGTGCCAGCCTGCTCTTCGCTAAGGCGGCATTGCAGGGAGCATCGCTCAATGTGGTGATCAACTGCGCTTCTATAGCCGATCGCGATCGCGCGAGCATGTATCAAGAAGAGATGCGCAACCTGCTCAACGCATACACTATGCGTGCCGATCGCGCCTACGAAACCGTGGTAAAGGAGCTTGAACGATGATCCCGCATATTCTTGGTTCGAAACCCGTGGTCGAAGCCATGGAGGCTGATCTTAAGCCGCGCGTAGAACTGCTGCGCCAGCAGGGTATCGTTCCCAAGCTCGCGATCGTGCGCGTTGGCGCGAACCCTGACGATCTCAGTTACGAGCGCATGGCCATCAAGCGTGCCGAGTCGCTCGATATTGCAGTGCAGGTGTTCGACTACCCCGAAAACGTTGACCCTGAACTGGTAGCGGGGGATATCAGATGCATCAACGAAGATGCGAGCATTCACGGTTGCTTGATGTTCCGTCCGCTTCCCGAATACATGGACGAGCAGGCGCTTTGCAATATGCTCGTTCCTCATAAGGATGTCGATGGCATCTCGGTCGCGGCATTGGGTGGCATCTTCATCGACGATCCCGATGCCCTGCCGCCCGCAACGGCAGAGGCCTGCATCAAGGTGCTCGATCATTACGCTATTCCGCTTCAGGGCAAGCGCGTTGTGGTGGTGGGGCGTTCGCTTGTGATCGGCAAGCCGGTTTCGATGATCCTTCTGCGTCATAATGCCAGCGTGACCATCTGCCATTCGAAAACGCTCGATCTGGCCGAAGTTACGCGTCAGGCGGATATCGTCATCTGCGCAACGGGGCGCGCTCGTGCGTTCGGCGCGGAATATTTCACGGAAGGCCAGATCGTGCTCGACGTGGGCATCAACTTCGATGCCGAAGGCCACATGTGCGGCGATGTCGATTTCGAGGCGGTCGAGCCGATCGTTGCAGCTATCACGCCAGTTCCTGGCGGGATCGGGTCGGTCACTACCTCTTGTACCATGGAGCACACGGTTCGTTCTGCTGAGCGCAGCGCGCGCTAAGGAGTGCGTGTGGAGCTAACGGATCGCAAGATCACTTCCTTAAATGTTGAAGAGACGCAGCGGATAGCAGCTGCCCTTGCCAAGGTGGTTGTTCCCGGCACGGTAATCGCGCTCGAAGGCGATCTGGGTGCAGGGAAAACGCACTTCACCCAAGGGCTTGCGCGCGGACTTGGCGTTGGCGAAGCGGTCACGTCGCCCACGTTCAACGTGATGAGCGTCTATGATCAAGGCCGATTGCCGCTCTATCACTTCGATCTGTATCGCTTGGAAGATGCGCTCGAGCTTGAAGATATCGCATTCTATGACTATGTCGAAGCCGATGGGGTGAGCTGCATCGAATGGGCCGCGAAGTTCCCCGAGGAGATTCCTACCCAAGCGCTGTGGATCTCGATCACCACGCGCGAGGACAACGCGCGTTCGATCGAAGCGCACACGACAAGCGAAGAGACGCAAGTACTCATCGACGTTTGGTTCGCGCGCATTCAAGCGGCTAAGCACCTGGAGTGAAGCGAGAAGGATACGCAGTGTCCCAAAAGAACTACATACTTGCCTTCGATACCGCCAACGAGATCATCGCTGTTGGCGTGGGGAAACTCGAGCGCGAAACCGCCACGATAAAGGTGCTCGCATCGTGCGAGACGCCTGCATTCCGCGCTTCGAACACGAAGCTCATCGCGAAGATCGATGCCGCGCTCGAAGACGCAGGGGTGGCCAAGAGCGAGCTTGCGTGTGTGGCTTGCGGCCGTGGCCCAGGCTCGTTCACGGGTGTGCGCATCTGCACGGCAACCGCCAAAGGGATCGCGCTCGGTTTGGACCTGCCGCTCTTCGGCGTCTCCACGCTCGATGCCCAAGCGTGGGATCAATGGGCGAAGGGCGCGCGTGGCGAGGTGGTCGTTCTTGGTGATGCGATGCGCAAAGAAGTTTATCCTGTGCGCTATGTGCTGAACGACGAAGGTCCCGTGCGTCAAAATGCCGATTTCGTCATCAAGGCCGAGGCGGCGAAGAAGTGGCTGGCAGCTTCTGCAGAACGTCAGACCATCACGGGCGATGCGCTCGGCAAGTTCGCTGAGCTGTTCGCGCCCTTCGGCGCGCTTGCGCCTGAGAGCGACTGGCATCCCACGGGCGCTGGTTTGCTGCGCTGTGTTGAGGCTGCTTGGCGCGATGGCACATTCGATCCCAATGATCGAGCGTTAGGCAATCCACTCGCGCTGTTGCCTGTCTATACGCGCCTTTCCGATGCAGAAGAACACGAACGCGTCAAGCTGGCGAAGATGCCAGAAGGCACCGAGCGTGTGCAGGAGTTGCGCGTAGGGGTGGCAGACCCCAAAGAAGGGTGTTATGCGAGTAGCCCCGTAGAGCCAGGTCGTGAAGACGACAAAGGAAGCTCCGTGCTTCCCGCGGGCTTCGAAGTGCGCTTCGTTCCGCTCGATGCTTCTTGGGTGGGCGAAGTGGAAGCGCTCGAGGCGCGCGTGATGGGAAGCGACGCGTGGAATGCAGCTCAGATCATCGACGATCTGCCACGCAGCGATCGCACCTGGTGGGCGGCGTTCCTTACGTCAGATGCCGCAAAACGAACCGTCGAACATGGAAGCGATACACTCATCGGCTATGCGGGCGGATGGATCGTTGATGGCGGAGTGCAGATCCTGAAAGTCGCGACCGATCCTCGCTATAGGCGCTTGGGAATCGCCCGCTCGCTCATTGAGCAGATCGCACTCGATGCGCGTGACCTGGGCGCACATGAGATGTCGCTTGAAGTGCGCATCACGAACACAGGAGCACATCGTTTCTATGAAGAGCTGGGCTTGAAGAACATCGGTGTGCGTCCGCGCTATTATTCTGACCGCGAAGATGCCGTGATCTACGAAGGCCCGTTGCCACTACCTCACCATGATGTGGCAGGCATGGATCTTATGATCAACGACATCGCTCGTGCGCATGAGGGCGTGCTCTCTTCCGAAACGCTCATCTTCGCGATCGAGACCTCATGCGATGAAACAGCGGCCGCCATCATCAACGGCGAAGGCGAGATCATCGCCGATGTAGTGGCTTCCCAGATCGACTTCCATGCGCGTTTCGGCGGCGTGGTGCCCGAGATCGCAAGTCGTAAGCATATCGAGGCCATCGCAGGTGTGGCGTTTGAATGTCTGGAACAAGCGCGCGAAACGCTCCAAAACCCGAACCTAACCTGGAAGGATCTTTCAGCGGTTGCGGCAACGTATGCTCCTGGCTTGGTAGGCGCGCTCGTGGTGGGTCTTGCGTTTGCTAAAGGGCTAGCCTGGAGCTGCGATCTGCCGCTGGTGGGGGTCAACCACCTGGAAGGACACATCTACGCGAACAAGCTTGCCTGCCCTGAGATCGAACCGCCCATGGTGGTGTCGCTCGTTTCGGGCGGTCATACGATGCTCGTGGAAGTGAAGGACTGGGGCGAATACGAAACGCTCGGTCAAACGCTTGACGATGCGGTAGGGGAGGCGTTCGACAAGGTGGCGAAGGCGCTTGGGCTCGGATACCCCGGCGGGCCACTCATCTCGAAGCTTGCGGAGAAGGGCGATCCACGTGCGATCAAGTTCCCACGTGCGATGCTCCATTCGGGTGATTACACCTTCTCGCTCTCTGGCCTCAAAACAGCGGTGCTCACCTATCTGCAAAAGGAGCAGCAAGCGGACAGAGAGTGGAATATGCCTGATATCGCGGCAAGCTTCCAGCAGGCGGTCATCGACGTGCAGATTGCCAAAGCACGCACGGCACTTGAGCAAACTGGCGCGCGCGAGTTCTGCTTGGGTGGTGGGGTCGCTGCGAATCCGAAGCTGCGCGAAGCCTACGAAGCTCTCTGCGATGAACTGGGTGTTCGCTTGACCATGCCTCCGCTCAAGGCATGCACCGACAATGCCTCGATGATCGCGCTCGTTGCACTCGAGCGCTACCAAGCGGATAAGTTCTTCGACTTCGATTGTGACGTGGCAGCGCACGTTTCGCTCGATGATTCTTACTAACCTGTTCACCTAAGAGCTATTCAGCCCGTAATCGCGCCGCTCCTAAAACCTTCGATTGCTTTCTTTGTGCGGATAGCTACGATAGATTGCACGCAAGAAAGCGGGCCGATCTTAGGCTCGAGAACATGAAGGGTGATTGAGGGCGCGGTGCAAATGGGTGCGGCAAAGCTCGAGACAAGCGGACATTCGATCGATACGGCAACGGGCCAGAATGCTCCTGCTGAACTTTCGTCTGATCGTGTGAAGAAGATCTTCACTGATATCGCGTGGGATTACGAGCGCTTCAACCGCCTTTCAAGCTTCGGCCAATACATCTCCTGGCTCGAAACGCTCATCGACAAATCGCCCATCACGCCCGAAACGCAGTTGCTCGATATTGCGGGCGGCACCGGTGATGTGAGCTTCATGGCATGCAATCGCAAGAAGCCAGCGAAGATCGTGCTTTCCGACTACACCCCTGCCATGCTCGATGTGGCAAAAGAGCGTCTCGAAGAAGGGGAGAACCGCGGCGTTCCGGTTGAGCTTGCGGTCGTGGACGGGCAAGACATCCCTTATGAAGACGAGAGCTTTGACATCATCACCATGTCCTACGGCATTCGTAATATGCCCAAGCGCGAACAAGCGCTCTCCGAGATGTATCGCGTGCTGAAGCCGGGCGGTGCGCTCTGCGTGCTCGAATTCTCCACCCCTCCCAATCCGCTCATGCGCCTTGGGTATCGGTTCTATTTGCGCTTCGGCATCCCGCTGTGGGGAAAGATCTGCACGGGCGATGCATCCGGGTTCATCTATCTTGCCAAATCCATCAAGGCTTTTCCGGATCAGGAAGGCTTTGCGCAGATGCTGCGTGATGCGGGCTTCACCGATATCGAATGGACGAACGTGACCTTCGGCGTCGCCGCTGTCCACATCGCCCACAAGAACTAATCCCTCACCAACCGACTGAGATTAGTCAAAATGCTTGTCCGATCAGCGGAGAGGGTGAGGCAACGAGGTGACTCTTTGCCGAATAAAACCCGAGCAAAGCAGCGACGCACGAAAGAACCTGCAGAATGCAGGTTCTTGAGCAGGGAAGCGGGGAACCTCGTGTCTCACCCTCTCCACTGGTCGAGTTGATGTCGAACGACCGGGTAGTTTGTCATCTTTTTCCGTCGAGCTTGCTAGTAATGCATATAGAGTGTGCATGGCAGCGAATGCACCTGTTTACGTGATAAGATATCGCGTGAGCTAGTATCTCAGGAGGAAGCCATGCTGCTGTGTGCACAACATGTTTTACCCGTCTCGTCTGCGCCGATCGAAAACGGCGCTGTTCTGGTCAAAGACGGAAAGATCGCCGACATTGGCAAAGCAGACATGCTGCGCATTCGTTATGCGGAAGAAGAGGTGCGCGATTTCGGCACCGCCGCTATCTGCCCTGGCTTGATTAACCTTTACGCGCGTCTTGAAGATGCTATTTTTCGTGGTCTCATGAGCGACGTCCCCTACGCAGCCTGGATGAAGGAGATCTCCGATCTTCGCAGGCGCCTTTCGGCCGAAGAGTCGTATGAGTCCGCTTACCTTGGCGCGCTCGAGTCGCTTGCAAGCGGCATCACCACGGTGGGCGACATCTCCACAACGGGTGCTGCAGCGAAAGCGGCCGACAAAGTCGGTCTTCGCGCGGTGGTATACCGTGAGATCTCGGCGATCGATAAGAACCTCGTTAACTATTCGCTCAAGAAAGGTGTGAGCGATCTGGAAAAATGGTCATCGAAGCTCGAGTCCGATCGCGTTTCGTTCGGCCTGGCTCCAGCCCCGGTGTTCCAGTGCCATCCACTCATCTATAAGATGGTTTCGCAGTACGCACTCGAGCACAACCTTCCTGTTGCCATGCGCTTGGCTGGCAGCCGCGAAGAGTATCGCTTCGTCAAGAATGGTCGCGCGATCGAGAGCGACATACGCTTCGAGCTCTCAGGCTTCATGGAGCTTCCGCCCTGGTTGCCCACGGGCGTTACCCCGGTGAACTATGTGTTGAACTGGGATGGCTTCGAGGCGGAAAACGTCATGGTCATCTATGGCGTATGCGTTACCCCAGAAGACATCAGCAAGCTGAAAGAATACGACGTTGCCATCGCTGCAACACCGAGTTTGAATGCGCAGCTTGGCATGGGTGTTGCGCCGGTCGATGAATACTTGCGTGCGGGCTTGCGCGTTGGGCTTGCCACTGGTGCTCCTGGCTCGCTCGACTTCCTCGACCTGTTCACGGAAATGCGCGTCGAGCTGCTCATCCAGCGCGCGCTGAACAACCGCGATTTCATCAGCGCTCAAACGCTGCTTGAGATGGGAACGCTCTCGGCAGCGAAAGTGCTCGGTATCGAAGACAAGGTGGGCTCGCTCGAGGTGGGCAAACAGGCAGACATCATCGCGATCGACTTCGCCGGTGCGCATCAAACTTCAGCGAACGACCCGATCTTCACGCTGTTAAGCTCAGCTTCTAACAGCGATATCATGATGACCATGGTCGACGGCGATGTTCTTTTCGAGCGTGGTCAATGGCATGTCGACAGCACCGATGTTGCACGCAATATCGGACGTGTCCTAAGTATTCGCAACGCGCTCAGACCTGACCAGGATTAACCCTCGCGCACTAAAGAGACCAATCCCATCCTCTTCGCTGCGATTGGCTGCATCACACCGAATCGAGCCTACGCGCAGCCATGCGGTAGGGTAAAGTGAGCGTGATCGTAGGAAAGTGATGTATCGAAATGGCTGGAAAAAAGCAGAAGATAAGCGCTAAACAGGCTGAAGAGCGTCGTCAGGCCGCACTTGAACGCGCACGTCGTCAAAAAGAAGCGCAGGCACGCAAAGAGTTTTTGAAGCGTGTCGGCATCATCATCGTATGCGTCATCTTGGTTCTCGCTCTTTCGATCCCAACGGTTGGATTAATGTTCCTCGGCGGCAACTCGTAAGAGCGCCGGCGATTTTGGTAAAAGATAAGAGGCCTCGTCTTGTTTGGTATCGGTGGATTTGAGTTTTTCCTCATACTCCTCTTTGGCTTTCTGATCTTCGGGCCCGATAAGCTGCCGGAGATCGCCAAGACTATCGGCATGGCCGTCAACAAATTCAAAAAAGCAAAAGATGAGATGGATGGCGTTATCCGCGAAGAGGTGTTCGACCCCAATGCGGAAGAGCCCTTCAAGAATCCGGCACGTGCTATCGACCGTGCGCACGGCAAGGTGAAAGAAAAGGTCGCACGTAGCGAACATGAAGAGACGTTCGCCGAACGTAAAGCGCGCTACGACCGTGAACGCGCGGAGATGAAGAAGCGCGCTGAAGTCGATGCGAAAAAGCAGGCAGACATCGATGCGAACCGTCAGAAGATGAAAGCTGAAGCCGCTAAGAAGGCAGAAGAGCAAGCGAAGAAGCCTTCGGCCGATGAACTCTACGGCAATGTGCCGCTGAACAAAGAATTTGTGCGCGAGCAGAAGCCTGCTTCCGCCTCAATCAAGGCGGCGCAGCCCAAACCAACCCAATCTCAAGCAGCCCAGTCTGAACAAGAGGCTGGCTCCGCCCCTTCCTCTTCTGCGGGAGGTGAAGCTTAGCATGCCTATCGGACCAGCGCGCATGTCGCTCATGGAGCATCTTGGCGAACTGCGCATGCGTCTCGTGCGCATCGTGGTGGTGCTGCTCGTTTCGTGCCTCATCTTCTATCTGGCAACGCCAACTATCGCGCAGTTCATGCTTATGCCGGTTGCACAGTATCTTCCAGCTAACGAAGACGGACAGGTGCTTTTGAATGTGTTCGGTGCGTTCGACGCATTTGGTCTGCGTTTCCAGATCGCATTTTGGGCTTCGCTTGTGGCCACGGCTCCGTTTATCCTCTGGCAGATCTTGGCATTTTTCCTGCCTGCGCTCAAACCGAAAGAGCGCAAATGGTTCGTGCCAACCTTCATTGCAGGTGTGGGGCTGTTCATTCTCGGCACGATCTTCTGCTACCTCATCATCTTGCCACCGGCGTTCGAATGGCTCACCGATCAGGCATCAGGGTTCGCGACCATCATGCCCGAGGCAAGCAGGTGGGTCGATATCATCATCAAGTTCGAGATCGGCTTCGGTTTCGGCTTCGAGCTGCCCCTGATCGTGTTCTATTTGGTCATGTTCAATATCATCTCCTACGATAAGCTGCGCAAGAGCTGGCGATACGTTTATATCGGCCTGCTCATATTCGCAGCCATGGTCACGCCGGATGCTTCGCCGGTAACGATGGGTCTCATGTTCGCCGCGCTCGTTTTGCTCTATGAAGCAAGTCTGCTCGTGGCTCGCATTGCGTTGCGTAAGCGCGCAAAGACCAAAGCGGAACGTGCCGAGATCGAGGCAAAAGAAGCAGAAGAAGCGCGTGAGGAATTGCGTCAGCTTAAGCGAGATTTCGACGAGCATCTTTGGGGAAGCGAAGATGAGCTTGCCCCCGCAAAGAAACCCGCGAAAGCAACGGCTGAGGCAGCCAGCCCTGCGTCGAGCCAGCCTGTCAGCGCATCAGATAAGTCGAGCAAAGGCGAATAATGCACGAACTGGGCATTATGACAGGAGTTATGGAGTCGGTCGAGAGCGTTGCGCGCGAGGCAGGAGCCGAACGCGTGCTCAAGGTCTCGCTTCAGGTGGGTGTCATGACCGAAGCTATCGAAGACGCGCTCCAGTTCGCATTCGAGGCTTTGGCAGAGAATAACGATTATTTCGAAGGTGCCACGCTTGAGGTGCAGATGATCCAACCGAAGAGTATCTGTACGCAGTGCGGTCACGAATTCACACACGATCGCTTTCACATGCTCTGCCCAGAATGCGGCAGTCCCTTCTTGCAGTTGCTCGAAGGCAAGGAGCTGCAGATTTCTTCCATCGAAGTTGACTTACCCGATGAAGAAGACGATACTACCAACCCTGCTCAGGAAAATGAGAGCAGCGAAGTCGACCAAGCGGTCGATTCAGAACACGAAAAGGAGTAACGCTATGCAGATCGATCTCCATAAACCGATTCTTGATAAGAACGACCGTCTTGCGGATGAAAACCGCGAGTTATTCCGCGAGAAGAAGGTATTCGTGCTGGATCTGCTTGCTTCTCCCGGTTCAGGCAAGACCTCTACGATCTTGGCCACCATCGAAGCGCTGCGCGATGAATTCAACATCGCGGTCATCGAAGGCGACATCGCTTCTTCAGTCGATTCCGAGAAGATCAAGAGTCAAGGAATCGCTGCGGTGCAGATCAATACCGGTGGCGCATGCCATTTGGAAAGTGCGATGATCCGTCGCGCGGTGGATGTGCTCGATCTGGATAACCTCGATCTCGTCATCATCGAGAACGTGGGCAACTTGGTCTGCCCGACCGATTTCGACCTGGGCGAGAGCATGAAGGCCATGATCCTTTCAGTCCCAGAAGGCGACGATAAACCGCTCAAGTACCCAGGTGTGTTCCAGGCAGCATCCGCTATCGTGCTCAACAAGATCGATACGGCTCCAGTCTTCAATTTCGACGAAGAGCTCTTTTACGAACACATTAAAAATCTGAATCCTACTGCGCCCATCTTCCCGATGTCTGCTACAAATGGTAAAGGCGTTGATGCGTGGGCGGAGTGGCTTGCCGATCAGATCCGCTCACTCTAAAACGCACGGGAGCTCAGCTTGAGCACGCTCGGATACGGAAGCTCTTGAAGGCACGCTGCTTGTGAGAGTGCGAACCGAGCGGCATCTAAACGAGCGTTCTTGAACACCGATCGAGGGAAGAGGCCATCATGGATCTGGAGCAGAAGTACACCTTAAGCGTGCAGGCGCTGAAAGATTATGCGCAGCAGGCGGGATTCAACGAGGTAGTGCTTGGCCTTTCCGGCGGCATCGATTCGGCGCTCGTGGCGGTCATGTGCGTCGACGCGTTTGGTGCTGACCGCGTTCATGCCTATATGTTGCCCGGTCCTTATTCGACTGATCATTCGCTCACCGATGCTGAAGAGCTCGGCGCGAATCTTGGTATCAAGACCGAAGCTATCTCGATCGTCGGCCCCTACGAAGCATTCGTAGCGGCACTTGAACCGGCAGCAGGCGGTAAGCTTTCTGGCCTTGCTTCTGAGAACACGCAGGCACGTTGTCGTATGGTGTGCTTGATGGCGCTTTCCAACACCTACGGCTGGATGATGGTGAATACGGGCAACAAGAGCGAAGCAGCCATGGGCTTCTCGACGCTCTACGGCGATACATCAGGTGCGTTCGCTCCCATCGGGGGCCTGTACAAGACCGATGTGTTTGCGCTTTCTCGCTGGGTGAACGAGCGTGCGGCTGCAGAAGGCAAGGTCCCGCCCATTCCTGAGCACATCATCACGAAGCCGCCCAGCGCAGAGCTTTCACCAGACGCTGAAGACGAGAAGGCGCTCGGCATCGATTACGCCACGCTCGACCAGATCCTGATCGCTCACTTCGAGCAGGGCAAGCCTGCCGAAGAGATCGTTGCAGCAGGCTTCGATCCTGAAGAAGTGGCCTACGCGATCCGTCGCACGAACTCCTACGCGTTCAAGCGCGCCGTCGAACCCCCTTTCCCAGAGGCAAAGTTCTACGATTAGCATTAAGACTTATGCATAAGTTGTGCGTAGAATGACGGTTTTGTGAATCTGAGTCACCGTTACGTATATTTTCTCAATGCTTTCTTGAAATCACGATAAAAGTTGTTAGTATAGTCTGTGTTAGCACTCTTCAAGTGAGAGTGCTAATTCGTATCTGGCGCTGTTTACGCTTATGCGAAGCGAACTAACTCGGGCAGTCAGCCAGCAAACGAGGGTAACAAGGCATTCAAAGGCGAATGCGTTAAAGGAAAGGAAGTACGTATATGAATTTGAAGCCGCTTGGTGATCGCATCATCGTTAAGCAGGACGAAGCTCAGGAAACCACGGCAGGTGGCCTCTACATCGCTCCTGATTCTAAGGAGAAGCCGCAGACCGGTGTCGTTCTCGCTGTTGGCGAAGGCCGCATCAACAACAAGGGCCAGCACCTTCCTATGCCCGTGAAAGAGGGCGATCGCGTTCTCTATGGCAAGTATGGCGGAACCGAAGTAGATGTTGATGGTGAAGCAGTGCTCATCCTTCGCGCCGATGATATCTACGCGGTCTACACCGATTAAGCACCTCATTCATAAACGTTTTGTGACTTAGATTCACGTATCAATTCGAAAGGAATTCAACTAATGGCAAAAGAGATTTTGTTCGATGCAGATGCCCGCAGCGGTATGGCTGCTGGCGTTAAGAAGCTTTCCGATGCAGTCAAGGTGACGCTTGGTCCTAAGGGCCGTTATGTTGCGCTCGAGCGCTCTTTCGGCGCTCCGCTCGTCACCAACGACGGCGTTACGGTAGCGCGCGAGATCGACCTTGAGGATCCCGTGGAGAACATGGGCGCTCAGCTCGTTCGTGAAGCAGCCGTGAAGACCAACGATGTTGCAGGCGATGGCACCACCACCGCAACCCTGCTTGCCGATGTGATCGTGGCAGAGGGTCTGCGTAATGTGACCGCTGGAGCTGATGCGCTTGGCATTCGTCGTGGTATCGAAATGGCAACCGAGGCAGTGGTCGATGCGATCAAGGCTTCAGCGCAGGAAGTTACCACCGAAGATCAGGTGGCGAACGTTGGTACCATTTCCGCAGGTGACGAGGTTATCGGCAAGAAGATCGCAGAGGCTATGGAAGCCGTTGGCAAAGATGGCGCGATCTCCGTTGAAGAGTCCCAGACCTTTGGCATCGACATCGATATCGTGCAAGGTATGCAGTATGATCGCGGTTACATTTCACCTTACATGGCAACCGATACCGAGCGCATGGAAGCAGTGCTCGCAGATCCCTTCATCCTGCTCACCGATCTTAAGGTTTCCTCTATCCAGGATCTTATCCCGCTGCTCGAGCAGGTTATGAAATCGGGCCGTCCGCTCCTCATCGTTGCTGAAGATGTTGAGGGCGAAGCGCTTGGTACGCTGCTTTTGAACAAGCTGCGTGGCACCTTGAACGTGGTTGCGATCAAGGCTCCGGGCTTTGGTGATCGTCGTTCGCGCATCCTCGAGGACATTGCAGTCGTCACGGGTGGCAAAGTTGTTTCCAAGGACTTCGGCATGACGCTTGCTGATGTGAAGCTCGAGGACCTGGGCACTGCGAAAACCGTCAAGGTCACCAAGGACACCACGGTCATCATCGACGGCGCGGGCGATAAGGCTGCAGTCGATGCTCGTATCGCTTCGATGCGCGCTGAACTTGAGCGCCTTGAGTCTGAGTTCGATCGCGAAAAGCTCCAGGAGCGCCTGGCTAAGCTCTCCGGCGGCGTTGCAGTGCTGAAGGTTGGCGCTGCTACCGAATCTGAGCTCAAGGAGAAGAAGAGCCGCATCGAGGACGCGCTGCAGGCAACCCGTGCAGCCGTTGAAGAGGGCATTGTTGCTGGTGGCGGCGTTGCGCTCGTGAATGCGATCCCCGCACTCGACAAGCTTTCCGTCTCCGATAACGACGAGAAGGTTGGCGTTGATATCATCCGCAAAGCGCTCGAAGCTCCGATGCGCGCGATCGCATCCAACGCAGGCTACGAAGGCTCTGTGGTGGTCGAGAAGGTGAAGGGCCTGCCGGCAGGCGAAGGCGTGAACTTCGCGAACGGCGAAACAGGCAACATGATCGCCATGGGCGTGAACGATCCCGTGAAGGTCACCCGTACGGCGCTTCAGTCTGCAGCATCTGTGGCGGCGCTCATCCTCATCACTGAGGCAACCGTCAATGAGATTCCTGCTGAAGGTCCCGACCTGTCCGCACTGGCCGGTGCCGGCATGGGCGGCGGGATGGGCATGATGTAATCCCACCTTCGGATAATCCGCACACTTGAGAAAAGCTCTCCTTCGGGAGAGCTTTTCTTGTTTATCGAGTTGTATTGGCGGCTGAGTATGCTCACACATTTGAGCAACAATTCATTATGAATGAGAAATGAATGCAAAAAGCATGCTATACTTGGGGCGAAAAAAGAGGGTGATGAAGATGCCAGCGTTACAGATCAAAGACTGTCCAACAGAAGTGTATGAAGAGCTTCGTCGTTGCGCTTCTCGTGAGAACAGGAGCATCTCTCAGCAAGCGCTTACGATTCTTGAGGATTACCTGGGGTTCAGAGATTTCGCTCCGCACGATCGATCAGTGTCTGCATCAAAGAGGGCTGCTGGAAATAATAGCTATAGAGAAAAGCGGAAGCGCATATTCGAACGGATCGACAAATTACCAGCCATTCCAGTTTCGGAATTAGCTCCGTCTTCCGCAGATATTCTTGCAGAGATTCGTGAAAAGGAGGCACGATGATCGTTCTTGATTCAAGTGCTGCATGCGATATGGTGCGCAAGACTGAAGAAGGAATGGCTTTTCGCGCGCTCATGCTTTCAGAAGAGAAGGTAATCAGCTGTGAACTGCTTCGAGCTGAAGTTGTAAGCATATTTCGAAAGCTGTGCAGGCATGGACTTATTCCTATTGAAAAGGTGCAGAGCTTTCTTACTGAGTCGACTGCTCTCGTCAATGAATACTATTCAATCCAGGAGCTTCAAGAAGAAGTGCTTTCTGAGAGTATTCGATTGGATCATTCCTCCTACGATATGTTCTATTTTGTACTGGCGCGCCGTTTTGGCGCAACGCTGTTCACTCTCGATCGCAAACTCATTCGGCTCTGCGAAGAACAGGGTGTTCAATGCGTTGCCATTCTAGAGAATGGTGAATTCTAATGACGGTTAGGGTAGAAGCGTAGCAATGATCATTCATGTTGAAACCTTAGAAGATAAGCGGCTTGAGACCTATGTGGGTCTTACTGAAATTCAGCTGCGCAATCGATTGGAGCCAGAGAAGGGCATCTTCATCGCCGAATCCGAGAAGGTCATCGTGCGGGCGCTTGATGCAGGCTATGAGCCGCTCTCGCTTCTGATTCCTGAACATCGCTTGCAGCGCAGTGCGCGCTTGGTCGAGCGTATCGAAACGCAGTATGCCTTGGAAGAGAAGGCAGGTGCGGGTGGCAGCACGAACGACGAGAGCATCCCTATCTTCGTTGCGCCCTCAGATGAGATAGAGAAGCTCACGGGTTTCGAGCTTACGCGCGGGGTGCTTTGTGCCATGAAGCGTAAGCCCCTACCAAGTCTTGCTGATCTGTTGGCAGATGCCTATCGTGTTGCCGTGCTCGAAGATATCACGAACCATACGAATGTGGGCGCAGTCTTCCGTAATGCGGCTGCGCTTGGCTTTGATGCGCTCATCGTCTCGCCGGGCTGTTGCGACCCGCTCTATCGCCGCGCGATCCGCGTTTCTATGGGAACAGTCTTTCAAGTTCCGTGGACACGCTTTCCCGGCACGGTGGAAGACTGGCGCGAATCGGGTGTAGCGGCGCTGAAACGGGAAGGCTTCACCACTGTGGCGCTTGCGTTACATGATGAATCGGTCTTTTTGGATGATGTGCGTTTGCAACGTCCTGAAAAACTTGCGGTGTTGCTTGGAACCGAAGGCGAAGGATTGCAGCAGGGTACGATCGAGATGGCGGATCTTGTTGCGAAGATCCCGATGCGGGAAGGTGTCGACTCGCTCAATGTTGCGGCTGCATCGGCTGTAGCATTCTGGGAGCTGCGCATGCGCTAAGGCTCTCGATCGCAGGTTCGAGCATCTTCGTCCTTATCTGAGCAAGCAGCGAGGATTATACGTAAAACCCCGTGCCATTAGGAGCGTTCAAGCATCGAATCGAGTGCTTTTGCGGTATCCTGATTATCCGTATGAAAGATGAGACTACACACGAAGATAACGAAAGAGGATCGATGATTTCAGCAGAAGAACAGTTCCGTGTGATCGCTTCTGGCGCAGCTCAGATTATTCCTGAAAAAGCCCTGATGGAAAAGCTTGAGCGCAATAAGCCGCTCAATATCAAGTTGGGCGTCGACCCAACAGCTCCCGATCTGCATCTTGGTCATGCTGTTCCGCTGCGCAAGCTGCGCGCGTTCCAGGATCTGGGCCATCAGGTCACGCTTATCATCGGTGATGGCACGGCGCTCATTGGCGATCCTTCAGGTCGCAATGTTACGCGTCCGCCGCTCACGCGCGAGCAGGTTGAGCAGAACGCAAAGACCTATATCGAGCAGGCGTACAAGATTCTCGATCCTGAAAAAACCACATTGCGTTTCAATTCTGAATGGCTGCTTGCACTCGATCTTGAGGGCCTGTTGAAGATCACGTCCAATTTCACGGTCGCACGCATCCTTGAGCGTGACGATTTCACGAAGCGCTACAACAACAATCAGCCGATCAGCTTGCACGAGTTTCTCTATCCCACTATGCAGGCCTACGATTCGGTCTGCATCGATGCCGATGTTGAACTGGGCGGCACCGACCAGCTGTTCAACCTGCTTGCTGGTCGTGAGCTCATGGAGAAGATGGACAAGGAACCACAAGTTTGCCTCACCTTGCCGCTGCTCGAAGGCACCGATGGCGTTCAGAAGATGTCGAAGAGCTACGGTAATTACATTGGCCTTACCGATGAACCGAACGATATGTTCGGCAAGGTCATGTCCATTCCTGATGAATTGATGGTGAAATACTATCGTCTCGCTTCCACGAAATCGGTCGACGAGATCGATGCGATCGAAGCAGGCCTTGCGGATGGTTCGCTCCATCCGAACAAGGTGAAGCGCGAGCTCGCGCAGAATATTGTGGCAGCCTATTACGATGAAGCAGCAGCTAAGGAAGCGGAGGCTGCGTTCGATCGCGTGTTCAAACAGCACGATGTGCCCGAAGATATTCCTGAGTTTGCTGCTGACCTTACGCCAAACGATGAAGGGCTTGTGTACGTTGCGAAGCTTATCAGCGATGCTGGTATGGCGAACTCGGTAGGCGAAGCACGCCGCTTGATCGATGGTGGTGGCGTGAAGGTGAATGGTGAAGCACTGGCACCAAAAGCGTACAACGTTGAGCCGAGCATGCTCAAGGGTGCGGTCATCCAAGTAGGAAAGCGCAAGTTCGTTCGCCTTGTCTAACAGGCTGGTTCGTGCATTTTAGGTTTGCGCGATGGAGAGTTAAAAAGCGCAAGCGTGGAACTTCAGCGATTCAATACGTTCTTTTTGCTGGGCTTTCAGGTGCGCGTGATTGAGTATGATAAGGTTAGCGCGAAGGAATCGCATCGCTGCATTCAGCTACATGATTGCATGCGAAAAGGGGAGGGGTAAACCATGAAATACCGTGCAACTATCGTTTCTCCCCAAGGCGCTGCGCCTGCTTCAAGCTCGATCGAGTTTGAGAGCGAGTATCGCGCTGGCTCCAAGCAGAATATCCAAGACGCACGCTACAAGATGCTCGAACTGCATGGTTCTGAGGCAGTCAGCTGGACGGTAAAAGACATCGAGCGCGTTCCGGAAGCTGAGCAAGGCGCGATCCAAGAGCAACTCATGCTCGATTTTCGTGAACCGACTGAAGAGCCTAAGCGCAAACGTCGTAGTGTGAAGCGCGGTATCGCGTAGCTCGTTCGAAGCTTGTGCGTGATTCATCACATGGAACAAAAGAAAGCAAACGCCAGATCAAAGGGCAGATCGAAAAACAATGTAGCTAATCGATCTACGCGTAAGAAAAGATCTGCTTCTGTGAGAAAACCTGATTTGAAATCAAATATCGCGAAATGCGATAAAGCGCTGAAAGCTGGGCAGTTTTGCCCTGTTGATGAGCGGTGTGGTGCCTGCCAACTGCTGGCAATCCCTTATGCCGATCAACTTACTTCGAAGCAAGCTGAGATCGAGGAGCTCTTTGCGGACGCGCTTGCAGAAGATGGCGCAACCATTCAGTCGATTCTTGGTATGGATGAGCCGTTCCACTATCGCAGCAAGGTTATTTCGCCTTATGCACCAGGGAAACGTACGGCTTCAAAAGCGCATGCTAAAGATACGAAGCATTCGCAGGAACAAAGAGCGGGCAAGCGAAATGTCAAGAACCGAAGCGAGCAACGTGAGATCCTCTGTGGCATGTATGCACAGGGTACGCATCGCATCATTCCCACCGATGAATGCTTGATCGAAAACCAGGTGGCTAAGAAGATCATTCAAGCGATTCGCCTGGTGATGATGCGCTATGGGATCGAGCCCTACAACGAAGACACGAGCAAAGGTTTCTTGCGTCACGCGATCGTGCGAGTTGGGCACCGATCGAATGAGGTGCTCGTAACGCTCGTAACCAATGCCGAAGATTTTCCAGGCGCGAAGAATTTTGCGCGTGAACTCGTAAAACGCTGTCCTGAAATAACCACGATCATTCAGAATGTGAATACGCGCGCAACGAACGTTATCTTGGGAGAAGGAAAGGAACGCACGCTCTATGGACCGGGCTTCATTCTTGATCGCCTGTGTGGATTGAGCTTTCGTATTTCATCTCATTCGTTCTACCAGGTGAACGCGGTACAAACAGAAGCGCTCTACGAGGCAGCGATTGAATTGGCGCACCTGCAAGGCGCAGAGCGTATTCTCGATGCCTATTGCGGTACGGGCACGATCGGGCTGGTGGCTGCGCGAGCGCTTCAAGAGAAGACTCCTGCAGCAGCGAAGGACGGTGCCTTGGTTGTCGGCGTAGACAAGGTGGAGTCTGCGATCGTGGATGCACGTAACAACGCGAAGCATAATGGCATAGAGAATGCATCGTTCATAGCTGAGGATGCGGGAGTATTCATGAATGAGATGGCAGGAAGAGATGAAGTGCTCGACGTGCTCTTCATGGATCCGCCGCGATCAGGCGCCAGCCTCGAATTCCTGCAAGCAACTGCCTACTTGCATCCGCGCCGCATCGTCTACATTTCCTGTAATCCGAAAACGCAGGCGCGCGATGTTGCCTACTTGCGTGAGCGGGGTTATCGGCTCGAAGCCATCCAGCCCGTCGACATGTTCCCCCACACTACCCACATCGAAAACATCTGCGCTTTAGTTGCAGCAGATTAACGAAGTTCGTCTGCCGATTAGCGCCGAGCGAGCGATGCTTATCTGCACCAGTGGAGAGGGTAAGACACGAGGTTCCCCGCTTCCCTGTTCGCGAATCAGCTCATGCTGATTCGCTCATGCGTCGCTGCTTCGCTCGGGTTTTATTAAAACGAATTTAGTCGGCGAAGAGTCACCTCGTTGCCTTGCCCTCTCCGCTGATGCAGATAAGAGGCCAGTCTTTCGGGGCTGGTCCTGCCCTAAGGGGTGCAGCCTGCGAGGTGTTTGGCGATTCTGAGTCCGCATACTTGATTAGTATGAGGCTGTCCGAAGGAGCGAAGCGCATGAGCTTGCCGGTTTACACGGCAAGCGAACAGCGAAAGCGGATCGGCCCAAACGCCTCACAGGCGAGAGCCCCTTAGGGTGGCAATGAGTGGAGTGAGGAGTCTTGTGGCTTACGCTCGGCGTTGATCGAGACGTGCTAATTGATAGGCGTGCAGACAACGAGGGTGCGTTCATTGCTGAATTCGTGGTACGAGCAAGTGCAGAAGGAGATGGCGAACGGAGGGTCGGTGCTGTCGTCGAGTACGACGCAGGCTTTTGAGCGCTCATCTTCGTACCAGGCACGAAAGGCCTCTTCATCAGTGAAGCGCGTATGCTTTTCGACCTCATCCCCATTGATGATACGCACGTAGACAACCTTCAACCGCTGCTTCCCGGCGGGTGTTTGCAGACAGACGATAGCATGTTCGCGCGCGAAAGCTTCATCGGAGTATTTTGCGAAATCGCTGAACATCGAGCCGTTGTCCATGTGATGACCATAGATGATCGCATTCAAAACAGAGCCAGAGCCATTATCGCTCGTGTCCAAATAGGGCACGCCAAACACGCTGTAATTCCGATAGATATCATGGTGGAGGTAGAAGGAAGGATCGTCCTTCATTCCGCGCAAGATAGGATAGTTGATCGCTGTTCCAGGAACATTCACCCATGCGATAAGGTCAGGATTGATAGCGCGCCAGTGCTGCCAATCAACCTCAACGAAGTCATCATAGGTATCTCCCGTATCGTCAAGAGCATCGTGTTCGAATGAGATGCCATTCGGATTGGGAGAGATGTTCGCGTTCGCTTGCATGAAGAACAAGCTGCTGAGCAAGCCAAGGGCAACGAGTACGAGCGCGATGCCTGCTGCCATCAGTTTGTTGGATCGTCGTTGCAGTCTCATGAGTCGATGAAGGAACGAAAGATGCGACGGCGTTGTTCGCGGGCGCGCTTGCGTTTGTGCGCACCGATGATGAGTATTGCATTGCCGCCGACAAGGAGCACGAATGCTACGCACATGACGTCGAGCGTGGCAGCGCCGGTCTTGGCGAATGAGGCCTTTGGTGTGGACGGACCATCGTTGCTCGTAGCGCCTGTTTGCTGAGGAGCTTCAGCCCTATGTTCGCGAGTTTCACCCTGTTGCTCTGCATCAATCGCATCGTTTTGTTCTGGCTCGGGTTGAGGCTCGGTAGGTACCAAGGCATCGCTGGCATCTCCGCTTGTGTCAGTATCATCGGGCGGTTCTGCTTCAGTGGGAGGCTGATTCCCTTCCGGGGTGGTATTTGCTGGTGGATCTTGCCTATTTTCGTTCGATTCGTCTTGCGGTGGCGTTCCGGGGTCATCGGGCTCTTCTGGCTCGTCTGGCTCGTCTGGTTCTTCTGGCTCATCATCTTTCCATTGAGCGTAAAGAACGACCGTGCTGTTGTCTTCCGTGCGGAGGTTTTTCACCAGCTGCTCGTCTTCATAACTGATTCCTGTTCCATCGGGCGCAGTATTCCATGAAATCCAGTGCGCGCCTTCCTTTTCGAACGTGTTGGGATGAAGCGTTTCGGCGATGTTGTAAGCGAGCGATTGCGCCTCCATGGTTCCTGTGCCACCATTTTCTTCGAACACAACGAGACACCGATTTGCTATCCAAGTGGCATAGAGCGTAACAATTTCATTTGCCCGATCAGCTAGATTCAGTACGAATTCTTCATTGTCATACCAGATGTCGGGGACGAAAGGGCTGTTATTCCACTTGAACCAGTGAAATCCTTCGCGACTGAACTGATTGGGGTCGAGCGAGGCGAGTTGGTCGAAGGTGAGTTCCTGGTTGGTCATTGCGCCATTTCCGCCCATAGCTTCAAAGACGATAAAATATGTGATTGGCTCCCATTGCGCATAAAGACGGATCACACTCCCTTCGACAGTAGCAAGATTTTCGACTATCTGTTCGTTGGTGAAAGTGGTGCCATTGCCCTGTGGGGCGCTATTCCATCCGGCAAAAAGGTAGCCACTTCTCTCATATCGGTTGAAGCAAAGGGGCGTAGCAGTACCGTATAAAAGCTGCTGATCGGGCATCTCTCCACTTCCTCCCTGGCTTTGGAAGGAAATGCGATACGAATTTGGCTGCCATAAAGACTTGACCGTTATATCTGAATACACTGCAGAAAAGCTTTGATCCCAATCGACGAAAGTATAACCAGTCCGAAGTGGTGTGTAGGGAGCGATGGCTTTAGAGCCAAAGCTGATCTTTTGAGACAAAAGAGCTTCGCCTTCCGCGCCAATGAATGTTACGATGGGATTTTTAGCCCATACTGCAAAGACAGTGCTTGCAGTCGAAGGCATTGTCATCTTAGTAATCAGGCTCGATCTAGCAGCGTTGAAAGTGTTTTGATTGGTAATAACGGCAAGTTTCGTCTTAGACCACCCGAGAAAGGTATAACCTTCACGGATGGGTCTAATGGTGGTGAGATCGAACGTGCTTCCTTCGGCGTGGTAGCCTGCATAGTTATTTGCTTTTGGGTCGGAGTAGATTTCAGAAGAGGTGCCGCCGGTGAGGTCATAGGTGAGTCCGTAGGAGCGGGTGAAGGTGATGTCATCAACAAGATTGCCTGCATTAGGCCCCGCTGAGCTTATTGCTTTGAAGGTGAATCGGGTCGTTGTTTGTCCGCCTGGAATGACGTAGGTTCCTGTGTAGGTTTCCCAATCTACGTTGTGCAATCGTTCATTATCGTAGTTTGATGAAGACGGCGTTGCAATGATCGTGCCCACACTGCCCGTTTTGTTTCCTAGTCCATTGGTAGTAGTGCGTGTAGCATTTTGGGCGGCTTGAGACGAAGGTGACCCGATCATGACCGACATAGAATCGAGATGAGTTTTCGATCTTGAGCAATGCTTGAGCGACCATTTGTATATGGCTCCCGGCTCGGATGAAATATCTTGGTAGATGTACGTGCCAGTTTGTCCAGCTGTGAGTTCTGCATAATAATTGCCATTAAGTTCTCGTTGGATTTCCACACAATTAGCAACTTGAGCTTCGACACCGTTTTCCCATGTATTGGAAGGGTCGTATGTCTGATTCGAGTTCCATCCAAACTGTGTTTTATCGAAATGAGAAGGGAGCGCTGCCCAAACATACTTATGAGGGTGTTTGTTGCAATCGTTTCCGTTAGCTATTTTGAGCCTGTTCAGATCGAGATAGATCCACGATTCAGAACAGTCATAAATTTCTTTCATGGCATAGCTGAAAGTGCCATTGACGATCTTGGCTGTTGCTGCCTCCGCGCTCTTCGTTGGAATGGACAGAGCAACAAGGGCAAGAACGGCACTGATGAAAACGAGGAGGACTGATGTTCGCTGTTGAGTGCAAAGAAGGCGATGCTTCATTGAGAAATCCTCTCCGATGAACCGAGCATATTGGCCGCAATGGCAGCGGTGATCGATTGGGCTTTCTTGCGATGGAGACATGAGATTCTGATGAAGCTGATTCCGATAAGCACGATAACTCCCGCGGCAATAAGGAGCGGTAGTAGTGCGCTCCCCGTCTTGGCAAAGGTGCCCTTTTGCTCGGGGGTAGGGGCTTCGGAAGCAGGAACAGGCTCATCGGGGCTCGATGCTGCAGGAGGCTCTTCGGGGGCAACGATGCGCACGGTCTGATTCTCGTCTTCGGGATCTTCATGCGTGGCGATCTCGGATTCATCGCACAGGAGCTTCTCATAGACGACCAGTTCCGTTCCTGGTTCAAGTGCGCTTGCATTGAAGTTGAAAGAGACCTCGATCGAGCCGTGCTCTGCTTGCGGGGAGAAGGTGGTTTCACTCGAGATAACAGCACCTGCATCGTCGGTTAGTGGGATGGCCTGGACCTCGCCTTGCTCGTTAACTTCATTCTTCATGAGCGTTCCTACAACGCGGTACGGTTTGTCCGGGCTGAGGTTCTCGAACGCTACGGTGTCTATCACGTGCACTTCGGCATCGTTCAATATCTCGTGATCGCCATCGCTCTCGTCGAGCGCGGTCGTTGCGATGCGCGGTCTTGCGGTCGACACGGTTTGTTCGCTGTTATCTCTTTCGTGATGCTCGAGGATGACCTCATCGTCTTTCAGGAGCGTCTCGTATACGACAACATCTTGAGGTGCTTCTGCAAGACCATCGAGAGGGATCTTCACCTCGGTCGTGCCGCTCGCTACGCTCGGGGTGAACGTTGTTTCGCCTGCAGCACCTTCAAGCTGGCTTCCTGTTTCAGGATCCACGAGCGTTGCGCGCAAGGTGTATGCGCTATTGGTCTCGAGATTTCCATAGCGCACGTGGTCGTTGATCACTCCTTCTTGCGTGATGCTCACGAACTTGTCGCGGTCATTCGCGTCGGAAGCGGTGGTAACGATCCAAGGCTCGGCGGGATCGTGATTTTCAATCACGCCGAAATCGAGGCGCTGCTTTTCGCGATAGATCGAAAATGTGGTTGTTACGAGTTCAAGCCCTTCGTTAGCAGCGCAGGGAAGCTCTTCGAGCGTGTAGGTGTCGTAGGGGAGAGCACCTAGGTCGTCACGCGCTTCAGTGGTGAAGGTATCGCTCGCTTTGCCGAACCATACGCCACGGCCAGCTTTGCGCTCTTCCTCTTCGTCGTTCGCGTTGGTCTCGTGCGTATGCTTTACGAAGGCAGAAGAAGTGTCGATCTCGCCATTGGCATCGGTGACGACCACGTGTGCTTCACCGGTGGTTTGCGACGTTATCCTGAATGGCACGCCAACCAGGCGCTCATTGTTCACCTCGCGAACTTTGATGAAATTGAGATCGCCGCGTTTCACGAAATTCTTGAATGCCGGTTCATGCGCGCCTTCGACACTGTCGGAAAAGCGAACGATCTGTCCGTCGGCAGTTATGCTGAACGGCCGCGGGTTGCCATCCGAAAGGTTGTACCCATCGCCTGCGCTTACTTCGGTGAGCGTGTATTCACCGTAGGGCAGGGTAGTAGGCGCGAGTGCTGCTTTACCTTCCTTTGCAACGAGCGTGGCGCATACTTCTCCTGGCTGATAGAAGATGCCATCGACCTTGACCTCGTGGCTGTTGCTATTGGTGATGGTGAAGGTGGTGTTGTCTAGCGTGCCTGATCCGAGAGCGCTTTGCAGCCTCGATTCTGCATCACGCTTTTCAAGCTCAAGACCGCCGCGCATGATGCTATCAGCAATGATCGGCGTATTGTAGCTCGAGACTGCTTCCACGCTGTTCGCGCATCCCGTGACCGTCCGTACGACGGCCGACTCATTGATCTTGTAGCCGGTGGGCGCTTTTGTCTCACGGATCTCATACGTGCCTATCGGCAGCGTGATCGTGCCCGTGGTGTCGTGGAAGAAACCATCGCCGCTTACTTTGCAACCATCCCCCTTGCGTAGATCGACGATGCCGCGCTCATCGGTTCTTACGACCCAGGTGCGCAGCGGTTCGACCTTGCCATAATCACTCTCGAGCGTGGGGAAGAAGCGAATCGTGAATTCTGCGCCTGCGAACGAGCTCGCGCCTCCTTGAATGTTGTTGTAGCTGTCATTGTAGACGTAGTCGGAGTCGTGCTTGGCAAGCAGGATAGGGGTTGGATCGTTTTGAGGCACTTCGTTAAGTGTTACCTCATTTGTTTTACCAGCAGAAACGGGTGCCTCGTGAACACTAGAATCGAGTGCAAAACCGTCTGGGGCTGAAAGCTCCTTCACATAATAAGTGCCGACAGAGAGCGCTTTCGATCGCGTGCATCCTTGCGCATCAGTAGTGAGCGTTTGCTTGAGATCAGTGCATGCTTCGTCTGCGTAGATGCCGTACTTTGCTCCTGCAAGCGAATAGCAAGGATTGTTGTTCGAAATATCAGGCAGTATGCTCTGTTTGTTCAATTTGAGGTACCCAACAAGATCTTCGTGAACTTGAAAGGTGCCCACGATGTTCTGCATGTTGTGCCCATCGATATCGGAGCAAACATCTAGGAAGAATCGATAGCTCACTGTTTGAGTGGCATAATCGACCGCAGTTACTTCGACCCAGCCGCTCTGCACTTTTGGTTCTCCGGCACCGTTGTTGTCGACGTTTCCACCGCAATCGCCCCAGGCGAAATGCATGCCTTTTACATAGTTGTAGTCGTAGGATCCTCCGCCAGGGGTATGAACAATACCACCCGGGGCAACATGGTTTTGATCAGCATTAACGACTTCGGGATTGATGCAATGGTTGAAGTGCACCGCAAAGCCATAGGTGCCGCTCTTCTCGGGCCAGCCCATCACTGCTGCCATATTGCCGCCTGATTCACACGTGCGGATGAGCGCAGAATCAGCATCGAGAGAAAAGCGTTCACCAACTACAGGATTTGCAGCGCTGAAAAGGCTGAATAGGGGAGGTTCTGTATTGAAAGCACTTTCCTGGTCTTCGCTTTGTGCCTGTGTTTCGTTCCCATCGTCCAGCACTATTTCTATTGTTCCTCCGAGCGGCGAAGCGCTTATGCATATCGAGCCGTTTTGATAGACATATTGCGAAAGTTCACTGCCTCCTTGCATAACGCGAATGGTCTCGACATGCGAGGCCTTCTCTTCGTCATCGAAGAGCTTGAGGTTGATCGTGGGAGCATCAGCGCTGAAAACCTGCTCGAGGGCCTTCTCGGAAGCAACGCCATCGATCGATTTTGCGATCTTCACGTTTACGGGAAGCTCGGTGTGCTTTTGGTCGATCGGCACATACCACGCAACAGTGAGATCGTTCTCAGCATAGTGAGCGGGAAGCTCTATGATGCCCTCTTCGGCGTTATAGGTTGCTTCGGCGGTGATATCCTGCGTGCCTTTCCCCATTTCGCTCGTGCTCGCATAGTCTTTGAGCACACGAAAGCACCCTTCATCGCTTGAGGTGGCAAGAAGCGCGGGGTGGCAGTTCGCGCAGACATAGGTATGTTCGCTGTCGCTCCACCTTTCGCCTGAGTTAACAGAGGTGAGATCGATGGTTCGATCGGTGAAGGGCACGTTCGGCCCTATCTGATCGGGTTCGGCGAAATGATAGAGTATGCGAGCCGCAGAAGGGTGCATTTCATCAGCTTTCGCAGGCGAAGCGATTCCCGGAAAGGCCAGGCAGGCAAGGCATGCTCCTAGGCAGAGCGCCATGAAAAGGCGCACGAAGCGTTTTGTTCGCCAGGGGTGTTCTTCGCGTTCAGCGTGCGGATGGCAGCAGCGAGAAGCAATCTGCGTTTGCGCAGATGATCGTAAGAGGGCGTAGAACTGGAGTAGCGAACCAAAATGAGGCATAAGAACTTCCTTCACTCAGGGCGGAATGCTTGTTTACGCTTTAGTGTGAAAGTCGAACCTCAATAAAACTTGAAAAATATCTGATGTAATATGAAGAGCTAACTTACAAAAATTTGAACTTTTTCTGAATTGCGTAAGGGGAAACCATGACGGAAGCTGAAAAGAATCGCTCATCGCTCATCGCATATTTCGAATCAGGATCGAAGGATAACGATCAAAAACTTGGCGTCGAGGTCGAGCATTTCATCATTGTGAGCAGCGACGGGACCCCTTTCACCTATGCTGCGCAAGGCTCTATTCCTGGGGTGCATGAGGTGCTCGAACATCTGCTTTCCACCTATCCGATCATCTATCAGAATTCAGAAGGCGAACTGATCGGTTGTGCCAATGAAGAGGCATCGATCACCCTCGAACCCTCTTCTCAAATAGAGATATCGATCGCGCCGTTTTCCGAAGTGGCGCGGATCGAAGCTGCCTACGAGCACTTTCGCGCTGCGATCGATCCGTTCCTTTGCGCGCATGGGGCAAAACTGGTGAATGCGGGGTATCACCCTACGCGTAAGGCAGAAGAGCTCACTCTCATTCCTAAAGAACGATATCGCCTGATGGACAAGCATTTTGCAGATTTGGGTACACTCGGTTTGCGCATGATGCGCGCCTCGGCTTCCACGCAAGTCTCGATTGATTACACCAGCGAAGCAGATGCCGTGCGTAAGATGCGCATCGCAAGTGCGCTCGCTCCGATCCTTGGCGCGATAGCGGATAACGTGGCGGTCTATGAGCGCGAGGTCGGTGCCTATCCGCTCGTTCGCCTAGCGGTATGGCGCAACGTTGATGACGACCGTTGTGGTGTGGTGCCCGGCGTTTTCAAGCCAGGGTTCGGGTTCGGAGCGTATGCCGATTGGTTGCTTTCGACATCGCCCATTTTCATCAATGCGAAACAGCCGGATGGAACCATCGTAGAACAGGCGGAGTCTACGCGCAGCGCGGCTGAGATCTACAAGAATACCGCCATGACGAAGGCTGATATCGAGCATCTTATTTCCATGTTCTGGCCCGATGTGCGCTTGAAGCGTTTTGTTGAGATCCGTCCAGCGGATTCATTGCCGCAGGAGTATCTTACGGGCTATGCCGCGCTCATAAAGGGACTCTTTTATAGTGAGGAGAGTATGCGCGCGCTCAAGCAGGAGTTTGGTGTTCGAAAAGATATTCAAGGCGAAGATATCTGGCCGCTTGATGAGCGAGCAGTGGAAGATGCGATCGATGCGATTCGTTCGCGCGGGTATGAAGCGCGTTTCTATGGCGAGAAGGCAAAGAGCTTGCGCGACTGGATCGAACTCCTCTTCAATCTTGCACGAACGGCGTTGTCTGAAAACGAGCGATCCTATCTCAAAGGCATTGAAGCATTTGCTCTGAGCAAAGCATGGAAGCTTAATGGGTAGCTGTCTGTACAGGAATAGATAATTTCGATCAGGGAGAGCTGCATTCTTGAGCATTCAGAAGCATGAATACTCAAAGAGTTGCTACAATTACAGGCATATAAAAAACGACGAGAGGAGTAGCCATGGAGAAAACTTCGTGGTCATGGGCACAAAAGGGCATCATCGCGCTCTTTGCTGCAATGGTTGCTTGCTGTTGTGTGTTCCTTGCAGGGTGCGCTGAAAACAGCGAAGAGGCTGTTCGAAATGTTGTTACGACCGAACTTGATGCGGTCAAGAATTCCGACACTGAAACGATCGAAGCGATCGCGGGTGATTCAAGTGAGTTCCAAGCGTTAAGCACGTATGGCATTTCTGCAACTGATGCGTATGAAGCAGTGTTCAATGGTTTTGATTACAAGATCGAAAGCGTTAAGGTTGACGGCGACAAGGCAGTTGTTGGCGTGAAGCTTACTGCGAAAGACTTGACGAAGTTCCAGAGCGCATTGGTTGAGGCAGCTCAGAATCTTGCGAAAGATAGCTCTTTTACCAGCATGACCACTCAGGAAATGAATCAGGCGATCGGTAAGCTGGTTCTCGATACGATCAAGGACCTTCCGACTACCGAGACCGATACGGTTGAGCTTGATGTGGTAAAGAAGGATGGCAAGTGGCAGCTTTCAAACAGCGCGGGTGTAGCGCTGCAGGAAGCGCTGTTCCCTTCGAGCGTCATGAATTCCATGGGCAACTAAGGGTAGCATCTACCTTCCAAGAGACGAAGAAGCCCGGGCGATACGCTCGGGCTTCTTTTTGTTTTTGGGAAAGTGGTGTATAGCAATAGGGCAAAGTGGCAAGTCTTAGAAGTCAATCTCATCTGCATCCCAGAAGCGCCCCGTAGGGTTCTCCTGCGCGGAAATGACCGCCATTTCTTCAAGCGTGAGTTCGAAGTCGAAGACTTCGAGGTTCTGTTTCATGCGCTCGATGTTGCCCGACTTCGGAAGGGGAAGCATGCCGAGCTGGATGAGCCACCGCAAGCACACCTGCGCGTTCGATTTTCCATAACGCGCGCCGATCTCTGCGATCGCTTCGTTTGTAAGGGTCTTGCCGCGTCCAAGCGGGCTCCACGCTTCAACTACCAGGTCGCGCTCAAGGCAGTACTCGAGCGTTTCTGCTTGAAGGCGCCCAGGATAGAACTCGATCTGATCGACCATCGGTTCGATCTCGGCATGCTTCAAGAGCGCTTCGATGTGATGCGGTTTGAAGTTCGAAAGCCCGATCGCGCGCACAGCGCCGTTCTTGTAGAGATCCTCGAGAGCGCGCCAGGTATCTGCATTGATCGCTTCGGCCTCAGCGCCGAACTGCTTTTCGTTCGCAGGCCAGTGGATGAGGAAAAGGTCGAGATAGTCCACGCCCAAGCGTTCACACGACGCATTGAACGATTCCATGGTCTTGGCATAGCCACGATGCGTGTTCCAAACTTTCGACGTGATGAAGAGCTCTTCGCGCGGCACGCCACACGTTGCAAGCGCACGCCCGATACCGGCTTCGTTCTCGTAAATTGCGGCGGTATCGATCAGGCGATAGCCAACCTCAACAGCATCGCATACCACGCGGCATGCTTCGTCGTCCGAGGTGTTGTAGGTGCCAAACCCAATGCGCGGCATGGTCACACCGTTCTTCAACGTAAAAACATCTTGCATGTTTGAACTCCTTCAGTAGCTTGCCTTAACTATACCTAAAGATGACAAACTACCCGGTAATTTATCATCTTTTTAGCGCACAATAAAAGAAGCGGGACAGCTTCGTACTGCACCCGCTTCTGTGGCTATTGATAGGTTGCGCTTTGGGTTACGAGCGGGAAAGGCCGTCCACGGAAAGCACGTCGCCAGAAATGTAGCTTGCCTCGTCGGATGCAAGGAAGGCAAATGCGTTCGCGATGTCTTCAGGTTCACCCATGCGTCCGAGTGGGATGGTCTTGATGAGCGGCTCGATGACCTCGCGAGGCAGCGCATCGACCATATCGGTATGCGTAACGCCAGGTGCAACTGCATTCACACGAATCTTATGCGGCGCGAGTTCGCGCGCGAGCGACTTGGTGAGGCCATTCACTGCGAACTTCGAGGTGGGATAAGCGCATCCAGCAGGCTGGCCGTAGATGCTCACCATCGAAGAGGTGTTGATGATCGCACCACCCGTTCCTTGTTCGATCATGATGCGAGCAGCAGCCTGCGAACACACGAAGGTTGCTTCAACGTTGAGGCGCATGACCTTCTGGAACTCTTCGAGCGTGTAGTCCACCAGCTTGGTGCGTGAATCGGTGCCAGCATTGTTCGCCAGGATGTCGAGTGAACCGAACGTATCGACCACGCTCTTGAAGGCAGCTGCGATCTCGTCAGGATCGGTAAGGGCAGGATGAAGGCCCATGACCGGAGCCTCAGGATCGTTCTGCTTGATCTTTTCGAGCGCTGCATCAACGGTTTCTTGGCGTGATCCGAACAGGGCGACCTTCGCGCCTTCAGCAAGGAATTTCTCCACAATGCCGAATCCGATGCCACGCGTGCCGCCGGTTACAATAGCGACTTTCCCTTCGAGCTTTCCCATAGTAGACCTCTTTCGATCAGATATTTTTTGCAAGTGGCATAACGTTAGCATTGAAAACGAGGAAACGCGCAAATTGTAAAATGGCTGAAACAAAGAGCCCGACATGCAAGGCACATCGGGCTTGGTGAAGCGGAGTTATGAGCGCGAACTAGGGGCGCAGACCCATGCCACCTTCCAACGTGATGGTCTCGCCGGACATGAACTTGAAGTCAGGCGATGCGAGTTGAACGCAGGGGCGACCGATCTCGGTCTCGACGTTACCATAGTGGCCCATCGGAGGCATGTGGACGTTCGCTTCGAACGCATCGGGGTAAGCCTCAGCAAAGTTTTCGAGCTGTGCAGTCCAAGCGAGCGGGCAGATAACATTCACATTGATGTCATCTGCGCCCCATTCATTGGCTGCGACGCGCGTGAGGCCACGAATGCCTTCTTTTGCAGCAGCGTAGGAACACTGTCCAACATTGCCGAAGAGTCCTGCTCCAGAGGCGAAGTTGATAACGGTACCCTTGGTCTCTTTCAGGTGCGGATAGCATGCCTGCATGTAGTAGAACGCAGCATAGAGGCCAGAATAGATTGCCAGGTCGAACTGGTCGGTCGTATGTTCAGCAAGGGAAACGCCCGAAGCAGAAGCCTGTGCGTTGTTGATGAGCACATCGATGCGGCCGAATTCTTCAATGGTCTTATCGATGACGTTCTGTACGGTTGCGGCGTTGTCGTTGCCAGCGCTCACGTCTGCTTGGATCGGAAGTACCTTGATGCCGTAGAGACGCTCGAGCTCCTCTTTCGCATCTTCGAGCTTCTGGACGTTACGCCCAGTGATGACCAGGTTTGCGCCTTCTTTTGCGTATGCGGTAGCGATGCCATAGCCGATCGATCCGCATGAGCCGTCCTTCAAAACAGCGCGGCCGCCGCCGGTAATGATAGCGGTCTTACCTTCGAGAAATCCCATGGACCTTCTCCTATCCCAGAAAGATGAATAACGAGCTGAGGTTCAAAAATCTCAACTAGGTCGAGTCTATTAAAACTCGATCGCGTGCGAACTTCGAAGCAGGCAGTTAAGCGTCAGAAGGGCACTTTATTCCGCTAAAGGGTCGCATGTTCGGAGGCGGTAAAATTACACACCGGTTACGGTTTACTCATTTCTGGCAAAGCCTGAAGCGCGGGACTGAAAAGCAGCTACACTAATATGCGCAGGGAATGCAAGTGATCACAGGAAAAGAAGGGTGGTGCCTCTCATGGCAGATATTCGTGATGGGTTCAAAGATATTTTTCTCGCGGGTGTGGGTGCACTGGCCTATGGTGGCGAGCGCGCCAATGAGCTCGTGAACAATCTTATCGAAAAAGGGGAGCTTACGGTCGAGCAGGGCAAAGAGCTCAATACCGAGCTCAAGCATAAGGCGAATGACGCCTTTGGTCAGATGCGTGATGAAGCACTAGCTGCGCAGCTTCAGGCTATGACCCCTGAACAGCGTGCAGACTTTGTTGCAAAGGTGAACGAACTTGCGAACAAGGTCACCGATGATGCTGCTGCAGCAGCAGTTAAGGACGCCGCCGAATAGCACGCTATCGAGTGTTCGCGTATCTGTGGGGGCAGGTGCGCGAAGGGCATTCGGAAGTGCTGCTCATGCTAAAACCAGCACGTGAGGCGCGGGGGCGCCAGTGAAGCGTGCAGGAGAAAAGCGTATGGATCGAACGGTTCATACGCTTTTCATTTTGGGCCGATCACAGGCTCGTGCCCTGCTTGCTTACGAGTTTGCAATCTAAAAGCGCACGTGTTTCATTCGCGCTACAATAACAGCAGGAAGAAGAAGGGGGATCGTGGTGACAGAGAACACGTTTCTGCGGCATTTTCTTACGGCACGAGCTGATGTTGATCCCGAAGACCAGTTTGGCCTCAGTCGCAGTGTGCGCGTGAAACGCGTCCACGAGATTGTTCATATTCTGCGCAAGCATAATTTCTTACAAGGGTTTACCCCCGAAGAATTGCGTGCGCTCTTCGAAGATCTTGGTCCGAGCTTCATCAAAGTTGGGCAAACCCTCTCGACGCGTTCCGAGATCTTGCCTCATGCCTATTGCAAGGCGCTCTCTCAGCTTCAACAGGAATGCGAACCCATGCCGTTCGAGACGGTGCTCATTGCGCTCGATGCGATCTATGGGATCGACCGGGAGAAGATATTCGCCTCGATCGATCCGCATCCGCTCGGCAGCGCATCGCTGGCGCAAGTTCATCGTGCAACGCTCACTACGGGCGAAGAGGTTGCCATTAAGGTGCAGCGTCCTGGCGTGCGCGCTACCATGGCGCAGGATATCGATGTGATGCGCAGCCTTGCCCGTCGCCTTTCGCATTATATGAAGGATGCCCAGATGGTTGATCTGCGCGATGTGGTCGAGGAGCTGTGGGTCACCTTCCTCGAAGAGACCGACTTTTTGAATGAAGCGCGCAACCTCGATGAATTCAATCGGCTCAATGCCGATATCGTCTATGTGCGTGCACCGAAGCCCTACATGCAATACTGTCGCGAAGAGGTGCTCGTCATGGAGTATGTTGACGGCATCTCCATCCGCAATACGAATAAGCTTCTTGAACAAGGCTACGATCTTGATGAGATCGGCGACAAGATGCTCGAGAATTATGCTAAGCAGATATTGCAAGACGGCTTCTTCCATGCCGATCCGCATCCAGGCAATATCGTTATCTATGGCGGACAGATCGTGTATCTTGACCTAGGGTTGATGGGGCGTTTGAGCACGCGTGATCGTTTGGGCTTCGAAAAGGCCGTCGAAGCGGTGGGCTTGCGTAGTGCAAGCGCTCTCATGGATGCGCTCATGTCGTTTTCGATCGCGCGTGATCTTGCTGCGATAGATCAGCCGCATCTGCTTGCGGAGCTTGATGTCATCTTGGACCGGTATGGCACCGCCGAAGTTGAGAGCATCGATATCGGTCAGTTCTTGGGCGATATCTTGAATGTAACGCGTCAAACGAAGGTAACGTTGCCTTCGTCGGTGACCATGGTTTCGCGCGGTCTGGTGACCATGGAGGGAACGCTGCTCGAATATGTGGGTTCGTTCAACATGGTCGACATCATCAACAAGCACATCAAGCGCACAAAAGAAACGTCCGACGACTTCAAGGACACCGTTAAAGAATTGCTCGTTGCGGTGAATGGTGCGAGTCGCGGAGCGCTGCGCGCTGCAGAATACGCAGGCGATACCATGCAGCTGCTCTCGCGTGGTCAACTGAAGGTGAACATGGAGATGCTCGGTTCGGCTGAGCCCATGATGAAGATATCACGCATCTTGAATCGCTTGACCATCGGCTTGATCATCGCTGGTCTTTTGATCAGTGCGGCATTGCTCACGTTCGCGATCGACGAATCCCATATCTTCGGCATGCCCATCCTCGCGTTTATCGAATTCGTTATCGCGATCATCCTTTCGCTTTGGATCGCCATCGACATCTACCGCAGAAACCGCAACCGCTAAGATGACGAACGACCGGGTAGTTTGTCATCTTAAGCAAGAAGGCCGACTGCAAATGCAGCCGGCCTTCGTTCGTATCTAAGCAGATTGATGCTTATTTGTGTTCGAGCTCGAACTCCTTCATGAAGGCAACGAGGGCTTCAACACCTGCTTTCGGCATAGCGTTGTAGATGCTCGCACGCATGCCGCCTACCGTGCGGTGGCCCTTGATGCTCTCGATGCCGTGTTTCTTCGCTTCAGCGACGAAGAGTTCATCGAGCTTCGGATCGCCTGTAATGAACGGAACGTTCATGATGGAGCGATCTTCGCGGCGCGCGGTTCCCATGAACAGATCGGACTGATCGAGGAAATCGTAGAGGATCTGCGCTTTTTCACGATTGCGCTCACCCATTACCTCAAGGCCACCCATCTTCTTGATCCACTTGAACACTTTGCCGCAGATATAGATGCCATAAGCGGGTGGGGTATTGTAGAGCGAATCGTTATCGTATTGGGTCTTCCACTTCAGCATGGTGGGCGTGTTCGGAAGCGTTTCTTCCTTGATCAGGTCTTTGCGGATGATATCGATTGCAACACCAGCTGGGCCGATGTTCTTCTGTACGCCGCCATACATCACGCCATATTTGGTGATATCAGCAGGTTCAGAAAGGAAGCAGGAAGAAACATCGGCAACGAGCACTTTGCCCTTCGTGTTAGGCAGATCATGGTATTTCGTGCCGTAGATGGTTTCGTTCTCGCAGATGTAAACGTAGTCGGCGTCTTCTCGGATGGGAAGATCGGAGCAATCGGGAATGTAGGAGAAGTTGCCGTCTTCACTCGACGCGATGCACTGTGCGTCGCCGAAGAGCTGAGCCTCCTTGAATGCTTTCTTCGACCAAGAGCCAGAAACGATGTAGTCTGCCTTGCCATCGAGCATCATGTTCATGGGGATAGCTGCGAACTGCTGAGAAGCACCGCCCTGCAAGAAGAGCACGGCGTATTCATCAGGGATGCTTAAGAGATCGCGCAGATCGCTCTCGGCATCTTCGATGATCTGGGCGAACGTCTTCGAGCGATGACTCATCTCCATGACTGACATGCCGCATCCGCGGTAATCGAGCATTTCATCGGCGGCTTCCTGAAGCACTTCTTCGGGCAGCACTGCCGGGCCAGCAGAGAAGTTGTAAACGCGTGACATAGTTACTCCCTTTTCATATACCGAATAAACAAAGGCGAGCAGGATGCCCGCCTGGTTTTCGTGATTAGAGCATGATACGTCAAACCGTGCCACTTTGCTTAGATAAAGCGCTAAGTTTCGTTAGGCGGGTGCCATATCCCTGACCTCGGTGATATTTTTCCAAAATCGCTTGGGCATGAACTGCCGACGAAGCTCAGGATGGTAGCGAGCTTCGATGTTGAGCGTGTGGTAGAAGCGCTTCCAAGCTTCCTGCATTTTGAGCTCATTTGCGGTTGGTGCGGGTGGCGTGAACGAATCGGTCTTGATAAGGTGCCAATCGCTTCCTTCGTACACGCCTGCGATATGGTGGTTCTCATCGTAGATGATGAAAGGTTGCGTATTGAAGCGATCCGCGAACCAATCCATGATGAGCGGCACGACCGAGGCTTTAGGGTTGCAGCGCGCACACCAAAGGCCCCCTTCAAGCTCTTCGAACCTCAAGAACTCAAGGATATGATGGCGCTCATTCTGCACGAAGCGCTCAAGCTTCAAAACCGGCTCGACCACGGGATCGAGAACAGCAGGCACTGCTGTGCCTTTCAACAAAGCAGGTCCGCATCCAGCACCCGTGAATCTCTGCTGAACATTGCGCTCTCCTTTTTTGTTCTGTTGGAAGAAATGAGCGTTTTGCGGATCCATGCAGTAACGGATGAAGCGATAGACCGAGATTCCAGTGTGGGGATCATCGGCAAGAGCGGCAGTCTTGATGATGTTCGCAACGTTATATCCCGCGCGCTTGCTCACACCCTTTTGAACGCGAAGGGCAAGTGAGAAATCGGTCTCGATCTGGCGTGTGGTTTGCCCGATGCGCGGTTGATAGTGTTCGCTAGGGCAGATATCGAGCGGGTGCTCTTTGTTCGCATACGTTAAGAACACGGCAGTGAAGAGGCCCTCGACACTACCATCGTAGAGATATGCGATGTTATCGGGCGTGGGGTCCATGGCACGGCCTTTCGCTACGAGGCAGCATTGAGCGCACGCCAGCCCAGATCGTGCCCATGCGAATAAGACCGATCTACTGCACGAAGCGCTTTCTGACCGCTGACCAGCGCGTTTTGCTCGCATGATGTTGGGTGCCCTGCAAGTTTTTGGGTGGGTGTTATATCGAAGAGGCTCATCTGCCCAGTGGCAACTTTTGCAGCACGTCTTCCGTGGCGGCCGCCGTCGATCGGTGCGGCAAGTTGAGCGCGCAACGATTGCCGCTCGAACGGAATGGTGCCGCCCTGGTACTTCCCCTGGCACGTGATGAAGAAACGAGCGCGCTTGAAGGCGATGCCGAGCTTGCGCAATTCGTCTTCGCGCAGCACATGGGTCTTGCGCGCATTCATGATGAGCTTCGCCCCTCGAACACCGATGCCGGGGATGCGCAAAAGGCTTGCGTAGGGTGCCTTGTTCACCTCAACGGGAAAGAAATCAAGATGGTTGAGTGCCCAATTCGCTTTGGGGTCGACCTCTAGGTCGAGGAAGGGTGCTTCTTCATTGATGATCTCGTTCACATCGAAACGATAGAACCGCATGAGCCAATCGGCTTGATACAGGCGGTGTTCGCGATTGAGCGCAACGCCATCTCCTGCCGGAAGGCGTTTGTCGTTGTTCACAGGCAGGTACGCGCTGAAGAATACGCGCTTGAGCGAGAACTTCTGATAGAGCGCTGAAGAGAGATTGAGGATCTGGTAATCGCTTTCGGGGGTGGCGCCGATGATCATTTGCGTTGATTGACCAGCGGGAACGAAACTCCGCTCCTTATCGACGGGTCGTGCGATCGATCGATCGCGTTTGCTCAAATAGACCGTATTCTTTTCGGCAAGAGCGCGGACGTCGCGGGCTTTTTCGATGCCGTTCTTGATGAAGCGCATGGGATGGAGGATATCGTGCTTGCTCTTATCTGGTGCGAGCAACTGCAGGCTTTTCTGCGAAGGAAGCTCAAGATTGACGCTCATGCGGTCGGCAAGCCTCCCGAGCTGATCGAGCAATTCAGGCGAAGTGCCGGGAATGGCCTTCGCATGGATGTAGCCGCGGAAGCCGTATTCTTCGCGCAAGATGCTCAGTGCTTCGATCATGAGTTCGGTAGTGAAATCAGGGCTTCGGACAACGCCTGAACTTAAGAACAACCCTTCGATGTAGTTACGACGATAGAAGCTGATGGTAAGGTCCGCTAATTCGCGCGGTTTGAACGTGGTGCGCGTGCCTTCGTTGCTGATGCGATTGACGCAGTAGGCGCAGTTATAGATGCACGCATTGCTGAGCAGGACCTTCAGCAGCGTGATGCAGCGGCCATCGGCCGTGAAGCTGTGGCAGATCCCGGCAGCAGACGTGTTGCCGAGCTTCCCCTTTTGTCCAACGCGACCTACACCCGATGAGGTGCAGGCAACATCGTATTTTGCAGCATCTGCAAGAAGCTCGAGTTTATCCGTGATATCCATCGTACACCTGTTCGATTCGCTTTGTTCCATCCTATACGAACAAATGTTTGTAGTCAAGGCAAGTGAACAGGCATTAAGCGATTTGGTAACAAAACCACGAGGGAAGATGCCTGCCTGAAAAGCCTGGTTTGACCTGTGGTAGAGTTGAGGAGCTGATCATGCATGAGAATGAGGAGGTGGTCTTGATGCGCTTCAAAGATATATGGGGGAAGATCGAGATTCCTACCAACCAAGACGATTTTCCTCATCAAGGGTTTTCGCCCAAGGTCATCAAGGCATTCGGCGTAATGAGCATCATCTGCGCGCTGGCCTCGCTGTGTTTGATCGGCGTATTCGCAGCTCATGCAGTGGGCGATATCAACCACCATGAAAGACCCGAGAGCATGCTCCTGGCGATCGGCATCGTCCTGCTCGCCATCACCGCTATCGTTCTCTTCGTTGCCATGGGCGTGCGATTCACCAAGAACAACACGCTCAATGGGGAACGCTTCGCTATCACCACCATTGCGCTCATCTTAGGCGCGTTCCTTGCGATGATGATGCTCTACGGCTTGAGCCTGTTCCATATTGTTTACGTGGTCGAACTGGTCTTCCTGGCGGTCGTTACGGTGTATATGGATCCCGAACTGGCCGAAGAGCGCTATCTCTCAAAAGAAGCGCGCACGATGGATCCGCAAAAGCGTGCTCAGTTTGAGAAGAAGGTCGATAGCCGAAAGCCTTTGAAGGGCTATATCACGCTGAATTTCTTCAACTTGTTCTGGATATTCGTGGTGTGCAGCATCCTGGGGCTAGCGATCGAAACCGTGTTTCATCTTGCCATTTATCATGCCTACCAAGATCGCGCAGGACTGCTTTACGGACCATTCTCGCCGATCTACGGCTTCGGTGGTTTATTCATGACCGTTGCGCTTAACCGGTTCCACGATAAGCCGATCCCGGTGATCTTTTTGATCTCAGCGCTGATCGGTGGTGCGTTCGAGTTCACGGTCAGCTGGATCATGCAAAGTGCATTCGGAATTGTGGCCTGGGATTATTCGGGAACGTTCCTTTCTATCGATGGCCGCACGAACTTCATGTTCATGTGCTTCTGGGGCATACTCGGTGTGATGTGGGTGAAGTTCTTGTTGCCGATCTTGCTTTGGATGATCAACAAGATTCCGTGGAAGCTGCGCTATGCGCTTACCGTTGTGTGCTTCGTATTCATGGTGGTGGATGTGGTGCTCACCGTGCAGACGATCGATTGCTGGTACTTGCGCGAAGCGGGGCACGCGCCGAATACCCCGCTCGAAGAGTTCTTCAACAAGCACTACGACAACGCCTACATGGAGCATCGCTTCCAAACCATGTCGATGGATCCTTCGCAATCCAGTCGTGTCTAAAGAGATGTCGAACGACCAGGTAGTTTGTCACCTATGCCTAAAGCGCGGGGAGGGTTTCTTTGAGGTCGCGCACGCGGGTGAACGCGTCGTTCATGATCGCATCGACATCTTGTCCGATCACATCGAGCAATTCGGCGGAGATGAAGTGCGTCTCAGGGATGCCGAACATGTGCGCGATGCCCTGAAGATATTCGAACCCGTAGTTCGCGAACGAGCAAGGACCGCCTGACGTGGTGATATACACAAGGCGCTTCGCTTTGCAGAGTCCTTCGGGTCTTCCTTCTTCGGTGTAGTGGAGCACGATGCCATTGACGGTCACGTGTTCGATATAGACCTTCAGGACAGCGGGAAACGAAAGGTCCCAATAAGGCGCACCGATAACGATCTCGTCTGCGGCAGCGAACTGTTTCGCGAGATCGAACATAGAATCGCCCCAGTCGGCTTTCTCTATGAGCGCCACTCGTTCCTCAACCATCTTCCAATCGAAGGGCACAAGGTTGCGCTCGAAGAGGCGCACCTCTTCAACGGCGGGATTGCCTTCAAGATAGGCGCGGCAAAGGGAGAGCGTGCGCGATTCTTCACGCGCGCAGGCATTGACGAAAAGGGTGGTCATAAGGGGTTCCTTTCTTGCTGAGTTCCTTGAACTAGAGATATTCAACAGGCACCATTTTAGGGCAAGCTGCAAACGATCATGAATGAGACGCTGCATCGTTAGGCGGTTTGCTGGTGGGATCGCTCGCTTGCGCGTTGCTTTGCGCTTCTTTGCGTGCGGCCTGCTCTTTTTCGGTAGCGAACTCGTTCGCCTGTTCCTCTAGCTTCGCCAGAGCTGAATCGACATCAGACGCGTTTTCGATGAACTGCTTCGCAAGACGCTGTCTGCGGCGTGCACTGTGGAGGTTGAGCCTGATACCCTTGCCGTAGTAGCCGGAATCGTGGCTTGCTCCGTAGGCGAAGATGAGACTCACCGCTAAGAACGGAATGATCTCAACGCCGAACACCTCAAAGCCAAGGAAGAAGGCAGCGATAGGGCAACGCGTCATGCCGGCGAAGAACGTCATGACCCCGATAGCGGTCGCGAATGCGGGATCGACATTGATGAGCTGCCCGAGCGAACACCCGAGCAAACCGCCGATAACGAGGGTAGGCATGATCTCGCCGCCCTTGAAGCCCGAGCCGAGCGCAAGGAATACGAGCCCCGCTTTGATGGCGAAATCCCACGTACCGATCGATCCCGATGCAGCTTGTTTCAGGAGATTCATGCCGCCGCCTTCGAAGCTCTGCAGGCCAAAAGCCACGACCAGGATCGTGATGCCGATGCCGACAACGAATACCGAAAGGTAAGGGTGGTTCAAACGTTTGCGTTCCCATGCGCGCACAGCTGCAAGACTTGCGCCGAAGAAGCGTCCCAAGATGCCACCGAGCGTGCCGATGAGCACGACCTGCAGCATAAGATCGGGGGTAACGCCTGGGACGGCAACGCGGGGAATGATGTCGCCGATGCCGAATGGGTAGGCGATCGAAGCGGCGATGAACGCCGAAACGAGCAGCGCGATGAAGCGCGCAGGGCTGAAGGTCTTGAAATGCGTGAGCTCGAAAACGAGGAACACCGCACCAAGCGGCGCGAAGAACAGCGCACTGAAGGTGGCCGACATACCCATGAGCGCAGCATAGCCGTAGACGTTGCGGTCCTGCTTGTCCTTGAAGACGTTCTTGAGCTTGAAGGCGCGACTTAGCGTCTCGCCGATCGAGGAGCCCATCTGAAACGCGCTCGATTCCTTGCCGACAGCACCACCGCCGAGGGTCGAAAGACAGGTGCCCACGAGAATAGCAGGCGCAAGCGTGGGGGAAACGGGTTTGTTCTCGCGCATCTCCATGACCATATCGTCGGTCGAGTAGAAGTACGAGAGCTTCATCGCTTTATAGAAAGCAAGGGTCACGATGCCGAGCACGGGGAGCAAGAACACGAGCCACGAGTACTCTTGGTTCAGGCGATAGGACGTATTGACGCAGATGCACAGCACGATCGAGGTGAAGGCCGAAACCACGCCCACCAGGCAGATGAAGAACACATGGAGCGCTAGTTGCTTCTTATCTATGTTGGAAAGCCATGACATGTGAAGACCTCGTTGAAGGCAGACTGAACGAGCATGATTCAATCGTGACAGTTCTTCTGCATCGCGTAAACCATGACAACCTCACAACTCGGCATCAATTGCGTTACGGATGATTCTTCACGCCAGCTTGAACCGACATTCCTGACGCGCTCGATTACAATGGAATTTCACGAGGGAAGGACGAAGATGGAAACCGAGCTCATATCGCTTGCTGTCATCGCGCTCCTTGCCTGCATCACGCCCCTGCTGGCGCGTGCGATCCCGCACAAGCTTATTCCTGAAACGGTGTTCTTGCTGTTCGCCGGTGTTATCTGCGGTCCGCATCTGCTCGGATGGATACAGGTGGGCGATGCGATCTCGCTCCTTTCCGATCTAGGGCTCGGGTTTCTGTTCTTGCTTGCCGGCTACGAGATCGATCCGAAGAATCTTTCCAATTATCAGGGAAAACGGGGATTTGTTACCTGGATCTTCACGTTCGCGATAGCGGTCTTGGCAGTGTGGGCATGGCCCGAGTTCTCGCTTGATGGTATCGATGGGCTTGCAGTGGTCATCGCGCTCACCACCACCGCGCTCGGCACGTTGCTTCCCATCCTGAAAGAGCGCAATCTCATGGACACCCCCATTGGTAACGCGGTGCTCTCTTATGGCACTTGGGGGGAATTGTGCCCGGTCATTGCCATGGCACTGCTCCTTTCAACGCGCACGACCATTCAGAGCATGATCATTCTGGTGATGTTCGCGCTCATTGCGGTGGCGGTTGCGTTCCTTTCTTCGCGCCTGAAGAATTGGGATCGCATTTCAACGGCAGTTCAGGAAGGGGCGGAGACCACGCAGCAAACCGTGGTGCGTGCGACCGTGCTGCTCATGGTCACGCTCACCGCGCTCTCGGCGGTGTTCAATCTCGATATCGTGCTCGGCGCGTTCGCGGCAGGCTTCATCTTGCGCTACATCATTCCGCAGGGAAGCAAGAGTCTCGAGACTAAGCTCGATGGGCTTGCGTTCGGCTTCTTCATCCCGCTCTTCTTCATCGTTTCAGGGAGCAATATCGACATCCATGCGGTGGGCGACAGGCCGCTTCTGCTCGTGTTCTTCATCGTGCTGCTCCTGCTCATTCGCGCACTTCCCGTTTTCATTGCGCTTTCTACAGGCAAGCACAAGCACGATCTGAGCCGCAGCGCACGCATCACGGTAGCGCTCTATTGCACCACGGCACTGCCGATCATCGTGGCGGTCACGATGGTGGCGCAGCAATCGGGCGCGATGAGCAACGAGATCGCTTCGGTGCTCGTGTGCGCGGGCGCGGTGACGGTATTCCTCATGCCGGCGCTCGCGTCGATCACCATCCGTATCTCTGACACGCATCTGGTCGATTTGGCTCATGAGGTTTCGAGCAAGCCGGCCGATCTCCCTATGATCATCAAGAGCCGCGCTGAACTGGTGCGTTTGCTGGCGAAGGCGCGTGTTCTCATCGACAAAAACGATCCTGATCTTGCGGCGCGCATCGAGCCGTTAGTCGCGAAGCTCGCACACAACGACGAAGACAGTGACGACCGCGATGTGCGCTATTTCATCCAGGAAGTGCGTGATCGCTATCGAGAGACGAAGAGCCTGAGCAAAGAGCAGCTCAAGAAGATCGTTTCTGAAGCGGAGCAAGCAGAAAAGGAGATGGGTACGAACGAACCCGCTGCTCCCTATGACGAAGAAGGATACCTTGAGGTCATTGCAAAAGGCGAAGATGCCTCGACGAAGAAGGGTAAGGAAGAGGGGAATAATGGAACCGGAAGTAACTAAACCAGCAGATGGCATGACCGATTATGGCCTGATCGAGCTTTCGGGCAGCGAGAACACCCGCGATCAGGGCGGCATGGAAACGGTTACGGGTCAGCGCGTGCGCGCCAAGAAGCTCATTCGCTCCGACAAGCTCGAGAAGCTCACCGATCATGATATCCATGTGCTCGTCGATGAATACGAGCTGCGTACGGTGATCGACCTGCGTACCGACAAGGAGCGTGAACTATCGCCTGATCCTACCTCGCGTATGCCCGAGGTGAAGTTCGTGAATCTTCCGGTGTTCACGGAAGGTGCGGTCGGCATCACGCACGAACACGACATTCGTTCGCTTATGAAAGAATTCAGTCAGATGAAGGAAGATCCTTACAAGATCGTGCGCAATATCTACCCTATGGCGCTCTTGGGAGATGAGGCAGTAAAAGCGTATAAGCAGTTCTTCGATATCTTGCTTGACCAGGAAGAGGGTGCGATCCTGTGGCATTGCTCAGAAGGGAAGGATCGTACCGGTTTGGCGAGTTTGCTCATCTTGCATGCGCTTGGCGTGCCGCCCGAGACGATCATGGAAGACTATCTGGCTACGAATATCTTCGCACGCAAGAAGCTTCGTCGTGTTGCGCATGATTTCGAGCATCTGCATCTGCTAAAGAAAGGCGATGAGGCGCTGCTTGCTTTCTTGACCGCTGAGCCTGGGTATCTCAACGCAGCCTGCGAAGCAGCCGAAGAGAAGTACGGCTCGCTCGATGCTTACCTCGAAGAAGGGCTCGGCATCACACCCGAGAAGCGCGCTCGCCTCGCTGAGAAGTACCTCTTTTAACGTACCAGAGCTCGTCCTGGCTCGATCAGCGGAGAGGGTGAGGCAGCGAGGTGACTCTTTTCCGACAAAATTCGTTTTTAATAAAACCCGAGAAAAGCAGCGACGCATGAGCGAATCAGTTTATCTGATTCGCGAACAGGGAAGCGGGGAACCTCGTGTCTTGCCCTCTTGGCTGATCGAGCGACCCTCGCGCTCGGCGCTGATCGAGCAAAAAAAGAGCCCTCGGAGGAGGGCTCTTGTTGGTGCGTATGATGTGCAGCTACGCTTCAAGGATCTTGCATGCGGCGATGGCGAGTTCCTTCGAATCCATGCTGCCCGGATCCTTCTCGATGCCCTTATCCATCAGATGCGGAATGGTCGCGATCTTGCGGAATTCAGCCTCATGCTCAGGCAGGCAGGCAAGGATGACAGGATCGGGATTGTCGGGAAGCAAAGTATCCTGGACCACTTTGTTGATATAGCGGTAGAACTTCTCGGCCTCGATCTTGGACACTTCGTTGCGCGAGCGATAATCGTGATACGGGTTGAGGTGCTTCATGAGCATGTGGTGGTCGAGCGCGGGTGCATCGCTGAAATCGTGCATGAGTTCGCCGAACTGCTTCGCAACGCCCTCATCTTCAACATCGATGCGGTTAAGGCAGTTGCCAAGCCCCTTGATGAGCCCGAAGCGATCGGCAGAAACAGCCAAGATGTAGTACTTGGACTGCTGGAATTCATCGCCCTTGAGTGGGGAAAGCTCCCAGTTGTCGCCGACGAACACTTGCGGATCGACCTTGTGATAGAGGTTCGCGATATAGACATGATCCTTGTCGGCGAAGAGCGCAACGCTAGCCTCCGCGTTCAGCCAGATCTCTTCATCAGGAGCATTGATAACGTCTTCTAGATGAACGAGGATCTTGTTATTCGGCTGAATGGCGTAGTTCGCATCGATCTCGTGCTTGGCCTCTTTCATGAGGTCTTTCATCTCGATGCGCTCTTTATTGGTGCGCAAACGTTTGTATTCGGTGGGCAGGTAGAGTGAGACGACCGGGCCTTCAGCCGGCGTAGTGAGCTCAGAAATATCGTCCAAGATCATGACGGTATCTTTAGTGTGATGAATGGGGCGCATGATGAAGCCTCCTTGTTGCAGCGGATACGTTCGAACGCCAAGCCCACAGCATGAGCCGAATTGCTGTGTTTCGGCGTGTCTTTAACCTAACATGAGCGAATGCGCAGCTGGGAAGCGCGTGGGTTTTGACAGAAACCTGTTAAGTTCTAGTTTTCCGCCTGCAACTTGACCTTCGGCGTAGGTGCGTGCACGCTCGCTATAATGAGAGGAAGACCGAATGAAAGGCTCATCCGTGCAACCTGAAACGCCACAAGCGCAATATGATGAATTACCTGCTCGCTACGAGAAGCTCAAGACCCTGTGGGGTGAAGATGCGCTGCGCGCGATCGTGAATGCGCACGTGCTCGTGCTCGGTATCGGCGGAGTGGGATCGAATTGTACCGAGGCGCTTGCGCGCGGGGGCGTGGGTAAACTGACGATTCTCGATCGCGATGTGGTGGAGGAGAGCAACATCAACCGTCAGTCCATCGCGTTCTATTCCACGCTTGGCAAGCGCAAGGTGGATGTGATGGAAGCGATGATCAAGGATATCAACCCCGAAGCGCAGGTCAAGAAGGTGTTCGGCTTTTTGCGTCAGGAGGAGATGGAGAGCTTCCTTGATGAGTATGCGCGCGATGTGGATTATGTGGTCGATGCGATCGATACGATCTCGGCGAAGCTCAAATTGGCCGAGCTTGCGCCGAACTACTCGTTCAAGTTGATCAGCAGCATGGGCGGGGCGAACAAGATCCATCCCGAATGCTTCAAGATCGCCGATCTGTATGACACGGTGAACTGCCCGCTCTGTCGCATCATGCGCAAAGAAGGGCGCAAGCGTGGCATCAAGCAGCTGAAGGTCATCTACTCGTGCGAACAGCCGGTCGACACCAACATGGGCAGCGATTGGGAGCGCGCTGAGCGCAAGGACTTGGGCACGGCATCGTTCGTGCCACCGATCTTCGGCCAGATGATCGCCGGCGAAGTCCTCCGCGACCTTGCGGGTAGGTTGTCACCTTTTTTGCCGTCGTTGCCCTAAGGGGCGGAGCCTGTGGGGTGGTTGGACGACTCTGAGTCCGCACATGTAAATTGTAATAAGCTGTTCGAAGGAGCGAAGTGCACGAGATAGCCTGCAAATCTTGCAGGCTATCGAGCAACGAAAGCGGGTCGACCCAACCACCTCTCAGGCGTAAGCCTCTTGTGGCAACGAGCGGGGAACCTCGTGCTTGCTTTCTCCGCTGATTGCGGATAGGTACAGCTGTTTGTTAGCGCAAAAAGGGAAGAGGAGAGACATGCCAGAGAGTAGAGAGTTTTTCGACGCACATGCGCATATGAGCTTCGCACTCGATGTCGCCTCGTTCGCCTCATGGTTCACCGAGCGTTTCGCAGGCGCTTTCTCCACGACGGTGAGTCCTGCCGACTATCGTTTCGCACATCAGACACTTGTCTCATTCCCGAAGATAAAAGTGGGCGTGGGCGCTCATCCTTGGTGGGTCGCGCAGGGCAAGATCTCCGATGAGGACAAGGCGCTCCTTCCTGGCCTCGTTGCCAACGCGCGTTACATCGGTGAGGTCGGGCTTGACTTCGGCAAGAATGGGCTTGCCAAGAGCGTTTTTGCGACTGACGAACAGACCAAGCAGGTGCAGATCGAAGTGCTGCGCACGATCTTCGCTGCCGCGAAGAAGAGCCCTGCGCCTTCAGTCGTTGAAGGCATCGAAGGCGCCAAAGAAGCTGGCGAAGCCAAGGGGGGACGCGTCTTCTCGTTCCATGCCGTACGAGGCGCCGATGTGATCATGGATATGCTCGAGAAATACGAGCTGCTGGAAGATAACACGATCGTCTTCCATTGGTTTTCGGGCTCGAGCGCTCAGCTGAAACGAGCGCGTGATCTGGGTTGCTTCTTCTCGGTCAACGCGTTCATGCTCCAGACGAAGCGCGGCCGAGAATATGCGAAAGCCATTCCGCTAGATCGTTTGCTCATCGAGACCGATTTGCCCGAAGAGACCTCCATCGACGCATGCGCAGAGGGCTCGCAAACGTGCAAGCAGGCTACCGAAGCGGCTGAAGCGCACTATGCATCGATGCTCGAAGAAGCCTATCGGGAAATCGTCACGTTGCGTGGGGAAGATGCGCTCGATGCTATCACGCGCAATGTGCGTAAGATCTTCCTCTAAGAAAGGGCTGCTCTGAGCTCGTCGATCGTTTCTGCAACGTTATCGCAGGCCATGAGCGTACTCATCAAGCATGCGCCATCCGCACCAGCATCGCGCACCGAAGCGATATTGTGCGTGTCGATGCCGCCGATCGCATAGACGGGAATGGCCGCGTTCGAAGTGATGCGCCTGAGGAAATCAAGGCCGCGCGGCTCTACACCAGGCTTGCATTGGGTGGTGAAGATGTGGCCAGCGATGCAGAAATCAGCTCCCTGTCGTTCGACGTGCTCGGCCTCATTGACCCCATGCACCGATACGCCCACCTCCTGAAACTCGCGCGCGAAATCAGGGTGGCGCTCGAATTCATCGTAGCTCATCTGGATCGAGGGAAAGCCCTTTGCTGCTGCGAGGTCGACGAAGGTATTCACCGTGATGCGACGGCGCTGATCGGGAAGGAGTAGCGCTTCGATGCGATCGAGCAGTGCGCCGAACTCGCGTTCAGTAAGGTCCTTCTCACGCACGATCACGCGATCGACCCCCGCATCGCACAGGGCAGCGACCCTCACCTCAAGTGGCTGGGCGCAAAGTGCGCGGTTGGTTATAGCGACGATCTGAAATGACATGGTGTTCCTATACATAAATGTAATCGTTCATGACGGGCTGTAAACCGCGCGCAGTGAGCGCAGCAACGACCTCCTCCACGCTGCGACCATCGGCGATCTCGAATTGGTCGTCGCCCTGCTCTTCGCCTTCGTGTCCGCCGATACCCGTCGAGACTCCCGCCGATATCTTCGTCGCCGCGATGTCGACCACATTGTTGCGGAAGCGTTCGCATTCACGCGTCGAGATGGTCATGCCAGCGAACGGCATGAAGATGCGATAGGCGCACATGACCTGTAAAAGCTGGCGTTCATGCACATCGTGGGGGTTGATCTCGCTGTTGTTCGTGATCGGGCGCAAGCGCGGGCACGAGAAGGAAATCTCTGCATGCGGGTATTTTTTCTGCAACAGATAGGCGTGCATGCCGGTGGCGAAGGCATCCTTGCGAAAATCGCCCAGCCCGAGCAGCGCTGCGAACGCAACGCCGCGCATGCCGCCCATGAGCGCACGCTCTTGTGCTTCTAAGCGATAGGGGAACACGCGCTTGTGACCAGCAAGGTGCAACTCTTCGTAGCGGCTGGGGTCATAGGTCTCCTGGAATACCGTTACGTAATCCGCGCCGCATTCTTGCAGGTAGGCATATTCATCGGAGTTCATGGGGTAGACCTCAAGGCCCACATTCTTGAAATAGCGCGAGGCGATCTTGCAGGCTTCGCCGATGTATTCCACGGTACTTTTAGTGCGACTTTCGCCGGTGAGAATGAGCACTTCCTCAAGCCCTGTTTGGGCGATCGCTGCCATCTCTGCTTCGATCTGCTCAGTGTCGAGCTGCGCGCGACGGATTTTGTTGTGGCAGTTGAAGCCACAATAGATGCAGTAGTTCTCGCAGTAGTTCGCCAGATAGATGGGGGTGAACAGATAGACGTTATCGCCGAAGAAACGGCGCTTTTCGCTGCGTGCTCGTTGCGCCATTTCTTCGAGGAATGGCTCGGCTGCAGGGGAGAGGAGCGCGCCGAAATCGCGCGGCGTGAGCGTATCAGTATCAAGTGCGGCGCGCACATCGTCTTCGGTGAAGCTTGCGGGGTCGTACGCGGCGAACGCCTCTTCAACCTGAAGGCGAATGGAGGGGTCGATCTGCTCCATGTCGGGCAGATAGGTGAGGTGGTCGATCTTGTTCTCGACCTCGAACACCGTTATCCCTTCCATCGGCTGATGTTCTGCGATCTTCTTGCTCATTCACAACCTCCAGTTGTTTCTTCTTTGCATATGCTGATCGAGCGGCACACGCAATCTTAGTCCGACAAGAAGCCGGTAAGGGGCGAGGATGCCACCGCACCTTTGTCGATCACACGTCCGAGCCCAGCAAGATACGCTTCACGACCGGCTTCGATGGCGAGTTTGAACGCGTGCGCCATAGAGGCTACATCGCCGGCGGTTGCGATAGCAGTATTCGCCATAACAGCAGCCGCTCCCATCTCCATGGCTTCTGCAGCTTGCGAAGGCCGCCCGATGCCCGCATCCACGATGATGGGCAGGTCGATCTCGTCGATGAGAATCTGGATGAAGTCCTTTGTGGCAAGCCCCTTGTTCGATCCGATAGGCGCGCCGAGTGGCATGACCGCTGCAGCACCAGCGCTCACCAGATCACGCGCAACATTCAGATCGGGATACATGTAGGGAAGCACAACAAATCCTTCGTTCGCGAGCGTTTCGGTGGCTTTGATAGTCTCAAAGTTGTCGGGCAGAAGATACTTCGAATCGCGCATGATCTCGATCTTCACGAAGTCGCCGCAGCCAAGTTCTCGCGCCAAGCGTGCTATGCGCACGGCTTCTTCTGCGGTGCGCGCGCCTGAGGTGTTCGGCAAGAGCGTAACGCCTTCAGGAATATGCGCGAGGATGGAGTCGGTCTCCGAGTTAGCGCGCCGCAGCGCAAGCGTGATGATCTGCGCACCTGCGTGTTCGACCGCCGCTTCCACCAGGTCGAGCGAATACTTGCCCGATCCCAAGATGAAGCGGGAGTTGAAGGATTTCCCTCCGAGAACCAGGGGGTCTTCAATGCTCATAGTCTTCCTTTCGTATAAGCGCGAGAAAGCGCGGTTCGTTTATCGTTGAGGCGTTGAGGTGAACTGAACTTAAGGTTCGGTCTCGCCAAGTATCAGCCGCAGGACCATGTTCGCCTGATGGCCTGCGCAAACGCCAACGCGCGGGCTCGCAAGGCTTCCTTCTGTTGCGACGTCGGTGCAGCCATCGCCGCAAAGATAGAGACGCTCGAGCGCTTTGCGCGTGCGAATCGTGTTCGCAGACCCCATCCCCGCCATGCCTGAGCCGCTCACGATCGTAGTGTCGGGGCAGGTGGCAAGTAGGGTCTCGACGAGCAGAGCCTTTTGGTCGGGCTCGTCGAACGCTTCGCACACGATCAGGCAACCCGCGAAGAGTGTGGGCGCGTTTTTGGTGGTGACCTTTACGGAGTGCAGCTCCAGCTCAACGAAGGGATTGATTGCACGCAGCGTCTCTGCAAGCGCCTCGGTCTTCTTCATGCCCACCTGCGCGCAGGTGTACTGCTGGCGGTGCAGGTTCGACACATCCACCACGTCGAAGTCGACGAGCACGAGCGTACCCACGCCAAGACGCGCCAGATGGCACGCGGCAGCAGAGCCCAACCCGCCAAGCCCAGCGATGCCTACTCGTGCGTGCGCGAGCTTCTGCTGGTTTTCGGCTCCATGGCGTTTCGCAAGGGCGGCGAAGTAAGCCTCCCGTGAAAGAGCCGGCGAAGCGTGTGCAGCAGGCGCGCTCATTAGCCACCTCCCACGAAGTGAACGATCTCGACTTTGTCGCCATCGTGAAGCAAGGTGTCATCGAAGGTGCCGCGCGAAACGATCTCGCCGTTCAATTCGACTGCGACGCGGCTGCGGTCCAGGCCGCGTTCTTCGACGAGCTTCGCAACGCTCGAACCGCTGTCTATCTCGAACTCTTCGCCATTGACGATGATCATGCCTGCCTCCTTTGCGTCCAATAAAAAAGCACCACGAAGAAACCCCACCGAAGGTGGTGAGCCCCTTCATGATGCTTGCGCGTCAATCTGATTTCAACATACCATGATTCATCACCAAGGACAAGCACGGCAGGTCTATTGACGGCGGTTGTTCGTCATCTTTTGGACAGCCGAAGCACGTCTTTTATCTGCATCAGCGGAGAGGGCAAGGCAGCGAGGTGACTCTTCGCCGACTAAATTCATTAGTAATAAAACCCGAGCGAAGCAGCGACGCATGAGCGAATCAGCATAAGCTGATTTGCGAACAGGGAAGCGGGGAACCTCGTGTTTCGCGCTCTTCACTGATTGATCTTATGGGCGCGGTATAATCGGATGCCTGATGACGAACGAACGAGGCATACCTGAAGCGCGCGCACACGACGCGATGCGACTGATCGAAAAGCTCGAGGCAGAGCAGGCGCTCCAGCGCGAAGAATGGGTCGCGCTCTTCGCCGCGCAACACGATCCAGCTCTGCAAGCTCATCTGTTCGAACGCGCACGTGCGGTGCGCGACGAGCACTATGGCCGCCAGGTATTTCTGCGTGGCCTCATCGAATACTCTAACTATTGCAAGAACGATTGTTACTACTGTGGGATCCGAGCTTCCAATGCAGATCTGCGGCGCTACCGCCTCGACCCTAAAGAGATCCTTGCCTGTTGCGAACAGGGCTACGACTTGGGTTATCGCACCTTCGTCTTGCAGGGCGGGGAAGACCCGAAAGTTCCGCTCGTAGAGATCGTCGGCGCACTGCGCACGCGCTTTCCCGATTGCGCGATCACGGTCTCGGCGGGCGAACTGCCGCGCGAGACCTACCAGCAGCTCTTTGATGCCGGGGCGGACCGGTATCTCTTGCGTCACGAAACAGCTGACCCTCACCACTATGGCAAGCTCCATCCCGCATCCATGAGCCTCGAGGAGCGCAAGGCCTGCCTGTTCGCCCTGCGCGACATCGGCTTTCAGGTGGGGAGTGGATTTCTAGTAGGCGCACCAGGGCAAACGAGCGAAACGATGGCGGCGAACTTCGCGTTCTTGCACGAGCTCGATCCGCACATGATCGGCATCGGCCCCTTCATTCCGCATTGCGCCACGTCGTTCGCCAGCAAACCAGCAGGCACGATGGAAGAGACCCTCTTCTTGCTCGCGTGCTTGCGGCTGGCTCATCCGCGCGCGCTTCTTCCGGCAACGACCGCGCTCGCCACGATCGATCCGCAGGGGCGCATGGCTGGCCTTGAAGCGGGGGCGAACGTGATCATGCCGAATCTTACGCCTGCATCCTATCGCGGCGATTACGCGCTCTACAACAACAAGCTCGCCACCGGGCTTGAGGCAGCCGAACAGCACGGCAAGCTCGAGGCCGCTCTTGCTGCGCAGGGATATTTGGTCGAATCATCGCGCGGCGATTCGCTCGTCGGTTGATCGCTGTTAGATCGCAGCGCAATCGTCGTTCAGCGCATCAAGACCAACCATTCAGACCGCTTTTCCTCATCTCGAACAGACTCGAGCAAACGCACGCTCCAAAAACACGTTAGACTTTATGCACTTATGCATGAGAGGGGCCGCACCAGATTGCGGCGCTACCGATAAGGCTCAAGTCACGAGTTCGAGGAGGCTTAATGGCTCGACTTATCATCGAAGAAGCATCCGCTGCCGAAGCGGGCTTCAAGCAACTATCGCAAGAGGCGGCGCGACGCATCGTCGCGATGCCAGCGGACCAATGTCCGGTCGAATTCACGCAATCGCTCACCCGTCTGTTCCTTTCGGAATCGTGCGGCAAATGCACGCCGTGTCGCATCGGCCTTGCGCAACTGGTCCAACTTCAGCAGGATGTGCTCGATGGCGTGGGCACCACCGAAACGATCGAGCTCATTGCCACCACGGCGCAGGGAATCCTGGACAGCGCCGATTGCGCGATCGGCCACGAAGCAGCTCGCATGGTACTCAAAAGCCTGCGTTCCTTCGAAGAGGATTATCGCTCGCATGCCGAGCGCGACCTCTGCTCCGCCGAGCGCAACGCCTATGTTCCCTGCCAGGGCACGTGTCCTGCACATATCGACATTCCGGGTTACATCGCGCTGGTGAACGCGGGCCAGTACGAAGATGCCCTGCGCGTGATTCGCAACGACAATCCGCTGCCTACGGTCTGTGGGTATGTGTGCGAACACCCCTGCGAATTCACCTGCCGCCGGAGCCTCGTGGACGATGCGGTGAACATCTGCGGCATCAAGCGCTACGCGGCCGACCACGCAAGCCCCTACGCTCCGCAGCAAAACCTCGCACCCACGGGCAAGAAGATCGCCGTGATCGGCGGCGGCCCAGCGGGTCTTTCGGCAGCGTATTACCTGCAGCTGATGGGTCACGACGTTTCCGTTTACGATCAGCGCTCGAAGCTTGGCGGCATGGTGCGCTACGGCATTCCCGATTATCGTCTGCCGCAGGAAAAGCTCGATCAAGACATCGATTTCATCCTTTCAACAGGCGTGAAGGCATTCACCAATACCACGATCGGCACTGACCTCACCTACGAAGACCTCGCGAACGATTTCGATGCGATCTATCTTTCGGTGGGTGCGCACGACGAGAACAAGCTCGGCTGCCCGGGCGAGGATGCCGAAAACGTGCTCTCGGCGGTACGGTTCTTGCGTGCTGCTGGCGATGGCCTCACCCCCGATCTTACGGGCAAGCGCGTGGTCGTCGTTGGTGGCGGCAACGTTGCGATGGACTGCACGCGTACGGCGCGTCGTCTGGGCGCGGCAAGCGTTGAATGCGTCTATCGCCGACGCATCGCGGACATGACCGCGCTTCCTGAAGAGATCGAGGAAGCGATGGCTGAAGGCTGCCAGATCTCCGAGCTCATGGCACCGATCCGCATCGAAGCGGATGCGACTGGCGCGGTGCGCGCGCTCGTGGTGCAACCGCAATACATCGGCGCAGTGGGGGCAGATGGTCGTCCGAAGCCTCAGGCAGCGAACGTTCCCGAAGTGGAGATTCCTTGTGATGTGGTCATCGTGGCCATCGGTCAGAAGATCAACACCGATGCCTTCGCGCATGTGATCGCCACCGAACGCGGACGCATTCTGGCGAACGATCAGGGCGCCCTTGCCGATCATAACGGCCTGTTCGCAGGTGGCGACGCGGTCACGGGCCCGGCAACGGTCATTCGTGCGATCGCAGCAGGCAAGGTGGCTGCTGCCAACATCGATGAAGCGCTCGGCTTTCACCATGACGTGCACGACGAAGTTGCGATCCCTGCTCCGCTCACCACGCGACCGGCAACTGGGCGCGTCGAACAGACGAACCGCCGGTTCGCCGAGGCGATCAAAGACTTCGACATCGCGAAGAACGGCATGACGCAAGACGAGGTCAAGCAGGAAACGAGCCGTTGCCTGCGCTGCGACCATCACGGCTTTGGCAAAGTTTGCGGAAAGGAAGCACTGGTATGGTAACGCTCACGATAGACGACACTTCCGTAACCGTTGAAGACGGTGCCACCATCCTCGATGCTGCCAAGGCGGCGAACATCAGCATTCCAACGCTGTGCTATTTCAAGGGGCTGTGCGATATCGGCGCTTGCCGCGTGTGCTGCGTGGAGGTCGAAGGCGATGAGCGCCTGAGCGCCGCGTGCAACACGCCAGCTACAGAAGGCATGGTGGTTCGTACGCGCTCCGACCGCGCGGAAGCAGCGCGTAAGACGAATCTCGAGCTCATTCGCTCGCGCCACGATCTTGATTGCCGCAATTGCGTGCGTTATGGCACGTGCCGTTTGCAGTATCTGCTGAAATCCTATGGCTTGGCTGGTCCTGATGCCGCGCCTGCCATCTATCCTCAAGAACTTCCGCGCGGCAAGCGTGCCGAGTGGGATCCGCACGCGATTATCCAGCGCAATGCGAGCCGCTGCATCCAATGTGGCCGCTGTGTGGCTGCCTGCAAGAAGCTGCAGGGCATCGGCGTGTGGGAATTCATCGGCACGGGCTCGCGCTCGAGCATCGGGGTGGCCGATAACCGCACGATGCGCGAAGCTGCCTGCGTGGCGTGCGGTCAGTGCATCACCCACTGCCCGGTCGGGGCGCTTTCCGAGCGCGACGATATCGCTCGCCTGCGTGCGGCGATCGCCGACCCCGAGGTAACCACGGTGGTGCAGATCGCGCCTGCAACGCGCACGGCGTGGGCCTCTTCGTTCGGCAAGCAAGACGGTGAACTGGGCGTGGAGCGCATGTGCGCTGCGCTCAAGGAGATGGGTGTGGACTACGTGTTCGACACGGTGTTCGCCGCCGACCTCACCATCATGGAAGAGGGTACCGAACTCTTGAACATCGTGAAAGCGGGCGAGACCGATCGCTTGCCGCTGTTCACCTCATGTTGCCCTGGTTGGGTGAATTTCGCGCGTACGCGCTACCCTGAATCCATCGCCCAGCATCTTTCGTCGGCGAAGAGCCCGATGCAGATGTTCGGCGCCGTGGTAAAGACCTGGTTCGCGGAGAAGAACGGCCTTGCGCCAGAGAAGATCTTCTCGGTTGCGCTCATGCCGTGCACCGCGAAGAAGGTCGAGGTCGCACTGCCGGGCATGTCCTCGAACCCTGGCGTGCCCGATATGGACGCATCGCTCACTACCCGCGAATTCGCACGCATGATCGCCCAGAGCGAGATCGACGTTGAAGCGCTCGAAGATGTGCCGCTCGATGATCCGCTCGACAAGGGCACGGGTGCAGGTGTGATCTTCGGCACGACCGGCGGCGTGATGACCGCGGCGCTCCGCACTGCAGCCACGATCATGACCGGCTCGAATCCTGAACCCACCGGCTTCGAGTTCTCTCCAGCTGCCGAAGGCCCCTGGAAGGAAGCGGTGTTCGACTTGGCAGGGACGCCGATTCGCTGTGCGGTCGTGCATGGGCTGGCGAACACTGACCAGCTTATCGCGGCGCTCGATGCGGGCACGGTGGATTACGACTTCATCGAAGTGATGGCTTGTCCTTCAGGATGCGCTGGCGGTGGTGGTCAGCCGATCGATGGCAGCGACCGCGAACTAGGCTTTGCGCGCGGTGCGGTGCTGCACACGCTCGACACTGATGCGCCTGTGCGCTTCTCGCATGAGAATCCCGTTATCGAGACGATCTATGCGGAATACTTCGGCGAACCGGGCTCCGAGCGCGCCGAAGAGCTCTTGCACGTGCACGCACACTAGAACCGCAGGTCGCGCTTACCTTCTTTGATGGCCGTAAGATTCTTCTCGAGCACGGCATAGACTGGCGCGCGCTTGAAGTCTTCGTTTGCCATCTCGGCATCGATGAGCGCTTCGCCAAGCGCCCGCGCTTCAGGCGAGGCGTAGTCGAGCAGGTATTCTTCGAGCGTCATAAGAGCATTCGGATGGCAGAAGCCTGCGATCTGTTCGTTCTTGCAGAGCTCCATGAAGCGATCGCCCTGGCGCCCCGCGCGATAGCACGCCGTGCAGAAGCTGGGAATATAGCCGAGTTCCATGAGCCAGCTGACCACTTCGTCCAAGCTGCGGTTGTCGTAGACGTTGAACTGCGCAGTGCTCTCGTCTTCGTCCTCTTCGCTCACATACCCACCCACGCTCGTGCGTGATCCGCCAGAGATCTGCGATACGCCCAGCTCAAGAAGCTGTTCGCGCATGGCTTGTGGCTCGCGCGTCGAGATAATGAGGCCGGTGTAAGGAACGGCGATGCGGATGCACGCGACGATCTTCGCGAACACATCGTCGGGCACGCCGTTGTCGAAGGTATCAGGGTCGATATCGTCTGCCGGGCGCACGCGCGGCACGCTGATCGTGTGTGGACCTACGCCGAACACCGCTTCGAGATGTTCGGCATGCATGAGCAGCCCAGCGAACTCGTAGGCATAGCCCTCCAAGCCGAAGAGAACGCCCAGGCCCACATCGTCGATGCCCGCTTCCATCGCGCGGTCGTGCGCTTCGGTGTGGTAGGCGTAGTTGCTCTTCGGTCCCGTGGGGTGGAGTTCCTCGTAGCGCTCTTTGTGGTAGGTCTCCTGAAACAGAATATAGGTGCCGATCTCGGCTTCCTTGAGCTTGCGGTAGTTCTCGACCGTGGTAGCTGCGATGTTCACGTTCGCGCGACGGATTGCGCCGTTCTTGTGCTTGATCGAGTAGATGGTCTGAAGGCTCTCGAGCACGTACTCGATCGGATTGTTGATCGGGTCTTCGCCCAGCTCGATCGCAAGGCGCTTGTGACCCTGGTCCTGCAGCGCGATCACTTCGGCGGCGATCTCTTCTTGGGTGAGCTTCTTGCGCGGGATCGTCTTGTTCTGCAGATGGTACGGGCAGTACACGCAGCCGTTCATGCAGTAATTCGACAGATAGAGCGGCGCGAAGAGCACGATGCGATTGCCGTAATGGTCGTCCTTGATCGCGCGCGCCAGCGCGAAGATGCGCTCGATGCGCGCTTTGTCTTCGCAGGCTAGAAGCACGCTCGCTTCGCGGTGGGTGAGCCCGTTCCCTTCGGCGGCTTTCTCGAGGATGCGATCGACGAGCGCAAGGTCGGCAGCATCGGCGCGGGCAGCTTCGAGGGTTGCGAGGATCTCTTCGTGGTTGATGAATTCCTCCGCGTGAGGGGAGGCAGGGTCATAGGGCAAAGTAGCAGTGGTCATGGGCTCTTTCGTTCCGATCGTGCGTAACGGGTTTTTCATAATCGAGGAATATAATACGAATGCGTAAAGGATACCAGCAAACACGCGCGCCGTGCGGTGTTTCTGTGAACTCTAAGGAAAGAATCCATGGTCTCTGAACACAACGTTTCGACCCCTTCGCTCGATCTTGACCAGCGTGACGCGCTTTCGGCCACGCCGAAGGGGATGCGCATCACGATCGGGCTGTTCGGCAGGCGCAATGCGGGCAAGAGCAGCGTGGTGAATGCGCTCGCGCGCCAGCCCGTGAGCATCGTGAGTGAAGTGCCCGGCACCACGACCGACCCTGTCGAGCGAGCGATGGAACTTCTGCCGCTTGGCCCTGTGCTCTTCGTCGACACGGCGGGGATCGACGACGATGCCGAAGTGGTGGGGCAGTTGCGTGCTGAGACCACGCGCAAGGCGATGAAGGGCTGCGACCTGGCGCTGCTCGTGTATGAGCAGGGCACGTGGGGAGAGGCGGAGCGCGATCTGCTGGCGGATCTTGAGCGTGAAGCGATCCCTGCGGTGGTCGTGGCGAACAAGACCGACCTTGCAGGCGAGGGGGCTGCGAGCGATAAGGCAGGGAGCGATGGGGTTGGGAGCGACTTCGATCAAGCGGTGCGCGTTTCGGCAACTGAGCGTACAGGCATGGGCGAGCTGCTCCAAGCGATCATCGATGCCGCCCCTGAAAGCTTGCTTGAGGATCCGCCGCTTGCGCGCGACCTGGTCAATCCAGGAGATACGGTCGTGCTCGTCGTTCCGATCGACAAGGAAGCGCCCAAGGGTAGGCTGATCTTACCGCAGGTGCAAACAGCCCGCGATCTGCTCGATGGGGGAGCGCTGCCTTATTTGGTGCGCGATACCGAGCTGGCTGCCGCGCTCGCTTCGCTGAAAGAGCCGCCCGCGCTGGTCATCACCGATTCGCAGGTGTTCCATCAGGTGGCTGAGATCGTTCCCGAGGAGATTCCGCTCACGGGCTTTTCCGTGATCATGGCGCGCGCAAAGGGAGACATCCATGTGCAAGCCGCGGCGCTTCAGGTGCTTGCGCAGCTGGGCGAAGACGCGCGCATTCTTATCGCTGAAGCGTGTACGCACCATCCGATCTCGGAAGATATCGGCACGGTGAAGATCCCGCGCTTGTTGCGCAAGAACCTGGGTGAAGGCATCACGATCGACCATGTTCAGGGCAAGGACTTTCCGAGTGATCTTTCGAGCTACGATCTGGTGATCCATTGCGGAGCATGCATGTTCAGCAGACGCGCGATGCTCTCGCGTATCCAAGCGTGCGAACGTGCAGGCGTGCCCATCGCGAACTACGGCATGGTGTTGGCGCACTTCGCTGGCATCGCCGAGCGCGCCCTCGCCCCCTTCAACCTCGAATTAATCGAACAGCAAAGAGGGTAAGGTGCGAGATTCCTCGTCTGCCACACGCAAGCAGCACGCCCAAGGGGCACTTGTAATTACCCGCTTTCGCTGTTCGCTTGCCTTAAAGGCAAGCTCATGCGCTTCGCTCCTTCGGACAACCTATCACAAATTAAGAATGCGGACTCAGAGTAATTTAAGTACCCCATGGGCTCAGCTGCTCGCTTGGCCGGAAACATCTAGCTCGATCAGCGGAGAGGGCAAGGCAGCGAGGTGACTCTTTTCCGACTAAATTCGTATTTAATAAAACCCGAGAAAAGCAGCGACGCATGAGCGAATCAGTTTATCTGATTCGCGAACAGGGAAGCGGGGAACCTCGTGGCTTACCCTCTCCACTGATCGAGCTGACGAGGGACCAAAAAGATGTCGAACGACCGGGTAGTTTGTCACCAAACGATGCCTGCGAAGTAGCGGTGATTTATAATCGAGTATGAGAAATGAACGCGCGACGAAGGCGCACACCTGCGCAGTACGAAGGATGGAAGATGGATCTTACTCCTGGAGCGAAAGCCTACGGCTTCACGGTTGAAACACACGAGAATCTGCCCGAGATCGACGGCACCGCAACCCTCATGCGCCACGAAAGCGGCGCGCGCCTGCTCTATCTGGCAAACGACGACAACGACAAAGCCTTCTCCATTGGCTTTAAGACCCCACCGGTGAACGACACGGGCGTCTTCCACATCTTGGAGCATTCGGTGTTGTGTGGTTCGGACAAGTTTCCAGTGAAGGAACCGTTCGTGAATCTGCTCAAGAGCTCGATGCAAACATTCTTGAACGCCATGACCTTCGCAGACAAGACGGTCTATCCCGTTTCGAGCACGAACGAGAAAGACCTGATGAACCTTATAGACGTCTATCTCGATGCGGTGCTGCATCCTGCCATCTACAAGCGCAAAGAGATCTTCGAACAGGAGGGTTGGCACTACGAGCTCGAGAACACAGACGCGCCGCTCACGTATAACGGTGTGGTGTTCAACGAGATGAAGGGCGTTATGTCCGACCCTGACAACGTGCTTTTCGACGCGCTCCAAGCGGCGCTCTTTCCCGATACCGCCTATCGTTTCGAGTCGGGTGGCCTGCCGAGCGCGATCCCGAACCTCACCTACGAGGATTTCCTCGACAATCACGCGCGCCACTATCAGCTGAACAACAGCTACATCACGCTCTATGGCAACCTCGACATCGACAAGATGCTCGGTTTCTTGGACACGAACTACCTCTCTGCGAACAAAGCGCCAAAACCTGCCGGCGCGCCGAACCCGCTTGTGATCCAAGACCCTGTTGAAGCGCTCGATGTGGTGGTCGAGATGAACACTTCGCCCGAAAACGCCTGCGCAGCTCTCGGCTATGTGGTCGGTACGGCAGCGGACAATGAGCGCATCATCGCCGTCGATATCCTCATGGATGCCCTCATGGGCTCGAACGAAGCACCGCTGAAGAAGGCGCTGCTCGAGGCAGGGTTCGCAGGTGATGTGTTCGACTACATGAACAAATCGATCCTGCAGCCCTTCGTTCTGATCGAAGCGAAAGGCATCGAGGCTCAAAAAGCGCACGTATTCAAGGAATGCCTCGAGCGTGAAGTGCGCAAGCTCGTGGAGGGCGGCATCGATAAGCAGCTGATCGAAGGAGCGATCGCGCATGCGGAATTCGTGATGCGCGAAGGCGATTTTGGCACATCAACAGGCGTGATCCTGGCGGTGAATGCGCTTTCTGCCTGGCTCTATGATGATGCCCAGGCCATAGACCCGCTGCGCTACGAAACCACGTTCGCCATGCTGCGCGAGAAGCTCGAGACCGACTACTTCGAGAAGCTGCTCGCAGAGGTGATGCTCGAGAACGACCATCGCGCCTTCGTTGAAGTGGTGCCCACCGCCAAAGAGTCGAGCGAGGAGGCAGAGCGCCTTGCTGCCATCAAGCAGACGCTCGGCACCGCACAGCTCGAGGCTATCATGGCCGAGGCCGAAGAACTACACCGCATTCAGATGGAGCCCGACAGCCCCGAAGCACTCGCCACGCTTCCGCTGCTCGAACTCTCCGACATCGCACAAACGCCTGCGGAGCCAGAGTGGCATTTCGAGGCAGGCACGCCGTTGCCTAGCATCATCCATGAAGTGCCCACGCATGGCATCGACTATCTGTCCTACTATTTCTCGCTCGATCACGTGACGTACGATGAACTGCCCTACGTCACGCTGCTCGCGAACTCGCTCGGCAAGCTCGATACCGAACACTACACCGCCTCCGAGATCGATACGCTCTCGCAACTCTATCTGGGACGCTTGCGTTTTTCCGCCACCACCTACGAGAACGAGACACTCGCTCAAGGCATCGCGCCGAAATTCATCGTTTCTGCAAGCGTGCTGTCGAAGAATCTCGACCATGCCATCATGTTGCCGAAAGAGATCTGGGCGCACACGCGCTTCAACGATCCCGAGCGCATCAAGACCATCTTGTTGCAGCAGCGCATTTCCATGGAGCAGAATTTCCAGGCCATGGGTCACACGAGCGCGCTGGCGCGTGTTGCCGCCGGTCTCACGCCCGCAGGCAAGCTGCTCGATCAGCTCGCTGGCATCGATTTCTATCAGTTCCTGTGCGATCTGCTCGCGCACTTCGACGAACGTGCGGAGGGCCTCATCGAGAAGCTCGAAGCGGTGGCGAAGCGCGTGTTCACCGACGATGTGGTCCTGAGCTTCACCGGTACGCAAGAAGACCTGGTGCGCGTGTGGGAAGCGGGCGGGACCTTCGATCTTGAAGAGGGATTTGCTGGCTGCGAACGGACGCTCGTTGTCCCTGAGCCAGTGCCGCAAAACGAAGCCTTCATCGTGCCGAGCGACGTTTGCTATGTGGGCGCAGGCACGAATCGCACGGCGATCGAGGCGGTTCCCTTCGATGGAACGACCAATATCGTCACGCGCGTGCTTTCGTACGACTACCTCTGGAATGAGGTGCGCGTGAAGGGCGGTGCGTATGGCGCAGGCTTTAAGGCAACGCGTACGGGCACGGTCATGTTCTATTCGTTCCGCGATCCGAATCTCGATCATACGGTGGAGGTCTATAACGGCTCTGGTGCATGGCTTGCCGATTTCGATCCCAGCGAAGCGGAACTGCGCGGTTATATCATCAGTGCGGTTGCAGGCTACGATGCTCCGCTCAAGCCGCGTGCTCTCGCGCAGCGCCAGGATAACCACTATTTCGCCAGCTTACCAGCGGATTATCGTGCGCGCTTGCGTGCCGAGATGCTCTCGACCACTATCGAAGATCTTCGTGCGCGCGGCACGGCGCTCGAAGGTTTGAAGGAGCATGAGGTCGTTTGCATCTTCGGTGGCAAGGAACAGATCGAGGCATCTGATCTTGATTTGAAGATCACAACGCTATACTAGAGAAACCTCTTCACAGCCGCGCGCTATCGAACGCAGCTCGTTCGGGAAAGAGCGGCGGCGTTCTCGCGATGCCGGGTGAAGAAACAGCTTGTTGACGAAAGCCTGTAAGCCGCATTTCTGCTATAAGCTTGTGGGCAGATGATAAGGAGATTGAAATGAACACTCTTGCGCAAAATCAAAAGGTCGTCAAAGGCCTGAGCATTGCCGCGATCGTGATTTCGGCGCTGGCGATCGTTTTTAGCCTAGTGATGGTCTTCACGGCTTCGGCCACGCTCGCTTATGTGAGCGAGACTATTGAAGAGTACTCGAGCTTGAGTAGCTATTATTCTAGTTACTACTATGGCTATGTTGATCCCGACGAACTTGCTGCGATGTCGTTTGCTGCGACCGCCATGGTCGCGCTCGCGGTCTTCGCGGTCATTTCTGGTGGCTTCCAGCTCTTCGTGTCGATCTTTATCTTCCTGAAGCATAAGGACACGACGAAGCTCAAGACGCTCTTCGTGCTTGCGATCATCGCAGCTGTTGCAAGCTTGGTCGTGGGCGGCATCGTGAATATCGTGCTCTTCGTGCTCATGGCGGTGTTCATCTATAAGATGCGCAAGGCCATCGCGCCTGCTCCTGCGGCGATGAACGTAGCTGCTGCGCCTGCTCAAACTCCAGTGGCAGCGGCGGCTCCTGCAGCTGCAGCAGCCGCGCCAGTAGCGGCGACCCCTGCACCCGCAGCTCCCGCGCCGGCTCCAGCACCAGCTCCTACGCCAGTAGCGGCGACCCCTGCTCCTGCAACCGCTACGCCCATTCCGCCAGCACCTCCCGCTCCTGGTGCAGCACCCACTCCTGCTCCTGCACCTGCACCCGCCGAAGCGGTTGCGCCGAGTGTTCCTGTTGAAACGATGCAGGCGGTCGAGGCAGAGCTCGACGCTGAGCTGACCGAAGCTATCGCTGAAGAAACCGCCGAAGTTGCAGCTGCTGAAGCACTGGGTAGTGCAGCAGCGGATCGCGCTGTCGATCAAGCAGTCAACGGCGCAAAAGCAGGCGAAGTCGACGTGGTTGAAGAGGTTGTCGCCACCGAAGCGATCAACGAGGTCACCAACGACAAGAAGAGCGAATAGCTCGTTCAGCTCCTGAAGCTTGTAAGGCCAGCGGAATCCCGCTGGCCTTTTTTGATGACAAACTACCCGGGCATTTGTCACCTTGTCTCAAGCTCTTCGGCATCCCTTGCTCTTTACCAAGGTGACAAAAGACCGGGTAGCTTTGTCATCTGCGCAGGCCTTCTTGGCAAAGTTCGCATCGGACACGCTCGATCAGCGGAGAGGGTGAGGCAACGAGGTGACTCTTTGCCGACTAAATTCATTTTTAATAAAACCCGAGCAAAGCAGCGACGCATGAGCGAATCAGCATAAGCTGATTCGCGAAC